>Ga0247808_10000024_pt1 | contig 179929 bp, 181 predicted proteins | sample UWRJL089202R1_FD_179914 | JGI IMG/M metagenome (GOLD analysis project Ga0247808, IMG submission 179914) | Plant litter microbial communities from Arlington Agricultural Research Station in Wisconsin, United States - UWRJ-L089-202R-1 | ecosystem: Environmental > Terrestrial > Plant litter >...
ATGGCAGTCTGGCGGCGCATTTTGAGCACACGGTGCTTATTACTGAAAATGGTGTTGAGATCTTAACGCAACTTTAGTCTTATTATTTCCATCTTTGATAAGATAGAATTATGAAACTCATCGCAACTATTCGTGACTCTGACTTATTCGAAGGCGTTATTGACGATGACCCTAAAGATTTTCGTATTCGTACAGCCTCCCGCGCAGTAGTTTTTGATGATCTGAAACAGATTGCGTTATTAAAAGTAAACAAGCACAATTACTACAAACTACCAGGTGGCGGAATTGAAGAAGGTGAAGATGCGCAACGGGCACTAGCTCGTGAATTACTAGAGGAAATTGGCTGCAAAACTGAAGTTATTGATGAGGTAGGCGAAACAGTCCAATACCTGAATCGGAGTCAGTTAAAACAAATATCGTATTGTTACCTTGCAAAACAAATTGGCCAAAAAAACGAACCTAACTTCGAACAAAGTGAGTTAGATGCTGGATTTGAAGTCTATTGGGCGAAAGACATTGATGAGGCTATCACTCTACTGTCGAATAGCGATCAGGGCGATTACAGAGGAGCATCGATAACAAAAAGAGATTTAGCGATTCTTATTGCTGCTAAAGATAAGCTGCTACTTTCTATTTGACGTTCTTTTCTTCTTTATTTCAATGATATACTTGGATTACTGCAGAAATCTTACATAGTGATATCCCCACAAAACAACGCATCGTCGAAACGGCCACTGATCTTATTGGCAGCAGATCGATTCGTTATGTGAACAATCATCCCGAACTCGGGCAGTCCCCAGATGGTTTTGATTGCTCTGGTTTTGTGAGATTTGTATTGCTTCAGTCAGGTCTTCATGTTGGTGATTATATCGGTATGGATGAAGTCAGGCGACCGATCCGCCATGCTAATGAGTTTTGGGATCATTATGGTGCTACCGTTCAAACTCAACCAGAAGCGGGTGACCTTATATTCTTTTCGCGTCATGGACTTTTTCCGACGCACATAGGTATTGTGAAAGATGAAGAGAGCTACATTCATGCGCCAGGAAAGGATAGTACGGAGGTTATTGAGGCGCGCATACATTCGAAGCGCATAGCTGTGTCTGGGGATATGGGCCGTGTATTATTTCACACAAATCCGATCGGATTTAAGGCGCCGACAATCGCTCGTCCTTCTTCGACGTATCGATGGCATCAGCAGCTCGCAGATTAAAAGTATCCTACTAAATTACGTAAGGGATTAGCATGTAATTCACGAAAATTCCCATCGCAACCCATACCCCAAATCGCACGAGATTTTCGGTATCTTTCCGGATCATTAAGAGGGCAAAAATTACCACTGGTAGTTGAAACAAAAGGGTAGTGATCTCTGTCGACGTCGGAGTAAGAATGTATGGGAAGGTCTGTTCCGTTAAAAGATACGGCAAGAATAGCATTAACTTTGAGAGCCCAAGAGGGAGTGCGGTTGCTAAAGTACCAAGTACGATTGTTGTTCTGATCTTTAATTCATTCTTAAAAACGAATAGCGCGAACAGTGCAAAAATAATTGTTCCAGTAAGGTCCATGCTCATACAAGAAGTATAACCGAAAGGCGAGGGGTGCAATACACAAAACCATCTATCGAAATAAATACCTTTGGGTAGTGCCCGAGAGCTTGCGCTCTCGGGCGTGGTTTACTCCTTGGAGTGCTGGATCTCGAGGAGGTTCTCCTGAGCAGCCAGAGTGCGGTTGATGAGGCGCAGAGCGATTATCGTTGGGCCAAAGCTAACGAGCCATAAAACAGCCATCACTACTGGATACCAATTAAGGTAATCAAGCAACTCGACGCCATAGACCCTGTGTACGGTAAGGTTCACTAGGGTGATGAGACTTACGAAGAGGAACAGGGCGATGGCGTACGCTAAGTATATGTACTGCTTCTTGTTTGAGTCGAGACGTTTCTGCGCCGCGGCCTCTGCGAGCTTGCGCTCGTGCTCGGACTGGCTGGTGCTACCGACTGATGACATTTTTTACTCCAAGTTGTGTGTGTCCAGCCAAGAGCTGGAATGCTCGATTGACTAGGATACTTCTCAAGGGCAAAGCCCTCCGAGATCTATATATCATAGCACTATTTCGATAATAAGTCAATCGGCGTAGCTTAGCTGCTGCCGCTAATCCAAGTAGTAACTAGTCATTTATCAGCATTATGACTTTGCAACAACAGACACAAGCGCTATACTAAGCTTCATGCAAGAAGGTTCTACCTACGCCGTCGGAATCGACATTGGAACAACAACTGTCAGAACCGTAGTGGCACACATCGACGGTTCAACTGGGGTCCCAACTATTGTTGGCGTCGGTCAGGCGCCAAATACCGGCATGCGCAAAGGCGTTGTCGTTAACTTAAATGGGCCAGCTCAGGCTATTGATGACGCACTAGGTGAAGCCGAACGAATGAGCGGCTATCAAGTTGATGCTGCGACTATCAGCGTCAACGGCGCTCATATCCTCAGTACACACGCAGATGGCATGGTTGCTGTCGGTGCAGCCGATCACGAAATTACGCGCGATGATTTAGCGCGAATCGAAGAAGTTGCCACTCTTGGTAAAATTCCAGCTAACCGCGAAATCCTCGATGTCATTCCACACGCTTACAAACTCGATGGCCAAGATAATATCAAAGATCCAATCGGCATGACCGGGACTCGGCTTGAAATCGATGCTCATGTTATTTCGGGCCTCACTCCATACCTATCAAACGTTCAAAAAGCTGCTGAAACCGCTAAAGTACATCCGAATTCAGTCGTCGCCACTGCGATTGCTGCCGCGCACGCGGTTCTGGGTGAACAACAACTTGAAAACGGTGTCGCTGTGATTGATATTGGTGGCGCAACAACAAGCATCGCCATCTACGAAGAAGGCGACTTACAATATACAGCCGTTGTCCCTATGGGTGGAACGAATATCACTAACGACCTCGCGATTGGCCTCAAGACCGATCCCGAAGTTGCTGAAAAGATTAAACTTGAACATGCATCTGCAGTTATCCGCACCGAAGACAAAGGCATCAGCCTCAAGAGTTACGGTGAAATCCTGACATTCAAAACCAGCGATATCGATGAAATCGTCGAAGCTCGCCTGGAAGAAATTTTTGAAGCCGTCCAACGCGAACTCAAAAAAGCCGGCCGAGCCGGAAAACTCCCAAGTGGTGTCGTGCTGACTGGTGGGGGAGCAGAACTCAAGCACATTGCTGAATACGCTAAAAACTTCCTAGGGCTCGCAGCCCGCGTCGGAAAACCAACTGGTTACGGGGGTGTGGCTGATAATATTGAGCGACCTTCATTTGCCGTTGCCATCGGTCTGATGCTTTTTGACGCTGAGCGAATCGCTTCAAACGGTGGTGGCAAGAACAAAAAAGCGGGCCATGCCGTCAAAGATGCGCAAGGCTTTGTGACGAAATTATTTGCTCGATTTAAAGCATAATAGAACACTCGGTGTAATCGACTGCGCGTAACCCTTTATTACCAGCGCCGAAATGGTATACTAGGGAAAGTAAGAAGACTGAGGAGATAGGGAAACGACATGCCTGAAGTAAAACCAAGTGATATACAGACGTTTGCCAGCATTAAGGTGGTTGGTGTTGGTGGTGCCGGTGGGTCAGCCGTAAATCGTATGAAAGACGCTGGTCTTTCTGGTGTGCAATTTATTGCCATGAACACCGATGCGCAGGCACTCCACAATTCAAAAGCAGATACTAAAATTCACCTTGGTCACTCAACGACCGGTGGACTTGGTGCTGGGGCAAATCCTACCGTGGGTGAAGCTGCTGCCAATGAATCTCGCGATGAAATTAAAGACGCCCTTGCTGGTGCTGATATGGTCTTTGTGACGATCGGTGCCGGTGGTGGTACCGGTTCAGGTGCTGGCTACGTTGTCGCTGAAGTTGCCCGCGAACTCGGCATCCTTGTCGTTGGTGTTGCAACCAAGCCATTTAGCTTCGAAGGTGAAAAGCGTCGCCAAAACGCCGATTGGGCAATTGGCCAACTCCGTCGCCACGTCGACACACTTATTACAATCCCGAACGACCGTCTGCTACAGACAATCGACCGTCGTACGCCACTGCTTGAAACTTTCAAGATTGCCGACGACGTGCTCCGCCAAGGTGTACAGGGTATTTCTGAGCTGATCACCGAACACGGACTGATCAACCTCGACTTTGCCGACGTAAAAGCAATTATGAGCAACGCCGGTTCAGCACTGATGGGTATCGGACGCGCATCAGGCGACAACCGTGCTGCTCAAGCCGCTCAACAAGCGATTGAATCACCACTTATCGAAGTCTCTATCGACGGTGCCAAGGGAGTCCTGTTCAACGTGACTGGTGGCTACGACATGAGTATGTCTGAAATCCAAGAAGCGGCCGAAATCATCACTAGTGCTGTTTCACCTGACGCGAACATCATCTTTGGTGCGACACTCAAACCTGAACTTGAAGACGAACTGATCATCACCGTCATTGCGACTGGATTCGACTCGGCGTATTTCCAGGAAACTGAGTCAGACCAGCAAGAAAACGATAACGCCAGCGCTCCCTTCGGAGAGAACATTAACGATCGTATGGCCGAAGAAGTTGTTTCAAACGTCGACATGAACCTCGACCACACCGAATCGGCCGCTATCTTTAACGAAGAAAGCACCGACAATATGTGGAATCAGCCAGCTGCCACTTCAGACGACGATGAATCTGATACACCAGCCTTCCTTCGCCGACGCAAAAAGCGCAATAAAAAGACAGAGGAGTAGAGAATAATGGCACAATTAAACATTGGTGACAGTCGGGTTATTGAATCACGAGAAGTCAGTGATGGTGTCACAATCCGCCGCCGCCGCGAATCTCCAGATGGCAAGCGCTTTACGACGTACGAACGCATCGAAAAACCGAACCTCGCTGTTATTAAAAAGAACGGTGCACGTACATTATTTGACCGCGATAAACTTTCTATTGCCGTCAAACGTTCGGTTGGAAAATTCTTTGACTCAGAAGTTGAAATCGAAGAAATGATCGACGAAATCGAAGACGGCCTGTATGCGCTTGGTGAAAACGAGATTACTTCAAAGCAAATCGGCGACAAGGTCCTCGATGAGCTTGCGATTCGCAATGAAGTAGCTTATGTCCGTTTCGCCAGTGTCTACCAAGACTTCAAAACACTCGACGACTTCTTGAAGATTCTCGAACTTCGCAAACAGGCAAACGAGCAAAAGAAGGCAGCCTAATCTATGCGTGTGGTGGTTGTTTTTAAAGACAGAACTGATACAACACGTGATGTCGAGACATTTCTACGCGATTTCACACACCAAACCGGTCACGAACTTGAATCACTTGATCCAGAATCTATGGCCGGCATCGATTTCTGCCGCGCCTATGACATTGTCGAGTACCCATCGGTCATAGCGCTGACTGACGAGGGTCAAATGCTGAACTTGTGGCGCGGCATTCCATTACCAACAATTAGCGAGGTGAGTTACTATGTTCAATAAATTATTTGGGGCACTACAAAAACCGAAGTCCGATAAACGTTACCGAAAGGTCACTTTTGGATTGATGCTTGCTGGTGGTATCGCGGCGCTTATTGCTGCTTTTACGCTTACCGTCGAGAAATTCCACCTCTACGAGGATCCGAACGCGGTACTTTCGTGCAGTATTAACATAGTACTTAACTGTTCAACCGTCATGCAGTCGTGGCAGTCTCACGTCTTCGGGTTCCCGAATATGTTAATTGGCATGGTGGCATTTCCGGTTATCATCGCTATTGCGACACTTGGCCTATCCGGTGTAAAGTTCCCTCGCTGGTTCCTGATCGCCGCTAGCATCGTACTATTTATTGGTACGGTATTCGCATACTGGCTCTTCTTTCAAAGCCTCTATGTCATTCAGGTCTTGTGCCCATGGTGTTTAATTGTGACGACGTCGACGACTATTATGTTGGCGAGCTTCCTGCACTTTAACTTGAAAGAGAACACCTATAGGCTCAAAGATGAGCTCAACAAACCGATTCAACGATTCCTAGCTAGTGGCTACCACCAAATGCTAGTACTTTCATGGATCGCGTTAATGGTCGTTCTCGTTTTCGTGAAGTTTGGTGCAGCACTTTTCGCATAAAACCCTGGACCAAAAGGGCATATTGACTTATTGCTAACTTTTTGGTATAATATATGGCACATGGGCATACCTGATAATGAAAATAATCAGTTCGCACCCAATCAGCCAAATCAGCCTGAGGCTTTTGAGTATGTATCGCCGCATCTTATTCCATACTTTCCTATGGAAATAGACCTTAAACAACCAGATAGGGCGCCGGCCGGAGTTGCTGAAACTGTCACTAATTTTTCTGACAGTAAATTAGTTGGTGATATTTTCACTCCAACTCGACACATAGCAGTAATGCATATAGGTGGTAACGACGGAGTTCATTATATTGAACTTGCTGGTGACACACCAGAGGAGAGGAGTCTCTTGGCACCAGGCGAAACACTCGACTTAAGTGATGAAGGCAGTGTTGATAAATGTAAGATCTCATTCAGTGTGGACCAAGAAACTCTTTCGATTCACTCCAAGAACCCGTCACCCGACTATTGTATTTTTACCCGTACCGTATCAGCAAGAGAATATGTTGAAGGGAGCGCCGCGGCATTACCTGAAAACTGTGAAGATCCTTATTTTCTATCTCCTGACGAAGAAGACTAGCTACTTGCCTCGATAATATGGGAGGTGATAAGATATACACAAGACCACCTCACCCGAGGATAGCGGCTATCACCCGTGAAGAGTCACCTGGAAGAACAGCTTCGGCCCAGTAGAACCAAGCGCGTACGCGGCGATACAGCGATCAAATAAGCGCTAGAAGAAGAATCACTTCTTTTGGAAGTCAGATGGAACCGTCCGCAAGCCGTGGACTCTGACATTCAAAAGAAGTGATTTTTATTTTTTAAGGAGATATATGGCAGAAACATTAGACGAACGAGAAACGCTGTTGAGCAAAAAGTGGCAAAGCCTCATGGAGGTAGTTGACTTCTGCCTTGATTTGGAAGACCGCAAGGCTGTTCAGGCTATGGAGATTGATAAAGCGGTGGACTATGTGTATGACCGCTTGCTACATGATGGCTATGATCCAGACGAAACGCTTAAATCTGCAGGAGTGATATAAAGTAATGAAATTTAAAGCCAACACCCGCCGCCGCGCACTCGAATACGAAAAGGACATCGTCCGTTATTGGAAAGATAACCAGACGTTTGAGAAATCTGTCGCACAGCGACCGGTCGAAAATTCGTACGTCTTTTACGATGGCCCTCCATTTATTACTGGTGTGCCGCACCATGGAACACTCCTAAGCTCTATCGTCAAAGATGCAGTGCCTCGTTATCAAACGATGAAAGGCAAGCACGTCGAACGAGTTTGGGGCTGGGACACACACGGTCTACCAGCTGAAAACTTCGTTGAAAAGAAACTCGGCATTACTAGTCGCCACGACATTGGTGAAAAGATTAGCCTAGCCGATTACATTACGACCGCCCGCGAAAGCATGGTCAGCAACGCCGCGCTATGGGAAGACACGATTGACCGTATCGGACGCTGGGTTGATTTCAAGGGTGCTTACAAAACAATGGACAAAGACTACATGGAATCTGTTTGGTGGGCGTTCAAGACTTTATATGAAAAGGGTAAGATCTACGAAGGCGAACGAGTCCTTATGTATGACACGAAGTGGGCGACGCCGCTTTCCAAGGCTGAGGTGACGATGGATGCCGGGGCTTATGTGAATGTGACGGATCCGAGTGTATATACAAAGTTTAAACTAAATGACTACGCCTATACCGACACCCCGGTGTATGTATTAGCGTGGACCACAACTCCTTGGACACTGCCTGCAAATACCGCACTGGCCGTAAATGCCGATGTTGATTACGTTGAAGTCGAATATAACGACGAACGACTTATCATGGCAGCCGATTTACGTGAAAAAGTATTAACCGATGAAAAACACCAAGCACTTGGATACAAAATTATCCGTCATTTGTCTGGCGCCGAGCTTGTTGGGCTTTCATACGAACCACTTTTCGAAAACCGCGGTGAAAACGCACACAAGATTTGGGCTGCTGAGTATGTCACGACTGAATCCGGTACGGGAATTGTGCATCTTGCGCCAGCATATGGTGAAGAAGACTTTATCTTTGCCAAAGAACACCACATTCCAGTCGTTCATGTATTGGATGAATACGGTGTCTACACCGAAGGCGAATGGCTTGGTCAAGAAGTCTGGGAAAGCAACAAACAAATTGCCAAAGAACTCAAAGAAAAGGGCATCGTTTGGAAAATCGATTACATCCGTCACGAATATCCGCACAACCCACGCACCGGTCACCGCTTGATGTACCGGGCGCACCCATCTTGGTTCTTTGACATCGATAGTCAACGCCAGCAAATGCTCGACGAAAACACTGAACACATTAATTGGTTCCCGGAACACATCAAACACGGCCGTTTCGAACACACCATCAACACAGCACCTGATTGGAACATCTCGCGCGATCGTTTCTGGGCGACCGCTATGCCTGTCTGGAAGGGAACCGACGCTGAAGGCAATGAAAAGATTAAGGTGATTGGTAGCTACGCCGAACTCAAGGAACTCAGTGGGGTTGAACTCGAAGACTACCACCGCCCATGGGTGGATGACATTACATTCGACATCGACGGCGTGCACTATACGCGTATCGACAAGGTCCTTGATGGCTGGTTTGAATCGGGCTCTATGCCATTTGCACAATTCCATTATCCATTTGAAAACGTTGAAAAGTTCGAAGCTAATTTCCCTGGTGATTTCATTGTTGAATATGTCGGCCAAGTCCGTGCTTGGTTCTACTATGTCCACGCTGTGAACGTCGGACTGTTTGGTCACAACGCCTTCAAAAACGTTATCGTCACTGGTACTGTTGCCGGAAATGACGGCAAGAAAATGAGCAAGAGTGTCGGTAATTACACTGATCCAAATGAACTCATGGATCAGTTCAGTGGAGACAGCTTGCGATTTACATTACTCGCCAGCCCGCTCCTTGCCGGTGAAGACTTTTCTTTGAAGGACAAGGAAGTAGGGGATGTGGCTCGTAAGCTCAGCATGGTGTGGAACATGTACGACTTCTTTACAATGTACGCCGAAGTTGATGGCTGGGAATTCGATGGCAACCTCAAAGACCCATCTGCTTCACTCACAAATCCTCTCGATCAATGGGTCGTCAGCCGCGTACACCAACTCATCAAAGAAATCGAAGACAACATGGATATTTACGACATTCCAAATGCCGTCAAACCAATCCTGCCATTCATCGACGATGCGAGTAACTGGTTTGTTCGCCGCTCACGTCGACGCTTCTGGAAATCAGAAGATGACTCTGATAAAGACAATGCCTACAAGACATTGCACTACGTGCTTGTGCGCCTAAGCCAAGCGTTGGCGCCGTTTGTACCGTTCTTGTCCGAAGAATTGTTCCGTAATCTTACGGGTGAAGAAAGTGTGCATTTAACCGATTGGCCTAAGGCAGGGGTGATCAACAGTGAAGTCATTGATAAAATGGCGATGGTTCGTCGCTATATCGAAGATGGGCTTCGCCAAAGAGCTGAAAAAGGCGTCAAGATTCGCCAACCGCTTGCAAGTGCTGAAATCGGTGCGTATGTCGGATTCCTCGACGACGATCTTTTGATGATTATTAATGAAGAGTTAAATATTAAAGGGATAGTACAGTCACAGACGGCAACAAATGAAGTGTCTGACACCTCATATGAAATCAAAATTGACTGGAATATAACACCAGAACTAAAACGCGAAGGTATTTCTCGTGAGGTGATTCGATTCGTGCAGGCTGCTCGAAAGAAAGCCGGTCTTAATGTCGATGACCACATTGACTTGAGCCTGACCACAGAAGACCATGAGCTCGCACAAGCAATCGCGGAGTTTGGCTCAGCTATTTGTGCCGAGACACTGGCGGGCGCGATTACATCAGGCCAGTATGACTATGCCGAGACGATTACGATTGAGGGTAAAACGCTTCAGCTTAGCTTGCAAAAGAATTAAACAGAGTATCATAGGGATATGGTAGAAACCACGAGTCCACACCCCGAAGAAGTTCACCGATCACATCGCTCAAACTGGTTGCGGGCAGGGGTGTTGGGCGTCAATGACGGTATCGTCTCGACCTCTAGTATTATGCTGGGACTGACAGCTGCACAGGCAGATTATCGGATCATCCTGACGACCGGTATCGCTTCGCTAGTGGCCGGAGCTTTCTCTATGGCGGCGGGTGAGTACGTCTCGGTCGCTTCTCAAAAAGATGCCCAGCAAGCCGATATTGAAATCGAAAGACGTGCGCAAAAAAACAACCCGGAAGGTGAATTGACTGAACTGGCAGAGATATATGAATCTCGCGGCTTGGAACCTGCCCTCGCCCGAGAGGTTGCCGTTCAGCTTCAAAAAAAAGACGCAGTCGATGCGCATGCCCGTGATGAACTGGGCATTACAGTGCACATGAAAGCCAGTCCGGTTCAAGCAGCCGTCACTTCGGCCTTAGCGTTTGCGCTCGGGTCGATTATTCCGATTGCGACCGCCGTGTTTGCTAATGCGTATATGCAACAGGGGAGTACGGTGCTTATTGTCGTCATATCGTTGCTTGCTTTGGGAATCTCCGGAATGATCGGCGCATTTATTGGCGGCGGAAATAAAATCATCGCGGCGCTCCGTGTATTTATTGGCGGCGGTGTGGCTATGGCGGTGACGTATCTTATTGGGCATCTTGTCGGCGCAGCGCTGTAGGGGATTGACTTTACATACCATTTATGCTTAAATAGACTCATAACAAACTAAAAACAAAAACATGTCTATATTACAATTTCTCCAGCTCCAACCTGTTGATCCAACTACTGACGGCACTGTCAGCCCATTGGACGACTATCAACACGATGAAACTATCGACCTCAACGAGGAGATCGACGAGAACATTCTTGATCAAGAGTGGGACGCCGTTATTAACGACTTAAAAGAAGATCCCGAAAAGCTTACGTTTTCGAACGATTAAGCTATACTAAATATACTGATGGAATTAACTGACGAAGAATTTGACCGACTGATTAGCAAGTCGATGGACGACTTGCCCCAAGAGTATATCAAGGGCCTCAATAACGTGGCTATTTTGTATGCCGATGACCCTGATGAATATCAGATTAAGCAATCTGGCCTTCGTGAAGGAAATATCCTCCTTGGGCTTTACGAGGGGATTCCGCTGACGAAACGCGGCGGCAATTATTCTTTTGTCTTACCCGATAAGATCACATTATTTAAACATTCTATGATGATGGTTGCCCAAAACCCAACTCAGTTGTACGAGCAGATCAAACGTACACTTTGGCACGAGATTGCGCATTATTACGGACTTGATCATGACCGTATCCACGCGCTAGAACGCGGTGAAGTTTCCCCAGCTTAAACCGCTTGTGGTATACTAGAGGCACGATACGCTAGTAGTGGTGTGTTGTAAACGGAGGACAGTTATCAATAGGCGACATGCGCGGACACCAATCCTGCGAGGAACAAAAATTACGATATTTTTGTTAAGCGTTATGTTCACCACCCTTCTTACATCTGGAATGTTATCTCGGCCCACACAGGCCGTTTTTTTAAACTCTGTGGTTGGTTGTTTGCTGAATATTGGTAAGTGCACGGTACCATCAGAGAATCCGGTGGACGTACTTGGCCCACTAGGTCCAACTGAAGATACCGACCCGGGTGATGAGACTCCACCGCAGGACACATCTAATGATGATCCAGATGAATCACCGACTAGTGAAGAGGACGTAGATTCACCGACTGCAACGTTAGGAGTTGACCCTGTGCTGGCAGGCGGAAATACACAGACAGTTACTATTACGGGAATGGCGAAAGACGAAAACCTTACAAGTTATGTACTGATGCTGAATGGAAATGTCGTTCAGGAGCAGAGCGACCTCACTGAAACCGAAGTCACAATAAATGTTCCTTGGAATGTAGCGGTGCCGAATAAAGTTCCATCGGGCATGTATAAATTCACACTTGATGCGACCGACAAAGCGGGCAACACGGTGAATGTCGAGGCGAGCGTTGAAGTGGATAACGATGGGCCAATCGCATCGTTGGAAGGCGGCGACGTTATTATAAAATCAGGGTCAATTACGCCAAGTATGACGGCCAAAGATCCCCACGATGTGAGTGCATATTATTGGACGGCTGATGAGGATAACCCCGGGATCTTGGAGTACGATGCTGATGCCCCGGAACCAACCTTTACGCCGTATGTTGAAGGATCGTATGTATTTTATGCGAGTGTGACTGATGGACTGGGAAATGTTTCAACAACGCCATTCAACTTTGGGTATGCTCGGCAATTGGAACCGCTGCCGCTGCTGACGACTGAAGATTTAAGTGGAAAATTAATCACGCAGGGGACGTTAACGCCTGCCGTTACTCCGGCGAGTACGAATCCTGGTAGTTCTGGTGATAGCGACAATGATAACGAGAGCGCGGTATTGGGCAATACAATAGTCGTGCCTACCGAGAAAACACCTGCGACGGTTGTCGCTGCTATATCGCCAACAAGGAGCGGATGGAGTATTTTAGGTATCCTTTGGTACTGGTGGTTAGCGGCTGCCGGGCTCGTTTTTGGGGCGTGGATTGTGATGAAGAAGTTCATTATTTCAGGGGTACCAGAACATTCTTAATTTTTGATTAATTCTCATTGCTAAATCACCACTAAAGTGGTAAAGTTAAGAAAAATACAAAAGGTGAGAGAGTTGTATATTTAGTTCAAGGGAACGGATCGAGTAGTGGACGATCTTTTCAAACGAAATAATCTAAGGAGTGTGTGATGAAGTTTTTTGCGAGTAAACGAGTCCAACGTGTAACTAATTTTTCACTAGCATTGATGCTAGTTGTAAGTACTATTTCGGCCAGTGTGCCGTTTTTGTTTGCCAAATCGGCGAATGCGGAAGCTGGTGGCTACAATGTCACCGTTGCACCAGCATGTGACAACGGACTTGTTCGTCTAAACATTACAGGCGACAACCCAAATAATTCAACTGTATGGGTAAAATCAAGCGCAAACTTTAAGTTTTCAGCTCCTGCTAAAGCTGGACCTGAATCAACGAACGTTGCGGTGCCAATTCAGTTTGATCAAGCGGCCATTCCTGATGGCGGGGTCACAATCTACTATGCTGAAACAGAAGATGGCCCTTACCAACTTTTGAGCGGAACTAATGCATCAGCTCCTTATGCTGCATTTAATTGTTATGACATGGTCTACGTTGCGCCAGCGACTGCGAACGGCAGCGACACAAACCAGGGAACGACTACTGCAACACCTTTTGCTTCAATTCAAAAAGCGCTTGATACCGTGAACGAAAATGGTACTGTCTATGTCGCTGATGGTGTTTACACTGACACTGCGGTCATCAAGAAAAGTGGTACAAAGCTTATTGGTGCGAGCGGAAACGCTAACAACGTAGAAATTCACACACTCCCTAACGCATCTGGACAAGGTGGAATTTATGCAGACAACCTGAATAACATTACTATCAAAAATCTTGCCGCTGTTGGCACGCCTACATTTACAAACGGTGGAGTCATCAAGCTCGCTAACGGAATAAACGGAACAATCGACAACGTCGTTGTAAAGTCTGCTGACGTGATCAACCCTGCGCTTGCTCAGACAAACACTACTGGTATCAACATCAACAGCTTCTCTAACATTTCTATCAACAACACGTATGTTGCTGGATTTGGCAAAGATGGCATTTCGTTCGTCGGTAAACAAACTCCAACAACGGCTGTCACAACTCAGAACGTTTCACTTACAAATACTTCAGTGTCTGGATCAGGCGCATCAAATATCGCCTTCTACACCAAAGAAGCGAATATCACTGGCGTTACTTTCCAGAATGTTCGTGCACAATACGGCCCTCGTGGCATCTACATTGACGGTAACAGTAACACCAAGACTGTAACTGGTCCAAACGGTGGAACGCTTAACCTGACCAATACTGTCATCAAAGACAACACTGGTGAATACATCAATAACGAACAAACTGCTGACATTAACGCGGTTGGCGTTGTGCTTGATCACCAGGCTCGTGCAAGCTGGAACGATGTTGCAGCAAAGGACTTAACTCCTGCTGAGCTAGCAGTTGTGCAAACAACTCGTATTAAAGATGCAACAGGTAAGAACTCAACAAACCTTCCGTACGGCGTTGTATTTTTGCAAGCTCCGGCCGCACCAGTGCTTACAAGTACACTCACGACTCTTAACGCTGCTCAACCAACAAAGAACGTTACGTGGACTCACCCAGGCACAAACGTCAATCACTTCGAATACCGTGAATACATTAACGAAGCGGCTGCAATTGCCGATGACGCATATTACACGCCATCTGTTGCTAGCGCTGACCGAACAAAGTCAGTTGGTGGATCATGGGGAACACACACGCTTTACTACGCAGTTGTTGCGATCGACAACGCTGGTAACCGAAGTCTTCGTAGCGAAGTAGGAAAGATCATTATTGATCGTGAAACTCCTGTTATTGCTCCAAGCGCTGACGCTAACACGCTAGTAAAGGGGACAAAGACGTTCACTATTACTCAAACAGAAGCTAACCCATCAACACTCTACGTTGAATACATGGAAAAAGATGTAAATGGCAACTGGAAGAAGAAGCAAGGTCAAGAATTTGGCGCAACAAATACCGCCAATCTAGTTGTAGATACAACTAACTGGAATGAAGGTCTTCACCAAATTAAAGTTACAAGCAAAGATATCACCGGTAACGCATCTGGATATTCTTTCACGGTCACTGTTGATAACACGCCTCCACAGATTACATTGAAAACAGGAAGTACATTCACTGTAGGATCTGGCAACGTATTCAGCAAAGTAAGCTTTAGTCTTTACGACGCAAATAAAGTCGTAAGTTACAAAATTGGCACAACAGTTACTAACGTAACGCCTAACACGTACAGCGACGCCAACTTCATTACTGTTGGACAACGCGGAGCGGTGCTTGGTCAAAATACAATCACGCTTTACGACGCAGCAGGGAACTCTGTATCACGAACATTTATTCTTGATAACGTTGCTCCTGGCGTGACTATCAACTCAATCGCAACAAACCCAACAACTATCAGTGGTACTGTTACGGAAGCTGCGACTGTAAAGATTTCTGTAGATAACGGAACTCCGATTGAAGTCACGACGACTAACGGCGTTTGGAGTATTGCGAATCCAGCAACTGCACAAGGTACTCACAACGTTTCTGTTGTTGCAACTGACGCAGCGGGGAACACCACGACTCCCGCAGAGACTGCAACATTCTTAATTGATACTGTTGCTCCTGCAACAACCGTTAACGGTGGAACATTCACGACTAACCAACCTCTCCTTACAGGTACAACTGATTTAGATGCTGTGTCGGTTGGGGTGTTCATCCTTGATGCAAACGAAAACATCGTTGAGCAGGGAACTGCGACAATTACTTACGGTGAAGATGGCGCAACTTGGTCATACGCCACACAGACCGCACTTGGAAACGCAGACTACACGGTCGTAGCTGTAGCGTCTGATGAGTTCGGAAACACGAGTGACGAAGAAACTGCCGGCTTTGCAGTTCTTACTATTGCTGTACCAGCCTCTACACCAGCCGCTGCCCCAGCAACTACTCTTGCGACAGTTGCTCCAACGACAACCCCAGCGATTACTAGCCCGGCAGCTGCTGCTGTCCTTGGTGCAACTGACAACAATACCGAAGCTGTCCAAAACGGTACATCAGATGTCGCCGGTGCAACTGACGACAAAACTGCATCTGCAGTTGATGGCAACAACGGCACAATCTTTGGCCTTGCATGGTACTGGTGGATTCTTATCCTTGCCGCACTTGCAGCTCTTGCTTGGTTCATCATCGCAGCGATTCGTCGCCGAAACGAAGAAGAAGCTTAATACCGACCACATCTTAAATAAACATGAAGACTCCCCGTAAACAGGGGAGTTTTTCTTTGCATGTTATTAGCGATAACCATTTCCCAATTTCTACCATAAGTGGTATGCTATATCCAGCGTGAAAACAACACAAAAACGCAAAAAAACCTTACAATCTAAACTCCGTACTCGCGTCAGACACGCAGTGGTTCCTCAAAAGGGCAATCACTACCGACCACATTTGGTCCGTCTTCATGGCATTACGGCTGTTTTAGTGTTTGCTGTTTTAATGCAAGTCGCGTATGGATTTGTCTCTTCGGGGCGGCTGGAAGTATTGGGGCGAGTTTCTAATATCAGTGCCAGCGACCTATTGAGTGATACAAATACAGAGCGAGCGAAGTCTTCATTGCCGACTCTGACGGTGAGTGACGAACTCAGCCGGGCGGCCTTTTTGAAGGCCCAAGATATGTTTGCTAACAACTACTGGGCACACACCTCACCAAGCGGTGTCACTCCCTGGAAGTGGATAGGGGATGCTGGGTATAATTACGACGTAGCGGGCGAGAACCTGGCCAAGAATTACCCAACGGCCGACGCAACGGTTGATGCTTGGATGAACTCAGAAACCCACCGAGCCAATATTATGAATGCCAAGTACCAAGACGTCGGCTTTGCGGTCGTTGATGGCATGTTGGACGGGCGCAATACGACACTCGTGGTTGCGTATTACGGCGCACCAGCTACCGCTGCCGTCGAGGGCGCAAAAGATACGAAGCCGGCAGTTGTGTACGCCGCACCTGTTGAACAAGGTGTGGGAAATCCTTTGACGTACTTCGGGACGGCTTTACAGTCACTGACTCCTGCAACCTTAGGAACGCTGGGTCTACTCGCAATTGTTGGAGCGGTTGCGGTTGCGGCGCATCATTATCGTAAAAAACTCCCAGTGGCATGGCGCAAGAGCTGGAAACTGCACCACGGCATGTATACGTTGGTTGGAACAGTGGGGCTGGCGCTTATCGTGGTCTTTGCCACGGGCGGTGGACAGATTTAGTAGTCGGGACTTCTGACCTCTTGAACTTATAACCCACATCTGTTACAATGAACAACTGAATCGTTAATATTATAAGGAACAACATGACAAAAGCAGTCGTAAAGATCGGTGGAAAACAATTTATTGTCACCGAAAACGAGACCCTACTGGTGGACCTCCTCCAGGAAGGAACTAAAGAGCTCACTCTAGACGCACTGTTGGTTATTGATGGCGACAACGTTACCATCGGTACCCCAACTGTCAAAGATGTGAAAGTTACCGCGAAGGTCGTTGACGACCTCGTAAAGGGTGACAAGATCCGTGTTATCCGCTACAAAGCTAAAAAGCGCGTACACAAGGAAAACGGACACCGCCAAAAGTATAGCAAGATTGAAATCGTTTCAATCAAGTAGTATGAATGGTGATCACCGGAGTAGGACAGCTACATCGGTACTCTTTTAAAACAGATCTCCACTGGAGGTCTGTTTTAGCGTTCGGCTGAAACATTCCTCATGTCATATTTCACAGCCCTCTCCAGCTGTCCTACTCCGGCGATCAGCCAAGTTATACCGTAAGACGCGAGACGCTTCAATACGGCTACGCTTGCAATTAGGCGATTACGAGTGGATAATTTGAGTGTTGGTCCATCGTGAAGCCGTTTCACGCCAACGCACCGAAAGGTACGTAGTTTAATGACACTATCAAATGCCGATCTTGCCCAGGGTGAGGTCAAAGGATTTCCCACCGCGCGCTACGAGATGAAGCACAGGTTGTTTGACCACCACCACCAGACGACTCCGTTTCGCTTCACACTTGTGGAGACACGCGTAACTGATGGAGCCGAACAGGAAGTCGAGCTGATCAGAGAAGGAAGCCACGGGACGCCCGGTGACGGAACGTGGTACACCGAGTTGACCGTTTGCCCGGTTGCAACACTCAACATCAAACAGGGTGTCCGAATCATTCACATCGAGGTTGATGGCCAGGGTCACGCCACGTACTACTAGCCCGCCCAGGGAAGTTGAGCCACCGATCATATCGGTAAAACGCTCCTTCGAGGCGGGCTCTCTTCTTTTTTAACGGCGGTAAAATAGCATAACAACCAAGCTGCTCGTGCTACAATATAAACAAAGAAGAGGGAATATTACTTAGTGCCGACTGTCATAGCTGTAACCAATCAAAAGGGTGGCGTTGGGAAAACAACGACTGCTATTAACTTGGCTTTTTTCCTAGCCAAAGCAGATAAGAAGACACTGCTCATCGATTTCGATCCACAAGGCAATGCAACCAGCGGCCTTGGTATTAACAAAGCTGAACTTGCCGCAACGATGACCGATGTGATTACTGGTTCTACCGACCTTGTAAGTGTCGTTGTTGCAACTGAACACAAAAATTTATGGGTAGCGCCAACAACTTCAGTCCTCGCCAACGCAGAAGTCGAACTCGCGCAAGCGGACAAGCGATTTTCTCGCCTACGGAACGCGATTGAAGCGAGCGGTGACAGCTATGACTATATCCTGATTGATAGCCCGCCAAGCCTGAACCTTTTGACGGTTAATGGACTGATTGCGGCAAAATACGTGCTCTTGCCGGTGCAAGCAGAGTTTTATGCCCTGGAAGGCCTCGGGCAACTCCTTGAAACAATGAAACTTGTTCGTAAAGGCATGAACACTGGACTTGAGCTTCTTGGCGTTCTCCCAACGATGCTTGATAGCCGCACGACCCTTAGTAGCCAAGTACACGAAGAGATTAAGCGACACTTCCCGGGCAAAGTATTTGATATTACAATTCCGCGAAACATTCGCCTGGCAGAAGCACCAAGCCATGGTGTACCGATTGGTGTCTACGACAAGTTCTCGAAGGGCTCACGAGCTTATAAGGCACTGGCCAAAGAAGTGATCATTCGCACAACTCCAACGGCCACGGAGGCTGCATAATGGCAATGAAGAAAGGCCTCGGTCGCGGCTTCGAATCTTTAATCCCAACTGATCTATTAGATGATTCTTTCGATACGACAAAACACATCGAAGAAAAGGTGAGTGAACTCAAAAATCTTAGTATTGAGGATGTCACGGCCGACCCAGATCAGCCCCGTCGCTCATTCGATCAAGATGCACTGAATGAACTAGCCGAATCGGTTAAAGAACATGGTGTGTTGCAGCCAATTATTGTTGTGAAATCCCAAATTAATGGCAAGAGCGGGTATCAAATCGTTGCTGGTGAGCGTCGCTTCCGTGCGTCGCAAATCGCTGGTCTGGAAACAATTCCAGCCCTTGTTCGAACCCTGACAAATCAGAACAAACTCGAACTTTCGTTGATTGAAAACTTGCAGCGCCGCGACCTTAACTCAATCGAAACAGCGACTGCCTACCAGAAATTACGCGACCAATTCAACCTAACGAATGAAGCGATCGGCAAGCGCGTCAATAAATCTCAAAGCGCTGTGCAGAACACGATGCGCCTCTTGAAACTTCCAAAAAACGTCCGCGAAGCAATTGCTGAAGGCAAATTGACCGAAGGTCAAGCTCGGCCACTTGTTTCTTGGGACGAAGACTTTATTAACGAAGTAGTACCCCGTATCATCGCCGAAGAGTGGAGTGCTCGAAAAGTTGAACAATACGTTGTCAACGCCCGTAACGGTAAAGATCAACCAAAGGTCCAGACCGTCAAAGAGAATGAATCTCGCCACGAATCAAAGATTGTGACACTGCGGACTCGCCTGAAAACCGACGTCAACATCCGCGTCAACAATAAAGGCGCTGGTACAATCGTCATCAAATTCACTGACGAAAACGATTTAGACCGCCTGCAAAAACTCTTGGGTGAATAAGCACAAAGCTTCCGCCGTAAAAGAAGTTATGAAGGGCTGAGAAAGGGTGTGAAAAAATATCCTTAGGTGTTTTTTCAGCCCAACGCTTAAATAAACCTCCAGTGGAGGTTTATTTAAAAAGAGTACTTTTGAAACCCTTCATAACTTCTTTTACGATGACCGCAGTTGTTTATTACGTAGGGAAAGTTCGGATCTTATTGAGAGGGAAAACCCTCAGACCAGCTGGGCCAACCACATCGTAAAGCGGGATTGTTCCCATGCCGGCGGCGCCATTTCGTGAGTCATATGAGTAATTGCCTTGACGGTGGTCTCCTGAAACAAATATTTCACCCGCTGGGACAACCACATCGGCTGTTCCGCTCGTTGGAGATCCGGGTTCGCCACGATTAGCATCGTCAGGGTCAAAACCGGCAGGGGATTCTGCGTTATAGACGATATAGTGGCCGTCTTTGATGGTAACTCGCTCACCAGGCAGGCCGATGACGCGCTTTACGATGTATTCGTCCTCAGTTCCGGCGCTATAGTGAGGGTTCTTGAAAACAATGACCTGGCCGCGTTTTGGCGTGTACGTCTTGTTCTGCAGCTGTGCCCAAGTAACAGGGAGGCGATCAACAATTAAGCGATCACCAGTATAAAGCGTTGTTTCCATGCTTGGCCCGACCACATTAAAGCTTCGAAAAACAAATGTATTGATAAGAATCGTTCCGATGACCACGCATACAATGAAGATGGCGATTCCAAGAACGTCTTTTGCAAAGGGGTGGCGCGTAAGATATGAGGCTTCCATTAACTTAAAGTATTATAGCACGAGGTGCTGGGGATTTCCGCTTATGTTCACACTTCAAAATTTAAGCTTCGTCGGGTATAGTGGAGGAAGTATTTATGAAGAAGAACACACACAGTTCTGTTGATGGCTTTATCCCACGCCGTGCCGGTGCGCAGCTAGGAAGCCTACACGAGAACGAAAAAGAAACTCCAATTGATCGATCACTCCATACTGGCAATAAACAGTCTAGGGAAGTGGTAGGCGTCGCGCGTGAGCAAAAAATCATTGGTCGATCTGACATCGATGACTCATTGCGTGAAATAGATGACCCCGAGCTAGAAAACGGCAGTCGCCGTAGTCGCCGAGCACAGAAAAAGCGCGATAAGCGTGAGAAAAAGGCTAATAAAAAGCCCCAGCGCAAAATCGTGCGGATTATTAAGTGGGTGTTGATCGGATTACTGATTATCTTGCTTAGTATTGGTGGATATTTGGCATTCAAGGCAATTAACGCCAGCGACTCAGTATTTAAGGGAAATATTTTCGATCTCGTAAAACATGATCCTCTTAAAGAGGATGTAAACGGCCGCAGTAACTTTTTAGTGCTTGGTACCTCAGAGGATGACCCGGGACATGACGGATCAAACTTAACAGACACTATTATCATTGTGAGTATAAATCAAAAGACCAAAGACGCGTTTACCTTCAGTATTCCACGTGACCTACAGGTTGAATATGGTCAAGCCTGTGCCGAAGGCTACTCCGGCAAGATTAACAGCTATTTTAGCTGTATTGACGAAGGCGAAGATGATGCGGCCGAGCAAGCTCGTTTGACTGGCATGCAGAAGTTTGTCGGTGACATCACTGGCATGGATATTCAGTATGGTGTACACGTCAATTACACGGTAATGCGTGATGTCGTCAAAGCTATAGGTAATAGCATTACCGTCAATATCGAAAGCCGTGATCCAAACGGTCAGATGGACAGCAACTTTGACTGGAAGTGTGGACCAAATTATTCCAAACGCAAACAGGTCTGTCCGCCAAATGGCCATTTCATTGACTATCCAAATGGCCCGGCCGTATTGGATGCTGAACATGCTCTGTACCTCGCACAGGCACGTGGTGACCGCGAACCAACCTACGGATTTGAACAATCGAATCCGGACCGTGAACGAAACCAGCAAAAAATATTAGTCGCGATTCGGGACAAAGCCATTTCATCGGGCACTTTGACGAATATAGGCTCCGTAACGGGATTGATCGACGCGTTGGGTAGTAATTTGCGCACTAATGTTGCAACCAAAGAAATCCAAACTCTCGTCGCGCTAGCCAAAGACATTCCGTCGGATAAAATTATTTCTATCGACCTGCACAAAGATGGAGAATTCGTATTCGACGGTGCTGGTCAGCCGGTTGAAGGAAAATATGAATACGGTGATTTACGAGCTTACTTGAACAAAAAGATTACTGCTGAACCATTTGTGAAAGAAGAGCCGCACGTCACCGTTTTGAACGGCAGCGGAATAGCTGGCAAGGCGCAAATTGAAGCAGACAAATTGAGTGCTAAGGGATTTCTCGTTGATGACGTCGATAACGCACCAGATGGGACGTACCCAGCTTATACTGTCTATCAGATTGACGCAAAGAAGCCGTTGACTGCAGCCAAGCTTAAATCTCTCTATAACGTAACGCTCATAACAACAGCTCCACCAGTGAGCGTCGTGGGTGATACTGACTTCCTGATCATAATTGGGCCAACTCAATAACGCCCACTGGCGTGGTATACTAGACCTAATATGGAGTTTCTCAAACTAGTTCGTCGCCGCTCATTTCTGAGTGAGGTAATCTATACAGTTCTTAATATCGCCTTCGCCGTCGCGCTGGTCGTGGTGATTCGCTATACCGAATCAATTCCTTTGGCGCTAGGCCTCGTACTCATTAGTAAATGGCGCGTATTAGCCGTCCGTGCTCGCTACTGGTTCGTGAATATTCGTTCAAACCTTGTCGACCTTATCGTCAGCGTGAGTGTCGTGTTGCACCTATATGCAATTGATACATCGAATATCAGTGATACTCGTCAGCTCCTGCTGATGGGGATCATGACTGCGCTTTATATCGTGTGGCTGTTGATCATCAAACCTCGTTCAAAACGGACGTATGTTGCTGCGCAAGCGGGGATTGCGATTTTCCTGGGGACGGCCGCATTGTTTACGATTTCATTTAACTGGCCCGCTTCGATTGTGGTGCTCGGTATGTGGCTGATTGGGTATAGTGCCGCGTATCATATTCTAAATACTTATGACGACGAGACGCATCCGCTCTTCCTGAGTCTCGCTTGGAGTTTGGTCTTTGCTGAAATCGGTTGGGTTGCTTACCACTGGACAATTGCATACTCACTGCCAGTCGTGACAAGCCTTCTGGTGCCACAAGTCGCGATTATTAGCCTGTTGGTTGGGTTTGTCGCCCACAAGGCCTATGACTCGTTCTATCACCACCAGAAAATCCGTACTAGTGATATTATTTTGCCACTGCTCTTTACGCTGAGCGTCATCGCCGTATTGGTATTTGTTTTCAATCGTGTCGGTACAGCAATCTAACGATCGTTAGAGAGAAACTTTTTCAAGCAATAATCCGTATCCGTCCCGTGCTACTAAAAGCAGGCCGTATTTTTTTGCCTCTTTGATGATGTCGTTGTGTTGCTCGGGATCAGCTTCAAGGATGAGTGATCCACCGTTTGCCAGCTTGTCTTTGGTTTGAACGAGTAGTTCATAGATGAGTGCTTTACCGTTGTTGGCGGCGAATAGCGCATCGGCTGGTTCGTGGTCTGTTTCTGGAGATCGTTCCCAGGTAGGGTCAACATACGGGAGGTTAGCAATAATAATATCGGCCGTAAAAGGAAAATCAGCTAGCAGATTACTTTGCAGAATGCTGACATCGGCTTCGAGCGAACGAGCGTTCTTCTCGGCGACCTTGAGGGCGTGGCGACTAACGTCACTGAGGCTGACGTTTAACTCTGGGTAGAGTAGTTTTGCTGTAATACCAAGGCTGCCGCTGCCGGTACCGACATCTATGAGGCGAAGTGGGCTTTCTGTGAGTAGGGAACTATTGCGAGGAATGACTTGCTGCAGTAACTCAATTAAACTTTCTGATTCGGGTCGAGGAATGAGCGTCGCGGTGGTGACATAGAATTGTCGACCGTAGAATTCTTTGTGGCCGATGATGTAGGCCACGGGCACACGTTCCATGCGAAGGGCAAGACGGGCATCGGCAATTTCGAGCGAACGTGCGGTCAGCAGTTCCTCGGGGTGAGCATGAAGGTAACTGCGACTTTTACGCAGTGTGTGCGCCAAAATTAGTTCACTATCGAGGCGAGCGCTGGCAATTGACAAAGAAGCCAGCTGACGAGTTGCGTCAGCGAGCCAATCGTTAATTGCTGGCGTTTGATGCAGCGAGTTCTCGTTCATATGCTTGCAGGTTTTCTACGAGATCGTCGATCGATCCGTTTAGTGCTTGAGGGATACCGCTACGACTGTAGCCAATGCGGTGATCGGTAATACGGTCTTGCGGGAAGTTATAGGTCCGAATCTTTTCAGAACGGTCGCCAGAGCCAATCAGGCTACGGCGCTCAGCGGTGAGCTTGGCACTTTCGGCATCGGTTTTAATTTGCAAAAGGCGGCTCCGAAGGACACCCATGGCTTTTTGCTTGTTTTTGAGCTGAGATTTTTCGTCTTGGTTGATCACGACGAGTCCGGAAGGGATGTGGGTGATACGAACGGCACTGTCAGTGGTGTTGACTGACTGACCGCCGTGCCCACCAGATCGGTAGATGTCGATACGCAGGTCGGCTGGGTTGATTTCGATGTCGGTTTCTTCGGCTTCGGGTAGGACCGCAACAGTGACGGTGCTGGTGTGAATACGCCCCTGAGACTCTGTTGCCGGGACACGCTGGACGCGGTGGACACCTGATTCAAATTTTAGTTTTGAATAGACTGATTCGCCGCGAACCCCGAAGACTACTTCTTTGTAGCCGCCGGTGTCATTAGCGCTTTCACTGATGAGCTCGGTTTTCAGGTCGTTGTTTTCGCAGTAGCGCAAGTACATACGATAGAGTTCGGCTGCAAAAAGGCTCGCTTCGTCGCCACCGGCACCAGCACGAATTTCGATAATCACGTTTTTATCGTCGTTCGGGTCTTTTGGCGCCAGCATTGTGAAGAGTTCGTCTTCAAGCGCTGCTAGCTTTTCGGTGTTTTCTTCAATTTCCATTTTAGCTAGGTCTGCAAGTTCGTCGTTACCGCCAGCCATTTCCTTAGCGTCAACAATTTGAGCTTCTAAAGATTCACGAAGGAGCGCTTTTTCAAGTATCGTCTGGATCTCAACAAATCGTTTATTGCGTTTCTGGTAATCTTCGGCCGCATACGCATCGGGACGCGCCAAGAAGCTATCGAGTTCGGCTTTCTCGGCTTGCAGTTCAGAAATGTTGAGGTTGATCTTTGGCATCGTTTTAGTTTGCGTATGCTTTCTCTAGTGTTGCGGTTGAGTAGGTGACAGAGTGAATGTTATTGAGGTTTTGAATGCCGAGTTCTATCGCAGCTTCCTTTAGGTCGATTGGATCACCGCTAGACGCGCTCTCTGCACGTATTTCGATTGTGGATACTTTGCCTAAGGATTTGTTGTAAGCGGTTTTTAGGATAGAGCCTAATTCTTCAGATGTGACACTTTCTGTAGAAAATGCTGGGTTAATCCATAGTACACGAGTGAATCCGTCTTTACTTACCTCGACTGCGGTTGTTGTAATGTTTGGGCTGGTCGCTGTAATAGCGGTTTCGACAGCAGCTTTATCGAGAACTTTGCTGTCATCGGCAACGTTTGAGAGAGTACTAGCGACAATCGCACCAACAATGAAGATTCCGCCTGCGAATAGGACGGCGATGACAGGGATGAGAATCCATAAAAATTTTAGGGATCGTTTAGCTGGAACTGGTGTGGTTGTTGGCTTCATGTGTATCTCCTTGATTTATAAGTCTTATTCTAACAAAAAAGAGCCTTATCGGATAATAAGGCTCTTTGATGAAAGCGGGTTAGTTCTCGCTTGAAGTTTTCTTTGCTTTGTTCGCAGCGTTTTTCTTTGCTTTGTTCGCAAGTTCTGTTTTACGAGCTTCAGCTGCCGCAGCACGGTTCTTGAATCGGTCAACACGTCCTTCGGTGTCGATGATTTTCTCTTCACCAGTAAAGAACGGGTGAGACGCGCTTGAGATGTGCAGCTTTACGAGTGGGTATTCGTTGCCGTCTTCCCATTTAATAGTATCGGTGGTTTGTGCCGTTGACTGAGTCAAGAAAGCAAAACCGGCCGTATCATCGCTAAATACGACGGGGCGGTAGTCACTTGGGTGTAGGTTAGTCTTCATATCTGGAATATTGTATCTGATTTCGTGTCTTTTGTCCAGAGGTAAGTTTATCTAATTGCACCTGTGTCATAGGGGATGGTATTATCAAAGCACTAACATAAGCAGAAATAGACATGAGTGCCGAATCCGAACTAGAGAACCTGGGTCAGCAATTCCAAGAATCACACGGCACACCGCCGACGCATATTGAGGTACCTGATTTTATTAAAAAATCAGTTGATGAGTTGAATCAGCATCCAACTATGGCTAGCACGACCGGACGTGTAGAAACCCTCGAATATATGCAGGCAGCGGTTGTGGGTGAGGTGATCTCTGGCGATACTGAAACAAATAAGCCGGTGAAACAGGTACCCTTGGAAAGATACAACTCTGTCCTCGCCAAGACCGAGCTTGAACCGTTTGGTCGCCGCTTGATCCAGATGCGACACGGCGGTGTGTTTGAAGGTGACCTACTTGCGAGTATTTCTGTGGATCCATACGGTAAGCGCTGTGAAGTGCTGCGCGATATCGAGGGGCCTATAGCCTTTGCAATTATTAATAGTGAAGATAAGGTGCAGCGCGTTGTACGGTTGGATGCTGAGCAGGGAAGCATTCGTGCTGGTCTCGGTGAGGTTTTTGTGGCACATGACGCTCAGGCTGATGTTAGATGGAGTCTTGAATACCGAGCTGACCCACAGACTGAGCAACAAGCGAAACTGACCATTTCCGAGTCGGCCGAAGTGATTGACACGAAAACACAGCGAGATGCAGAATTAAAAGAGCGTAAGCGCATGAAGCGACGGCGATGGCTGACAGGTCTTGTGGGATCGGCAGCGGTCGTCACTACGCTTGTTCCTGGCGGTCTAATTGATATAGCGAGCGATCCATTTGTTACGAGCGAAGACACGGTTCGAAATGCGATTGAGGTACTTCATCCCGATGGTAATAGTCCTGAAGCAATTGCCGAGTGGTTAAAAATACAGACGGCTGGTGTTGCTGTCGAACAGACATTGGTGGATCTTGACGAGAACGACTATCAATCTATTATTAATCGAGCCGAGGAGTATAAAAAGAGCCACGCCGAAGAGTTTATGAATAGGGAAGAAGTGAGTACGGTGCTTGGTCAGCTTGATGCGGCCAGCAACCGTCAGGAAGTTGCCGAGGCACTGGCTTCTGTCGGGAGTTTTTACGAATACGACATCGTTCTTTCTGACGCGGCAACGGTGGATGTGCTCAAGTACACCGCTTCTGAAGTAGTTGATGAGCTGACGACGCTACCAAAGGGTTTGACATCTCAAGCCGAGCTGCAAACTATCTACCTAGAGAGTGTCGCTGAAGTAAATGAGCAGGCGCAGCACGAGGGTGGTCGTAGTGGCTACTATGATTTCGATGACAAAGCGATTCATGTGATGTCCATTGATGCGACAAAAGCAATGCTCGACGGGCTCGTCTCGGTCCCGGGATCATCGGAGTCTTTTGACATTGGTGACACATTTGCGCATGAATTTGCACACGCGCTTGATTATGCTGCTATTGGCATCGGTGTCGCTCAGGAAAATACTGGTGCAGGTGAGGATACGAAGCAAGAGAATACATTTCAGGACGTATTATGGGGTGGTATCCTCGATTATCCTCAGGTAATGAGTTCATATTCTCGAGCAAGCGAGAAAGAAAGTAAGGCTGAAATATTATCAGGTATCTTTACGGATCAATCAGACGGGCTGGCTCATCCAGACGAAGTAAGGAGCTTTTTGTCTCCGGCCAATACTCTTTCTATTGCAAACTTAGTGACGCTTGAGGCGTTTGATCCGGGACTAGCTGATTACCTCGTTGCACAGAACAATCGTTTGATGCGCGGACAGGCAATTGACCAGTAGCATCGTGACCTTGACGACAGGGGTGACGGATGGTACAATGAGAGGGTAACAATATTTAACGAAACAACCCTCCGCAAAACTCCTAGCGATCCACGATTGCCAGGGCGGAAGGTGACGAACAAGGAGTTCAACAATTATGGCAGTATCTGTCGATATTAAAGCGTTGCTCGAAGCTGGTCTCCACTTCGGACACAAAACAAGCCGATGGCACCCTAAAATGGCGCCGTACATTCACTCAAAGCGCCAAGACAACCACATCATCGATTTGACAAAGACCGTTGAAGGTCTTGAAACAGCACTACCGTTTCTTACAAAAGTTGCTGCTAGCGGAAAGTCTGTACTTTTCGTTGCAACCAAGAAGCACACAAAAGACGCAGTAAAAGCTGCCGCTGAAGCACTCGGCCAGCCGTACATGGTGAACCGATGGCTTGGTGGAACACTCACAAACGTGAACACTGTTTCTGCACAGATCAAGAAGCTCAAAGATCTTGAAAAGAAACTTGCTTCTGGTGAACTTGAAAACAAGTACAACAAGCTCGAAATCCAACGTTTCCAAGAAGAAGCTGACGAACTCGAACTGAAGTACGGTGGTATCAAGAACCTAAACGGCAAACCTGGCGCAGTATTTATCATCGACGTTCTTGGTGATATCAACGCTATCAAGGAAGCAAAAACAATTGGCGTACCAGTTGTGGCTGTTGTCGACACAAACGCTGACCCATCACTTATCGATTACGTGATCCCAGCGAACGACGACGCAATCAAGGGTGTCGACCTTTTGCTTGACTACGTTAGCCAAGCGATCAACGAAGGCAAATCAAAAGCAAAGCCAACAGAAGCTGAATCAGCTGCACAAAAGTCTGAATAAGAAGGGGGAATAATTCAAAATGGCAGTATCAATTGATGACATCAAGAAGCTAAAAGAACTTACCGGTGTTGGTTTAACTGACGCGAAAGTAGCACTCGTTGCTGCTGACGGCGACTTCGACAAAGCACTTGAAGAAATGCGCAAAAAAGGCCTCACTAAGGCTGAAAAGAAAGCTGACCGTGAAGCACTTGAAGGTGTGATCGACAGCTATGTTCATGGTGGACGTATCGGCGTGCTCGTCGAAGTGAACTGTGAAACTGACTTTGTTGCTCGTACTGACGGCTTCAAGGAATTTGCTCACATGATTTCACTACAAGTTGCCTCAATGTCTCCTGTCTACGTGACTGAAGACGAAATCCCAGCCGAAGAAGTCGAACGTGTTCGCGCTGAAGCTATCGCCAGCGGTTCTACTGAAGGCAAGCCAGCTGATATCGCTGAAAAAATCATCGATGGCCAAGTAAAGAAGTACTTTGCTGAAAAGGTTCTTTTGAACCAACAGTACATCATGGACGACTCTATGACTGTCGGTACTTTCCTTAAGCAAACTATCGGACAAGTTGGTGAAAACATCGTAGTTCGTCGCTTCAAGCGAATCGAACTTGGCGTTAACGACTAGTTAATAGTTCAACACTATGAAAAAGAACTCCTCTGTAACGGGGAGTTCTTTTGTTATACTAGACATATATGTTTGACACGAAATCCTATGAAGACAAAATGACCAGTGCTGTTGCACACTTTGAAGATGAACTAAAAAAAGTCCGTACCGGACGGGCTCACCCAAGTATGCTTGATAGCATCAAAGTTGAAATGTACGGCCAGCGCATGCCGCTGAACCAAGTTGCGAACGTGACTGCGCCTGAACCGCAACTGCTGACTATTACGCCGTTTGATCCAAGTAGCTTGCAGGCAATTGCTGCTGGTATCCGCCAGGACCAAGCACTTGGTCTGAACCCGAGTGACGATGGCCGTGTCATTCGCGTCCCAATCCCAGCCTTGACCGAAGAGCGTCGTAAGCTGCTCGTGAAACAAACCAGCGAAAAGGTTGAAGAAGCCCGTATTCAGCTTCGAAACATCCGCCAAGACGCTCTGAAAGACGCTAAACGCAAGAAAGATGCCAAAGAAGTATCCGAAGACGACCTCAAGGGTATCGAAAAATCTATTGATGCCAGTGTTGCAAGCTTCAACGCCAACCTTGACGCAGCGTTCAAGGAAAAAGAGAAGGATATCTTAACTCTCTAATGCCACAAGATCGAGCTGATGAACCGGTCGCTGGACCGATTGTTCCGCGTCACGTCGGCTATATTGTTGATGGCAACCGTCGTTGGGCAAAAAAACACGGATTGCCATCGTACGAAGGTCACTTGGCGGGCTATAACGCCTTAAAAGATGTTGCGATTGCCACACTTGAAGCTGGGACGGAATATATGTCAGCATATGTGTTTTCAACCGAAAACTGGAAGCGTAGTGCTGATGAAGTCAAACGGCTGATTGGACTTACGATGAAGCTCTTAACGGTTGATGTGCCCGAATTTAATGTACGCAATGTTCGGCTAAAGGTGCTGGGGTCTCGTGTAGGTGTCGATAAAAGGGTCGTGAAGGCCATCGAAGCCGCTGAGGCTACGACCGCTAATAATACGGGCGGAACTTTCGCTCTGTGTTTCAATTATGGTGGCCAGCTCGAGATAACAGACGCGGTTAAAAAAATTGTTCAATCGGGTGTATCCGCGGATAACGTGACTCCCGAACTCATCGCTGAAAATCTTTACGTACCAGAGGTACCGCCAATGGACCTAGTGGTTCGCAGTAGTGGTGAAATGCGCCTGAGTAACTTTATGTTGTGGCGCGCCGCCTATAGCGAATTCATTTTTCTTGATCAGATGTGGCCAGATATGACAAAAGACGACGTGACGGCTATACTAAAGGAATATTCGCGTCGACAGCGACGTTTCGGAAGTTAATCGGAGGCTAGAGAAACATGGATCTTATATTGGGCATCATCATTGGGATTATTGTTCTTGTCATTTTGGTGGCGGTGCACGAACTAGGGCACGGTATCGTGGCTCGTCGTAACGGTGTTGTGTTAGAAGAGTTCGGAATCGGCTTTCCTCCCAGGGCTTTTGCGCGAAAATTAAAAAACGGTGTTCTGTTTAGTATTAACTGGTTGCCACTTGGTGGGTTTGTAAAATTGCAGGGCGAACATGACTCAGCGAATAAAAAGGGTGACTACGGTGCGGCGACGTACTGGCAGAAAACACGTATTTTGCTTGCCGGTGTATTAGTTAACTGGGCGGTTGCGGCGTTACTGCTGACAATTCTTGCGCTGGTTGGGCTTCCAAAGATTATTCCAAACCAGTTTGTCGTCCCGTCGGATAGCCATCAGGTATCTGCGCCGGTTGCACTGTCGTCTGTCGTCAGAGACTACCCGGCAGCTCAAGCTGGCCTAAAGAATGGTGACACGATCACCTCAGTAAACGGCGAACCTATCGATACTGTCGATGAATTTATTGCGCTGTCAAAAGAAAATCGCGGTAAAACGGTTGAAATGGAGTATATCCGCGACGATAAACCTGCAACAACTAACGTTGCGCTTCGCGATAGCACCGGAGCAACTTTTGGCTCAACACTTTCGCAAAAACAAGTCATTCGTGCAACCTGGTCGGCGCCGATTGTTGGTGTCGTGACGACAGGCCAGTTTACATGGGTGACGGTTCAGGGACTTGGAAATTTAGCATCTAACTTTTTCACAGGACTGGTTTACCGATTGAGTCCAAATGCTGATACCCGCAAAGAAGCTGACACAAACCTCGCCGCAGCAGGGGATAGTGTCGCTGGTCCAATTGGCATCCTTGGGACGATCTTCCCGGCAGCGAGCAAAGCGGGGCCATCGGAAGTTCTTTTCCTAGCGGCAATTATTTCACTGACACTGGCTGTTATGAACACACTGCCGATTCCGGCGCTCGATGGTGGTCGTTGGTTTGTGATGACAATTTATAAACTTCGAAAGAAAAAACTTACCAAAGAACGAGAAGAGAAGATTCAGGCAATTGGATTCACTTCATTGATGATTTTGATTTTGGTAGTGACAATCGGCGATGTTACGAAGCTCTTTAAGTAAGGTATTTGTGAAGCCGGCTGGCTTTAAACCGTGGATGGGTGTCGTCCTGCCCATCTGGGTGTTCGTTGGCTTTATTCTAGCTCAAGTTATCATCGGACTCGTTCTGTATGTTTTACCGAAGCTCGGTGTTTCGCTAGCCGGTGTAAACGAATCGACGTTTCAGACCGTTATTTCGGCTATTATCTACATGTGTTCACTGTTGATCGTCATCGGGCTTCCTTGGATTGTAAAGAAATACAAAACATCACGCCAGGAAGTAGGGTTGGTGCAGCCTATGGCTTGGGCGGATATATTGCTGGCGCCCGCTGGGTTCATTGCCTATATTCTTTTGTCGTTTGTCCTTACGAGTATCGCGTCACATTTCCCGTTTTATGATATTGAACAGGCCCAGGACACTGGCTTCGCGCAACTCAACCAAGGATATGAATATTTACTCGCTTTTCTGACACTTGTGGTAATCGCCCCTGTTGCTGAAGAAATTTTATTCCGCGGGTACTTACTTGGAAAGCTTCGAAAGTATGTCCCTGTATGGGCAGCGATCTTGGTTACAAGCCTTTTGTTTGGCATCGTCCATTTCGCCTGGAACGTTGGTGTTGATGTTTTTGCGCTCAGTATCGTACTGTGTTTGCTGCGAATCGGAACTGGCCGATTGTGGCCATCCATCTTGCTGCACATGCTCAAAAACGGGCTAGCCTTTTACTTACTCTTTATTAACCCTGTACTTTAAAGTAAAGTAGAGGAAGATTATGCGAGTTACACAATTATTTACCAAGACAACAAAAAACGCCCCAGCTGACGAAGTAGCGAAGAATGCGCAACTATTAATTCGTGCTGGCTACATTAACAAAGAAATGGCCGGGGTGTACGATTATCTTCCACTCGGGAAACGTGTGCTTGAAAAGATTATTCAGATTATCCGCGAAGAGATGAATTCAATCGGTGGATCTGAGATTAGTCTGACCGCGCTGCAACAGAGTGATACCTGGAAAGCGTCTGGACGTTGGGATGACAAAGTTCTGGACGTGTGGTTCAAGACGAAACTTGCAAATGGAACCGAACTTGGGCTAGCTCCAACACACGAAGAGCCTTTGACGAAGCTTATGAAGAACTACATCCAGAGCTACAAAGACCTGCCGGTGTACCCATACCAATTCCAGATCAAGTTCCGCAACGAAATTCGTTCCAAGAGCGGACTCATGCGCGGTCGTGAATTCTGGATGAAAGACCTTTATAGCTTTAGTCGCACACAGGAAGAGCACGATACGTTCTATGAAGGTGCCGTCAGCGACGCGTACACACGCGTGTTTGACCGCCTCGGTGTAGGAGAAATTACGTATCGAACGTTTGCGAGCGGCGGAAGCTTCGCGAAATTCAGCCACGAATATCAAACCTTGAGCCCTGTCGGTGAAGACATTATTTATGTTCACAAAGAAAAGAACCTCGCGATTAACGAAGAAGTATATACCGATGAAGTACTAGCTGGCCTAGGTATTTCAAAAGACGAACTTGTTGAAGAGAAGGCCGTAGAAGTGGGAAATATTTTTACACTCGGGACACGGTTCAGTGATCCATTGGAACTTAACTTTACCGACGAAAACGGCGAATCGAAGCCGGTTATTATGGGAAGCTACGGTATTGGTCCAAGTCGTTTGATGGGACTTATTGCTGAACACTTCTCGGATGATAAGGGACTGGTATGGCCAGACAACATCGCGCCGTTCAAAGTGTACCTCGTGAGCATCGGGGATATTGCAACTCAGGCGGATGCACTGTATGATAAATTGACCTCAAAAGGCATCGAAGTGCTGTATGACGATCGTACTGAACGACCCGGTGCAAAATTTGCGGACGCTGAGCTGCTTGGAATCCCATATCGCGTCACCATCAGCGAGCGCCTAATTGCTGAACAAAAACTAGAATTTACCCCACGCAAAACTGGTCAATCGGAACTATTGACAGCCGATGAGCTGCTTGTTAAACTAGGCTAAATAGAGATGCGAGGTAGGCGTCCTACGCTATATATGGTGTAGGACGCCTTCAAAAAGAGAAATTTTGAAAAAAGTACCTATTTTTAAGAAAGAGAAATTATGAAGAAACAATACCAAATTACAATCGAAGGAAAAAAAGAACTCGAAGCTGAGTTGGCTACTTTGAAATCACGTCGCGGCGATGTCGCTGACAAGATTGCTGAAGCGCGTGACTTTGGCGACTTGAGTGAAAACGCCGAATACGATGCGGCCCGCGAAGAGCAGGGGCTTCTTGAAACTCGTATTGCTGATATCGAAGACATTATTAATAATGCAGACATCATCAAAGCTGGAGCTAAATCGGCTATTGCACTTGGAAGCAAAGTATCTTTGACGCTTGGCAAAAAGACTTTTGAATATACAATCGTCGGTCCAGTTGAAGCAAACCCACTAGAGGGTAAGATCAGCAACGAATCACCAATCGGCGAAGCGCTTTTTGGACGAAAAGTTGGTGATGATGCGACTATCTCGACACCAAAGGGAACAGTTACATATAAAATTGCTCAAATTAGCTAACCTGTAAATAACATGGTATGATACATCCACTTCGTAGAGGTGGATTTTTCATTTTAAGCATGTAATGAAAGGAGCGACGTGGCCGAATTAATTAATTTCATTGGTACAGCCGTTGAATCGGAAGATGATCTCAACCTCACTTTGATTAGAAGCGAAGGGGCGATGTTACTCGGTAAAAAGACACGAGGATACGGTGAAGGAAAACTCGTCCTTCCTGGTGGAAAGTCGAGACACTTTGTGAGTAGTATGGGCATAGGAATATTGCCCTACGATGGAGAAGCGGCGCGCGAGGCGACGGAAGAGTCTGGTATATCAATTGTGCCAGGCCAGCTTGCCCAGGTAGCGATGCTATATGTTTCAACCGAAGAAGATACCAAAATTATTAGAGTATATGAGACACATCTTTCTAGAACTGACGTAAGTGCGTCAGAGGAATTCAGTGAGCTGAGCTGGCAAGATGAAGAAACATTACCTTACGACAATATGCCCGAAGACTACCGATTATGGCTGCCCCATGTATTGGCTGGATACGCTGTGACGGGCTTTTTTGAGACTGACCGGGATGCCCTTGTGGTTACGACGCTGTATCGACAGCGGCTGCAACCGCTAGAGCGCGCCGAGTTGATTACACAGCAAGGCGCTTAAACAGAGGGGCATAGCCCTCTTTTGTGCTATAATCGAATCTATTATGGCAACACTAAAAGACTTTCGCGACGAGCGTTTACGCAAGCTCCAGGACCTAAAAGAATTAGGGTTTAATCCGTACCCGGCTGAATCTCATCGAACGCACAATGCAGGTGCTGTAATTGCAGATTTTGAACAACTTGAAAATCAGACCGTGACAGTTGCCGGACGCATTACGGCTATTCGAAAATTTGGCAAGTTAGCTTTTGTGGTCGTCAAAGATTTTAGCGGCCAAGTGCAGCTCTATTTCAATGAAGCCGACGTCGCGCCACGTAACGTTGAGGCTGGACGACTTGGGATTGAAGACCTGCCACTACTCGACACCGGTGACTTTATTGAAGCCGTTGGACTAGTTGGCAAAAGCAAAACAGGTGAAGTATCTGTCTTCGTCAAAGAACTCCGTTTGCTGACGAAATCACTTCGCCCAATGCCATCTGCGCAAGAAGGCTTCACCAACAAAGAAGAGCGTATGCGCCGTCGATATGTCGACATGAACGTCAACCAAGAGGTTCGCGATCGTTTCGTCCGCCGAAGCAAATTCTGGCAGGCAACTCGAGATTTCTTAAATAGTAATGATTTTATTGAAGTGAACGTCCCAGTTCTTGAGCACACCACTGGTGGTGCCGACGCGAATCCTTTTGTGACACACATGGACGCGCTTGATCAGGATTTCTACCTGCGAATTAGTCACGAACTACCGTTGAAGCGTTTGATCGGTGCTGGGTTTGAAAAAGTTTACGACCTTGGTCCTCGTTTCCGCAACGAAAACTACAGCGACGAACACCTTCCAGAACACGTTGCAATGGAATGGTACTGGGCATACGCCAACTGGCAAGATGGCCTGACATTTATGGAAAGCATGTACAAAGATGTCTTGCAGAAAACATTCGGGACACTACAATTCCAACTTGGCAAGTTCAACGTCGACATGAGCAAAGACTGGGAAATCTGGGACTACGCCACTGTTATCAAAGAACGCTACAATATCGACGTCTTTAATTCTTCACTCGAAGAAGTAAAGCAAGCACTCGTCGATAATAAACTCGAAGTAGAGCAGACCGAAAACCGTGCTCGTGGCATCGACAAGCTCTGGAAAAACATTCGTAAAGACGTCACTGGACCTGTTTGGCTGGTTAATACACCGACATTTATTAGTCCACTCGCAAAAACGGACCCGAATAACGCCAATGTTGTACAGCGATTCCAGCCGGTGATTGCTGGATCTGAACTTGGGAACGGATTCTCTGAATTAAATGACCCAATCGACCAGCTTGGCCGTTTCCAGGAACAAGAAGCCATGCGCGCAGCAGGGGACGATGAAGCGATGATGCTTGATATCGATTATATCGAGATGCTTGAATACGGTATGCCGCCAGCTTGTGGTTGGGGATATAGTGAACGTGTATTTTGGATTTTCGAAGGCGTGACCGCCCGTGAAGGAGTGCCATTCCCGCAACTTCGCCTTGATTATGACGAAACAACAAAGTCCATCTACCCAGACGTCAAGTTTGATACCCATCAGCCTGAAGCCGACGACTCAAAAGAATCTTAGGGAAATCTTAACAAAACCCACATACCGCTCACGCTGAGCGGTATTTTCTTGCTACAATAGGGGTATATGATTGAGATTAAGGGTATTACGAAAACTTACGGGAAGAAGCAGAATGCTTTCCTAGCGCTAGACAATGTTAACTTCACTATTCCAGACGGAACGACAGTTGCGATCATCGGGAAGTCGGGAAGTGGTAAATCAACCTTAATGCATGCTATGAGTGGCCTGGATCGACCAGAAATTGGTGAAGTGGTTATCGACGGCGAGAATATCCTTACCTTAAAGCAGCGCAAGATTGATGCGTTCCGTGCCTCAAAAATGAGCTTTATTTTCCAAAGTTTCTTTATTCAGCCGAATGAAACTTGTTATGACAACGTTGTTTTGCCGCTTGAGATCGCTGAAGTGCCTCGCGGACAGCGCCGTGCCAAGGTTGAAGCTGCGCTTGCAGCAGTTGAATTAACCGACAAGATTCGTTCTAAAGCGGCCAACCTTTCGGGTGGTCAGAAGCAGCGCCTAGCTATTGCTCGCGCCATTGTTAATGAACCAAAGATCTTGTTTGCCGACGAACCAACTGGAAACCTCGATTCTACCACTGGCGGTATCGTTGAGGACTTCTTGTTTAACTACGCAAAAGTAAACAGCGCCACACTAATTGTTGTGACGCACGACCCAGAACTAGCCGATAAGTGCGACGCGCAGATCGTGATTGTTGACGGAAAAGTTCAGTCGATTACAGGCCTTGATGCAAAAGGGGAAACTCCCGAAAAGCCCGAAGAAGAGAAATTACTTGAAGAAGGAGACGTTGAAGAACTTCTTGAAGCCACTAACGAACGTACTGACGAGGAGAACGTATAATGAAAATTTCTGATAGTATCCGACGTGCTGGACGAAGTCTTCGTCAAGCGAAAGCCCGAACACTCTTAACAAGTCTTGCTATTGGAGTCGGCGCGTTTACGATTACACTCAGTTTGGCTGGTGGACAAGGTGGACGCGAATATACCGACGCAATCGTCAAAGCAAACACCGACGTGAATGAGGTTGCAGTCACCAAGAAAATGCCTGTTTCAACCTCAATTCAAGAGTATTCAGCTGATGGTGGCGGGACGACCGATGGATTTGGCGGGAGCTTCCCGACCATTACCAATGCTGATATCGAAGGTATGCTCAAGATAGATGGCGTTGAAAGTGTCACGCCAAACTACGCCCCGGCAGTAAACTACGTCACAGCCGAAGGCCAGAAGAAATACGTCGCAACTATTAGCGAGTTTAGTCCAAGTGTGACCCTTGATTACGCGGCAGGTTCTGTCAAAGGCGACCTAAAGAGTGGCGAAATTGTCTTAACGGAAGATTACGTTGATGTATTGGGCTTCGGTAGCGCTGAAAACGCAATTGGTAAAAAAGTCGAAGTTAATACGACAAAACTTTCAACCAGTTATGCGCCCGTGCCTGAAACTAAAGACTTTATCTTTACGGTAAAGGGAGTGAGTAGTGCTTCTGGACTGGCATTTAGGTCTCAAGGTTCAATGCTTATTTCTGGTGATCAAGCAAAAGAAATTTATACCTACATCAATGAAGGTACGCCTGTATACGGTAAATTCATTCTTGCATCAGTTCGAGTTGCTGATGCCAATAGGGCAGAAGAGATCAAGGGAGTTCTTGATGGCAAAGGCTATGACGCACAAACAGCTGCCGATGTTTTAGGCACGGTGAACACATTTATTAATGTGCTGCTTGGAATCCTGTTAGGTTTCGGTGCGCTTGCAGTCTTAACCTCTGTATTTGGCATCATTAATACTCAGTACATTAGTGTCTTGGAGCGAACACAACAGATCGGTCTGATGAAAGCACTTGGTATGAGTGCGCGTGATGTTGGCCGACTCTTTAAATACGAAGCAGCATGGGTTGGATTCCTTGGTGGTGCAATCGGTTCAGGTCTGGCGTTTATTGTTGGAACAATTGCCAATCCGTTCATCACTGATGCGCTTGACCTTGGAAATATCTACTTATTGAAGTTCGAGCCAATGCAAATCGCTATTGTCGTGATCGGGCTCATGCTCATCTCTGTCGCGGCTGGAATTTTCCCAGCTCGAAAAGCATCACGGCTTGATCCAATTGAGGCGCTAAGAACCGAATAGAGCAGGGTAGGGAACAGATAGTACATCTGTTACAATAGTCGTATGTTAGATATCCGCTTTATTAAAGAAAACCCCGAGCTCGTCCAAGAAAACACACAGAAAAAAGGCTACAATGTAAGCATTTCTGAACTTTTGGATCTCTATTCAAAAGCTGTCGAGCTCGGGCAAAAGCAGGATATACTTCGTGCTGAAAAGAATAGTCTTTCGGCAAATCAACCTGCGGGTCGTCCGTCTGACGAAGTTATCGAACGCGGACGTGCAATCCGTGAAGAGATTTCACAAAATGATGAAGCATTTTTGCAGGCAACAAAATCTTATGAAGATATGCTCTGGCAGATTCCAAATGTCATGCAACCTGGCGTTCCTGTCGGTGGCGAAGAGGATAGCGTTGAAATCAAAAAATGGGGTGAACAGAATTCCGGTGCAATCGACCACCTTGATTTTGCCGTGAAGCGCGACTGGGTAGACTTTGAGCGCGGTGCAAAAGTTGCCGGTGCTAAGTTCTACTACCTAAAGGGTGACCTTGCGCTACTCGAAAATGCGATTACTCAATTTGCACTGAACCTTGTACTCTCAAAAGGCTTCACGTACCTGACCGTTCCCGCACTCGTGAATAGCCGCACTGCAACGGGAACCGGCTTTGCGCCTCGCACTAGTGATCAGAGCGACGAATATTATATCGACGGGGAAGACCTGACGCTTATTGGTACTGCTGAAATCCCAATCACCGGATACCACGCTGATGAAATTATCGACGAAGCGAAGCTACCGTTGTTTTACGTCGGCTACAGTCCGTCATTCCGTAAAGAAGCGGGAACCTACGGCAAGCACGCTCGCGGACTCTTCCGTGTACACCAATTCAATAAACTTGAAATGTATGCCTTCACAACCCCTGAACAAAGCGTCGAAGTACACGAAAAAATCCTCGCAATCGAAGAGGAAATCTGGCAAGCAATCGGTATTCCGTACCACGTCATAAACATCGCCAGTGGTGACCTCGGTGCCCCAGCTAGCAAAAAGTACGACCTTGAATACTGGTCACCAGTTGATAACATCTACCGTGAACTCACCAGTGCATCGAACTGTACTGACTTCCAGGCACGTAACCTCAACATCCGAGTTCGCCGCACGGAAACAGCAAAAGTCGAAACCCTGCACACCCTTAATGGAACTGCTGTTTCACTCGCGCGATCACTTGTGGCGATCCTCGAACATTACCAGAATGCAGACGGAACACTCCGGATTCCTGCCGTCCTCCAGCCTTATATGAACGGCCGCGAAGTTATCTAGGTTTGTAAAAAACTAAGGTCTGCTAAGAACGAATAATATCTTCCTGAGGAAACATCTGCAACCCGAGCTTTTCCCGGTACTGAAACAGAGAAAAGCCCGGAGTGAAGCCGTTTCCGAGGGAAGGTATTATTCGTTCTTACGGCATTCTCTCAGGATAAAGAGAGTATAATAAGACTATCAACAACTCATGATTCAAACGAAACGGAGGAGAAGATGATAGCATCAATTGATATCACCGGCGTTAAATATACAGCAGGTGACCAGGTCCAAAAGTACGTCATGCGCAAAATTGCGCGACTCGACAAATACTTACCTCGCCACGCACGCAAAAGCGTAACAGCTGACGTCAAACTTAAACAAGTCAACCGAGATCACGGCAATAAATATGAAGCCGAGGTTATTATTAACGTCCCCGAGAAACGATTAACGGCTAAAGATTCGACCGGCAACATGTTTGCCGCCATCGACATTGTTGAGGCAAAAATGATCAACCAGATGCGTAAATACAAGCAGGCTACCGTTACGCACGTCGGTAATCGACGAATGCTGTCGCGCTTCAAACGCTCGCAACGGCCTGTCGCATCTGAAGACCTCTAGAATTGCCCTTTAAAATCCTTGTGCGCTACCCCGTAAGATCGTATAATAATAGCTAAAGCAAATAGACTGAACAATTTCCTGAAAGGCGGGGTACGCGTACATGGTTAGCAAACAAGGTGCTCTCACCAAAATCTTTGGTGATCCACAGGCAAAGACGATTAAGCGATTACAGAAAAAAGTTGTCGCTATTAATGAACTTGAAGACAAGTACAAGAAACTCTCAAAGACTGATCTCAAGAAACAGACCGAAATTCTTCGCAAGCGACTTTCAAAAAAAGGTGAAACACTCGATACGATTCTCCCGGATGCGTTTGCATTAGTGCGTGAAGCTAGTTCACGCGTACTTGGCATGCGACATTTCGATGTCCAGCTGATCGGTGGAATGGTGCTTCACGAAGGTGACGTTGCTGAAATGAAAACTGGTGAAGGTAAGACGCTTGTTGCGACTCTTGCGGTATTCCTTAACGCCCTTGAAGGTAAAGGCGTGCACGTAGTCAGTGTGAATGATTACCTTGTCCAGCGTGACGCCGGTGAAATGGGTGAGTTGTATGACTTCCTTGGTCTCACTACTGCCGTGATTATTAATGACGCTTCATTCCAATACGACGCGAAGTTCGATAATGAGGCTCACGAAGATTCACACATGCGCCGTCTTCGCCCAGTCACTCGTAAAGAAGCGTACGCGGCCGACGTTACCTACGGAACAAACAACGAGTTCGGCTTTGACTACCTTCGCGATAACATGGTCGACGAAGTAGATTTGCTTCGTCAGCGTGACTTGCACTACGTGATCGTCGACGAGGTTGATTCAGTATTGATCGACGAAGCTCGTACGCCGCTTATTATTTCGGCGCCTGCTGCTGAAAACCCTGAAAGTTATATTCAATTTGCCAAGATCGCGGCAAAGCTTACTCCAGAAGATTACACGCTCGATGAAAAGCGCAAAATGGTCGCTCTGACTGATGATGGTATCGACAAAGTCCAGCGTCTATTAGGCCTAAAAAACCTATATAGCCCTGAATACGTTCGTTCGGTTTATCACCTTGACCAAGCGCTTCGCGCCCAGACTCTATTCAAACGCGACAAAGACTACGTCGTCAGTAACGACGGTGAAGTAATCATCGTCGACGAATTCACTGGTCGTTTGATGCAAGGCCGTCGTTATAACGAAGGACTGCACCAGGCAATTGAAGCAAAAGAAAAGGTGCCCGTGTTGCAAGAAAGCATGACCCTTGCCACTGTTTCATTCCAAAACTACTTCCGTTTGTACAAGAAGCTTTCGGGTATGACCGGAACAGCCTTTACTGAAGCCGAAGAATTCCAGCAAATTTACAGTATCGACGTGATTCAGATTCCCTCAAACAAACCGATTGCTCGTGAAGACCGACAAGACTTAATCTTCAAGACGGAAAAGGGCAAATTAAAAGCGATTGCCGATGTGATTGCCGAATACCACAAAGAAGGTCGACCAGTTTTGGTCGGATCTGCTTCAATCGCCAAGAACGAATTGATTGCCGACTGGCTTAAAAAGGCGAAGGTTCCTTACGAAATCTTGAACGCCAAGAACAACGAACGTGAAGCGGCTATCATTAAAAACGCCGGCCAAAAGGGCGCAATCACACTAGCCACAAACATTGCCGGTCGTGGTACTGACATCAAGCTTGGCGAAGGTGTTGTAGAACTCGGCGGCCTCGTTGTGATTGGTTCAGAACGACATGAATCACGACGTATCGACAACCAGCTTCGTGGACGTGGTGGGCGCCAAGGTGACCCAGGACTTACTCAGTTCTACGTCTCAACCGAAGACGATCTGATGCGTATTTTCCAAGGTGAACGAATCTCTGCACTGATGGGACGCGTTGGTATGGACGATGAAACACCGATCCAACACAAAATGGTTTCGAACACTCTTGAAGCAGCTCAAAAACGTGTCGAAGGATTCAACTTTGACATCCGTAAAAACGTCGTTCAGTACGACAACGTCATTAACCGTCACCGTCGCGTCGTATACACAATTCGTCGCAAGATCCTTGAGGGTGCTGACATTAAAGCCGAAGTCGAAAGTCTGTTCGAAGCGAAAGTTCGTGAATTAACCGCACTTCCTGCTAAAAACAACAAAAACTTCAACGCCCAGTTCGACGAAGCCTTCCCGCTAAGCGACAAGCGACTTAAAGCAATTGGTGCCGAGAAAAACGACAAAGCTCGCTTTGACCTCGCACTAAAAGAAGTTTTGAAACTCTATAAAGCCAAAGAAGAAGAGATCGAAACCGACGCGCTTCGTAAAGTTGAACGTGAAGTATACCTGCAAGTCCTTGATACGCTTTGGATGCAACACCTTGAAAACATGCAGCACCTTCGTGATGGTATTCACTGGCGCAGTGTTGGACAGCGTGACCCACTGGTTGAATACCGAAGTGAAGCCGCCAAGCTGTTTGATAGTTTACAAGCAACTCTACGCGACGAAGTGATCCGTGCTGTTATGCACGTGACTGCTCGCGACGCGGTTGCTCGTGCGGCTGAACGCCACGAAACTGAACTGACACGATTAGCTGAAAATGCAGTCGAAAAAGGCGTGAACGAAATCACTAGCGGTGAAACTAACCGTGACGGCGACTTCGGTGTGAAGAAAGCTGAAACAACTTCTGAAGCGAACAACAAAAAGAACGCTGCCCGCAAGAAGAAGAAGAGCCAACGCCAGAACCGCAAAACAGGCCGTAAATAGCCACTGCTCCACTTGAACTAACATTAAATAATCCTGAAAAAGAAAAGTACCGATAATGAATCATACCGTTGAAGAAGTGAAACTAAAAAATGGCGCAAAAGGCCTGCTTATAAATATTCCCGGCGCGACCGTTATGAGTATGCAGTTTCAGTTCAGAGCGGGGAGTCGGTACGCAAAAAGCAAAGACATCGAGCAGGTTGCGCACATCATGGAGCACATGGCGTTTGGGGCCAATGCCAAGTTCAAATCTGAACACGATTTTGAATCTGAGTTCACGAAAAATGGGGCATATCATAATGCCTACACCAGCGATCTTTCGATGGTATACGAAGCAGACTGTGCCGACTTTGAATGGGATCGCATTTTGGAACTTCAAAAAATAAGTATTTGTCAGCCGAAGTTTAACGCCACTGAACTTGAAGCTGAAAAGGGGAATGTTCGGAGCGAGCTTACCAATAATTTGAATGATCACTATCATTTGCTTGGTCCACGCATGCAGCAGCTACTTGGTGAAGACGTCCTGACGTGTCGTCAGTCACTTGCGACAATCAGTGCCGTCACATTGGCTGACATTCGTGAGCACCACCGCCGCACACACACGACAAAGAACATGCGTTTCGTGATTGCTGGCAAGCTTCGTGGCCGCAAGGGCGAGATCCTTCGTCAACTTGAAGCCTTTGAATTACCTGACGGTGAGCGATTTGAGGTGCCGCGTGACGAACTGAGCAGTGCGACACCAGCAGTGATTCGCCGTAAGGATGCAACAAACTTAACCTTTGGCTGGACTTTAAGTGTACCTCGGGAGCTCACAGACGAAGAGCTTGATGCGATGCACAGTCTAAATCATATCCTGACGGGAACAATGAACTCTCGGATCTTTGGGCAGGCGCGTTCAAAGGGCTTGGCATATGGTGTCAGCTCGTACGCCAGTGCTGGGTTTCACGACAGCGCCTGGGACTTCTGGGGGCAAGTAAATCACGAAACTGCACCCGCTTTGTTCGATATTATCGCCAAAGAAATCAAAGCCGTCCTAGACGGTAAGCTGACCGATCAAGAGATCGATGCTGCCAAATCGTATGGGCTTGGTCGCTATCAAATGGGCGCCCAGACGGTGTCGCAGATTAGCGGATTCTACACGAATCGATATTTTGCTGATGACTTCATTAAAGATTATGCCAAGGTTCCAGACCTGATTCGGCGCGTAACACGAGAAAAAATTATGGCTACAATGCAAAGTTTTGTTGACGCAAACACCTGGGTGGTTGCAGCTGTCAGTAGCGGTGATCGTGACGAGATTATTGAACTTGGTGACAAGTTGACTGGACTATTCGCAAAAGAGCCTACCGAAGCGTAGAATAAGCATATGAAGATTGCTATTGCGGGGTATGGGGTTGAAGGAGAGGCAAATTATACCTACTTCTCAAAGGATGCGGCAAATGAAATTACTATTGTCGATCAGAAAGATGTCCCTGATCGACCACTTCCTGAAGGTGTCGCTACGCTACTGTCTCCAAATGCTTTTGAGCAACTCAATGGCTTTGATGTCGTGGTGCGCACCGCTGGACTCGCGCCACGCAAGATCGTGACTGATGGAAAAATTTGGTCATCAACGAATGAATTCTTTTCAAAATGTCCTGCGCCAATTATTGGCGTTACTGGTTCAAAAGGTAAGGGGACAACCTCGAGCTTGATTGCTTCGATTCTCAAAAAAGCTGGCTATACTGTGTGGCTGGTAGGGAACATTGGTCAGCCGCCGCTTGACCTTCTTGATCAAATCAAGGCTGATCATATTGTTGTGTTCGAACTCTCGAGTTTCCAGTTGTGGGATATCGAACGATCACCACATACGGCCGTCGTGCTATTCATTGAGCCAGACCATCTTGACGTGCACGCAGACATGGCTGAATACGTCGCGGCGAAAGGGAATATTACTGCATACCAAACAACTGACGATATACTTATTTATAATGCCGAAAATGAGTACTCTCGTTCAATCGCTGAAAGCTCGAGCGCCCAGAAGGTCGCTTACCCCAGTGAGCTGACAACACATATCAAAGACGGCTACTTTTATAATGGTGAACAAAAAATTTGTTCAGTCGACGCGGTGACATTACCGGGTGCGCATAACCTTTCGAATGCGATAGCGGCGATCGATGCGATATGGGCGTATACACAAGATAATGACGTCATTGCGGCCGGACTCAGCGCTTTTAGAGGGCTGCCACATCGTCTCGCTTTCGTCGCTACGGTAAGTGGTGTGAATTACTACGATGACAGTATTGCAACAACACCAACATCTGCGGTTGCTGCCCTCCGAGCATTTGATTCCTCAAAAGTGATTATTCTTGGTGGGTCATCAAAGGGCTCGGACTTTACGACATTGGCCGAAGAGTTAACACGGCATGACGTGAAGGCGCTTCTGATTGGCGAAGAGGCCAACCGCATCGCCGAGGCTTGCCGACAAGCCGGCTTTACTCATTTTGAAATTATCGAAAACCCAACCATGGAAAAGGTAGTGAACCGTGCTCACGAAATCGCGATCGAAGGTTCGGTAGTGCTCTTGAGTCCTTCGGCAGCTAGTTTTGGACTTTTCAAAAACTACGCCGATCGCGGTGAACAGTTTATTGCTGCTGTAAATAGCCTGTAACATCTGCTCGTACGACTGTATTTCCTGTATAGTAATAGGTAATGCAACCTCTTATAAAACGCATCAAAGAACTCGAACTGCAAGTCGACGCCGCCTTGGTTCGATTAAATATTGAGTCGAAAAATGAGGATATCGAGGTACTTGAAAATCAATTAGCGGCGCCGGAAGTATGGCATAATCCCACAAATGCGCAGATGTTGAGTAAACAACTCGCGGCCGTGAAATCGATGGTTGACCCATGGCTAACACTGCAAGCACAGACCAGTGACATAGTTGAGCTGATGGATATCGGTGATGATAGTATGCTGGCCGAATTTGAAGGTCAGATTATTGCACTTGAAAATGAATTTGCCGCGCTGCGAAAAGACTTACTGTTTGATGGTGAGTACGACGATCATAATGCAATTCTTCGCCTCAGCGCTGGTGCTGGTGGAACGGACGCTCAAGATTGGACAGAAATGCTGGAACGCATGTATCTTCGCTGGTCTGAAAAATCAGATATGTCGACGAGTGTTATCGAGCGTTCCGCTGGGGAAGAAGCCGGCATCAAATCTGTGGTTATTGAAGTAACTGGCGGCTTTGCTTACGGAAAACTGCGCAGTGAAAATGGCGTCCACCGCTTGGTGCGCCTGAGCCCATTTAACAGCGATAACCTTCGTCAGACAAGTTTTGCGTTGGTTGAAGTGTTGCCGCAAATTGACACTCCCGACGAAGTAAAAATTGACGACAAAGACCTCAAAATTGACGTGTACCGCGCTGGTGGCCATGGGGGACAGTCGGTCAATACAACCGATAGTGCAGTCCGCGTGACGCATATTCCAACTGGCATTGTGGTGGCGATTCAGAATGAACGTTCGCAGTTGCAAAACCGCGAGACCGCTATGAAAATCCTTCGTTCGAAACTCGCCAAAATGCAACTAGACCAGCATACGAGTTCGATCTCTGAACTGCAGGCGGGGGAGTCAGCCAACTGGGGGAGCCAGATCCGAAATTATGTTCTACACCCATATACGTTGGTTAAAGATACGCGTACTAAGCACGAGACGAATAATGCCCAAGGCGTGCTGGATGGGGATCTTGACCCGTTTATGACTGCATATCTCGAGATGCCTACCTCCGACTAACGAGTTGATGAATTTTCATAAATAGTATAAAATAATACAAACTCTACGGTGGTCACAGGGCCGCACGTTAACATTTTTATATCTATAGATACGAGGTTTTTATAACTTCGGAGAACGACAGTCTACACACACGCACGATCAACGCCTGAGGAGGCATCATGTTTGAACGTTTCAGTTTGTCATCTCGACAGATAGTTGAACTTGCCCAGATGGAGGCAAGATCGCTTAATCACGACAAGATCGCAACAGTGCATCTGCTTCTGGCTCACATGCGTGGACTAGGGATGGACCGCAGGGCGCTCAGGGCACTTGGCCTGACGTACGAGCACATTCAAGAAGAGGCGCTCAAGCTTATTGAAGCCGAGGAGCGTCCTTTGATCGGGGTCATCCCGTTTACTCCGCGCATCAGAAAGGTATTCGAACAAGCACGGATCGAAGCCGTAGCGCATGGGAACGGCTTCGTTTTCCCTCAGTACATTCTTCTCGCCCTCATTCACGAGGATGAGGAGGGGGCTGAGGATGCGGACGAGGAGACCGCCATTCAGGTACTGAGGAATCTCGGCGTTGATCTCGAAAAACTCCGCTTCAATCTTCTCGAACACATCGCGAGAGGGGTGAGGGGTGAGCGGTACTGGGCAATCATTCATGGTTTGCCTCGGCTTGAGGACAGTGACATGACGTTCCACGACAAGGGACTTCAGACATTCTTGAAGACCTGTAGAGTAGGCGGGGAGGTTATTTCGAGAGTTGACTTCGAGGGTGATACTCGTGAGATTACGGGCATCACCGTTCGTTATAAGGACGGCGACGGTAACATCGCCTCCATGTCGGTTGATTGGCCCGAGAAGTCACCTGTGAACTGAGTTCTCCCGAGGAGGTGTGCATCGCGCGCACCTCCTCGGTCTCATCCAAAAAGCATTAAAAATTTCATATCTACAGATATACACATGTCGCGGTTATGCTATACTAACTACAGAAATGATTCTGCTAGATAGGGTAACAAAAACATACGGAAAGAATACGGCGCCGGCATTAAATCGCCTGAGCCTTTTTGTTGAACCCCGAGAATTCGTGATTATTGTCGGTACTTCTGGTGCCGGTAAATCAACTTTATTGAAACTTTTAACACGTGAAGAGAAACCAACCAGCGGTAAAATCGTCGTCGGTGGTATTGACTATGACACGCTCAAAGACAGCCAAATTCCAATGCTTCGCCGTAAAATTGGTGTCGTGTTCCAAGATTTTAAACTTCTGCCGCAGCGTACTGTATTCGAAAATATTGCTTTCGCACTTGAAATTGCCGGTATGACTAATCGTGAAATTAAAAACACAGTTCCAAAAGTCATCGACCTTGTTGGACTATCTGGAAAAGAAAAAAACTTCCCGCATCAACTATCTGGTGGAGAACGCCAACGTGTGGCGATTGCTCGTGCCGTCGTTCGTCAACCAAAGATTCTGATTGCTGACGAGCCAACCGGAAACCTCGACCCGAAACATGGTTGGGATATCGTGCGCCTTCTCGAAAAGATTAATAAGTACGGAACAACTGTGCTGCTTACGACACACAACGTCGACATCGTGAACAAGTTAAAGCGACGCGTTATCACCATCGAAGGTGGAAAAATAACCGGCGACCAATCACAGGGAAGTTATCGACAGTAGTCGGGTAGGATAGTATATGGCAAAAGGCAAAAAGAAACTCGACTCAAAAAGTTACGCGCAGCAGAAACGTCATCGCCGTCAGTGGACGACGTTTATGCGCATGCTTCGATATGGAGCTAATAACTTCACTCGTAATGCATGGCTGACGATCGCCGCGACGGCCGTTATGACCATTACCTTGTTTGTTATTTTCGCGAGCTTTACTTCACGCAACATCTTGGTCGATACAGCCAACCAGGTACGTGACAAAGTCGATATGTCTATTTACTTAACGACCGACACAAAACCGGAAGACGCCAACGAAATCGCTGATTCTGTTCGAAAACTCTCAACCGTAACTGCTGTCGAAGTTGAAACCCCAGAACAAGCCCGTGAAAACTTTATCCAAGACAATATATCAAGTGAGGGTACGCTTGATGCCGTCAAAGAGGCGACTAATAAATTACCGTGGACACTTAGTATCAAATTGATCGATATTAATGACACGACAGAGTTAGCGAGTTTCGTCGAGACAAACGAGTTGCTAAAAACTCGTATCGACGCCGCTCGGCCACCATCGTTTGCCGGTGAACGCAAAGCTACTCTAGAGACAATCGGAAAAGCTGTTGATTTCGCGCAAAAGGTTGGTATTGGTGCGAGCGCGGTCTTCGTGGCAATGTCGATGTTGATTATTTTTAACACGATCCGCATGGCGATCTTTAACCGACGTGAAGAGATTCAAATGATGAAATTGATTGGTGCCGAGAAAGCCTTCATCCGCGGTCCATTCGTGGTTGAAGCAATTGTCTACGGCTTCTTTGCCGCCATCATTGCGACAGGCCTTGGGTATATGCTGTTGTTCTTCGCCGCTCCTGCCTTGGCTGAATATCAAATCAACGTTGGCCCAACACTCGACTTTATGACGTACTATGCCGGATTCGTTCTTCTGGGAATGATAGCGGTAGGGGCTTTGATCGGTATCGTCTCATCATTAATGGCAACTCGTCGTTATTTGAAGCTTTAAGCTTGTTCAAATGTTGGCCGTAGAGGTTGACGAATGATAGTGCTTATGCTACAGTTGTAACAGATATGAAACTGCTATCCACCACATCAGTCTCACGCTCCAGGGTTGCTAGAAGCTTTGTGCTTTTGGGTATTTCTGCTCTTATGATTATCGGTTCGATGCCGGCTATCAACAACAACGCCTCTGCCGATCAATATGACGATAAAATTAATGCCTTGTCTGCCGAGATGGCAAAATATAGGGTTGAAGCTGACCGACTTAACGGAGAAGCTGCCACACTTCAAAATGCGGTCTCGCAGTTACAAAATGAGCAAAATGCACTTCAGGCTCAAATCGATCTAAATCAAGAGCAGTATAACAAGCTTGTTATCGATATTGCTCAGACCGAAAAAGAAATTAAAGATAACCAAGACGCACTAGGCGATACAATTGCTAACTTATACGTCGACGATGATATCTCTCCAATCGAAATGCTCGCTAGTAGCACTAATATCGGTGATTTTCTTAACAAGCAAGAATTCCGAAACTCTGTAAAAGACCAATTAAGTGGCACAATTAAAAAAGTTAAAGTACTAAAGACTCAGTTAAGTGCCCAAAAAGCCGATGTTGAAAAAGTACTTGCCGAGCAAAAATCTGCCAACGAAACATTAGTCGCTAAAAAGAATGAACAGCAGAGTATTTTGAATCAGACGCAAAGTGATGAAGCAAACTACCAGAACCTTATTAAAGACAGTGCGAAGCAAATTGCACAAGCTCGTGCAACGCAGGCTGCGCTTGCACAAAAGAGTGCAAACACTGGTGGATACCAGACATATGGCGTTGGTCTTAACCTAGACTACGTCACAGATTCCCGATTCGGTGTCTGGAACAACGCCAACTGTCCAATGGTCTACGGCTACATGTCTTCAATGGGTACAGACGGAAATGGTCAGGACGGCCGTGGCTACGGCTGCCGACAGTGCGCTAGTTATGTCGCCTGGAAAATCAACCAAGAAAAGGGATACTGGCCAAGCTGGGGTAACGCAAGTAACTTTGGTTCAAAGGGAACCGCTGTTTCTCCGCGTGCGGGCGCTATCGCTGTCTTGTATGATGGTGGCCCTGGACACGTTGCATGGGTAGAAACAGATCCATACATTAGTACGAGCGGTCCGTTGAAAGGTCAGTCAGTTATCCAGGTGAGCCAGTATAACTTCAACTACGGCCAAGGCTATGGCATGTACAGCGTGATGGAACTTTCTGTGAACTTCTTTGATACATACCGCGCACTCTAGAAATAATTTAGATTTAAGCAAACCATAACTTTTATAGCGTATCCTTAACCAGGTACGCTATAATTATAGGTAGCAACGTGTCCTTTTCGGACACCGAATACACATATTTTAATCAAGTAGTTACAGGGGAGTTACGGGCATGGCTGAGCATTTACGGAAATTACGACGCGTCAGGCATGATGAATCAATAGAGCGCCGCACGCCGAAATCGGTGATTGTTCTTGGTCTTTTACTGCTTCTAGGGGCCGGCTACGTCGCCGGAACGTTTAATCATCAGATTATTGGTGTGGTTGCGCCACTTTTTGGTATAAAAGCGAGCGGAGCGACACTCGATCTTTCAAGTCTGCAATCAACCTACCAAGCCCTCAAAGCGAATTATGATGGCGATATCGACGACGCTAAATTAATCGAGTCAGCCAATAGGGGGCTCGTCAGTGCGCTTGGTGATGATTACACGGTATATTTCAACAAATCAGAGGCGGCTGACTTTAGTAATGACCTTTCTGGGACTATCGGCGGTGGTATTGGTGTCGAACTAAGCCTTCGTAATGGATTTATTACTGTAGTACGCGTGTTAGCCGATAACCCAGCCGAAAAAGCCGGAGTTGCAGTCGGTGATGTTATTGGAAAAGTAAACGACGTTGAAATTCCGACAACTGAATCTATCAACGATGTTGTCACAAAAATTCGTGGCGATGTCGGGACAACAGTCAAACTCACGGTTGTGCGCGGCACTGAAGTAAAAGACTTCACAATTACCCGTGCTAATGTGACGAACCCAAGTGTGTATAGTTCAGTCGTTGACGGTGTTGGTATTATGACAATTACCAGGTTCGACGACCAAACTGGTCAGCTGGCACGAGCCGCCGCACAGAGTTTCAAGAATCAAAACGTGAAATCGGTCATTATGGATCTTCGCGGCAACGGTGGGGGTTATCTGACGGCCGCACAAGACGTTGCTGGTATTTGGCTGAACAACAAGACGGTCGTTTCTGAACGAACCAACGGCAAGGTTGTCGACGAACTTAAATCGGGTACAAATACTATCCTCGAAGGTATCCCAACTGTCGTGTTGGTAAATGCCAGTAGTGCTAGCGCCAGCGAGATTGTCGCCGGAGCATTGCAAGATCACGGCGTAGCTAAACTTGTCGGTGAAAAGACATTTGGTAAGGGAAGTGTGCAAAAACTCATCACATTACCTCAGGGCGCTGAACTAAAAGTCACAATTGCCAAGTGGTACACGCCTAACGGCAAAAATATCTCGAAACAAGGAATAACTGTCGACAAAGAAGCGGCTCGAACCGTCGATGATATCAACGCCAACCGCGATCCACAGCTCGACGCAGCAAAGGCTTTGCTACTGCAGTAAGAGGTAAGGGGGAGTACACCGCTTGTGCTTTCTCTCGCCACTGTAGTACAATGAACTCATTATGGATGACAACAAGAAAAAAATCCTCCTAGTTGAAGACGACGAAGCGTTAGCCGGCGTCTATAAATCTCGCCTTGATATCGAAGGTTTTGAAACGAAAGGCGTGTTTAACGGTGAAGACGCGCTATCGGCTGCAATGAAATTTAAGCCTGACCTCATCTTGCTCGATGCAATGATGCCAAAGATCAGTGGCTTTGATGTCCTGGACATCCTTCGCAACACCCCAGAGACGGCCCAGATCCGTGTCATCATGCTGACCGCGCTTAGTCAGCCAAAAGACAAAGAACGAGCTGAATCACTCGGCGTGAACGATTACTTAGTTAAATCACAAGTGGTTATTGGCGACGTGATTGAACGAGTAAAATTTCACCTCGGAATGCTGGACGAAAAACCAGCCGAAGACTAGAAGACTACGATGCAAGAAAGCAACTCTCACCAGGGGGTTGCTTTTTTATCAAGCTTATGCTATAGTGTTTCTAAAGGTTATTAAAAACAAAAACACCACAACATGAGCGAACGATCACCCTGGGAAGAACCAGCAAAAGCACCACAGCCAACCGTTGAGCAAAGATATGCTCACAGTCTTGCCGATGATGCACCGATTGATGATATGAAATTTATATTCGACGCAGGTACGGATAAGCCACGAATGATTGAAATGCCTGATTGGTCACAGCCAGCACCCGAAGTAGAGACGTTAAGCGCTGAACAAGCTTTCGAACAAAAAGCCGGTGGCGCAACACTTGATACTCTCGGCGTTGTTGAGCCAATTGTCGACGATAGCGTTGACGATGACCTGCATTTCTATACTCGTGCTCAGCTACAGGCAATGCGCGAAGAATCACAGCTACGTTTTGACGCCGAAGCGCCACTTACTCAAGAATCGTTACGTGAAGTAATGGGTGCGAGTCCTGCCGCAGCCCGCGAGCCTGTCATTCCTGGTCTTGATCAAATAATGTCCGGTGAGCCTGTTTTGCCTAGTGTGGAATCTGTAAGCCCGCTTATACAGCTAACGGAAGGTCTGAGTTCAGATGATCGTCTTGAACTCCGTAGTTATGCTGAAGCAAAGATTGCCAAGCGAGAAGCGCAAAAAGACGGCGATGGCCAAAGCTCTAATCTACAAGGTCAGTATATGGGCCAATCATATCGTGCTATGTCGTCTGCTGCCCAGGCTATTGCTGATAGATACGCAACTCTATACGAGCAGTCGTAGTGACGTTGAATAGTTAAATAAAAATAACCCCGCGAAATGCGGGGTTATTTGTTATAAGAGTATGATTAGATAACGCTTACTTGAGTTCGCTGAGCGGTTTTGCCAGTAAAACGAGTTTTCTTAATCTTAGAGAAGGTAACAACGCCATCGATTGCAGCGTGAATAGTGAAGTTACGGCTGATAAATGTACCAGGGCCTGCAACTTTTGTGCTACCAGTCTGACGAACAAGAACTTCACCAGTGTTAACTGCCTGACCACCAAAGCGTTTTACACCAAGACGTTGTCCGGCATTGTTGCGGTTATTTTTACTTGAACCACCAGCTTTTACGTGTGACATATATTATTTCTCCTTATGGTAGTGCTTTTTGTGCGCTACTCATTCAATCTGGTCAATTGTACTACACCGTAGGCGAATGGTCAAGGGGTTAGGGTGGTGCAAAATCTAAAAAGGTTCATAAGAAGTTAATGATCGCTGTGCTACAATTTAGAGTAGCAATTCGTTGCTGATAACATGTTCAACAATTTGGCAACACAACCTAACCCACGCTGGTATATAGTTCTATGAATTTATTAACAGAGTGGTATGGTTGAAAACTCGCGTAAACAATACTGATCCCGTCGTTCAAGTATGTTTACGCGTCATGGTTGGAAACTTCCATGGGGCCCTTAAAAAGGTCCGCTTAGCGGCGGGTTTTGTGTACCCAAAGCTAAGTACTTTTACTAAGTGTATTAGGGGGAATGTATGCAAAACTCGCAACGAGCAGAATTACCGCTTCAAAATCCTAAAATGATGCAGGTATCCGATGACATGGATATGGGTACCAAGGTTGGTGTTATCAGTTTCTTTATCTTATGTATTGTTGTGGCGAGCGCAATTTATTTTGCGATCGGGTAGCGCACCGATACAGTTATTTGTCGTCGTCGGCATTATCGGTTTCACTATCTAACGGTTGGTCGACTGTTGGGTCTGTGTCTAAGTTTTGCTTGGCTTTGAGTGCTTCACTGGCGTTAAGGGCGGCAAGTTTTTCCTGCGCTGTAATTGCATCGTGGATTTCATCTTCAGCCTCCAAGAGAGTTTCATTGAACGCTTCTACGCCGATATCTGGTCGAGAGTGAACGGCACCAGGCACCTCGATGACAATATAAGTGATACCGGCTTCGTCGGCGTAGACTCGAATGTTATCAGCTGAAAGATCATCGTTGACGATGTAGTCGTAGCCGGGCTTGCTGGTGCCAATGTAAATAATGACGGGATGTTGCACTTCGGGCGAGAGAAGCCCCATTTCAATAACGCGGTCTCTAATTTTGGCGTCTTCGATGGCCATAAGTTGGTCAAACATCAGCCAAGTTCCCGCGATATCACTACCTTGAATGTCTTCGATGACATCGCCTGTTGTCGCGAAAGCTTTCCAGATGTCTAAACCGTCATCGTCCATATATCTATCTGATCGGAATGCCATTTCTCCGATGAAACGCACGAGGCTTGAGTATTTTGCCCCTGGGATCACCGAGAGCGTTTCAACAAGTTTAATTTCATCTTGTCGAGGCTGTCGAAGTCCGCCAGCACCGTCTGGTGCCGAGTTTAGTACATCGGCTGCAATAGTAATGTCGGAATCCTCCGCGACATCTGCGTGTACTTGCATGGCGATGGGGCCACCCGCACTTTCTCCGTAAAGATAGATTGTTGTGACGCCTTTTTCTTTGGCAAGTGCGATAATTTTTTCAGCAATAACTTCAGGGCTGAGGTTGGCATTATTATAGCCGACCGACCAAAGTTGTGCATCCAAGATTGCCTGAAGGCCATCGCCCCGGTATTTGATGAGATTATCGCCACTTGTCGAGCGGAAGCCATCGAGAAATATAATGGCCTTGTTGTTGTTGGCGGGATCGAGCGCTTCGGCGCCAACATGAACATCGATTTCGGCTTCTGCTTGGGCGAATCGATTGATATTTACGTCGGCAGCATATAGCGATAACGGGATGCTAAGACTCGCTAATACTGTCAATGTTTTTAATGCTGCCTTTTGCAGTAAATATTTCCGGCGCTCAAAAGAAATTGCATCGGCTTCAAGTTTGTCGATCGTTTGGTATTTATCGAGTCGTTTCTGAATTTCTGGCGAGGGCAGTAACATACTAGCCCCAGTATATACCCATGCAAAAATTCATGATGTAGTAGTATTTATCTGAAAAAAGGCTGCATTAATTCTTAACGAGAACGAGGATTTCGCGGGCGACAACTTGGTCGGGGCGGAAATAGAGCATTTGGTCGGGGCGAACGTTGCGCATTTGGACGTATGAGTAGCCGAGCTCTTCAACTTTTGTCAGCAGTGGCAGGTGAGTGAAGTTGCCGTCGATATCTTTCCAGGCCGGGACGGCAAAGACGACGGGTGTGCCAGGCTTGATTTGACCAGCAAGGTTTTTTAAGAATTCAGACAGGATGTGGTTTGTATTGCCGCGGACTTCAACTAATTTTGAGTTTGATGGTGGGGCGCTAAATGGTTGTCCAAGGTAGCCTTCGGCCACGACGGCGTCGATAGGAGCTTGCCATTTTGTGTTCATTGCATCACCTTCGTGGAGATACCAAGAGCCAACGAATTTTTCTTTTTCCTGGATCCAGTTGAGGTTGTCACGACTGAAGCGGATCATTTTTTCAGCTAAGTCGGTGCCATAGACCGCATAATTCATTAAAAGTCCTTCTTGCAGAATGACGCCGGTGCCACAGAAAGGATCAAGGATTCGCGGTAGGGGAAGATCGGAATCGGGGCCTGGAGTTAAAGGACCAGCGAGGTTGATCATAATTTGTGCGAGTTTTGGCGGCAGCATACCAACAAAGGCGTCACGCTTTGGGCGGCCCTGGTCACGAGCGGCGAGAGCGGTGATGTTCTGGGCGCCGGTACTTTCGGCGATGACAATGCCTGACTGGCCACGAACAACGATAAGTTCAACTTTGTTTTCAGAGAGACCAAGTTTGTTGTGATGTGAAGTTGCTGTCGAAAGGATCGATTCTTGATTTGGAATTAAACGCAGGCTCGTGCCGGATTGTTTTAACTTACTTTTGAGGACCAGGCCCGTTTTTTGGATGTCACGCGGACCTTCTTTAAATCCGTAGGCGCTGATACCGAGGGTCACTTTGCCTTCTTGTTTTGCCCAAGCGGTAGTGTAGTGCTGGACGATTTTCATTGAGGCGGCCCGCCAGTCGCGGCCCGGAACCTGCAAAACGACTTTGCCGGCTTTTTGAGTACCACCGAGGCGCTGAATATCAATATAATCAGCGTCAGCGGGTGGTTGAACCAAGGCGCTGATATCTGAGAACCAGCTAACATCACCGTATACTCGTTCGAGTTCGGCGATCGAGATGGCTGGTTGGCGACCTAAGATGGCGATGTGCATACCTTTAGTATACCTGATAGAGGGGATGATATATACTAAGGTTATATGAAAAAGACGCCTTTCAAGTTATCTTTTAGAAGCTGGTTAACGATTGTGACGTTAATTTTGCTTGTGGGTGTGGTTATTTTGGCATGGCCAGAGATCGTAAAAGCTTGGGGATTGCTTGATACGGTGAACTTGGCAATCTTGGCACTTTTGATTCCAGTGCAGTTGTTTAGCTACTACGCAACGGGCGGGATGATCTTTTCGTATCTTCGCTCAAAGGGTGATTTAGAAGGAGTCTCTCGGTGGCGAATCGCCCGAATTGCCCTAGAACTGAATTTTGTGAATCACATTTTGCCAAGCGGGGGAGCAGCCGGATTTTCTTACCTTGGGTGGGTACTTGGGCGATTTGGGGTAAAACCGGGGCGTTCGACGATGGCGCAGTTAATTCGATTCCTGCTGACGTTTGTGAGTTTTGTCTTAATTTTGATGGCCGCTGTAGCATTTTTGATTTATGACCACCGGATAGATCGCACGATTATCTTACTTTCAAGCGTATTAGTATTGTTATGCCTGGGAGCAATTGTTGGTGCGATTTATGTGGTTGGCAATAACCAGCGACTCAAAAGGTTTTCTGAATGGCTTACAAAATTAGTGAACAAAGTCGTGCGAAAAATTACCCGTGGCAAAAAACGAAAAATTTTAAAAACACATATTATTCCTAATTTCTTTGCCGAACTACATCAAGATTACTTAGCGATTCGACGTGATAAAAGAGTACTCATCAAGCCATTCTTGTGGGCGATCGTTGCCAACTTAGCTGACGTCGCACTGTTATGGATTGCATTCTTTGCGCTTGGATACGCGGTCAGTCCAGCAATTCTGTTTGTTGCCTTTGGGGTGTCGTCACTAGCGAGCGCAGTCTCGGTAACCCCTGGTGGAGCTGGTGTGTACGAGGCTATTATGATCGCCTTTCTGGCTTCAAGTGGTGTGCCAGCCGACGTCGCAATCGCCGGAACGTTGCTAGCTCGCGTGACATTGGTGCTCGGAACGATTTTATTCGGCTACGTATTTTATCAATTTACGGTTTCAAAATATGGACGACGTACTTCTTAGCGTTAGCGACTTTGTCGCCCTTACGAATCAAACATTGGAATATGCATTTCCGATTGTTCAGGTCCAGGGTGAGGTGACGGAATTTAAAATCGCCCAAGGTAAGTGGGTGAGATTCAAGATAAAGGATGCCGGTGCAGTTATAAATTGTTTTATGACTATGTTCCAGATGCGAGTACTACTTGAAGATGGTATGAAAGTTATAGTTACCGCACAGCCAAAATTAGATGGTCGATGGGGAACTTTTACATTGAACGTTAGAGCAGTAAAGCCGGTTGGTGAAGGTTCAATCAAAAAAGGCTTCGAATTATTAAAAGCAAAACTTGAAAAAGAAGGATTGTTTGCCGTCGAACGCAAACGTTCGTTACCACGAGTACCAAAACGGGTTGCGGTGATTACAAGTACCGAATCGGCTGCCTATGCGGATTTCATTAAAATTATTAACAAGCGGTGGGGTGGACTTGATATTGAAGTCGCACACACCCAGGTGCAAGGCGTCCCGGCACCAGATCAGATGATTCGGGCGATTCGTTATTTTAATAGCCTTGAAGTGTTGCCGGAAGTACTGGTTATTATCCGCGGTGGAGGAAGTGCCGAGGACTTGTCGACCTTTAATGACGAGCCGTTGGTGCGCGCGATTGCTGAAAGCCGTATCCCAACGTTAGTGGGTGTCGGTCACGAAGTTGATCACACATTGGCAGACATGATTTCTGATGTACGAGCAGCAACGCCAACTGATGCGGCGCAGATACTGGTGCCGGATCGCCAAGAAATTATTCGCGGTGCGCGGGCGCAGGCGAGTTCGATTGGCTATCTATTAACACAGGCGATTGATAATTATTCGCGACAAACAAAAGACAATCTGAACGCTGCTTTTTCAAGAATTCAGGAGAAGCTTGATGGAACGTTTGAGCAATTGGGCGTTCTGCGCGTAGCGGTTTCCCAGCTTAACCCAGAAAATGTGTTGAAGCGAGGCTATGCACTGCTACGTGGTGAGCAAACGGTTGGAGCAAAGCTTGAAATCGAAACGGCCACAAATATTATTACGACGGAGGTACAAGATGTCAGGAGCAAGTAAATCAGTTCAAGAAAAGTTAACCGACCTGTCTGAATTGGTTGGCTGGTTCCAGGGCGCATCTTTCAAGCTTGAAACAGCACTGGATAAGTTCAAAGAAGCCGAGGCGTTGGCCGAAGAAATTGAAAAGGACTTAACAAAACTCAAAAACGATATCAAGATCGTCAAAAAGCGATTCGATAGCGAAGTATAGTTGATGTCGATGTTGTTTGCGATTGTTTTTGTCGTCGTTATTTTATTTGGAATTGTTTCTTTTTCTGGAGCGCCGTATGTACCAAGTCACCGAAAATATGTGAAACGGGCTTTCGATCATTTTAACATCGGATCAGGCGATACGCTGGTTGATGTAGGAAGTGGCGATGGAGTCGTGCTGCGGATTGCATCGCGCTATGGTGCCAGGGCAGTAGGGTACGAGATAAACCCGGTGCTGGTTGGTATTTCTCGCTTGCTGTCGATTGGTGATGAGAGGGTGCGGGTGTTGATGCTGAACTTTTGGCATGTGCAATTACCCGAAGCAACGACGATTGTGTATGCTTTTTCGGTGAGTCGAGATGAAAAGAAGTTGACGAGATTATTACAGCGTGAGGCAAATCGACTCCAAAAACCACTCAAACTCCTCTGTTACGGGAGTCCATTTCGACGCATGCCAGCCGATTCAACGTACGAAGCGTACTCCCTTTATACATTCCGACCTTTACAGTCAAAAAAAGCTTAAGGTATAATGACGACATGAACCGAACACTTACATCTCGAACACACGAATCTGGCGCCGCAAATACTTGGCTGATCGTCGGGATTGTTTTTATTGTCACGACAGTTGGACTGGGCGTAGCTTTTGGCTGGGCGTTAATGAATTACATGGATCAAAAAAATAATGTTGATACAAAAGTATCGGCTGCTGTAACGAGCGCTGTGAAAACCCAAGCTGATAAAGATGCGGAAACGTTTGAAGCTGAAGAAAAGAAGCCGAATCGAACTTTTGCTGGTCCAGAGGATTTTGGTGCAGTGAGTTTTGATTATCCGAAGACCTGGAGCACCTATGTTGCTAACGACGCATCAAGTGGCGGCACATACCAGGCTTATCTGCATCCCGTATCTGTGCCTAAAGCAGATACAACAACTCAATTTGCGCTCCGTGTCTCAATAGAAACAAAAGACTATGATGCGGTCCTAAGTAGCTACTCTTCGGTCGTGAAAAAAGGCGATTTGAAATCAAGTACAGTGAAGATTAATGGTGTTGATAGCACTCGTCTGGACGGAAACTTCACAAAAGACCTGCGTGGGTCAGCGGTTGTCTTTAAACTACGCGATAAAACAGTCACAATTCGAACTGATGCTGAAACGTTTAAGGCTGATTTCGAAGCCCTTATCACTACTATCAAGTTCAATTCTTAATCTTTGATTAATTGATGACGCTCATCTTTGTGTGACGGTACCAACGGGTGGTACACTGGGATTATGAATAAGAGTGAGGGACTCTCTGGGGACGTGAGCGGCGCATTTCAAGTGTCGTCTTTGACTGCGGCGGCACATGAATTAAAATCTCCTTTGTCGTTGATGCGTCAATTGGCACTCAGGCTTGAATCGGGTGATGTATCGGATGAACAGCGTCGACTTATCCAGCAAATTACCCTCACCAGTGAGCGAGCATTGCGTTTGACGAGTGATTTAACGCGTTCCGCACGACTTGATGATGCACTGTTTGAACTAGAACCTATTAATCCTGAACAACTGTGTCAGGACATCGTAGCCGAGCTTTCGCCGCTGTTTGAGGCCCATGGTCGATCACTTGCGGTGAGCCACAGGTCACATCCTTTGTTGTTAGTCGCGAACCGTGATCTGCTTCGTCGAATTATTATGAATTTTAGCGACAATGCGTTGCATTATAGTCAGCCAGGAACGGCCGTGCATATGCAAATCCAAGCACTCACAAAGGCAGGGACTGTTCGAGTGGGCATTCGTGACTTTGGTCCGGCGCTTTCGAGTGATATGTGGCGAGCTTTACAAAAGAAACTAAAACATTCGCCGCAAACAATCCATGCTCGGCCACAAAGTAGTGGGCTCGGGCTGTTTATCGCAAGTCAGTTCGCTGAAGCGATGCAGGGGACGATCGGTGCTACTCGACACCGTGACGGTGCAACTTTTTATGTTGAGCTACAGGCCTCAAGGCAACTGAGTCTGCTATGAATGCGGTAACACAGGTACTTCTGGTAGAAGATGACCCGTGGTTGGCTGAACTTGAAGCGGGTGTGCTGACGCAGGCCGGATACGAAGTGACACTTTCACCACATGCGCCCTCGGCAATTGCTAAGATCGATGAACGCCAGCCTGATGTCATCATTCTTGATGTACTGTTGACGGGGAGTACGGCGTTCGCGCTACTTCATGAGCTGCAATCGTATGGCGATACGAAAAATGTGCCAGTTATTCTATGTACCAACATGGCCGAGAACCTGAAACTTGAAGATTTGAAAATGTACGGCGTACGGCGGATTATTGATAAATCAACCATGCAGCCAGATGATCTGCGAGCGGCAATTCGGAGCGTATTGCTATGAAAACCGTGACGACGCGCGCAATTGTGTTGCGCCGGACTAATTACGGTGAAGCTGATCGAATTCTACAGCTTTTAACTCCAGAGGGCCGAAGAAGTGTTATGGCCCGTGGTGTGCGAAAACAAAAAAGCAAACTGGCTGGTGGGATTGAGTTGTTTGCGATTTGTGATGTAGTCCTGGGTGAAGGGCGAGGTGAATTAGGAATCTTAACTTCTTCGCGATTGGTGCACTTTTATCGACATATTATCGAAGATTATGATCGGCTGCAGTTTGGTTATTTTGTGATTCAGCAGGTGACAAAAGGAAGCGAAAATGTTGATGAGCCAGAATGGTTTGATTTAATGTCAGAGGTGCTGATGGGGCTCGACGCAAAGACGATCCCTCTTGCTTTGACGCAGACATGGTTTTATTTGAAATACGCCGGGTTGTTGGGCCACCAGCTAAATTTAGAAATCGATACTAATGGAGAAAAGCTGACTTCGGAGCGCACGTATCGTTATGATGTCGGTGAGCAGGGACTACGAGAATCGCCAGGCGGTGAGATAACGGCCGAGCATGTTAAATTGCTGCGACTTATTTCGACCAGATCGATTAAGATTTTGTCGCAGATTGGCGGAGTGGGCGAGACGCTACCGGCTTGCTTACAGGTAGCGCGCGAACACGCGGCTATATAAATTATCAACAGAGACGAATGTGATACAATTAGGGTAATTATGGCAGAAAAAAATGAAAAAATGGAGCAAATCGTTTCCCTCGCGAAACGTCGTGGATTTATTTACCCTGGATCTGATGTCTATGGTGGGTTAAGCGGAACTTGGGACTTCGGTCCACTCGGTGTGACACTTAAGCGGAATATTATGCAGCTATGGTGGAAGATGTTTGTCGAAGACCGCGAAGATATGCATGGTGTTGATGCGGCAATTCTTATGAATCAAAAGGTATGGAAAGCGAGTGGGCATGTTGATACTTTTACGGACCCACTGGTTGAAGACATTGTCACAAAGCAACGATTCCGTGCTGACCACCTCTTAAAAGATGCCGGGTTTGATGTTGATGGTCTTTCACTTGAACAAATGTCTCAACTCATCAAAGACAACGACATAAAGAGTCCAAACAAGAACACTCTATCTGAGGTGCGGACATTCAATATGATGTTCAAAACAACGGTCGGTCCAATCGATGATGAGGCGAGTATTAGCTATCTTCGTCCTGAAACCGCTCAAGGAATCTTCACCAACTACAAAAACGTAGTTGATAGTTTTTATCCTGATCTTCCATTTGGTCTGGCGCAGCAAGGGAAGGCATTTCGTAACGAAATTAGCCCGCGCGACTTTATTTTCCGTTCACGCGAGTTTGAACAAATGGAGATTGAATACTTTGTTGATCCAGCTCAGTGGGAAGAATCATTTGAGCATTGGCGTCAGCAAGTTTGGAAGTGGACACAGGCTCTTGGCCTACCCGACGAGAACGTGCATGAACTAGAGGTGGGCGATAAGGATCGTGCGCATTATAGCAAGCGAACCATCGACTTCGAATTCGATTTTCCTATCGGGAAAGAAGAGCTTCTGGGCCTGGCATATCGAACTGATTTCGATCTTATGAACATCCAGAACAACGCTGGACGAAACATGGAATACACGATTAAAGGAACGAACACAAAATTTGTTCCCCACGTTATTGAGCCTTCGTTTGGTGTTGAGCGTGCCGTTATGGCGGTGTTGACTGCGGCTTACACAGAAGACGAAGTAAACGGCGAAGCACGAACTTTCTTAAAACTCCCCGAACACCTTGCGCCAGTAAAATATGCAGTCTCTCCGCTGGTACGAAACAAACCCGAGCTTGTCGCCAAAGCACGTGAAGTGTACTATGCCCTGAAAGCAAAATACGGCGCAGTTATGTGGGACGACAATGGCAATATCGGTAAGCGCTACCGACGCCAGGATGAGATTGGAACACCTCATTGTGTGGTTGTGGACTTCCAGACAATGGAAGATGGTACGGTAACGATACGCGACCGCGATACAACCGAACAACGACGCACCACAGTCGAAGAATTGATCGGCTAAATCAACATGAAGGGGTGGGCAACCGGAGTGAGTAAAAAGGCTTTTTCAAAAGCGTTTACGATTATTGAGTTATTGATCGTAATTGTGGTGGTTGGTATTTTGGCGGCGATCACAGTCGTGGGATACAGTGCCGTGACAAGGAGCGCAAATGATAAGGCCGTGCAGGTTGATATCTCTAAATTTGCAGACAGTATCAAGTTAAAAATACTCGATACACAAACGGTACCTGTTGGAGGAGCAACCTCTTCTTTGACGGGGGATTCATCTGTTTTGTCAGGCATTACCTTCAAGCCAAATGACACCAACTATGACAAGAGTGTTTCAAATTTTTTCTATTGCGCCGGAAAAATTGATGGGGGAGATGAGTTTGGTATTATTGTGCGTTCAAAATCTGGCAAAGCATTCTCTTTTCTGTCGAATGAGGGTGTCTCTGACTACACTGGCTATACATGGACAACTTCAAATAATGGAGTAGGTGCGTGTACGGCTCTTGGGTTTACTGCGCCGTTTACGTGGTCGTATGGTTTTTATCCAGCTACTGGATGGTATAGCTGGGCGACTCCTTAAAACGTAAGCGAGACGTGCTCAACGTACATCGAGCGCGTATACTAAGTATATAAACGGAGATTATCGTATGAAAGCAATGTGGCATACACAAGTGCTCGCCGAAGCACCAAAAGAAGAACTTATTCGTATTGAAGGTAATTGGTACTTTCCTCCCTCTGCTCTAAACAGGCAGTTTTTCAAAGAGAGTGATCACCATACAACCTGTATATGGAAGGGTGAAGCAAGTTATTACGATGTCGTTGTCGATGGATCGGTGAACGAATTCGGTGCTTGGTATTATCCTCAGCCAAAAGACGGCTCAATCGAAAGAGCTCGACACGATTTTACGAATTATGTGGCATTTTGGAATGGAATTGAAGTCGTCGAGTAATCACTCATTGACTCGTGTAAAATAGACAGTAATGATTACTTACTATACCGACGGAAGCTGCAGTCCAAACCCAGGGCCTGGGGGATTTGCAGTTATTAAAGAAATGCAGCCATGTATTGGCGGCCACGAACTTCACTCAACAAATATTCGCATGGAAGGTAAGGCGTTAATTGCAGCCATGAAGGACGCTGCTGGTGACGAATGCCAAATCTATACCGACAGTGAGTTTTGGATTAATGTGATCACAAAATGGGCTCCTGGCTGGGAAGCAAAAAACTGGGTAAAAAAAGGTGGCGAGATTAAAAATATTGAGATCGTTAAGGAAGCCTACCAGCTTTATCAGGATTCTAATGCGGTTTTGACATGGGTGCGTGGACACGAAGGTGATCCAGGTAATGAGCTGGCTGATGAATGGGCAAATAATGCCCGCACCCAGCGACTTGATGGCTATATTGCCGTTGTCTAAAAGTCCGTTGTGCATAAAATCTATAATCTCATTTCTCTCGCCGTTGTGTTGTTCGCTGGCGCTCCAACGTTTGTAAGTCTCGAGAAATAAGATTATAGATTTTATGTCCGCGCGACATATCTATTACTCGCGACTGTATTTGTGAGGACTCGATAAAAGCATAAATATGCCGCCAAGGGTAGCTCACCGATTTATTTCAGGAGACTTACAAACGTTGGAGCGTTAGCGAACAACACAACGGCGACTGAAATGAATCGGTGCGCTGACCTTGGATGTAACTAGTGAACTCGATAATAGTTGTGTTTTTTATCATTGACCGAGCAACTTGCTAGCGGCTATAGTTAAACACGTTGCTTAACTGAAAGAGAAACATGCAAGACGCACCAGAAACACCCGAAACTCCAGAAATTATTACCGAAATTACCGACACGACCGATGTGCCTGATATTGATGCGCCGATTGAGGCCTTTGCGCCCGTAAACGCACCAGTTGAAACCGTTGAGCATGTTGAAAAGATTGAATCAGTCTCTAGTGACGACCACAACACCGTCGATATTTTTCAGTGGGCGAACTCAACCGATGCCGTTAAGAACGAACTCAATGTTGAGTTTTTCTTGTTTAACCGAAATTATACGCCGTATACAACGACGCTTGGTAACGATTTGGATATGCAAATCAAGCCCGTTTTCTTGTTTGACCTCGTCAACCAAGTAAACCTTGGTGCTGGAACAGGCCTGAGCGTTCGCGACTACGAAATGGTAGAAAAAGAAGAAAACGTCTTGCTGCGGACTGACCTAGAGAAGGTTGGTCGTGCAAACACATTGATTCACTTGATCGAACACGAACGCAAGGATATCGTTGAGTTTTCCGAAGAAGAGCATGAATTCAAGCGTATTAAGGGAATCGTGGCGCACTTCACGAGTAAAGACAAGAAAAAATCTTTCTACGTTATCAAACAGGTGAGTAGCGGGCAGGCGCTTAAGGGTGTCAATGCTTGGGAATTCAAAGAAGGAAAATTTGAAGTCTTCAAGGCCGACCTAGGATGGAAGGTTCCAACTGATAATCAGGTGCTGATTGTCGACAAGGATATTTTTATCTTTAACCAAAGTAAGTTTGAGCGCTTGTTCAACTACGATTACAAAAAGCAATTATTGGCTGATCAAAAAGTTGCCGAGATCGAAAAGATGTATAAGCTAAGTTTCCCAGATGGTATGGATCTGCAATCTGCGGTCATGGAGCGAAAGAAAGTTATCAACAAACTGCAAAAGCTTGAAGTTGGTGTTGTGTCCCAAGAACAAGCGATTGAATATGCTGATACGATGCAGCTTGAATTGATGACTGACGATGAAGGCGCGATCATCATTATGGATGGCAACGATTTGGATATGTTCGTGAACCTTATTAACGAAGACTACATTACAAATGAAATTACTGGCCGTCGTTACGAGATTAAAGGCAAACGGCTGCTTGATGACCCAGAGGGTGAGCCGCCACGCGGATAGTGGTTATGCTTGCAAAAAAGTCAGAAATACAGTTGAATAACTAAGAACAGATTGTTCAAAACAAGGAGATGAGTCTCCTTGTTTTCGTTACAGAGAGTTGGTGATTGTATGGGTCGGGCTCAGCAAGCTGCGGCAAACGAGGAAGCCGCCGTCCAGGACAGGATCATGCATCAGATCGGGTCCGACGAGGACACGGTGGGTGTCTACATTGGCAATCTCGGCGTATCGCCGACAGATGCCGGTACGATCAGGGGCGAGATCCACAGACTGTTGCCAGGATATGGCACAGGTCTTCACTCGGACGGAGTCATCATTATCGGAGCGCCCGACGGCTATCCAGAGGGAGCTCATCGTTACACAATCCAAGAAATGAAAACCGCCGCGGTTCAGGCATGCATGCTGTTCGTGCGGTAAGGATCATTAATCCCGCCTAGGTAAGTAGAGCAGCCGCATTTTGTGGCACCGCTCCTTTCAGGGGCGGGCTTTTCTTTTATATCGAGTATGACTTTATAGAGGGATATTTAAGAGTAAAGATGGGTTTTTCGGGTATAATAAGTACTAATGAATCAGGGGTTAGCACTCGAGATAATGCTCTCGGGACAGAGTGTGCTTTTAACCGGTCCAGCTGGGGCCGGTAAGACTTTTGTGTTGAATCAATTTATTAAACTTGCCAAGTACGAGGGCAAGCACGTTTCCGTGACAGCAACGACTGGGCTTGCGGCGACGCACCTTGGTGGTTCAACAATTCATAGTTGGAGCGGTATGGGGATTCACGACAACGTCAGTCCAAGTTTTGGCGATCACATTTCAAAAGCCCGCCGTGAAATTATCGAAAAGACTGATGTACTGATTATCGACGAGATTAGTATGCTGCACGATTTCCGACTAGATATGGTGGATGAGATTTGTCGTATCGTCCGCGAAGTTGACGAGCCGTTTGGTGGTATCCAGATTATTATGTCCGGCGACTTTTTCCAATTGCCGCCAATCAACAGAGGTGATTCACGAGCTGGTGGGTTTGTGGTTAATTCTGAGGTGTGGCGCGAGCTTGATCCGGTAATTTGTTACCTACAGGAACAGCACCGTCAAGATGATGAAGTATTGCTTGATATCTTGAATGCTATGCGTGCAGGGGATATCCGCCGTCACCACGCTGAAACGCTGATGGCTCGGGCCGAAGTATTCCCCGATGAGTTGGAACAACTCACAGAGCTTCACACGACTAACGTTGATATCGACAAGATCAACGAAGCGAAGCTCGCAACCTTGGATGGTGACGAAGTAGTCTACAGTCAAATGACAACAGGGAGCGAAAGTTACGTCGAGAGTTTGCAGCGATCTGTTTTGGCACCGGCTGCGTTAAAGGTTAAAAAAGGCGCATTGGTGATGGCAGTTAAAAATAGTCCGGAACGGAAGTACGTAAACGGAAGCATTGGGACAGTTATCGATTTTGAGCCGTACACGGATTATCCGATTGTCGAGTTTAAAAACGGAAAAGAAGTTTCGATGGTCCCCGATACTTGGGAGCTTCGAGATGGTGATAAAAAACGAGCCAGTATTAGCCAAATTCCGCTCCGCCTTGCCTGGGCGATCACGATTCATAAATCACAAGGTATGACACTTGATGCTGCCCGGATTGACCTGCGAAAAGCCTTCGTTGAAGGCATGGGATACGTTGCCCTCAGCCGAGTAAAAAATTTGAACAACCTTTATTTAACAGGGATAAATCAGATGGCGCTACGGGTGAGTGAAGATGCGCAGACGATTGACGGCATACTCAGATCAAAAGCGGCAAATGATGCAAAACGTTTTGCTAAGCTCGAGAAAAAAGCTCAGGAACGGGCAGCAAATCCTGCACCGGTAAAAGCCGCACCCGATAAAAAGGGTTGGAGCGAAAAGATCGCCAAAATGCGAGAAACATATCCGAATGCCTATATGCCATGGGAAGAGAGCCAGGATGCTGAACTCAAACAAGAGTTTCAACAGGGCCTTTCGATTGAGGAGCTGAGTAAGCTGTTGGGTCGACACGAGGGTTCGATTAAAATGCGTTTGCAAAAACACTTTGGCGAAGATGCCGTACAGGTATAATAAACATATGGATTATTCAGGACTGACAGAGACACTTAGCAAAGAACAGCTTGATCAGTTTGAAAAAATGTACCCAGCAACACCCAAAGCTCGTCGTAGTGGAGTTATTTCGATTGCACTGCTTGTGTTTATGATTTTTGTATTCTCGTTTGGGGCGCTGTCTTCTTTAAAGGGTGATAGTCCTGGTGGTATGACCTCGTCGATTATACTTTTTGTTTGTACGCTTTTATTTGGAGTTGGTATTTTATTTACTGTCCTTGGAATAAGCAAGCTGCGCCGTGAATCTGCGCATTTACAGTTATTCGCACAGCGAAATAATTTGACCTACACCCGTTCAGTTGAGTCGCCGAACTATCAAGGTATGTTCTTTACACAGGGAAGAGACAAGCGTCTCACTAATGTCATCGGATCACCAACGAGTACGCCGCCATTCGAAATTGGAAATATGCAGTACACAATTGGAAGTGGCAAGAATCAACATACGTTCCGTATGGGTTATATGCGCATTAAACTCGAACGAAATCTGCCTCAGATTGTACTCGATGCGACAAGTAACAATGCAAAAATATTTGGTGCGAGCCTGTCTAACTTGCCTGATGACTTTGATAAGTCGCAGAAAATGAGCCTAGAGGGCGATTTTGATTCGCATTTCTCGCTGTACGCACCAAAGGAGTATGAGCGTGATGCGCTGTATATCTTTACACCTGATTTAATGGCACTCATGATCGATAACGTAAAGTCCTACGACGCCGAAATTATCGACGACCAGCTGTTTATCTATAATTCCCTTGTGCCTTTTAAGTTATCAGACCCAGCGTTGCTTGAGCGACTTTTTAGTATTATTCGAATTGTCGGCAGTAAAGCGCACAGCCAAACCGACTATTATGCTGATGAAAAAGTAGGGGATAGGGCCGCTAACGTCGTCGCAGTGCAGGGGCGACGATTGAAGCAGCGTATTCCACTTGTGACGATCATCATTGTTGTCATTGTGAGCGTCTTTTATGTGCTTGCATCGATACAGCGCTAAAGTAGGCGTACAATAGAAGGAGGTCACTTGGTTGCTTTAAGGCTGGCCAAACGAACGTAATCCAAAGTACGGTGATCTAATACATTATGACTGAAAAAAAGAATACTCAATTTCCAAAACATTTTTTATGGGGTGCCTCAACAGCAGCGCATCAGGTTGAAGGTGACAATCACAACCAGTGGTCCGTTTGGGAACTCGAAAACGCCAAGGCTAAGGCTGCGCAGGCGGAATATCATTATAATGATTACCCAAGCTGGGAAGATATTAAGGCAGACGCTAAAACCCCCGATAACTACGTATCGGGTGAATTAGCCGACCATTACAATCGCTATAAAGAAGATTTTGATTTTCTTACCAAAATGAATATGAATGCCTATCGGTTTAGTATCGAATGGTCACGCATCGAACCTCGAGAGGGTGCCTGGAACATTGAGGCGATTACTCACTACAAAAACTATTTAGCAGAGCTTAAAAAACGCGACATTGAACCAGTTGTGACATTGTTCCATTTCACGCTACCTACCTGGTTCACCGATATGGGCGCTTTTGAAAAACGAGCAAACGTAAAATATTTTGTTCGATTTGCCGAAAAGGTTGTATCTGAATTAGGTACGAACATGCGCTATATCATTACGATCAATGAGCCCGAAATCTATGCGCATCAAAGTTATTATCTGCAGGACTGGCCACCGAATCAAAATAGTCGCTGGAAATACCTGCGCGTACTTGATAATATGGCGCTTGCGCATAAACGGGCAGCCAAGATTATTCATGGAATGAACCGGAAGTATAAAATTTCAATCGCCAAGAACTCAAACTATATTTACCCCGGTGATGATGCTTGGGTGAGTCGGCTGAGCGCTAGCATTTTCCAATACTTTCAAGACGATTTTATTATTAAAAAGTTCATTAAATCATGTGACTTTCTGGGTGTGAATTATTATTTCACGAATCGAGTATACGGCTATCGTATTCATAATCCTGACCAAAAACTGAGCGATTTACATTGGGATATGCATCCAGCTGACATCGAATACGTGATCGAGCGATTAAATCGGAAATACAAAAAGCCAATTATGATTACCGAAAATGGCCTTGCCGATGCTAAGGATCAACAGCGCGAATGGTGGATTAAAGAGACGGTTATTGCGATGCAAAAGGCCATTGCCTCTGGAGCAGAAGTGCTTGGATATCTGCATTGGAGTCTTATGGATAATTTTGAATGGGCTTATGGCAAATGGCCACGCTTTGGCCTAGTTGCGATTGACTACAAAACTGGTAAGCGAACATTACGACCGAGTGCTGCTTGGTATGGTCGGGTGATTAAGAGGCTAAGAAAGGTATAGTCATGGTTAAGGACCCATTTGCGAAAAGAGAAGTAAAAATCGCAGTGATAGGCGGCGGAACAGGAAGTTTCACCATGCTCTCTGCGCTAAAGGGCTATACGTCTCAAATTGCAGCAATTGTGAGCATGGCTGATGACGGAGGAAGCACTGGGGTGCTTCGCGATGAACTGGGTACGCTACCGCCGGGTGATGTCCGTCAGTGTTTGGTTGCATTAAGCGACTCTCCTAAGGTTCGTGATCTATTTGACTATCGATTTGACGAGGGGACATTTAAGGGCCATTCGTTTGGAAATCTTTTGCTCACGGCGCTCGAAAAAGTGACGGGTGACTTTTCTGAGGCGGTCGAAACTGCTTCTGATATTCTTCGGGTAAACGGCACGGTTATTCCGGCAACGCTTGATAATGTACGTCTGAAAATGGAATGGGCTGATAGAAGCCTCATACTGCACGGTGAGCGTGTGATTGACGCTGAATATTTCAAACACGATCCACGAAAGGCAGACTTGTCGCTGACTCCTTCTGCAAAAGCCAATCCAACCGCAATTCTTGCAATCGAACAGGCTGACATGGTTATTATTGCGCCAGGCGACCTGTATACTTCGCTTGGTCCACTCCTTGTGATAGATGGTATCGGGCAAGCACTTGCTCGCTCAAAGGCACTAAAGGTATATGTTTCTAATCTTGTGAGTAAAAGAGGGCAGACTGATAAGTTTACGGTGAGCGACCATGCCGCAGAGATCGAGAGATTTGCGGGATCTCAATTCTTGGACTATGTTATTTATAATGATGAAACGCCCTCAAAAGATGTGGCAAAGCGCTACAAAGAAGAAGGTGGATACGTTACAGCTATCGACAAAAAGGTTCTTGAAAAAGCCCATTACAAAACAGTGTGTGGAAATTTCCTCGGCAAAATGGCCAAAGCACACACTGCCGAAAGTATCCCAGTGACACGTTCATTGATTCGCCATGATACGAGTGCTGTTGCAAAATCTATTATGAAAATGTATCGACAGGAGCGCGGGTAGTGAGTCGTCAGATGTATGAGACATTCTACGTGCTTGATCTTGACCGAACATTATTTGACACAGTCAAAGCAATTGAATTGATGAAGGGCGTTATAAAGCGGCACGATGGTGATCTTGCGTCACGTCTGGAACAAAGATTTGAAGACTACAGTATTAGTGGCGAATCCTTCTCGATGCGCGATTTTATTGCTGAACGTGTGAATGACGATGAGATGGCTGTCATAGAAGCTGAGTACAAGAAAACCGCTGACGAGCAGGACCTTTTGAATCCTGGGGCGATTGAACTTCTTTCATATATACGCGCAGCCAATGGTGTCGGGTGCGGTATTTTGACCTTTGGATCTGATCTTGGGCAAAAAATGAAGATTGACGCGGTCCCACAGTTGCATGACGTACCATTTCTCGTAACGAAACAAACACATAAAGGCGCTCAGATAGCAGGCTGGCGTGGGGATGACGGGCGCTATAATTTACCGAAAGAGCTGGGTGGCGGTGTGGCGGATACGATCGTATTTGTTGATGACAAGCCGTTCTCGTTTGACGGGATTCTTGACGATTGTAGGGGATACCTTGTGAAGTCGGTTTTTGATGCTGGTGTTGACATACTTCCACCTACTGTCGTCCTTGTTGATTCGCTGTATGAAGTGCTGTCTGCTGAAAGAGGCTTAATTGACAAACCATAATCGGTATGCAAAAGTGGGGCTATGGTAAAGAAAACTTCGAAGCAGTTAAAGAAAACAAAGAAAAAGGTCACAAAAAAGACCGGTAAAATCCTGGGTGACCTAAAATCTTGGGTTCCGGCGCCGCGCGAGGCGAGTACACTCAACGACGTAAAGACAGCCGTGCTGTTAGTATCACTCGCTATTAACTTGGCCGTATTCATTGGATGGTTGGCGCTTCGGTTGACAACCGATTATGATCAGCAAGTTTTCGATTTCTTGTTCGTCCGCTAGACCAATTGCAAAATAGGCGATAGCAGACAAAATTACCACGCTTTCTTACTCGGAAGCGTGGTTTTTCTAACCCCTTAAAACATAAGAGTTATTCACACTTCTGTGGATAAATGAACAGATATAAAATATTTTGTCAAAAATGGGGGTTGTAGTGGGTAATAGTGGGTTGTATGATGAGTCCAAGTGGAAAAGCAAAACAGCCCACAAAACAAACAACTACATTAAAAATAACCTATACAAACATCCATCGATTAATCGAGGAGAAGAACAAAAGTGGCAAGCGTAGATTATTTCGAACGAAGATTAGATGACAAGCGTCGATTGACGATACCATCAGAGCTTCGCGAAGAATTCATCTCGGGCGTCGTTCTGACTCGCGGTTTTGGTGTTTACTTGCATCTGTATCCTAAAAATATTTGGGATGGAGAAGTAGAGACTGCACTTAATGACAGTGGCAATATTCTCGACGAGAAGACTGCAGACGTCAACGTACAATTTCGACGCGGTAAAACTGAAGCTGAACTCGATCAAAAACAGGGACGTATCACCGTCGAACAGCATCTTTTAGAGTATGCTGCCATCGACCGAGATATCGTAGCTGTTCGAGCGGGTAAGTATTGGCGCCTGATGGCTCCATAGGTTATTTACAAAATTTATCTGTTCTTTAAAAACTTATTCAAACCAAGAGAAACACTCTCAAGATCAACTATCTGGTAGTGAGGCGTGGATTCCAGGAACACTTTAACCAACCTGGCGCACCTTGCTCAACAAAAACACACCTCCCAAACTCCACCTCACATAAGTCTCTCAACAAGTTTTTCGCCTTACGCAAAAAAGGGTATGAGTTGCTTCATGCAGCCCCCTTGTTCGGCAAAAACTGACTTTTAAAAAAAACAAACACAACTACAAAAACAAAAAGCTTCACTATCAGTTAGGTGATCTTGAGAAATTCCGAAAGAGAAACGAAAAATGAAGTTCTTCATTTTTTCGATTATCTGAGGAATTGAATTAAGATATGTAATCATATCTTAATTTCCCTAGAACTACCAATGGTATACTAGGGTCAATGAGTAAAGAACATCCACCACATCATATTCCAGTTCTCTTAGACGCAACTCTTGCAACGCTGAATCCTCAACCGGGCGAATCATATCTTGATTTAACGGCTGGATACGGCGGACATGCAGGAGAAGTATTAAAAAGAACTGAAAACTTAACAGGTAGCGTCCTTGTCGATCGCGATGATTATGCAATTGAGCATTTGTCATCGTTTCAAACAAACGGCGTTCGTCTGATGCACACCGACTTTGAATCTGCTGCTCGTCAGTTGATCGAAGAAGGGAAGGTATTCGACCTTATCCTGATTGATCTGGGGGTGTCGTCACCACAGCTCGATCAGGGCGAACGAGGGTTTTCTTTTAAAAACACGGGTCCACTCGATATGCGCATGGATCGTCAGCAGGCATTAACAGCGCGCGGACTTATCCAGGGCACATCAGTCGACGAACTGGCAAAGATCATCCATGAATACGGCGAAGAGCGGTACATGGAAGCAAAGCGAATAGCCGAGCTGATCATTGCAAACAGACCGTTTGAATCAACAGAAGCACTCGCAACCTTATTGGCTGAAAACCACCGTGGCAAATGGGGTAAAATCCATCCAGCTACGCGTACATTCCAATCGCTCCGTATAGCCGTCAACGACGAACTTGGGCAAATAGAACGAACACTACCATTACTTCCAAAACTTTTACACAAGAACGGAAGAGTAGGGGTGATCAGTTTCCATAGCCTTGAAGATCGTCTCGTAAAGCGCTTTTTCAAAAATCAGTTCGAGAATGGCCTTGAAGCCGAACTCGCACCGATTACAAAGAAGCCGATTCCGGGAGCCACTGAAGACGTTCACAATCCGCGATCTCGTAGTGCAAAGCTACGAGTAGCAGTGAAAAAATAAACAAAAAATCGAAAGGGCAAAACACCATGCCAATTCACATCACAGTACAGTACGCAGACCAACCGCAAATTGTTGCAGTCCGCGTTAAATAGTTCCGATTTTCTCTACCCCGAGCGGTGCGCTCGGGGCGGGGAACCATGCAAAGCATGAATAAAATAGCACCAAAAAATAAACACAAAAATTAAAACAAAAAAGTCATCACCACATGTCTAGTTCACAAAACAACAATTATTATACGAGCCGTCGGCAACAGAATTGGTCTCGAAACCAAAATACTACCCGTTTCGTATCATCCGTTAAACTAGGACCAGTAGCACATACTGTCCTTGTCGCACTGATGATCACTGTTCTCGGCCTCATCTACCTGACACAGGCTACTCGTACGACGGGCTATGACTACGAATCTCAAAAGATCGACAGTCAAATTGCTGACCTTAACGACCAGAAGAGTGATCTTCAGATCGAAAACGCTCGATTAACTGCACTTTCAACTATCAAAGATACTGCCGTCGCTCGCGAGATGACGGCGCCAGTCAGTACAGAATACGTACAACAATAACGCTTACGGATACAGTGCTAAATAGGGTAAAAACCTTTATAATATAATAAACAATGAATCTAGACCTGCTAAAAGGGAGCCGCACCCGCATACTTGCCGCCGTGATACTTGTTATCGTGGCTATTTTTGTTATCCGTCTGTTTTACCTGCAGGTAATTAAGTATGACTATTATGTTGGTCTGGCAACTGAAGAGCAGCAAACTATTTTTGATATTCCGGCGAGTAGGGGCGAGATTTACGTTAAGAGCGGCGATGTGCCTGTGCAGATGGTGATGAATCAAAAAGTGTACACTCTGACAGTCGATCCTATGACTGTCGATGACAAAGATAAGCTTGTGGACACACTTCGGCAAATTGCTGGCGGAAATCTTCGAACAAATTTCGAAAAGTTAATTGATAGAAAAGATACACGGTATCAAATTTTAGCTACAAAGCTAACTCGACTGCAAGCGGAAAAAATTAAGGCGGTAGGGTTGAGTGGCCTGAGGTTTGTTGAAGTAAGTCAGAGGGTGTACCCAGAAGGACAGCTTGGTGCACAAATTCTAGGGTTCGTAAATGCAGATGGCGAAGGAAAATATGGCGTTGAAGGCTATAGTAACGATTCGCTGAACGGCAAGAACGGACTACTAAAGGTCGTCACCGACGTCAGTGACGTGCCGCTTACGATTGGAAACAATAACGTCCGTGTTCCAAAAGTTGACGGCGAGAATATCGTCCTAACAATTGATCGTAATGTGCAATCAAAGGTCGAATCTGCTCTGGCTGCCGGGCTTGAACGAACCGGCGCAACAAAGGGAAGTGCGATTGTTATGGATCCACGTACCGGCAAGATCCTTGCGATGGCGAACCTACCGACCTACAATCCGGCCGAATACAACAAAGTCGAAGACGCAGCACTATTTAATAACAATACAATTTCAGCGCCATACGAACCGGGTTCAGACGTGAAAACATTCACACTTGCGACCGGCATCGACAAGAATGTCGTTAAGGCGAGCGATACCTACAACAATACCGACTCAATTACTGTTGCCGGCACAACTATCGGTAACGCGACCAAGGGTCATACTGGGATTATTTCTTTTCAGACTGCGCTAACATGGTCGCTCAACACTGGATTTGTGACGATTGCTCAGAGGCTAGGGGATGGCACTAATATTACCCGGAGCGCTCGAGATACGATGTATGAGTATTTCCACGATCGACTCCGTTTAGGGCAGTTGACTGGCATTGAGCTTGCTAATGAGGCCAAGGGAACGGTTATTTCTCCAGAAGAAGAGCAAGGTAATGCGTTCCGTTATTCAAATATGTCTTTTGGACAAGGGCTAGATGCGACGCTGATTCAAGTGGCATCAGGCTTTAGTGCCTTAGTTAACGGGGGTGATTATTACAAACCAACGGTCATAGACGGCAAAATGGTCAACGGCGAGTTCCAGCAAAATCCAACACCAGCGCCGCTTCAGGCTGGGGTTGTGCAACGTTCGACATCTGATCAAATTAAGACCGCAACGCACGATGCCCGTGCTTCATCGTTTGGATATACGGACCGAAAGGGTTACTATATCGGCGGTAAAACAGGTACTTCACAGGTGAGCGTCCCGGGCGGATACAGTACGACCGAAACCATTGGTACCTACCTTGGTTTTGGGGGTGGAGATCAGACTGAGTATGTCATAATGGTGGAAGTATCAGGTAAAGACCGGCAGCTCCAAGGAGCGCGCGACGCCCTTCCGATATTTACCGATATATCAAACTGGATGCTCGATTATTTAAAGATTCAACCAAAGGCATAAACACATGAATTTAACAGTACAGATTTTAACAAGTGAACTATCTCGAACATTCTTATTGAGTGTTGGGGCTTTCCTACTAGCAATGTTTTTAACGCCACTTTACACATTTGTGGCGTATCGATTTAAGTTCTGGAAAAAGCAACGTACCTCAACAACAACCGGTGAGGTTGCGGCTATTTTCCAAAAACTCCATGCCGCAAAATTTAAACGAAATATTCCTACGATGGCTGGCATTATTTTCGTCATCGCCATCGCCTTTGTGACATTCTTCTTTAACTTAGATCGCCAAGAAACCTGGTTGCCATTAGCTGCGCTTATCGGTGGTGCGGCAGTTGGGCTACTCGATGACATTATCAATCTCCGGGGTACCGGTAAGGGTGTGGCTGGGCTCCGCTCAAGCTTCAAATTCCTGATGATTACCGTGATCGGCCTTGGGCTTGGATGGTTCTTTTATGAAAAGCTTGGTGTCGACGCAATTTACATTCCGTTCATTGGTGAAGTAGCGCTTGGTTGGTTTATTATTCCACTGTTTGCGCTGGCAGTTGTTTCGGCTGGAAATGCAGTCAATATTAGTGACGGCCTGGACGGCCTCGCCGGTGGTCTGGCGGTGATTGCATACGGTGCTTTTGGGACGATCGCGCTTCTGCAAGGTACGCCAATGATCGCTGGATTTTGTTTCACGGTCGCAGGTGCGCTGCTAAGTTATCTTTGGTTTAATATTCACCCGGCTAGGTTCTTTATGGGTGACGTCGGAAGCTTTGCGCTCGGAACTTCACTGGGCGTCGTGGCGATGCTGACCGATACTTTGGCACTTTTACCGATTATTGGTATTGTCTTTGTGATCGAAGCTGGCTCAAGTCTTATTCAGATCTTTAGCAAGAAAGTATTCAAACGAAAGATCTTTATCTCTGCGCCGATTCATCACCACCTAGAAGCAAGTGGCTGGCCTGAAACAAAGGTAACGATGCGCTTTTGGGTGATTGGTGCTGTTGCTGCATTCCTAGGTGTCATGCTGGCAGTTGCTGGAGGCAATATTTAAGATGCGCGATCGCGGGTGGGCTCAGCGTTCGGCGGATGTCGTTCGCAAACATCGCCCTGATTACTTGATCGCCCTATATATGGGTATCCTCATGTTGATTGGACTGGTAGTGATCTATGCTATCGGCCCACAACGCGCCAATGTGCTGAATAACGCGATCGGGAGTAATTTCTCGGATAGTTATTTCTTTATCAAACAGACGATTAGCCTGGTACTGGCCGTAATCGCTTTTGGGGTTATTTCGATCATTCCGTATAAGTTCATTATTAAGCATGCTGCCAAATTGCTAATCGCCGGGCTTATTGCTTGTGCGGTGCTGTTTATTGCGAGCAGCGCTGGTCTGCAAGTCGGTGAAGCAACTAATGGCGCCAGTCGATGGTTTAACCTTGGTATCTTCGGTAGCTTGCAGCCTGCTGAAATCGTGAAGTTTGGACTATTGCTTTACTTAGCAGTTTTCCTTGGTGGACGTGTGAAAGAGGGGACAGTGAATGACCTCAAAGAAACACTAATCCCGGTTGCGGTCTTGGCTGGTATCTCGCTATTATTTATCGTCGTGATTCAGAAGGACCTTGGGACTGGAATTGCACTGTCGGCTATTGTTATTACGATGTTATTCATGGCTGGTATGAGTAGGAAAGTTGGCCTCGGACTGGCAATCGCTGTGCTTGTTATTGGTGGATTATTCATTTTTACCGCCCCGCACCGAGTTGAGCGAATCATGACGTATTTACAGGGAGATAGTACGTCGACCGATGATGCTGACGCCTATCATATTGAACACGCCAAGATTGCAATTGGATCGGGCGGCTTTACGGGTGTTGGCATTGGTAATAGCGTTCAGGCAACAGGATATCTACCTGAAGTGATTAATGACTCTGTGTTCGCAGTGCTTGGTGAAACATTTGGTTTCGTCGGTCTAGTTGCCCTTATGGCCGTGTTCGTGGCGCTGCTGCTGCGTTTACTCAAGGTATTAGACCATTTGGTTGATATCAGGCTCAAACTGCTCGTAGCGGGTGTCTTTGGATGGTTTGGTGCCCATGTTATCCTTAATATAGCAGCGATGCTTGGAATTGTGCCCCTTACGGGTATCACATTACCGCTTATCAGTTTCGGCGGCACCAGTATGATCTTCATTACTGCGGCGCTCGGACTGGTATTCCAGCTTTCAAGGTATACCGTGCATGGATCAAGAATATCAACCATAGAAGGAAGCAAGCATGAAGATTCTCGCAGTGGGCGGCGGGTCGGGCGGACACGTTACGCCAGTCGTCGCAGTTCTTAAAGAAATTCGAACACTTCAGCCACGAGCCGAGCTTCGATTTTGGTGCGATGCTAAATTTGCGCCTCAAGCCCGTGCGACTGTTGGCGCCTTTGATGATACGATTCCCGTGCACACGATTGCAGCCGGTAAATTCCGACGCTATCACCACTTAACTGTCTTTCAGCAGCTGACTTGGCCATCGTTGGTGTTACAAAACATTGGTGATGCCTTTAAAGTTGGTGTTGGGTTTGTCCAGAGCTTTTTCAAACTGATTATCTGGCGGCCAGATGTCGTATTCACCAAGGGTGGTTATGTATGTTTACCGGTAGGACTAGCGGCGCATATTTTGCGCATTCCTCTTGTCATTCACGACTCAGACGCACATCCTGGACTAACAAATCGAGTTCTCTCAAAATGGGCGAAAGCGATCGGTACTGGGGCGCCTCTGGAATACTATCCATATCCAGCCGGTAAAACAAAGTACGTCGGTATTCCTATTTCTTCCGATTTTCATCCCTACACAACCACTGAGCAAATTGCAGCCAAGAAGGAGTGGGGCGTTGTCACCGAGCGTCCATTAATTGTGGTAACGGGTGGGGGACTAGGAGCTTCACGTATAAACGAGGTAGTAGCTGAAACGTTGCACTCATTACAACGACTTGGATCTGTTATTCTTGTCGCCGGAGCCGGTCAGTACGACGAACTTCGACCACTCGTACCAGCAGATAATGAGCATTTTCAGCTGTATCCATTTGTAACAAATATGAATAGTTTACTAGGCGCTGCTGACATTGTTGTGACAAGGGCAGGGGCAACGACTATTCTTGAACTTGCGGCGCTTGAAAAACCAACAATCCTTATCCCAAATGGTAAATTGACAGGCGGTCATCAACTGAAGAACGCCGCTGTGTATGAAAAGGCAGGCGCCGTCACTGTACTTGATGAGAACCTACTCGATGCAGATAAGAAGCTTCTTGCTGCAGAGATCACGCTTCTTCTGTCCGAACCTGAACAATCTCGGGCAATGGCTCGACGTTTCAAGGCATTTAGCAAACCGGACGCCGCTAAAGATATGGCTGAAATGATCTTGCGCGCTGGACGCTAGAACTTCGATAAGTACGCTATAATTAAGCATAACTATGATGAAATTCAGCTCTAAGGTCGGCTCTAAGTCAAAAAATGATATCCCTCGTCGTCGACAATCTTCTGATTTTGTTCGTACTCCTGCTGCGCCCGAAGCGAGCAACCAGTTCCGTCGTAACCAGACACTTAGTGGTATTAAGCGCCCTGAAGCCGAGCAAGTATCTGAACGCACGCGTATGCACCATTTGGCGCGTCGACGGCGTAATATAGGCGCAATCTTTACCTTGGTGCTAGGGATTATTGTCGTGCTTGCGATACTGTTAACGCAGTTTACGGGACGAGTGGTTGTTACCGGTTCGTCAGCCGCACTATCGCGCTCAATTGAAGCGACGGCTTACGAGAAGGCCATTACCGACTACTTCGGTGTTCACCCTGTGGAACGACTACGATTTGCTTTAAATGACACGGGGTTAAGTGACTTCGTCGCAAGCCAGTTACCTGAAGTTGCCGCGGTTGACCTCACTTCAACTAGTAATATCATTGAGTCTAATTTCACTATTACTTTTCGCAAACCGGTTGCCGGCTGGCAGATTAATGGCAACCAGTACTACGTCGACACAACAGGGGTGGTATTCCGAAATAACTACTACGAAACCCCTACTGTGCAGATTGTTGACCAAAGTGGAATTTCACCAGAGCAGGGGAGTATTGTTGCGAGTGCTCGACTACTCAGTTTTGTTGGCCGGGTTGTTGCTCTGGCGGGGCAGGGGAGCTATACCGTAGATCAGGCGATTCTGCCATCTGGAACAACGCGAGAAATTGAAATCCGATTAAAAGACGTACAGCCACTTATGAAGCTATCAATCGACAGGGGAGCGGGGGAGCAGGTTGAAGATATGATTCGATCGCTGACATATTTACAATCTGCTGGTAAAAGCGCGCAGTACATTGATGTTCGAGTATCGGGGCGTGCAGTCTACCTATAAGCCTATGGGCTGGTGTTCTTTGCTTTGACTGTAATAAAATCATACCCCCACTCTCCTCTTTTTTTCTAGTAACGATGTTCTATTTTTGTTCTATATATTATTTTTATCAAAAAAACATATAACAATACACAAAATGCAAAATGTCAAAACAGGGTAGTAGAGGAGAATAGGGGGACCGTGAAACATTTCACAGAAAAAGCAAATGACTGTGAAATGTATGTAGATGTGGATAACTATACGTATGCGACGTTAAATACAACGTTGTTTTAAGGCCTGTACGATGGGGCCTGGGATTTTTACTATAGGTATAGGTTTAAAGGTATTTGTTATAGTGAAATGTATAACTTGTGTGATTAACAGAGATAAACTGCTAATAGTACCCCTATTTAGATGTATGAGTAATCAACTATATGTATTAAGGTGTATGTCGTAAAAGATATATTGTACGACGTTAAGTCTATGTTTTGATAATGAATGCTATTACGTTTGATTCATGCTCTTTATAGATTTTATGGCTTCTGTTTTGCATTTTACTATGCCCTGCTTCAGCTACTATGTTTTATGCCCGTGTGCTTGGCTGAGTTTTTTGTAAACGTGTTTGTTTCGTCGTTATGTGCCGCATGTCTCATGTTCTGTTTTTGTTCTATAATCTCTTTGGTGAAATAGAACACGCTTTTTACTGAAGTAGGAGTCCTTGTCCCCTTCTCGCTTGTGCTTGCATTATTGTTCATGAACTGGCAAAATAACCACTGTTATTGTTGAGGGCACCGGCTATAGTTGAGTGAACTCCAATATACATTAATAATCATTTGTCACTACAGGTGCGAGTGCGATTGCGAGTATGCCATGAACCATTTATTTTTTGATGGGTTTTGGCATATTCGCAACCTCCGAGGTTGGTATGAAGTTAGTGACTCCTCACTAGCGTTAAACAGAAGGACATTTCTTATGTCAGTATCACAATGGATAGCACCACAACACCTAGTTAGCCCCATGATCAAGGCTGTCGTCATTTATGATGACATCAATGGTCCTGGGGGGAACGAAGTTATTTACGAGACCGAGTACATGGAAAGTGAGGTATTTTACCACCAGTATCCTAGATCGATCAAGTCATTTGACTGCACTTTTGAGCTTGACTCTCTGCTTTATGGACTCGATGAACATCAACGAGACCCAGAAATGGTAAGAATTAAGTTTTACAAGATGGAGCATAGCGTGGAGACTCTTTACGAGTACGATCCCCGCTCCGTTAACGAAGACGAAGAGGCATAACCGCCAATTCGTCCGAAAGTGATTCCGTCCAACTAGAAAGGGGCACGAAAGTGCTTAGGATCACCGACGTAGTGACGAATGAAATCCAGAGTAGCTAGAGATTAGCAATAATACGAAACTGCTCTGGTTTCGTCCAAATGCATCTCCCCTCTTTTAAGAGGATACGAGGTGCAATTAGACGAAATATATCTTAAAAAGCGAAGCGCCCCGCAGACCAGGAGGCCCGAGGGGCGCTTCGACTGGTGTTACGGGGCTGTTTTTGCGTTACGAATTGATTGGTGCACCTCGGTGGTGGAGGAAGCCGATCATGTCGAATGTGCCTACGAGCGAATTGGCTAGCTCTACCACCTCTTGCTGAAGCCGCAGGAGCTGAGCCTCAGCGAGGCGTCGTTCTTGGTCGCTGCGGTATATGTTGGTGATATGTGGTACGAGGTACTGCATTCGCTCAACATCAGACTGGATCTTCTCCCAGATTCCCCGCGCTACCTCGAGCGTTGAATCGCCAACCTGGCCGGGATTTAGCGCACTGTCGACTTCGGCAAGCAACCAGGTTTCGTCATCTGCATTTGTTGCGTCTTTGTGCATACGCACTTCCATTCCTTGCGGGGGTGAACAACGTATTGAATACTATATCACAAACTAAACTTGTGTGGGTGTGTTTTGTGGCGCGTCTGGGTTAGCTGGCTTTCGTTTGCGGGTTCGTGTTCGCTTTCGCTTTGGCTTGTCCTCAGCGGGGCTTTCAGTGGGTCCAGAGCCCATTACTTTCGCAACAGCGACAGATCCGGTGTCAATTGGCCAGACTTTTGCTTGGGCTTGAGATTGAGGTTGTTGAGGGCGCTGTTGACCGCCTCCCCCGCTCTGAGCTGCACCTTGTTGTTGCATTTGGATAGCGGCATCAATCTCAATTTCTACTTCGGCACGAGGTCGGCTAAAGTTTCGACGGGTATTTTCGATAATGAGAGCCGAGTTGTCGATTTGCTCCGGAGGAAGTGTCAAGGTGGTCGCACTAAATGCCGGTGCTTTCTCTCCGTTAATCACCATGTTGATAATGAAGTGACGGTTGTGCATTTGCAGCAGGTCTTGGGCTTCGAACTGGGGCTCGAACTGCTTTGCAAGGATTGGTGAGTCGTCAGCCGACACGCGGAATGAGATCATTGTTCCGACGTTACCAAAGACGGCGTCACGAACAGTATCAGTCATCTGTGAGATGTATTGGTTAGCGACGGTCAGGTTGAGACCGTACTTACGAGCTTCGGACAGAATAGTCGCAAATGAATCGGTGGCAAAGTTCTGGAATTCGTCGACGTACAGATAGAACGGACGACGATCGGCAATGTTTGGAATGTCGCTACGGCTCATGGCGGCCAGCTGAACTTTGGTGACCAGGAAGGCACCAAGGATAGCGGCGTTGTCTTCTCCGATCAGACCCTTTGAAAGGTTAACGATCAGGATCTTACCTTCGTCCATGATTTCTCGGATATTAAATGTTGAGTGTGGTTGACCGATGATATTACGGATGATCGGGTTCGCTGTGAAGGCTCCGACTTTGTTGAGAACTGGGGCGATTGCCTCAGATTGGAATTTGTCATTCCAGCTGGCGAACTCAACATTCCAGAACTGGAGCACGACGGTGTCGGTAGAATACTCAAGCGTTTCTTTGCGGAATTTTTTGTCAGTCAACATGCGAGTAATGTCGAGCATGGTTGTTGAGGGACGGTCTAATAGTGCGAGGATGGTGTAACGAAGGATATATTCCAGACGTGGTCCCCATGACTCACCAAACATACGTTTCAAGACGCCGATTACCTCTGAGCTAATGTTCGTCTTTTGGCTTGGGTTGGTGACCTCGAGAGGGTTAAATCCGAGCGGGAAAGCGGTGTCGGCTGGGTTAAAGTAGACGACGTCATTCATACGGCTGCCTGGAATGAAACGCATGTTATCAACCGCAAAGTCGCCGTGCGGGTCAATGATGGCGTAGCCGTGGCCATGGAAGATGTCACTCAGGGCAAAGAGCTCTAGTGTACCCGACTTACCCGCTCCGGTTTGACCGATGATGTAGACGTGACGCGAACGATCCGAGCGCAGCATACCGAACTGGTGGTTGATGCCGCGGAAGTTTGTTAGTCCAAAGGCGCTGATGTTCTCGTCAATCGCTGTATTACCGGTAATAATAGGTAACTTCGCTGGTGGTTCGGCAGTCTTTGAAGAAGCCCAAACAATGTTTGGAGTTTCAACGTTGGTGTGTGGAAGGTGGAAGACTGAAGCCACCTCTTCAATGTTCAAAATGAAACTGCCGCTACCGAAGACACGCTGGCGATATTTCGCGAGATCTTCAGATTTGAAACTGGCACTGGCTACTTTGAAACCGTTGAGGTTTGTACTGTTGTACTGCTTGAAGGTACCGACGATTGCTTGCATGCGCTGGCGAGCACTCACCTGGTCTTCGCCAAGGTATGCAAGGCGAATTTTTACTTGGTAACCAAGCTTGGTCGCCTTTTTCTCGGCTTCAGAAATACGTGTCTTGTTTCGTTCTGAGAGTTCTTTTGGAGCAGCTGCCGCTTTGGCAGTTTCTTCTGGTGGTTTCCAGAGTGCTTCGAAGACACCGCTGAGCCAGCTGAGTCCCCCGCTCCCGGTGAACAGATTTTGCTTGCCAGCCTTAACGGCCTTGATCCAGCTTTCGGATTTTTTGTGCCAATCGTCAGCAATTGGACGAACCAAGATCTGAATCCAGATTTCTTCACCTGAAGTTTCGAGCTTCGCAAGCGTCCCTGTAATACCAGCTAGTGGGTCAACTTCGAAACTTTGGAAGGTTTTTATCGGCAACACTTCGTTATCGGTCAGAACTATATCGGAGGTATAAACGACAGTGTGTTCCCTTTCGTGGGTGACGTAATCCTCCTCGGCGTCGCGAATTTGAACGGTTGGGTATTGAGAATAAATTTGACTTTCGACGAAGCTACGGAGTGGTTTTGGTACCCAGGCATAAAAACGAATCTGCCCGTTAACGGAGGCGATCTCGAAACTGAGGTGTTCTTGGACTCCCCCGTTCATTTTCAGCTCGGACTTGTCGCGCAGGATTCCGTGAAGACTGGCAAAGAGTTGCTCGGCGGCAAGCTCTTGTTTGTCGTTTGTTTTTGGAATTTCAAGAATCAGGAGGTCAGATTCGACGTCCATTGGAGCGGATTCAACCTTGCGGTAGTTACGCCACGTTAAGAAACCGAGCACTAAAACAACTGGCAACCAAACGTACCACTGTAGAAGGAAATTAATTATAGCGCCTAGGATACTCATAATGGATATGTCTATATTCTCTCACCTCTGATGATGAATGTCTACCGTTGAAGCCTTTTTGGTTGTGTAGGCGGGAGTATTCTTAATAAGTATTAATTGTCACGCCGGCGTCGAAAGCGTCTGTCCCTATGGTCGTGGCTGTGGGGACGGACACTGAAGTGAGTGAATTGCCTGCGAATGCATATGAACCTATGTTCGTCACAGAACTCGGAATTGTCAGTGAAGTAAGTAAGTTATTAGAGAAAGCTGCCTCTCCTATTGATGTCAAAGAACTAGGAAGAGTAAGTGAGGTGAGCTGTATAGCCTCGAAATCACCATCTAATATGGTGTAAAGAGCATAGCTCGCTATCGACGTGACGGCGGTGCCGTTAATCTGTGCTGGAATAACGAGGTCACGAGGACATGCTGGGTTTGACGGATTATTGCCTTCATTTTCGTAGTAGTCAGTTATAGACCCGGCGCTAAAAGCAAAGCAGTTTGCGTTCGTGGCTACAGTCGGACAACTCCCCTCTTCGATGGTGTTAGCGGCGCTTGATATATGGTAGACGACTGAAGGTTTACTGGTTAATGATGCTGCGAGACAGTATCCATTATTAGAGGCTGTGTATTGTAGTGTGGTAGTGGCACTCTTTTTTAGGTCACTGGCTGTGCTTGGATAGGACCCATTCTCGGTATTATATATGCCGAGTTGTGTTGAGCCATTTTTCAGGTCTGATTTAAGGGTGGCGATTTGGGCGCGACCGGAAACACCGTTAAAGGCAACAATCGTAATCGCAGCTAATATACCGATAACCACGATAACGATCAAGAGTTCAACGATAGTAAAACCGGAATACTTCTTAAACATTACCGTCATTATATCATGGGTGCGACACGCAAAAGAACACCCTGTATGGGTTTTTAAAGAAAAAAGACCGCAGTTGCGGTCTCTCGTGCCTTAGAGGCTTTTGGTCGTCTTATCGGTCATACTCATGGTCTTTACCCTCCGATTTTAAGTACTATTAGTAGTATAACGCTTGCAATAAATAAGTACAATGAACCATTTAAAAACATTGCTTTCTTGGAAATAGTTCTTTCTCTCTCTACATTTGCATCGCGGTAATCCTGGTGAATGATTTCAAGTGCCGCTGTGTAATCCTCTGCTGCATCGAGCTTTGTTTCTTCGACTGGGCCAATCGGCACTGACCATACCTTCTTCGCTCTATAGTCATACGCAACAAGTAATGACGAGATACCAAGAAATATGAGAGCTGCGACAAGCATAATCCATTCGATAGGATTATCGGGAGTTTTTATTCTAAAGGCATCGTATGTCAGTAGTCCAGCTGTGGTAAGCAATAGACCAACGATCGCAAATATTTTGTTTTGCATCTTGTCGTATGTACTCGATTGCTCGGCAATCTTATCGCGAAGCACACTGATTCTCATTTCAAGTGTCGATACTTTATCTGATGGCTGCATACTCTCCCCTATCTCTACTAAGCGTCGAGCGTATAAGTAGCTTTAGCAACTCGCTTAAACTGTGGCTTGCTCTGAAGGTTCAAAAGAATAGTAGTTTCCTTAACCTGACGGCTCTTCAGCACGCGTTTGACGATTTCATCGCGGTGCAAAGGTTCAGTTGAATCTTTAAGGACCTGGGCGATGATGTCAGAAACAGTTCCCTTGCTGTAGCCCCAGTTGTCGAGGGCGTAGATGCCACGACCGATAAGTACGAATCGCTTGTCTTTGATAAGTTCGTTGTGAATAGCCTGTGTAGTGACGTCTTTTCGTTTAAAGCTTGAGTCTTTGATGCTCTTGGCGATTTCTGAAAAGTGAAGCGGCTTTTTGTTATCTGCAAGGATCACGTAGATCTTGTCGCGGATGTTCTTTGGGTTCACTGTAGGCCATTTAGTCAGTCCCCAGCTGTCACGAAGGTGTGCGAGTTGCTTGCTAATGCTCGCAAGTGCAGAAACGTGGGATGGGTGTTCGTAGCTGAGTTTGTCGTGGAGCTGGTCAAGTGACATAGGCTCTTTGTTTTCTTTGATCGTACGAACGATTTCGTCGACTTCAGAACGGATTTTCTTTTCATCACCGTATTCAGCAATACCGATAGCGCTGAAGTAGTTGTCGTTTTCGTCGATAACAGTCAGGCCAGGTGCGAGGGTCGCGATGAACGCAACATGGGCACGCTCTTGTTGGTTAGTAGTGCGGCTGTATAGTTTGTCTGCGAGGTCTTGAGTACGAGCAACGCGGCCCATTTCGCTAAGTGTGCGTACGAAAGTTTTTTCAAGACTTGTGACTGCTTCGGTTTTGCCTTCGTCGGCTGCGATTTTAAGGCGGATAAGAATTGCTTTTTCAAGCTGACGAACACGTTCGCGAGTAATGCCAAGGAGTTCACCAATTTGTTCAAGTGTTTCGCGTCGGTCGTAGAGGCCGAAACGACGAGTGATGATTTCTCGTTCTCGCTCTTGTTCAATAAGTGACAATACGTCAGTAACACCTGATTTTAGGTCGATAGTCGGCTGTTTTTGGTCGCTTGTGTCGGTCATTGTGTCGGTTCTTCCTTATCTTTATCTCGCTGGCACACCTCAGGAGTTATTGTATTGTTCTGTATGGTCATCATTATACAAGATAGTTGTGTTAATGTCAAACATTATACGGATATATACTACAATGTTGTTGATTTACTTGATTATATCATGAAATAGACAGGCGCTACAAATAGTGTCGTGAGGCTTTAGTTATCCACAAGATGTGGTATACGACCCCTATAACGGCAATATTAACAGCTGCCGGAGTGGAGTTTTGTCTCGTCAGTGACGTGCCATTTGAGGTCGCTATAGCTCGAATGAGTAGCTTCGACGCAGTACCGAGGCTGTGGCTGAGGTGCCGGGAGGGCTTGTAGCATAACTCCCCCATTCCCCGAGTTTGCCCATGAGTCCCAAAAGGTGGTGATTGGATATGTTCCACCCTGGCGTGTGTGACGCTCGACAAGTTCATGATAAAAACTTTTCACCACTGTTTCTTGGGATTTATTAAACGTATCGTTTGTCGTAAAGTTATCGGCATAATTGAGGAGTGTTGTATCTGTAAGCGGCGTTAAGAATTTCTTGGTGTCCCAACCGGTGAACTGCATACTGTCATGATTCCAGTTGCCGCACCCAGTGATATAGTCACGTGTCACGCCACCCTGGTTAATTCCTTTTCCTAATCCCTCGTTAATAAGATCTTGGCAGATCTGAGACATCAGCACACCGTTCTGCACAGGCGTAAGCGGGCCGGCGGCAGCGTAAAAGTTAATATTGCCTGAATATTTGAGCGCTAAACTGACCTTGGGCGATGATTTTATGGTTGCCGGGAGTGTCGTTGGGTAGACGCCGCCATTTTGTAGTTGGAGGCGTTGCATTTCACCTGTAACCAGTTCAAGATCGGATTTCATTGCTTTATCAGCGGCGGTTCTCTCAACGCCTTTGTAAGCGATGATTGAGATGGCCGCTAAGATGCCGATCACCAGGATGATAATAAGTAGTTCAACGACCGTAAAGCCGGATTGTTTTGCGTGTGCCCACCGCGTTTTCATATGTATGTATGGTATCACGCCTACGTTTAGATATGAAAAATCCCGCGCCGTTACCGGTCGGGATTTTCCGTCCTTTCGGTGTGGCGCGGGAGTACCCGCTAGTCTGCGTAGACGCCGTCGCGATGACGCGCGGATTCGATTTCCTCCTGTTGGGCTTTCGCCTGCTGTTCCCAGGCGCTCTGCTGTTGTGCACGCGCCGCGGCATCAGCGGCCGCGTTGGCAGCAGCCTCCTGTGGAGTGATCGGTCCGTAGATCGGTGCCTCGGCGTTGGAGACGACGATGCGGCTTGCCAGGTCGTGCACGACCTGCTCGATTTCGACTGCACGAGAAATTGATTTGTCTTCTGTCGTGTAGCTGATCGAGAAAGTCTGTCCGAGAATGCGCCGACAAGCCGTCTCGAGAAGATGACTGGTCGCGGTGTTGAGCGATCCCAGGATCTCGATATGCATGTCACCGTGAGCAGCATCCGGTTTCTTCACGAGGAAGACCGGATACGGATCCTGCGGCAGTGCTGCAGTGACCAACTTCTTGATCACGTACTCGAGCTGATCATGAGATGCTTCTGACGTTTTCCTCATGAAAACGTGAATCGTGATGTCTTTTGATATTGGCATGGAGTGTATCGTTTCTTGTAGAAGGACTCGCGAAATTCGCGCTAACGTAGGTACTATATAATTATAGCATAAAAAGTATAAATAAGCAATGGGTGGCCGTTTGGATATGAAAATCCCGCGCCGTTACTGCGAAGAATTTCATCCTTTCGTAGTTGTTGGCGCGGGTGTACCGCTAGGAGTCGAGTTGTTCATGGAGTCGTGTTGCGGCTTGGTTGATCTGAGCCTGTCGGTTGACGACTGTCTTGCCGTGATAGGTGATCTTGAAATCCTGTTCGAGAAACTCCTTCAACTTGTCCTGCAGATGGCGGCTGGTCGGGTCATCAAGTTTAATGTTCAACTCGATTGCATTGATTCCTCTCATGTTCTCATCACCGATTTGAAATTCGATGTCATTGATGCGTTCAGGGCAAGCCGCACCGATGAGCGCTGCCATAACAATCTTGAAGCGCTTGTATGGAATGTTATTTCGATCAGGAAAGTGCGTCAGGATGACAAGGCGCGTCGGATCCACAGCGTTCGGATTGTGTCTCACTGTGATGCTCCATTCTGTAGAAGGACTCGCAGTAACTGCGCTAGCGTGTGTACATGGAAATTATAAAATCAGAATACTCAAAAAGCAACAACTCCCCTGTTTAGGAGAGTTGTGTATGCTATTTTTTCTTGGCCGCTGGTTTACGAGTGGCAGTTACCTTTTTGGCAGCGGTTTTCTTGGTAGCTGGTTTTTTGGCGGTAGTGGCGCCGCGGCGAGCGAAGCGTCCTTTGGCAGCCGGTGCTTCATCGAGCATGGTCTTTGCCTGGTCGTGAGTGATTTCTTCTGGTTTTAGGTCTTTTGGGATCTTGGCGTTCTTTTTGCCGTCAGTGATATATGGGCCGTAGCGACCGTTCAGTACTTTGATGCCATCACCGAAGTCGGTAATATTCTTCTCGGCTTCAGATTTAATTTTAGCGGCGTAGAGTTCGAGCGCTTGGTCGAGTGTAATATCGTGCGGATCAATTGGTTTAATGCTGACGAAGAGTTTGTCGACTTGAATATATGGACCGAAGCGACCAACATTGGCCTTGATGTCTTTGCCGTCAGTGGTTTGTCCAACTAAACGCGGCAACGTGAAGGCTTTGAGGGCTTGTTCAAGGGTGACGGTTTCAATACGAGCGCCAGCAGGCATCGGGGCAAAGAGCGGCTTGTCTTCTTTGTCTTCGGTGCTGCCGAGTTGGAGCATTGGACCAAATCGTCCGAAACGAGCAAAAATTGTCTTGCCAGACTTTGGATCGACTCCAATTTCAGTTGCCTGGGCAACAGCAGATCGGTCGATACCACCTGAGTTTTCGACGAGTTTGTGGAATGGTTCGTAGAATTTTTCGAGCATGACATTTTTAGCGAGTGCGCCAGTGGCGATTTTGTCGAAGTCTTGTTCAACGTCAGCAGTAAAGCCGTAGTCAACAACTTGCGTAAAGTGATCAGTCAGGAAGTCGCTAATCATTTGACCGACGCCAGTTGGGACTAACTTTCCCTTGTCCGAGCCGGTCTTTTCTTTGATGATTTCACGCGCGACATCTTGAGATGGTGCGACGGTGAATGTGACGACTTCGCGTTCTTCGCCTTCGCCCTCACCCTTTACGACGTAGTCGCGGGCCTGGATGGTAGCAATAATTGTTGCATAAGTCGAAGGACGGCCGATGCCGAGTTCTTCGAGTTTTTTGACTAGTGAACCTTCAGTGAAGCGAGCCGGTGGACGAGCAAATGTCTGTTTCGCGAGTGCTGATTGCAGGTCCATGATGTCACCAGATGCCATAGCTGGTAAGATATCTGGGTCTTTTTTGCCAGCGCCGTAGACTTTGAGGAATCCAGCAAAGACGATCACCTCACCCTTCGCTTCAAAGACCTTTGATCCAGTACTGACATTAATTGTCACAGTTGTCTTTTCGAGTTTTGCTGGCGCCATTTGGCTTGCTAGGGCGCGGTTACGAATCAGGTCGTAGAGTTTCTGGTCGTAGTCATTGCTACTTCCCCGTTCGGCGGCCATGTCAGTCGGGCGAATTGCTTCGTGGGCTTCCTGGGCGCTGGCGTTCTTTGTTTTGAATTGGCGGACGGTTGAGTATTCTTCGCCGAACTTACTCGTGATGTAATCTTTGGCGGCGGCAATCGCTTGACCGCTCAGGTTGACTGAGTCAGTACGCATGTAGGTGATCTTACCTTCTTGGTAGAGTTTCTGGGCGCTCGACATCGTCGCACGGGCACCAAAGCCGAGTTTAGAGTTAGCCTCTTGTTGGAGGGTACTGGTTGTAAATGGTGCACCTGGGTTGCGTGTACCTGGAGTTTTGGTGACGTTTGATACGGTAAAGGTCGCATCTTTCAGGGAAGCCAGGAAAGCCTGTGCTTCGGCTTCAGTGTCGAAACGATCAGGTAGTTCAGATTTGACGATTTGTCCGTCGTGCATAAATTCGGCAGTTACTTTAAAAGTAAATGAGCCTTCGAACTTTTGAATCTCGCGTTCGCGTTCAACTAGGAGGCGGACAGCTGGTGACTGGACACGTCCAGCAGATTTACCGCCGGGAACTTTTTGCCAGACAACAGGAGAAAGTTCGAAACCAACCAGGCGGTCAAGGATTTGACGGGCTTGTTGGGCTGCGACAAGTTGCATATCGACTGTGCGGGGTTCTTTGACGGCCGCTTCAATAGCAGATTTAGTAATTTCGTGGAAAACAATACGTTTTGTCGTAAGTGGATCAAGACCGAGGACCTCGCAAAGGTGCCACGCAATGGCTTCTCCTTCGCGGTCTTCATCGGTTGCAAGCCAGACGTGTTCGGCTTCTTTTGTTGCCTTCTTGAGTTCGGTGATCGTTTTCTTTTTATCTGGGTCAACTTCATAAGTAGTTTCGAAATTGTTCTTTACATCAATAGGAGGCGTGCCGGTTTTCGTTTTCTTGGCGATTGAGCGAATGTGGCCGATACTCGAAAGTACTTTAAAGTCACTCCCGAGATATTTCTCGATAGTTTTAGCTTTTGCTGGGGACTCGACGATTACAAGGTTTTTTGCCATAAATTCATTTCTTTTCGCTCATGTTTGCTTAACCAGCTAAACACAGAGGCTGACTTTACACAACTTGGGCGCCTTTGTAAATGGCTGTAGAAAATACTATAGTCCCCAGTTATTACATAGTTATTAAAAAGCCACATAAAAGGAAAAGACCTCCCCATCTCGAAAATCGAGAACTTGGGAGGTCTAACCTTTGGATGAAGAACTAGCTGTCGAGCGGATCGGTCTCGATCGACTTGCAGTTGGCGAGCCGGCGTGCGTTGTCGATGATCGCGTGGAAGTGGCCGAGGGCTACGACCTGCTCTTCGTACGCTGCGTCGTCGGGGCAAACCCACTGCATGATCTTGTCGACGTCAGACTCGATGAAGAGTTCAAGGTCACAGTCGAGCAGCCCAATGCCGAACTCCAGGTTCTTCTCCTCCTTGTCCTTCCGCTGGAAGATGATGACAGAGTACGAGTCCCGCAAGTAGAGCGGTGCGTAGTGGTACTTGTCGTCGGTCCGATCGAGCCGACGGTCCCAGAATTCGTCAGCGAGCCGCTCCTTCTCGGGGCGAAGTGACTTGAGCGGTCCCTTCATGAGCCAGAGGGGGTTGTCACTATTGTAGATAGCGACCATCTGGATCTGGAGGTCGTCCGTCAGGACCTGCTTGGAGGCGAGGTCCGTGGACGGCATCGGGTGGGTCGTGTCAATTGACATGTCTTTCCGTTCTTGTTCTAGTAGGATTTCCAAAGATCTCGCGGGGCTCCGCGAGATCATCTTTTTTGAGATGAGCTTTCGTAAGCTCGACGCTAATGCATATAATAGCATACTTGATCATATAAGTCAATTATTCACAGGGGTGGGAAAGTTAATGGGCCGCCACATTGTGACGGCCCGTTGGATGGATGGCACTACGAATAGTGGTTGGTGCGAAGGTGCTCCAGCATGGCAGCGACGGCTTTGGCGTAAAGCTCGGCTCCTCCGGGGAGGGTTTCGAGCAGGCGTGTCGCTTCGTCTTTGCTCATGTCGAATCGGTAGATCGTACCGGGCGCATCCTTGGTGGAATAGCCGGAACTCAGCCAGTACTGAAAGATGCCGTCGACGTCGTGAGATGTTCCGTAAATACGGTGGGTAGTCATCCAGAAGCCAAGGGTGTCTTTTCCGAGTTCCGCTTCAACGACCCTGAAGGCTTCGACAACCGACTCATGTACATCTTTGAGCCGACGCTCGTCAAGCGTGCGCCAGTTGGCAAGGACAAGCCCTGCCATCAATCCCATCCCGAAATCATAGATTCCGGTTTCTTTTATTTCCGTGGGCATCGCTGCCACTCCTGTCTCTCGTGTGCCAAAAATCTGTGGTCCAACGATCCGATTTAAACATGTTACTACGTCACTGTCCACCGATTTCCGCCTGTTGCTGCTGGTTCAGTAGATTTGGATTAAAATGAAGCGCCGGTCACCCTTTTGGGGCAACCGGCGTTGGACTTCATTCTTACGAGGCCCGTTGGACTAATGACAGAGATCCGCGGATGATCCCTAGTGGGCGCAAGAGCTCGTTCTCGATCTCGAATTTCTGCTCGTGTGCGACGATGATTCTTTCGTCCACAAGAGCGGTGAACAGTGCGAAGCTGCGAAGGGCCGCATATACCGGCGCTTCGTTTTTGACGGTGAAATACCGCTTCATAATTCTCACGAAGCGAGCGCCGTCACTTCTTAGCACGAGCTGACGCTGCGACCCGTGGCCCTCTCTGATCACCCAGTAGGCGTATTCACTGTGGTCGCGAATCGCGATTCTCCACCACTTGATACGAAATGGATGCAGGCTTTTCTTGACGAATTGCTTGCCGAGCTCGCCCTGGGGGTAGTTCCGCTCTGCGAGGGACGCGAGGACGATTGGTGCGAGTCCGTCGAGCATGTCGTTTACAAGTACTTGCTTTGCTCGCTCAGCTTTTGCCTCCTCTGCGATTCGCATGGCCTCATTCTCCGAGGCGATTCGCAGACGCTCAGCTTCGTGGCGGGCTTCGTTCTGCTTGTTTTTTCTCACTGCATTTTCGATGATTCCCATGGCGGGCCTCTCTGTAGACGTGATAGAAGTCCTATGCGGAATCAGTATCACGGCGGTCTTTTTGGGTGGACTTCCGCGTTACAAACTCAACGCAATGCGGTGATTATATAACGATTATATAGGGTGCGCAAACATATGCATTACATCGCGCTCCAGCGGTTATTTCCAAGTCCGCGGATGAGTCCCTGAATTTCCAGCATCGTGAGAGTCTGCGAAAAGACACTGGCTTCTAAGCCAGATGCCCGTTGGAGCTGCTCACCTTCTCGTATCCCAGATTTTATAAGCTCAATCAAAAGCACTTCTTCGGGGTTTGTTCCGAGGTTAAGCGTCGTTTGCGTTTCGAGCAGCCCCGGCGCGACAGTTTGTAGGATATCATTAGCACTTGTCATTGGATGTGCGCCTTGTTGGATTAAACGATTTGGTCCAGCTGACATGGGGCTAGTGATATTGCCCGGCACCGCAAAGACGTCTCTGTTTTGTTCCAGGGCATGCGCGACGGTTGAAAGTGTCCCGCTCCGTGATGCGGCCTCGGTGACAATGACGGCATCAGAAAGTCCGCTAACGATTCTGTTGCGGGCCAAAAACTGGTGTGGCAATGTGGGCATGCCGGGCGGGTATTCACTGATGAGCGCGCCGCCACTCGCCACGATATCTTGGGCAAGTTGGCGATGACTGCGAGGATGAATGTCGTCCAGTCCACCGGCGAGGACCGCTATTGTTGTTCCCCCTGCTTTTAGTACCGCTCTATGGGCAATCGCATCGATACCGAGCGCCAATCCGCTGACAATGATAACTCCTTTACGGGCAAGTTTATAAGCTAAATCAAAGGTTACCTCTTTACCATAAGAGCTGGGCTTTCGAGTTCCTACGATTGCAATGACTTTAACATCCCTGGTTCTCTCTGTTGGTAGCGTTCCAATAAAATATAATGTTTTTGGACTATTAGCAATACCGCTTATGATCTGTAAGAATTTATGCTCATCTGGTGATATAGTATTGATTTTCATCGTGTTTTGTTTTGAAAGGTATTGACTTATTGTCAAATACGTGCTAAGATGCAAAGCGATTGGTTGTTCCTGCGAGGACGACCAAGCACCTTATACCCCCTATTCTAACTTATGTTAGGTTACACACACGGTGTTTGCTAAGTAACTACCCTCCACTTTGTAAGCCTTTCTCATTTCGGTGCGACTGCCAGCCTTGTGTGTATACTAATCCCTTTAACTCCCCTTCCTTCATGCAAATGACGGGCGAGGATCCCAATATGGAATTTCATTATAGTGACTATACAGTAGTGGTCCCTTTCATTTATGAAAGAGATCAGGCGCGCACCATACATAGTTTATCGGTTCGCGACGCTTCACTGAGATTTCCGGGTGGGTTAAAGGGTAAAATGCGCTCACAGTGATGCCCACCCTTACTGTGAGCGTTTTTTATTGGAAACTTATTAACTTGCGCACGATCCTTAATTGACTTTATGTAGTATAAGTGCTATAATATATACAATCGTGCTATTTGGCATGACGACACCTGTTCGAAGGATATTTAACAATGATCGTTCCCATGGCAACTATGGCTAGTTCGCTGTCTGACCTCAGCTTCATGCAGCTGGCAACGGCTGGCTTTATGGCCTTCTTCGTCATCCTGTTCGCAGCGACGGGGAACATGGCTTTGATCCGGCGATATCCTGTTATGGAGACGCTCGGTTGGTTCGCGCTTGCGTTGTTGGCCTTTTTGAGTCTTCTCGCTCAGGCGTTGAATCTCTCGCAGACATCAAACAGCATCGTCTCCACGGTTGTTGTACCCGCTGAGTTCGTTCTTGTTCTGTTCATCGCCTTCGTGGTGATGTTGATCAAGCGCATTGTGCAGCAGGTGCGCAACCCGCGCGAGTCTCGCCTACCGGTAATCTTGCTGTGGCTGGGGTTTGCCTGCGCGGCCGCCGCGGTCTTGCTTTCGAGTTCGGCAGTCATCACCTTGGCGCTGTTCTTGAGTGAGTACACCGGCTTCGGTTACATCCTGCTGCGTAGCGACTGGATCGCTGTGCTTTTTGTAACCGGGGCGCTGATAGCTGGTGCTGGAGGTGTGTGGCATGTCGTCACTCGTCTCGTCGCTCGCCGCAATCTGCGCATACGCAACGCGCGCGATGCTGCAGAGATGCGCATCGCGCTCGCAAACCAGGGAACGAGTCAGATCGGTCAGTGACCATATCTCCAGGTGTCCCGGGTTTTACCCGAAGGGGCGGTGATTCATTTCGCCGCCCTCTTCGTTTTGACTTTATTTATTCAATAACTTTGTGGCTGGTGATAGCAAGTCGGTTGGCGGCAAAACTCTCAATCAGTTCGATTGTTTTTGGAATGATCTTCTCTTTCAGTGTGTCGTGTTCTGATTTTGAGAAATTGCCAAGCACAAAATTCACGTCGTCCATCTTGTCTCGCAGATCGGTCCAGATACCAACGCGGATACGGCCGTAGTACCCACCGAGGTGTTGGTTTAAGCTTTTGATGCCATTATTGCCGGCATCGCTGCCGTCTTCACGCACGCGAATGGTGCCAAAGGGCAACGCAAGATCATCGTGCACCACTAGGAAGTCGTGAGCGGGCGTCAACTTGTAATAATCGATAAGTAGTCGTGCGACCATGCCGGTATCGTTGTAGTAGCTTAGGGGCTTTACGAGTGTTACCTTTTCGCCGTCAATTTCGATGTTTGAAATGAGGCCTTTGTATTTATCAATAGCGCGCCACTGGGCGTCGTATTTTTCACCGAGTGTGTCTAACACCAAGAAGCCGGTATTGTGCCGGGTATTTTTGTATTTTGCGTCAGGGTTGCCTTGGGCAAAGATGATCTTCATAGGTCCATTCTACTACATTGCATTAATTTGTTTTGGTGGTATAGTTGTATTTGTCTTTTCATGAAGTTACGCATCTATCAAAGGGGTCATTATGAAGACAATGTTGTCGCCGATTGTTCGGCGGGGTATCGGACAGTGGGTCCTAACGGTAGCGCCTATTCCGCTATTCGTTGTCGGGTCTATCTGGGCTGTGCTGTATGCAGCCAATGGTGGCGAAGACAGCGTCCCACTACTGGGCGCGTTGATGTGGATGGGCGCAGCTCTGGAGGTCTACTTGATCTTCAGATTCTGTAACTACCACAAGGTCGTCCGTTGGCCTGGTCTGGAGTGGTTCATTATCGCTCTTGTCCTTGTCATCGTGGGCGCAGTGTTCCTTGGCTGGTACCTACCGTGGATACTGGGCATCACCGTGATCGTGCTTTTCTTGAGAAAAGTGATGAATTTCACGGATGAGGCCAAGAAGCAAAGAGTCTAGCAAGAACTTATCTTGCTCCGCCAGGGGAAATCCTGGTGTAGAGCCTCGTCAGATTTTTTGACGGGGCTACTTCTTTTTTTAAATAAAAAAATCGCCCCTAATATCGGACGATTATTTTTTTGAACTTTTTCGCATTTGCTCTTCGGCTTCTTTGATCTTTTCGATTCGTTGTTTCTTGACCAGGTCGCGCAGTGTGATGCGGTCTTTTTCAGCTTGAGCTTCAGCTTCGTTTTTGGCTTTGGCTTTGTTGATTGGTTCTTGACCAGCTGCAATACGAGCTTTGTTGTCTTTGATTTGGTGCTCGTCGATAAAACTAAACTTAATCGGAGTTCCGGTAAAGTCAAAGGTATCACGCCAGTTGCGTTCCAGGTATCGTTTGTAAGACCAGTGCAGGAATTTTAGATTACTTCCGTGAATGACGAACCATTGTGGCGAAACGTCAGTCTGAACGACATAACGAAGACGAGGGTATGTGTTTTTAAGTCCTGCAGGTGGGTGCTTTTGGACGGCACGCTGCAATAGGTCGTTGAGTTGACGAGTTTTGAGTTCAACGTTGCGGCGTTCGTGGATTTCAAGCGCGAGGTCGAATAATTTTGTGACGTTCTGACCAGTGACGCTACTAGTGAAAATAAGTGGTACCCAAGGTACGAAATCAAATGTCCGGGTAATTTTCGGCGCGATTTCGTCCCGGGTGAAGGCGTCTTTGTCTTCGACGCTGTCCCATTTACTGACAACGATCACGAGGCCTTTGCCTGCTTCGTCGATAATACCGGCCAGGCGTTGGTCGAGCGCGGTATTGAGTTCGTTCACATCCATAAGGAGGAAACAAACGTCCGACTCTTCGATCGCCTGAAGCGAACGAAGGACTGAGAATTTCTCGATACCAACTTCTTGCTTACCTGGTTTTCGCATACCAGCAGTATCGAGGATCTCAACGTTCTGGCCTTTGTATTTGACGGCAATGCGGTTGATATCGCGAGTGGTACCGGCGATGTTGGCAACGATTGCTTGTTGCTTACCGGCCAGGGTGTTGAATAGGAAACTCTTGCCTACGTTTGGACGACCGATCAAAGAAATACGGATAACGTCGCGGCTTGGTTCTTCGTCGGCAATAGGAATAATTTGGGTAATTTTTTGAAGAGTATCTTCGATACCGATGTTGTGTTCAGCGCTGGTCCGAATAATGTCTTTGATACCAAGGCGGCGGAATTCGCTGGTTTCGATGCTGCCCGAAAGGTCAACTTTGTTGATCAGCAGGATAACTGGTTTTTTGCTTTTGAGGGCTTTTTTGGCAACAATGCGGTCTTCATCGCTGACGTACTGTGTTCCATCGACAACAACCATAATCACGTCAGCAGCAGCTGCCGCTTCTTCGATTTGTTCTTGGATTGAAGCTTCGAATTCGTCGGCGGCATCTTTGAGTCCGGCGGTGTCTACCAACCAGAAGGTGTGGTCTTCGTAACTTACTTTACCAAGGACGTTATCACGAGTGGTACCCGCTTCTTTTGCCACAATTGCCTGACGAGACCGCACGAAACGGTTAAAGAGCGAACTCTTGCCGACGTTCGCTTGTCCAATGATTGCAACTGTAGGAAGTTTAGAGGCCATAACAGAGGATAATTATAACAGAGGTAGTTAAATAATGCGAGCATAAGCGTTATCTGTTTTATTTGTGGTCGAAATATGAGATGAGGGCCAGCTTCCCTGCCCATGGCGCAAAGCGGGCAAAGATTGGCCAAGGTTCGACAGTACCTGCGACGACTTCAACGGCTGGGCACCCGTTTCTATAGCTTGGTGTAATTGTCTCGCTGGTGTCTATTGCTGTATGTGTAGGGTCAAGATCGTAGACATCACCAGGGTGACGGATAAGAGCCGTGCTAACGCCTGAAGATTGTCGTGCAATAATTGCCAACGCGTTAATTGTTCGCTCGTGTTGAGCGATTTGCACGGCCTTTTCAAAAGTAATATCTGGGTGGTGCTGCATGATATTTAGGATAAAAGTCTGAGTATCGGCAATGCCATATTTGAGCAAATCTTGCGCGCCGGACTCCCCCTCTTGTAGTTCGGCGTATCGGTCTGTAATAAAAAGATGTGCTGCCCCGGGAAGATGAGATGGTTCCGGACGGCCTGTAAGCTCATAGATTTCTTCTGGATTTTGACTAACAGCAAACCCAAAAAGCTTTCTTGCTTCTTGCGAACGAATATTAACAGTGGTGGCTTCGGTTGTAATGGACATGGTGGAAATAATTACTTATTACTATACAACAATTCTGCCAGATAAAAAGAGACTACAGTTTTTCAACAATAGAAAATGAACCAGGCTCTATATCACCAAGTGAATAATGTCCAAAGTCTGTTCGATGAAGCTTTATGACAGTGTAGCCAATCGAACTAAAGGTTCGACGAATTTGTCGATTTCGGCCTTCGTGCATGGTGACGATCCAGTTGAGACGAGTATCGTCCATGCGTTCTAATACAAGTTGGCTGGGGCCATCTTCGAGTGTTATACCGTGATCTGAGATCATCTGTTGGTGCAGTGGTGCAAGTTCGGCGTCGAGTGTGATTTCGTATCGTTTCGTTTTGTAAAACTTAGGATGTGTCATTTCATAAGCGAAATCACCGTCGTTCGTCAGGAGGATAAGTCCGCTACTATCTTTATCAAGTCGGCCAACTGGTTTTAGGTGGTGATATTGTTCGGGCAGAAGACTGTAGATGGTCTGGGTCTCGCCCTGTTGGCGTCGAGAACAGACATAGTTAATCGGCTTGTTCATCGCAATGTAAACGTACGCGGTACTATCAGTAATGGGAGTACCTTTAACGGTAATATCGTCCCCTATCTCAAAGCGAGCGCCAAGGGTGACTTTTTGGCCGTTGACGCGAACGTGATCAAATTCAATAAGATTATCCGCTTCGCGGCGGGAAATGCCTAACTGTAAGGCAATATGTTTGTTAAGACGTTCACTCATGTGACCAGTATACCACTACTGTTAGTATTCGGGGTTAGACGCCTGGTTGCGGAGGAAGCGGTGCTTGAGGAGGCTGTGCGTACGGCTGCGGTGCAGGAGGTGTGATTGGAGCGACTGGCGCTGGAGCGATATCCGCGATCGGCGCGGGTGCTAGCGCTTGTAGGTTCGCATTTAGCTCTTGGTTCATCTGTGTCGCAATGTCGGCAAGGCCGTTTTGTCCGAGCCCGTCAGCTGAAGGAAGCGGATGTATGATCCGATCGCCAAGTGATGCTGGAGCGGCAGATGAGAACGGCGCAGTTGGCGCAGGAAGAGTCACCGGTTGCGGTGCTGGTACAGGTGCGGCTACGGGAGGTGTTGGCTGAGAGAATACAGGCGCAGCAATGGGTGCTGGTGCTACGGGAGCGGCGTATGTATCTGGAACGGCCACGGGTGCAGGTGTAGGAGCGAGTATTGGTTCTGGGGCTACCGGAGCAATTGGTGCCGCAGGCGCTACTGGTGGTGTGAACACTGGTTCAGTTGGAGCTGGAATAACGAGCTGTGGTGCCGGAATAGGCTCTGGCATCGCCACAGGGGCTGGAATGGGTGCTGGGGCCGCAATCGGTGCAGCAGGCGCTGAGCCAGCCAGACCGTCAGCGAGGACGTCGTGGACGGTTCGGACGACATCTTCGATACCAACTTGAGATTTCACTAGGTAGCGATCAGCACCAAGGGCTTCGCCACGGGCACGTTGGTCTTCGCTAGAAAGCGCGGTCATCATAATGACTTTAATGTTCTTTGTTTCAGTCGTGCTACGAAGGATATCGAGCATATCGAAGCCACTGATTTTTGGCATCATAACATCGCTGACGATCAGGTCAGGACGTTCTTTGATTGCAACTGCAAGTGCCTCTTCCCCATCGCCCGCTGAAATAATTGTGTAGCCTTCGGCCATCAGACGAACTCCGTAAATTTCGCGCAGGCTCTTGTCGTCTTCTACTAGTAAAATTTTTGCCATAATTACCCTTTATTCTATCTGATGATCTTTAAAATTACTATAGTGCTTATGGTTGCTGCTGTCCAGTTTGTGGCGCAACGGGTGGCTGCGGGGCTGGAATTGGTGCGTTTGGCTGAGCAGTTGGTGCTGCTGTTGGGGTCGTTTCGACTGGTCGCGGTCCGGTTTGCATTTCACGAGCCATCGCTTGTAATTGTTTAACATGCGCCGCAATTTGCTCACGGCTGAGGCTTTCGCCGCGAGGAACGGTCGTTGCAGCTTTAACTCCACCGGTTTCTGGGGGTTGTGTTGCCGGCTGAGAATACTCAGGACGAGGCGTGACAGTTGGCGGCATGACTGGTGCAACGGGCGCTGTTACGACTGGCTGCTGGGCTGCCTGAGCTGCCTGTTGTTGTTTCAGCTGTTCAGCTTCTTGACCATCGATACGGGGTAGTTCAAGGAAGAACGTGCTCCCCTGTCCGTGCACACTTTCGAGGTATAAGCGTCCTTGCATCGCTTCGGCCAGGCGCCGCGAAAGGTAGAGCCCAAGTCCAGTTCCGCCAATGGCCGAGCGGTCCTGGTTGTCGACTCGGTAGAACTTTTGAAAAAGGTGCGGCACGTCTTCGGCTGGGATGCCGAGTCCGCTGTCTTTGACGCTGACGATCACTTTGCTGTCGGTGCCATTGATGTCGACAATCACAGTTCCAGTTGGGGTGTATTTGATGGCGTTTTCAATAAGATTATCGAGGATTTCACGGATATGATCGTTATCTTGGTTGACGAAATAGACGGGAGTGATTGTTTTTTGGCCACTATTGTCAGTCGGTTTAAATACCAGCGTCAAACCTTTTTCGGTGGCTTTTTGGGTTAAGCCTTGCACGATTGTGGCTGTGAATGTCGCCATATCAACGACCTTTGGCGCACTGCTCATGCGTCCGTCTTCTGATTTTGATACATCGAGCAGGTCCTGGAATAAGCGCCCCAGGTGCTGAGCGGCTTCGTGGGCTTTCATAATGAAGTCTCGGGCCTTGGCGTCTATTTGAGCGGTGTTGGGGTTCAGGGCAAGTCCTAGGTAGCCTTCGATAGATGCGACTGGCGTACGCATTTCGTGGCTCGCAGTGCTGATGAATTCGGCCTGTTCTTGTTCTTCGGCTTTTTCTTTTGTCATGTCACGGAAGACGGTGATAATACCAGAACCGGGCGTGCCGATCGGCGAGATAACCAGTGACGAGGTGATTTTCTTGCCCGATTTAGACTTTATGATAAGTGTGTTTGAGCGGATTTGTTGGTTAGTATTAAGTACCTGCATGATTGGGTCGGCCGAAGGGTCCAGCTCTTTGTTGTTGAGGTCGGTCATCTGCAAGATTGATTTATAATTCAGCATCAAAGCATCTTGCTTTCCCCACCCTAGGATTTCTTGGGCTGCAGGGTTAATAAGCTGAATAATCCCCTGCGCGTCGATAGCGATCACACCGTCACCGATGGCATTAATGACGATCTCTGATCTGTTGGCCACTTCAGATAATTCGTTCGCCAATGTCTTTACGTTCTTTTCTGTTTCGGTCGGTTGGCCTTTGTTGCGCCAGATTAATAGTCCGATGATCGTTGGAAGAAGCGAACTAAAAGAAACAATTGCCACAAGGTTGGCTGTAAAGTGCCCGCCTAGGTATTCGACAGCCACGAATACTGCCGATGCGATGAACATTGGGAGCCAGCCGTAGACAGCAAATATAGCGCTAAAGAATGCGACGAGCATCCATAGCATGATAAAAGACGAGCCGATGCCACCAGTTTGGACAACCAGTAATCCAGCTGTGAGCGCGAACAAAAGATACACTATCAAAGATTGTATGAATGTCGGGGTTTTAGCAAAAATGTAGAGGATGAGACTGGTGAGCGCTGTAACTCCGGCTGCAATCGCCACAAAAATACTAATGCCAAACAGGCCATTGGGCGCGATATTAGTGACAATCGGAAGAACATACAGTGCTAAAATCGCAAGCGAAAGCAAAAAAGCCACCTCGTAGGTGCGGCGATGCCAGAATTTCGACAATGTTAGCGGTGTTATTTTGAGCCCCCTAATAACTTCGGTCAATGTACTTGTGGTTAGTATGAATCAAGATGTGCGTTTAGGCAAGCGACGATCAGTCATTCCATAGCTGTGCAATTGATGCGACGATCTGGTCTTCACGTTCCTTTGCTTTGCGCTTTGCGGTGTCGATTATTTCTTGTTGAATCTCAATTTGTTTGACAATCCCCATCTGTATATCGAGTGAAGGAAGTGGAATTTCGAATGTACCTAAGTCGGATGTCTTCATCGATACGTTTGCTGAACCCTTCATGAGCCCGGCCAGCTCATCAACGGCCAATAGCAATACCTTGTACAGGTAAAGTGGATGAAGGATCGTTGTATCAATCGGTTCAACAAACGCTAGTAAGTTAGCCAACGCAAATTTCCCGTTCACATAGTGGACACGTTTCATAACTGCCGTACCGGTACTTGCTGCGGTCATGAGCGGCACGCAGACACCTTCGCCTTCAAAGTCATAGTGTTGCGATGTCTTGAATTGCTCAGCCATAAGAACTAGCGGATATTCACCGGCTATCGTCTTTGTGCTTGAAGATTTACCTTTGGAAATTTTACACACATCTTCAAGTCTTACGTATGTCATCGCACCACTGCCGGATGGACGCTTCCAATATTTTCGGCTGGTTAAATCGTAGCCGTTTTCGGCGATCAGGCTTTTTTCAACGGTAAAAGCGCTTTTGCTGCGTTCAAATGGTGAATCATGGACGAACGCCCTGTAGATCTCAAGCGCTGCACCTAGGTCATTCTCTTCAACTGTTTTACGTGCCCTGCTTAAGCTGAGTCCGATATTCTTGACGTCGACAAAGAGAATTGAGTCAGACTTTTTGGCATATGTTTTATCTATGATGAGCACACTCGTTTTTACACCACTGTACGGTTGAAAAACGCCGCTCGGGAGTCCAATAACGGCGACAAGTCCGTCGTCGACGAGGTTCTTGCGCAGTGCGGTATGTGCTTTGCCGGTGTGATAGATAATTCCTTCTGGAACAACGATCCCTGCGCGACCACTAGGTTTGAGATGACTCGCAATGTAATCGACGAAAAGCACTTCGGCGCGATTTGCCACAATACTAAATTTGTCATGTGGTTTTATGCCGCCTTTAGGAGACATAAAAGGAGGGTTTGCAAGAATAATATCGTAACGTTCGTTCCACCAATCCTCGCTGCTCAGACTGTCATGATTTTTGATGTCGGGTGTCGTAAAGCCGTGTAAATACATATTTACTTTTGCTGTTCGTACCATCGTTGGGTCAATATCGAAACCATGGTAGTTCCGATATAATTTTTCACGTTCATCTGAGCTTAATGGCTGTTCATCATTGGTTGCAAGTCCGGTGATGTCATCAACTCCGTCATGGCGACGTTTTACGTGATTATAGGCAGCAATCAAGAATCCAGCCGTTCCGACTGCGGGGTCTAACACGGAATCGTTTTTGCCCGGATCCACGGCTTCAGTAATAAACTTAATGATATGTCGCGGAGTTCGGAATTGTCCAACGTCGCCCTGTGCACCGGTTATTTGAAGGAGATATTCGTATGCATCACCAATATCATCGCTATTTGAGTGCTTGAAGTTGTCAATTTCTTTAAGAAATAAAGTCAAGATGCGTGGATCATTGAATGTCAGGTAGGCGTTCTCGTAAATCTCTTGGAAAAGGACGGGTAGGCCGGGATTCTGCACCATTTTTCCAAGTGCTTCACGGTACAGATTTAGTCGATCATGCGCACCGAGTGTATTTGTTAGCAAATTGTGCCAGCCGTATTTCTCGTATTCACCGGTAAAATAAGTCCTTTTTCCACCAGGTAATCCGGCTGCTTTATCGTCGATATCGCTCATAAACTTATAAATGAGGGCATAGGTAATCTGTTCAATCTGTCCAGCTGGTGAAGGCACCGCTCCGACCAAAATATCACGCAGCGTATCAATTCGTTTCTTAAATTCTGGAAGCATCTGTTTATCCTCTTAGTTTCGTAATGTCTATGTAGTCTGTTATGTAGTTGACGAGCGGTTCCGCAACGCCGGCATGATGCAGCTGAATGTATTCCTCAAGCGATAACTGGTTCGTGTGATCAAGGTTGCCGTAGGTATGCTCATCGATCGCTTTTTGAACGGCCGTTGATGAGATATAAGCATCAAATAGTCGATAGGCCAGATGAAATATTTTATCATCAATGAGGTTATTGGTCAGGTTTTTAGTCAGCACCGCATCATTAAATGCATCATGAATGATCTCTGATTTTGATTTTGGAGTTTCGATTTGGTCCATGACAATATCAAGCGCTTCACCAAGTGACAGTTTGCGGTCGAGTTTAAAAAAGCTTCGAATCTTGTCGAGGTTCATGAAGTGGTTTGGCTTATCGAATACCCGGTTCTTTAGGTAGTCGAGTGCTGCAGTCCGGTCTGTTCCGTATAAGTCGGTAAATTCTTTGTCGGCTTGTAGTTCCTCTTTGAATTTGCGGAACATTTCACGGTCAATGCGCATACCCTGATTATCAACAATAGTTGTTGTTTTATTATTAAGTTTATCAAGTTCATCAATGTCAACGTCTGCGGTGTGACCGCTTCCTGACCCACCGTCATCGATGATAGTTGGAGGAAAGCCTGTTTTGGCGCTTTCGATGATCTTTGGCACCGACAGCACGGCTTCGTAGTCGTAACGTTCGTTAAAGTATTCGCAAACGGCAAAGAAATCGATAAGTTTAAAGTTATTTTTTTGTGCAGTAATAAGATTCTCGCCATCTTCGTAATCGGTATAACGGAAAGTGTGCAGGCGGGTCCCCCTCCCCTTCATTTGAATAAAATCACTTGGACTAAAGACTGGCCGCATAAATGCAACGTTTAATAAGTCGCTACAGTCATATCCTGTTGTCATCATGCCGACAGTCACAACGACTCGAGTGCGAGAACTGTCATAGTTATCAAGCCAGGTTGTTTTACCTCGAAGATTATTATTACTAAATTTTGTTGTATATTGCTGCGCATCAGCGACATTACTGGTGACCTGTAACGCAAAGTCAGATTGATACTTACCAGGCCAACGCTCCATAGCGAGTCTGTTTAGGATATTCACCATTTTAGCGGCGTGAGCCTGAGAAACGGCGAACACAATTGACTTACCCATTTCTTTACTAATAGGATCGAAATCTGCGTTATCGAGAAATGTTTGCGCGAGCACTTCATTTGTTTTTTCATTAAAGAACTTGCGCTCAAAATCACGTGCGCCGAATATGGCGTCGATTTCCGTTTCTTCATTGACTACTTTATGTACGGCGTAACCCTCCTCGCTGAGTAGTTTTGTTGTAATGTCGGTTCGGGCATCAACAATAATTGGATTTACGAGATAAGGTCCGTCTGGGTCGTTGACTCCATCAAGCAAGCTGTAGCTAAACGTCGGTTGTCCGCTGTCGCACCCAAAGGCACTATATGTATCGAGTAGCTGTCGTCGTTCGAAATCTTTTTGAGTATTTGAGTCACTCTCAACGCCACGTAGGTAATCTTTTGGCGTGGCGGTGAGTCCAACTCGGTAGCCGACGAAATATTCAAATACGGCTCGGGCATTGCCCCCGATTGAACGATGAGCCTCATCGCTAATCACAAGTTCGAAATCTGTTGGAGAGAATAGATCTTTGTAGCGATTATTTGTTTGAAGGCTTTGGACGGTACTGACGACGATATCGGCTGCACCCCAGTCGTCCTTGTGATCTTTGTATGTGTATACTATGAAATCTTGACCAAGCGAGTTTTCGAAGGCTTCTTGTGCCTGCTTTTCGAGCTCAATGCGATCAACGAGGAAAAGAACTCGCTTTGCATTACCCGTTTTTAGGAATAGTTTAATAATGGCCGCACAAGTTAATGTTTTTCCTGTACCGGTCGCCATTTCAAGAAGGTATCGCTTCTTGCCTTCGCGGGCGGCATCTTGAATCGCATGAATCGCACCGACTTGATACTTACGCATGATCTTTAGTTTGTTGTCGCGGATATATTTTTCGCGACTTTCGTCACCGGCCTGGTATTGGAGCGATTTGTCAAAACCAGGAATCTGTGAGTGTGCAATGTAAGTGTTGTCGACAACTTCATCTGCTAGTGCTGCGGGATTTGGTTGATATTTTTTACTCTCAATCAATGATTCGGGCGTTGGCAGTTTTAAGATTGGCTCTGGATTACCTTCGAGCATATCCCAAAAATAGTGTAGATTTCCATTGCTGAGGATAACGTAACGAACGTGGGTGCGGTTTGCATAATCGCGCGCCTGCTCTTTGCCATCGAGCGGGGATTTGCCTTCACGTTTTGCTTCCAAGACTGCAATTGGTTTTTGATTGTCATCGAGTAGTAAGTAGTCAATAAACCCACCCTGCGCTTCGCTAAAGTCATCGCCAAGTTGAGATGCATCAAGCTTTTTGCCTGGATTGAGTCGTGTCTCAACGTCAACATTTGCACGCAAGTTGTCTTGGTCAAGCAGCCGCCATCCCGATTCCTCGAGCATTTTATTAATTTTGAGTCGTGCGGCCGCTTCTTTTTTACTCATCGTTATTTTAAGTATATCAGTATGTGTCGTTAGATAATAAGAAGTTAAGATCGTTGTGTTATTTATGAAACTTCACTGAATCCAGTACTTTGTATTGATGTTCCATCGAGTGGAGCAGCGGAGTTGGGATATTCCCTTCTCACGCCGCTCCACTCGATTGGGTGTTCAGGAGCGCTGTTGTCTTGCTACGCCGCCCGCTTCATGCTGGAGATTCGGCGAGGGCTGGTTGTTTCGCGAGTTGATCGACGTTGCTTTGGGATGCTGACCTGCGGTCCCCGGTGTGCTCGATGGATTTCACCAAGCACGGTGTCGAGGTGATTCCAAACGAGGGTCCTCGACTCCAGCCGTGCTTCGAGCTTGTTAATGAACTCAGTGTTCAGCAAGGTCCGCAGCGATCGCCTAGCTTCGTCGGGCGACTCTTCGCAGAGCCGCTCTCGCCATTCGGGGTGAGCGTTGAGCCGTCCCGTCAGGGCTGTCCGAACGATCGAAAGCGCGTCGGGCTCCTTGCGGTTGACCGGCTCAAGGTCGATGGCGACGGATTGTTGCCCGTGCTTTTTGCGAAAATCCAACACTTTTCTTGTACGTGGTGGACGAACCCTCGAAGTTGGCGACTTTCCTGCCTTCTTCGCGAGCTTCGCTTTTCTCGCCTTTTCCTTTGCTTTTGCCCTCTTGGACTTGTTCCCGACGTCCAACTTCTCTTCGAGCTGGTAGCTGCGCAGATATGGGATCGACAGCTTTGTGAGCTCTCGAAGGTCCCAGCCTTTGCCGACCTTGACCAGGTACTTCTCGCCGAACTCGCCGATGAGCTGCTCGGTCAGGACCTCTAGATCGCTCTCGGGGTCGTTCAGCATCGCCTGTGTGACCTTTCCGCCGTCGACGAGGTAGGTTTTGTGCTTGTTGGCGACGAGCCTGAGTAGCCGGTCGCTGGGCACCCTCCCCGATTTAGGGGCGGTTATCTTCTTTGCTATTCTTGCTTGAGACAATGGCTTCCTTAATGAACAGCACCTTTTCGCCCCGTGGACGAAGAGTTGAATGACGACGAGTCACCCATAAAGCATGTGATATTTTTACCACTTTTAACGGCAAGGTGTCAAATCACTAACAGATATAAAAAAGAGGATTTAGACTAATCTTCCAGTCGACAAGCTTCGACAATTGATTGTCCTACGTCGATCGAAACCATTGTTTGGGCGGTATAGAGCATGACGCCTCGGTGTGTGCGAGCTCGGAATCGCTTCGTGAAGTATAGGTCCTCGTCTCTTTTCACGATTTCATGAGCGTATGCTTCGACGGTTCGATAGTTGGCGTCAATATACGGGTATTTCCGGTGAATAATATTAACAAGTTCATTCAAACTAATATATGAAGTATCGCCAACTTTTAGCCCCATGCCGGTATGGACGGCGTTCGGAAGTTCAGCTAGATAGTCCTGGATTTGCGATTCGTCGTAAGCTTCGATCGCTTCTTGGTGGCGACGAACCATGCGAGTTTCGATGTCTTTTGTTTTTTTGAGATGCTCTAGTGCGAAACTATCAATGTTTAGTCGTGTAAATAACCGACCAGCTGCGGCGAATGTGCGGATTTTGCCGTCTTGTTTAATTGACGCCTGGCCACGGTTTAGGATCGGGAGCGTTTCGAGGAGTTCATTATATAGCGTGTAATTATTAACAATCTTTTCAACGACACCGTATTGTTTAGTAATAGTGTCTATCGATTTTTTCATGGCCGTCATGTGCGCCGGTTCGATGCTGCCAATTGCCGTGCCGCTGACGATACTTTCTAGGGTAAAGATATCGGCCATTGAAACCTGAGGTGCGGTGTTTGAGGCGATCATGTCGACGATATCAATCGCGAGAGCTGGACGATTATCTGCCTTGTTACGCAGAATACGACCAGTACGTTGCCGCGCAGAGACAAGTGAACGAGTTGGACGAGCGTTAATAATAACGTTTGCGCGTTGGCTGTCCCAACCTTCGGTCAAAACATCGATGTAGGTCAATGCGTCGATACTCCCCTTTTCAAGCTCGGCGTAAATCTTCTGACGAGTTGCCGCTGAAATTGAGCTGGTGATTGACTCAACCCGAATTGGTCGCGGAATGCCGTTTTCGTCGTCGATGTATTGTTCTGACAACATGGCGGCGAGTAAGTGTGGGTGTGTCATTGTGTCACCTGGAATACAGGCGATGATTGGTGTGTTGCCGGCTTGAATTAACTGCGCCGCAATTGAAACAACCATTTTGTTACGAGCATTGTTATGTATGAGCTGTCGCAGGCTCTTGTTTTCATATTCCCCTAGCGCGCCGATAGAGAATTCCTGGGCTGTTGTTGTAGGGGCTGGAATAGCCATTGGAATAACCGACGACAGCATATTGAGGGTAATCGCCTCTTTAAGATCCAAGCGGTGGATCATTGATGGCAGTAAGCTTTCTAGGCTACGTGACGCGTGGTAGTCGGGTGTGGCGGTGAAGCCGATAATTAGTGTTTCTGCGTTGATGTCGCTGATGATGCGGCGGCTGCTGGCGCCGAGGGCTTTGTGGCCTTCATCCAGGAAGATAATATCGAAATGCTCATCAACGAGGTTGACGAGTTTAGTGTGGCTCTTGCCTTCTTCGTCAACTGTTGTGATAGCGGTTGCGGCCAGCTTCGACAAAGATGCATAGGTCGTGATTGTCACCTGAGCATCGAGCCCACGCATGCCAGTTGGAGTGTCGCTATAGAATGTTCCGACGCTCATGTGCGGTGCGAATCCAGCAAAGCCTTTATCGCCTTTGGTTCCACCTAGAGTTTGCCGAACGAGGTCCTTTGTTGGTGTTACGACCAGGATTTTTGGCGGTGTTTCGGCGTGATAGCCAAAAGCTTCGGCTAATGTCACGAAGAGGACTGTTTTGCCGGTGCCCGTTGGAGCTTCGATGTAGCCGCGACGATTGCCGCTTCTGAGGAATTCAGCAGTGTCTTTAATAATTGCTTTTTGGTGCTGATATAAGACGTCTGCTTTCTTGCCATCGGCGACGTATTTCTCGAGATTATAAAGGTAACTTCCATCATGTGTTGGTGAAGTGTCGGGCGGCAGAGAGACAGGCGTAACTGGTGATATCATCAAGCACCCATTATCGCATTTTTTAAATGATTTGTCGCCTGCTTAATTGTCCAGTATGAATTAGTCCTTAGAAAACGATTTGTGTAATGGCAACGATCGCGACGATACCCCATACGATATTGAGAACAATCGACTGAGCAACTTTTTTGTAAGAAGCAATAACAATTATGCCTGCTGCACCGGTAAGATTAAGCAATTGAAAAGCAAGACCGCTACTTTCTATGGCACTAAAGGTCACTAATACATAAGCAGCCAAAATGGCAACCGCACCATACCAACCGGCTATTTCGGCTGCCAGTCGTTTAGCGGGAAGTTTCTTTTTAGTATTATTTGCCAAGAATTCTCTTTCTGTATTCGTCGGACATCATATATGATGCTCGATCGGCATGGTCTGTAAATAGAACTCCATTAAGGTGGTCGGTTTCATGTTGAACAACTTGGGCAACAAACCCACCGATGACTTCTTCGCGGGTCTTTGCATGCTCGTCAAGCCAAGCGACTTTTACTTTTTCGTAGCGAGGTAACTCAGCAAAAAGAATATCGTCGTCTGTCCCACAACTGACGCAACCTTCCCACATATCTACAGGCTCGCCGAATGTTTCAATAATTTCAGGGTTAATAAGTACGGTATCGAATGGCTCAAGTTCAGGGCGATTAGGTGTTGGCTTGACACCTATGACACTCAAGGCGATACTCTCACCAACTTGTGGCGCAGCAATACCAACCCCGTACTTCTTTTCTACAAGCGTGTATCTCATATTTTTAATGAGTGTTTGAATGTCGTTCGACAGAATCTCTTCTTCGCTTAGACGACGGGTGACTTCGCGAAGCACAGGGTTTCCGAATCGGGTGATGGGAAGAATTTCAGGCATAGCCTTATCATAGCAAAAAACTAAGTCGTCGGGTAATGAGATACGACAAGTTCATCAAATCCCGTTTGGTCATCAGCTTCTCGTTCAAAGATAGTATCTTCTAATATCCCAATGACGAGCTCGCAAGTCGTTCGAATGATACAACCCTCTTTTAGGTGACCACCAAATACAGTTCCTTTTATGTCGGAAACAGAGATATGAAGATGAACGCCGTTTATCGAGACTGTCCCCTGGAGGTTATCTATCTCTAGGTTTGATGGGTTTATGTACCGCACTTCCCCATTAATAACGGGTACTCGAATGTTTGATTCCCGGAGACTTCCGACAGCCGATAGAATGACACCTGCTTGAATGTTGTTCTCCGCGACAATTTTCTGAATTTCTAGTAATAAATCTTGTCCGTCGTGAAGTCGAGTGGAAACTGTTTTCATATCTTTACTATAACAAAAATAAGCCTGAGGGTTTATTCAAGATGATATTAACTAAGATGCCATTTGTCGCAAGCGGCTACTTCTTACCCAGTCGAAATCAATAGTGGCATTTGGACCTGTGTTGACGAGTGTTAGTGGTGCATCATAAAGCGCTTCGATGCGATCGATAAACGATAGTACCTTGTAGCTATTCTCTACGGTATCTGATTTATATATTGTTTGATCAAGGTAGTCTGCAAACGTTAGTGCTATTTCGGTTGGACGGTTTACTCGGCACGCCTCAATGTACTGCGTATCACTAAAAGTTGCAATGCGCCGAGGCAAAGCTGTAACTGTGGTGTGTTCGGTTGATAGTTTTGGATTGCCAGTTATCTGCTTCATTTCGTCCCACGAAAGTTCTTCACTGCCCTTGGCGAATGGCCCGCTGTTACCTGCAACACGTATCGGGAAAGTTCGCGTAACACCGATAATATTTGTTTGATAGTATTCTGGCTGAACGCCTATGCTGTCTGCGAATGCAGCAACTGTTGCGTTACGACTTGTCACATACGGGAACTCGCCATGGTCGATACTTAAACCGAATCCTTGAGTACCTTCAACGAGAACATCGGCACCATTTTCAAGTTGTTCGTTGAGATAGTCGGCGGTATTAGTCGTGAATTGTTTCAATAGATCAAAATCTTTCGCTTGAATACTTCGGGCAGATCGTAAGACTTTATCTGCCATTGCAACACCAATACCCTCCCGTCCTCTTGATGAAGTACTGCCTATTCGCTCTGCGAGATCTTGGGCTGACTCATCGATTATTTGATCTTCGGTAATAATGTGGGCGTTACGGTCAATAAGCAGTCTATTTTTGATTGGAATGATACGTTCGCAAGCCGCAATCTCTTTCATAAGAACATTTGGACTAATGAGGGCACCGGCGCCAATGACGAGTTGTGTGTTTGGGTTCGTCCACGCTGCCGGTAGCTGGCGCATAATGTGCACTTCCCCTTGGTGATAGATGGTGTGACCGGCATTTACCGCGCCGGTTCGGACTGCATTGCTCACTCCAGGGGCGAGGTGTTGTACTATTGAGCCTTTTGCTTCAGACCCGAATTGCATACCGACGATAAAAGTTAAAACACCCCTTGAGAACTTTTCAGTATCGCGCCTTGAGCGGATTGCGGAGAGAGATTCGTGACTGTCCATATGCGTTAACTGTAGAGTGGCTCACTTAAAAGCACAAGAATAAGCAAAAAGCCTCATTAAGGAGGCTTTTTATATTAATTTACAGCCTAATCTTTTAAAAGTAAGCTGATGGGGTTGTCTAAACTCTCTCATATAGATTATGAATGTATTATTTTGCTCTAACACGAATGAAGTAAAATGTTGTGTCGGTCGAGCTGTGAATCTTGTGCTGTGTGTCGGACGGAATGACGAATACGTCACCCTCTTTATACGGTGTTTCAATATTATCAATATAGTAAGTACCTTCGCCTGACAGAACGATTGAGACTTCGTCGGTATCTTTATGGTCGTGCCATTCCCATATATTATTTGCTGGCAGCGTACCTTTCGTAATAGCTTCGAGGTAATCTGTAGCAACGCTTTCTGTCGTGACGAGTGTCTGTCTCGAGTTGGGAATGTCATGGATTGGCTCGAAAGGAACGTCATTAATTGAGAAATGATTGAATGTTATGTTGTGACTAGGAAAATTAGTCCCCCGTACTCGAAAGAAAAAGCCTTGAGTTTGTTCAGTGCCTGATGCAACAATTTTATGAAACAAGTTTGCTGGGGCGAGAACGACGTCATCTGTTTTGTATGCGAAGAATTCTTCTTCCTCGCCACTCTTGAAGTAGTAGTCGCCTTCACCCTGAGTAATGATAAAGATTTCATCGGTATCCGTATGATTATGCCAGTCAAACATTTTACCCACATTGAGAAAGCCTTTAGTGACAGCTTCTAGGAAAGGTGTCGTAAGAAATTCAGGTTTAATGAGCATCTGACGTGCACCAGTGCCTCCGTGCGCTTCTTCGACGGGTATTTGGGACAAGTGGAGCTGAGTGAACGGTTTCATTTACCCATCATAACAAAAAGCCTCCAAACCTGAGACTTTCTTCATTGTATTGGGCTTATGTTTGGTGAACCTTGGGCCTTCGATTTATAACCCAATAGTGGTGGAAATAGTGCGTTGGAACGACATTATTCGTAACATCAGCTTACAGCCTAATCTGTTAAAAGCAAGTTAGTGGAGTTGCGGAACTCCCCCGTATAGAATAGAAGTTAGTTATTGCGAGAATTATGAAGATTCTATATTATCTTCGAATTTATTAGCCAGCATTACAAGATCGTTACCGCCATCAAAGCCTTCCCAATCAACCTTAGGCGGATGGTAGTTTGGTGGACGGAAATCGGTCATACGTTTGTAGTCTTCGTCGGTCATTTCAAAATCGGTTGACGATACGTTCTCGTCGATATGTTCTTTACTTGAAGACATTACCATAGGGCTGTAACCAAGACTGCATATCCAATTCAAGACAATCTGGCTTTGTGATCGATTGTATTTAGTCGCAAGCTCAACAAGCAGCTCCCAATTATGTGCAAATGTACGATTCTGACGAAGTGGTCGCCAGATAACATTTTTTATATTCAAATCGTTGCAAAGATCAAACACGCCTTTGTCTTGCACTTCACGCACCTCGAAACTGATATGTGTCTCGTGGGCATACAATTTGTCACCGTATTTATCTTTAAAGACCTTAATCCACGTAGGGCTTGCGTTTGAAAAGCTCACAAATCTTGTTCTACCTGATTCAAGAAGTTCATCGAGCAGTGCAAAAGTAACATCTTTACCAAACTTGATTGTGAAGTCTTGGGTAACGAGCGTCGAGTCGGCGTAGTCTGTATCCATAACCTTGTAGAAACTTTCGATGTCATCTTTGATCACGTCGAGGTCTGCAAGGTCTCTTGGATAAAGGGAGTTGGTCAAGAAGATATCTTCTCTGCTGACGGAACTTCTATCGAGCGCTTTCTTAAATAATGCTAAAGACTGGCCGTGTCCATATCCGAGAGATATTTCTGTAAAATTGATGCCTTTTTCTAGAGTGTACACAAGAGCATCTATATAGATATCGTCACTTTGTTTGTCGGATAGTTCAACATCTCTGTGACCACGCCCACCGATGCCGTAACTGCCAATGCCTATTTTGGATAATTCCTTGCCGGATTTCGTTTTTATATCGTGGATGTTCATTCCTATATTGTAGCAGGAACTAGGAATCGAACTATTTAACGGATAAGAAAAAGCGCCTGACTTTCAAAGATGAAAATAAGACGCTCGTTCTAATCTGTAATTCTCTTTTGGTGATCCTATGGAGAATCGAACTCCAATTGCCAGGATGAGAACCTGGTGTCCTAACCGTTAGACGATAGGACCACGTGTTTGTAAGACTGACCTACTCTACCAAATACTACCCCTGCTGTCTAGTGCTGCAAGGTGATGACGAAGCCAATGGCAAGCAGTGCGATGACTGTTAAAAGGAGCACAATAACCTTGAAATTTGCCGAAGCTTTCGACGCGCATATGAGTATCAATGGAATAGTTATGAGTGTCCCGGCAGCGACGGTTGACGCAAGCCCGATTGCGATACCTGGCATAGCATTGCCCGTAATGCTCAGTGCGCTCCAGGTGATAGCCGAAATGGCGGTAACGAGCACCACGATAACCGGTAATCCGTTAAAAAGATGCTCTGTAAAAATTCGATCTACTTTTTTATATATTAAATACCCAAGGAGCATCAGACCCGCAGAGGTACCAAAACTTGTAAATACTGCGAACATTGCACCGCCAATGTCTCCTGGCTGAATCGAGGTCAACAATACTGTGATAATTCGCCCGACAATAACGACAAGTACAACCGGAATTGACAGGTAAAAACCTATTAGCGCACCGTAGCGACCAAGCTTTCGTCGTTGCGACTGTTCTGCGGCGTCAATTTTTCGGTAGCGTTCTTGCTGCGAAACGATTGGGTTGGCGTTTATTGGTTTCGGAGTCGGATATAGGCTCCACAATTCTGAAGTGGCCAGGCGTTCTTTTGCCATGTCTAGGAGGTTTCGTCCAGTTGTTTGATGACGGCTAGGAGTTTACTTGGAGTGATCTCAGCCTTAATTAGGTAGCCATCTGCGTTTTTCTCCATCGCCATACGGGATTCGTCATCTTGTTCAAAATTAGTTAAGATGACTACTTTAGTATGAGGTATAAGATCCTCTGTCCCACCACGCAGCGCATCGAGAATATCGTTCCCCCTTCGTTCAGGGAGCATGACGTCAAGCAGGAGCAGGTCGTACGCTTTATTTCGGGCTGCAATCAGGCCATCGTTGCCATCGACCATCCAGTCGACCTCATAGCCGTTCTTTTTGAGGCTACGGACGTACATCTCACCGATGAATCGGTCGTCTTCTACTATGAGTATTGTTTTGATTGCCATTGTCGTTCCTTGGGGTAGCCCCATTACCCTCTATACATCGAGTGGTTTTTAATCCAACCACTGCCTTGGTCAATTAATCCTTCGTTACTATTATTACCTGCTTTGAGCTTGTCTGCAACTGACGCGAAAGTTGGGAGTGAGACAATGAAGGTTGAGCCGTGGCCGTCTTCACTACGGACGCTAATATTTCCGCCATGTGATTCAACGATCGCTTTGGAGATATACAGACCAATACCTGTGCCGGCGACAGTCTCGCGTGACCTGTGTGAGCGGTAGAATTTCTGAAACAAGTTGCCGATGACGCTAGCGGGCATACCGATACCGTGGTCTTCAATTAAGACTTCGATCATGTCACCTTTGATTCCAGCTGAAACGTTGATAGAGCCGCCTTCGTTGCTGTATTTAATAGCGTTATCAATCAGGTTTCCAAATACTTCACTGAGGCTAGCCGGGTCACCGGCGATAGTTGGAAGATCGGTAGGAATATTAATTGCCAGTAAACGATTTTGGGCGTTGGCTCGGAGATTCATATCATCACGGATGGTGTCGTAGACGTCGTTGATGGTTGTTTCTGCGAGGTGCATTTTTAGGTGACGGCGATCGTAACGCGAAGTATTAAGGATGTTGTTGATATAGCCAGACAGTCTGTTGGCTGAAACTGTTAAGCGGTGGAATAGCTCATGCTGGTCGTCTTTTAGGACATCTTTGAGTTCGTCTTCGAGGACGTCTAGGTAGCCGCGGATAACCGTAATTGGTCCACGCAGTTCATGCGCAGCAAAGGCAATAAAGTCGAGCTCTTCTTCGCCAATTGCATATAGCTTTGTTCGATCAATGAGAGTGATGACGACTTCGCTCTCGGCGCCTTTATCGTATGATGCGATGATATCAAAGAACCGGCGGTCCTCTTCTTCGGGTAATTTGTTTGGAATGCGCGACCAGGTTCGTTCGGCATGGACGGCGTTTCGTTCGCAGTCATCAAGCCACGCATCAAGAGTTTCTTGGCCGTTAAAAATGAGACTCAATGATGCTACGCCATCGGTACCGATATTGATTGGTGCAGCGTTGTTGGAAAATGTAATCTGACGGGATTGGTCCATGATGACGAATCCACATGAGGTTTCGTTGAGGGCAGATTCAAGGAACGTTGTGGCTGGTTTTGTTAGTGCAACTGGCGTCGGCGCAGTAACGGATGTCTCAACCGCCGGTGCTGATGAAATGATAGTAGCAGGTGCTTTGTCGTTGTTGCTTGCAAGCTCGTAAATGGTCTGTAGTACATCCTTGAATCCATTTTTGGCATAGCGTCCGTCATTAGGATTCGGCGGCGTCGAGGCGGTTAGTTCACCAGAAACATGAACGACAGCCGAAAGCATGTCTTTGATGGGTCGGACGGCAATGCGGTGAATAATAGCAGAGGTGATAATACCTAGAATTGCTTGAGCGGAAAGTATGCCGACAAAAGCCCATGGATGTGAGTCTATAAATCCAAAAAGGAAAAGAATAAAGGCAATAATAACAAGAATCAGGAGTTGAGATAGAACAATTGCAGTTCCAATTACACGATTAAAATGAGGCCAAAAGTCCTTAGCAAACTTCTGGGGCTTTGCTACTGCCACGTAACTCCCCCATCTTCAGGGACGGCAGTCAGCCATGTTTGTCCACGCGCCAACGGCACATCAGCGCCAGCAGCATCAGTAAACTTTATTTGGTCGGCTTTGCTTGCTTTTGACCAGGTGACTTCCTGGAAAGTTCCATCTTGGAAAATGACTGCTTTGCCACTTCCGACAGCATCAATTTGTTCACGGTAGCCGTCTTCAAGAACGGTACGCTGCGCGATAGTCATGACAATCACAACCCGTGGACTGATTTGGCCTGATTCACGGTCCATGTGCGGCGCACCGGCTTGGGATCGGTCATATGTATTTGTGGTCGCATTGTATACATACGAACTATCGTAAAGAGAGCTACTAATGTCGACGCTCATCGACGATGCGGTTGGTGTTTTCGAGGCCACACTGTCTTTGCGAGTAAAGCCGGTGAATGTCGATGAAGTATAACCCTTGGCTGCATTCAGCGCATCGAGTCGTTCGAAAGTTGTGTATACATTATGTGGTGCATAGCGATCGGATGCGCGGTAGTAAGCCCCGCTATTGAAGAATTGGTCAATATCGCGGTAGTTGCCGTTTCGCACTTCGTTGAGCGCGGCGGCGCTTCCACCGATATGGGCGACGCTGGCATTAAACGCAGCGATCCAGTCAACGTAGTACGAGCGTACACTTCGCACTGGTCCAATAAGCCCAGGTTTCTCTTGCTGGTACAGGGCGGCAAAACGAGTGATCCCGCCTTCAGCGATGGCTTCAAATACGACGCCGCTGTCTTTCAGTCCAGATTGTGGTCGAGCGTCTGGGCTATTTTCGAGCATGATAGCGGTGACGGCCTGAGTGGTGGCGGCTTCATCGGCCACCAGATTACCGGTGAGTGGCGAATAGTACTTTTTTGCTTCTGGTTTTTTAATTGGGGTTGTGACTTTTGCCGGTGCTGGTTCGGGTGACTTTTTGTTAATGAAGTAAAGTGCTGTCGTTACTCCCCCACCAATTAAAATGACGGCGACAATACTTAAAATGATCGCGAGTTTTTTGTGGCGACGAAACCAGTTCGACCCTTTTTCGGGGCTGATGCCATCTAACTTTTGTTTGTGTTTGAATAATGAACGCATATTGTAGGTATTATAGCAAAGTGCTAGTGATTTGTAACTCTTCTAGAGGGAGTTAATTGCGTCGTTGATTCGTTTGACGCTTGTTTCCTTACCAAGTACAGATAGTGTCTGGTCGAGAGCCGGGCTAAACGGTGCCCATGAAACGACGGTTCGGATCAGGCTAAATAAAATTCCTGGTTTCTGACCGGTCGTGACAAGTAGTTGGTTGAGTGTTTCCTGGACCGCTTCTGGCGAGAAATCGCCGGTGCTGAGTGCACCGGCTGATGCTTGGAGCAAGCTCTTCAATTCTTCTTTTGGAAGTTTGGCGAGTTGCTTGTTGTTGTTGATCATAGACCAATCAGCCTTTGGCTCGGTAAAGAAATAATCGGTTAAGACGGCAAGATCTTTCAAAGTCTTCAAGCGATCCTGTACGAGTGCCAAGATTTGTTTTTTGAATGTTTCATCGGCGTTTGCTGCCGAAGTTGGCCAAAAATCAGCTACTCGCGCATAAAGATCGTCAAGTGTCAGCATGCGAATGTGTTGGCCATTCATCCATTCTAGTCGCTTCTCATCAAAACGCGCACCACTTTTTTGTACACGTGCCAGGCTGAATTTCTCAATAAGTTCAGCGACTGTAAAAATTTCTTGTTCAGTGCCGTCATTCCATCCAAGACTGGCGATAAAGTTGACCATTGTCTCGGGTAGGTAACCGTCCGTAAGGTAGTCGAGCACGTCCTTAGCGCCATCACGCTTGCCGAGTTTCTTGTTGCCTGATTCTGCCATAATGTGTGGCATTGTCGCAAAAATTGGAAACTCAAGACCGAGTGCTTCGTAAATATTTAGGTAGTTTGGTTGGCTAGCGATAAATTCTTGACCACGGATAATGTGGCTAATTTTCATTTCAGCGTCATCGACGATGTGTGCAAAGTTATAGGTCGGAAAGCCATCTGACTTAATCAAAATGATGTCATCAATTACTTCGGGACCAGTTGATAGGTCGCCAAGGACTTCGTCGTGCCAGTGGTAGGCTTTTGGTTCAGAAAGTAAACGAAGTGGCGTTGTGCCGTCCCAGATTGGTGGGTTCTCGGGACGATGATCACGGTACAAGAAGGCTTTTTTGTTGGCGCGGGCTGATTCGCGGAAAGCATCAAGTTCAGCTGGAGTATAAGGGTCTGCATAAGCGCGACCGCTGTCGATGAGTTTTTGCGCCCACTCTTTGTAGATTGAAAGTCGCTCACTTTGTTTGTAGGGTGCATAAGCGCCGCCAATATCCGGCCCTTCGTCGTGAGTGATGCTTAGTGCGGCCAAGGCGCGGATAATGTGATCGGCTGAGCCTTCAACTTCCCTCTTTTGATCAGTGTCTTCAAGTCGAAGAACGAAAGCTCCGCCAGACTGACGGGCCACAAACCATGCGAAGAGTGCCGTGCGGATACCGCCAACGTGCATAAAACCAGTTGGACTTGGAGCGAATCGGGTGCGAATAGGAGTGTCTGACATATGTGGTCAGTATAACAGAAACGCCCCTGTTTCAACAGAGGCGAGACAGTGTCGGGTCTTGAGTGCTACAGACTTGTTGCGATGTGGCGGATCTGTTCGCCAGAAAGTGGTGCATTGCTTTCGATTGTATACAGGATGCCACCATTTACCCATGTGGCATCGTCGTTGTATGAATAGATCGTCAGGCCACTTTCCTGAGTGGTGACATAGTTGTCGCCGGCTGCTTTTTTGACGATATTTTCAAGAACTGCCGATGAATCCCATGAGCTACGGGTCTGGGTAACGGAATATTGGCTTTCGTCAGAGTTTGACTTGAACTGCAAGACAACCGTTCCGTCACTATATGTGACTGGCTGGCTGAGTCGGTACCCGTCAGGTTTGTACTGAGGGTACGTTGCATCGACACCGGCTTGAGAAGCAGCAAATCCAACGGAGATACTAGGGATATTAACGTAGGTTAAGTATGCACCAACGATAAGGACGGCAAAAACGGCCGTGATGATCGTAAAGCGTCGTGACCACTTCAGGCGCAAAGATCGCTTTTTCTTTGGTGGTTTGACGGTTGGTTTTGCGAGTGCTGCCGCAATTGCTGCGTCTTTTACCTGCTTAGGGGTTTTTGCGACTGGCGCGGCGACAACTTTGGCTGCAGTCCTGGCCTGTGCACGAGCAGCAACTGGGTGTGGTTTGTGCGCGATATCGGGTGTCGCTACTTCTTTCTTGATTGCAGCGGCGACTGGATGCGGCGCAAAGCGAGCAACTTTGCTGCTACGAGAGATGTCCATGCGCTGACCTGCTTTTGGACGCTTCGCGATTGTACTCACCTGCTTTTTGGCTGCACGACGATGAAGTGTCTGTGAGCGCTGTGGCTGCGCGTGAATACTTTGTGATGCAACTTCAGCTGCACGCTTCTTGACCAAGGCTGGTGAAACGGGCTTTTCAGTTGTTTTTGCTGATGTGGTGATCGGTAATCCAGTGACGGCGTCGTAAAGACGTCCGTTAATCGTTACCGTGTTATTCGCTTGCATACTGTTGTTTTCTTCCTCGCAGGTCAAAATGAAGTATGGGATTTGCCCGCATACATTATCACTTATATTAAGAGTATCATTGCGCTTATGCAAGCCCTGATTAAAAAATGTATACAGACTGCTATAATATAGACATATTATGTTTAAACGTCCTTCTAAAAAACAACTCCTTGTCCGCCGTATTATTACTTATGTCGTGATGGTCCTGGCTGTCTTGACTATCGTGTCAGGGACAATCCTGTTCATATTAGGATATCGGCTTGATAGTGATAAAGGGCGCCTCGAGCAAGGAGCATTGATACAATTTGATTCTCGGCCAAATGGTGCCAATGTGTCTATCGACGGGAATTCTATCAATGCCAATACGCCATCAAAGCAGACAGTCGTTGCCGGAAAACACGTTTTTGCAGTAAATCGTGACCAGTATCAACCATGGTCTAAAACTCTCGATGTCAAAGCTGGCACGCTGCAATGGCTCGATTATATTTTGTTAGTTCCTAAAGACCTTCCCGTCGAGTCGGTTGCTAAGTACGACACGGTTTACGGTGAAAAAGCCTCACCTGACAATAAATGGCTCTTAGTGCAGGAAAAAGCTGAGACGCCAACCTTTAGGCTGGTTGACTTGCGGTCCCCACAAATTAAATCGTCTACCATTTCAATTCCAGCATCAACCTATAGTGATGCATCAACGGAAAATACGAACCATACTTTCACGATGGAAAGTTGGGATGAAGATGGTCGCTACGCTATCGTGAAGCACGCTTTTAATGATAAATCTGAATATATCGTGCTTGATACCCAGGATGTCCAAACGAGTGTGAACGTTTCGACGTCGCTCAGTATTTCGTTGTCTGAGCTGAAATTCTCGGGTACGAGCGGCAATGTATTGTATGGATTAACCGACGGAACATTACGAAAGCTTGATCTTTCGAATGCAACGATTTCGCGCGGTCTTATTTCAAACGTCAAAGACTTTAATGTGTTCGACAATAAAATTGTGACATACACTGGCATCGATCCTTCAAACGCCGCACACCAAGTTGCGGGCGTCTACCGTGAAGGTGACGAGTCACCGCACGTACTGCGCGAGGTAAAAAATCTGACGACTCCGTTGACGATTGCGGCCGGTCAATATTATAGCGATGAGTATATCGCGATTTCCGAAGGCTTGAAGGTCTCGGTACTAAAAGGTCGCTACCCTGCTTCGACTGATACCAATAATACGAGTTTGAAGCAGTACGCTGAGTTCACGGCACCTGCCAATGTTGATACGACCTCGTTTAGTATTGAAGGCGATCATCTTCTTGTTCAGTCTGGATTAAATATTGTCAGTTATGAAGTTGAGTATAAGCGTCAGACGAACGCGACGATTGCTACTAGCGAAACAGCCGCACATACCCTGAAATGGCTCGACAATGCTTATCTGTGGGCGGTTTACGACGGACATCTTTCGATTCGTGAATTCGATGGCACAAACATACATGTGATCATGGATATGGAACCAGGATTTGACGCGACACTGAGTCAGAACGGTAAGTACCTCTACGGTGTTGCAAAATCTGGCAATACATACCAGCTACAACGTGTGAAGATGATTCTTTAGATAAAAATTAACGGCCGAATAGCTTTTGCAGAAGCGTTCCATTATCACCAGGAATAGCGCTTGTTGTGTTTGCTTGACCGCTTCCTGCAGGCGCTGCAGCGGCAGCGGTTGGATCGGGGCTAACTTGTTCTGCTGTCACCAGTAGGCGGTTTAGGGCGGTTCCTAGGGGCGTACAGGTAATGAGCGTGAGGACGGGTTTGTCTGTTTGGTAGACAAGTTTATTAACTTCGGTTGGCTTCACGACTTCGGAGCGAGTTACGACGTAGGTATAGCGTTTGCCTTGATAGTTGGCGTAAATGCTGTCACCGACGGCTAATTTATCGAGCTGCGCAAAGATGAACTTATAATTCCCAACTTCAAACAGGTCGTTACTACTGTGCCCGGCTAGAACTGTATTTCCGATTTCACCAGGATGACTGCTGGCGCCGGCAATTGGGAAATGAGCCAATCCATTTACCATAGCGGCCATTTGTGAGTCGTTGTCTGTTCCGACGTCATAGGTAACGGGCACGTCAACGTTAATCTTTGGGATAATTAAACGAGATTCTTTGCTGACGACGATATCGGCAGTTGGGTCAACGACGATGTTTTGGGGATCGATACTGCCGGGAGTCACGTAAGCTTTGACGTTTGCGATGAATACTTGGTTGTATTGAATGAAAACAAAGATCAGTACCACCGAGAGGGCGGAAATAATTGGAATAAAGTGACGACTCTTTCGAATTTTCTGGGCCGAGGCCTGTACTTTTCCAAGTAATTTCGAGCGGAGTTCAAGCAGCGCTTGGTCGTTTGAAAGTTCTTCTGGGGTTTCCTGTTCGGGTTCGGCCGGTTGGTGAGTAAAATAACCCTCGTGTTTTTGCGCGACAGGTTCAACCGCTTTAACCGGTGCCTGCGCAGTATAAAAGTTTTCGTAATATTTCTGATAATAGTTCTGCCAGGCGCTGTGGTATTCTTTCCATTGTTCGGCTTCCGGGAGTGGATGGGCAGAATGGGTTCGATGGTAAGGATTGCTGTCGGCTGGTTGTGTAGATGATTGGTCGGTGGTGGATTGCTGGCTGAGTTCGTCTGTCACTCCCCCGCTGTAAAGATTGTCGATTTGTGATCGAAGAAGATTAGCGGCGACCGCTTGTTGTGAGCGGGCATCATCGTTAGCCTGCGAATCTCCACCTTGACTGCTTTTATCGGGGTTCATATCTATCTTCCTGTTAGCTTCTATTGTACAATACATTGGTACTTTTCCTGTCACTTTCAGGAGTAGATATATTAGCGTGCCGCGGTGGTGTCGAATATGAGTAGACACGCTAAAGCGACGCAAAAAAGTATGCCGCGGTGGTGTCGAATATGAGTAGACACGCTAAAGCGACGCAAAAAAGTATGCCGCGGTGGTGGAATGGTAGACACGCTAGACTCAAAATCTGGTGTCAGCAATGACGTACCGGTTCAAGTCCGGTTCGCGGTACCAACATTATGAAAGACCCCTTCATGGGGTCTTTTTGTATCTTGCGATCTAGAGAATCGAGCTGGTAATCGCCTCGAGTGGTTTACCCGGGGTCCATAGCCAATACGCAGCGGCTTTAGCGGCTACGCTGCCCCGCCAGATGAGCATTGGGTTATTCCAGACTTGGCTAGTAACCTGTCCATTACTTGCGATGACGAGCGTATCTTTGTGAAGGACGACAATCGTCACCGGATACGTAATAGTAAATTTATGAACCGCTTCAACCAGGTTGGTGAGTTGCATACTAAATGTTAAGACCTTTGGATAGTAGATTGCTTGGAATATCTTTTGGAGCTGAGCGAATGACGCAATCAGTACGGTATTTGGTCGCTCGACGAGTAATTCAGCGCTATTTTTCACAAGATCAATCGCATCTCGGGTGACGACTAATTGCCCGGTGTATTTTTGGATAAATTGTTCATATAATACGGCCGTTTCGCCACTTCGCCCGGCATCGCCAATCAAGAGAACGGAGTTCGCCCACTCCCCGACTGCGTTCATTTCGGAGATTGCCTCTTGCGAAAGACTTCCCGATGGGTTGGTTGGGGCAAAGACGGCATCGGTAATAGCCGTCGGAATTGCTTTTTTGAGTGCATCCGGAAGCAGGACTCGAATATGACCAGCGCCTGTTTGCAGCGCGGTGCTGTATGCTTCTGCCACTCCCGCAAAGCCTAGTTTATTGCCACCAATAATCCCCAGCTTTCCGGCTTGAGACTTTTGTTCCGGCTTGCTCCACTCGATATCAGGAAAGAGTGGTGCGTCGGTGGTTTGGCGTTTCCAGTAGGATAAGTCCATTGGTGCTATTGTATGTCGGCGGCGACTCTACGCATAGCTCTATCCATGCCTTCTAGCATTTTACGTGCATGGCTATCGGTTATAAATTCGCCACTATTATGGTTGGCGATGTTTATGATTTTTCGTGCTGCTTTGGTTGCGCCATCTGGAGCTGAAGTACTCTCTACGAAGTGTAGCCATCCTGCGCCGATATGGGCCTCGGCAAATTCTTTGGATTCACCTGCTTGGATAATACGTGCGCGAAAATCAGAAAAAGCCATTCTCTCTGCTCGAAGTCGTCGCTCATATTCCATTTCTTCGACGAGCATGCGGATGACGACCAGGTCTTTAAAGGCGCCATCAAGGCCACCGTCGAGCATCTGTGTAATACTGCGGCTCATCATCGGCCCTATGTTGAACAGTCCTGGGAATCCGCTTTCTTTTGTTCCGTAGGCATTTTGACCAATGACATTAAAGTTAACGAATTCGTCGTTAATGACGCCATTATTGAAGTCTGTGAAACTGACACCGGTTTCAAATCCTACCGGATCCCCATCGCGGTGCGGACGTGTTGTTGTCGTTTCGATTTCGTGGAAATCAGGATCAAGCCGAACGACTTCGGTAGTGACGGTTGTTTTGCCAGAGCCAGTTGGGCCTTCGATGGCAATTAATGAGCGATTCCCTAGTGAGGAATAAATGTTGTCGCCTACTCTAAATTCTCGTTCCTTTTCTCGTAAAGACGCAAGGATATTGTCTATGTACTCCGGTGACTCGCCGCTTAGGGCCATCGCTACTCCTTATTAAATCCCACCACGGTTTTAATTGTATGACTTATTATAACATCTTTTTCATCAAGTTTAAAGTCCGCGCTGATCTTTTTCCCTGCTATAACCTGCGGCAGCCAGTATTGGTCATCGGACCACATATTGTCATAAGGTATTTCTTCGAAAGTGAACCATTGCGGTGCCATTTCTTCGCTTTCGGTTGGTTCGCCAGTCCAGTTTGATGCGGTAAATACGTGGACATGCATCAGTGTTGGCTCGCCTTTAAAATATTCATCAAAACGAATGTCCCCTACTTTTTCAAACACGGTTGGCGTGACACTAATTTCCTCTTGTGTTTCACGGATCATGGCTTGTTCGATTGATTCACCGGCTTCGACTTTCCCGCCGACGCCGTTCCAGCGGCCTTCTCCGAAGCCCCGCTTTTTCATGGCGAGTAAGATGTGGTTATCGCGGCGTAGGAATAAAAGGGAGAGTGTTTTCTGGTTCATTTAGACTTCAAGTTCAATACTGACTGGGCAGTGATCGGAGCCCATCACGTCTGGGTGAATGGAGGCTGTTTTTATATTGTCTTTGAGTGACTCGCTGGCGATCCAGTAATCAATCCGCCATCCGACGTTGCGGGCGCGTGCATTTGCCCAGTGGGTCCACCAGGTGTAGAGTTCGGGTGTTTCTGGATAGAATGATCGAAGCGTATCGACGAGTCCGGATTTCATCAGTGTGTCAAAACCCTCACGCTCTTCTTTGGTGAATCCGTGTTTGCCTACGTTTGGTTTAGGATTCGAAAGATCGATTTCGTTGTGCGCAACGTTGAGGTCCCCGCAAAAAAGAACCGGTTTTGTGGCTTCAAGTTCTTTGATGTATTCAAGGAAGGCCGGATCCCACTGTTTGTGGCGAAGCTCTAATCGAGACAGGTCGCCTTTTGAGTTGGGTGTGTAAACGGTGACAACCCAGAATTTTTCGAATTCGGCTGTGATGACGCGGCCTTCTTTTGATGGGTCGCCGTAACTGTCGCCGGCAAGATTGTACTTTTCGGCGATGCCATCAGTGAACCCTTTAATAATCTGAATCGGCTCTTCTTTCGAGAAGATTGCGGTTCCGCTATAGCCGGCTTTGTCGGCGCTATTCCAGTAGAGGTGGTAGCCAGGGAGGTCTATCTCAACCTGTTCGGGTTTAGCTTTTGTTTCTTGCAAACAAAGTACGTCCGGGTCATGGTCTTTTATAAAAGTTTGAAATGCGCCTTTATTGAGGACTGCGCGAATGCCGTTGACGTTCCAGGAATAGAGTTTCATATGTTCTTATTTTATCATTCCTATCAACTAAGCTCATATCTTGATATGAATTTGGGTGATAGGACAAGCTATGCAATTGTTCCTTTCAGGTGAGCACCGGTTTTTTACGCCGGTGCTCACCTAGAAATTGATCCCCTTAGATCTCGTCTAGCTTCTCGGTGTAGAGCGTGTTGATACCACACGGTTGCGTGGTAGTCGACTCAAACACCGGGAGGGAGATGGCGCGGACGTTGAATGTATCTGTGTCCACACCTGCGATCTGGCTGAGCTTGGTCATGAACTCCTCCGAGTTAGTGACAGAGAATACTGTCTTCGCACAAGAGAAGTCGTATTCACCAGAGACCGTCATTCCGTAAGGTGCGTCGGTGTCAACATTACTGCCAAGCCCTTCGAGAGCCTCCGTCGCGCTCATGCCGGAAGCATAGAGCGTGGCGATCACCGAGTTTGTTGTCACGATGGGCTCGTTCTGCTCGAAGGTGAGTTCGGGCAAGAGCTCGCTTTGCTGGGCGACTTGGACCTTGTTGTAGACGTCGTCGAAGACCACGGTAAACGGACTGAGTTTTTCACTTATGGTGTATTTCTCGCCATCCTTCACAAGCTGGTTGTAGTACTTCGTGACGGCCTTGAAGTCGTAGACGTCCAGACCGACGAAGAACTGCGCTGTGCGAGTCTCGCCGTTCATGAGGACATCCCGACGGACCTCGATAATCGTTTTCGAATACGTGGCCTTCACGTCGTAGAAGTCGTCGTTCGGGTTGTTGTCGATCGAGCGCCATTCCGGTGATGTGGTGTAGACGATCTCCTCGTTCTTCTTCAGCTCCGGCTCTTCGCCGTAACCGCTGAATATCGAGACGATTTCGCCTGAGTCGGAGTCGAGGACGACGCCGATTTCGTGGCCGGTGTTGCTGTAGACGTTGGAACGAGGAGTGGTGGAAAACGCAACACAGGCGAGGACGATCAATACCGTCGCGATTATTAGGGCGATTATAGTCCTAATATGGCGATTTCGACGATTCAATCGCTCCTCTTCGAGCACGTATTGCTCCTCTTCGAGTTCGGCGAGCCGAACGTTCTTGAGGGCGTGATCCTTAAAACCAGTAAACATTGTCATTAAAGTTCCCTAACTGGGTCGAATGGAATGGATAGATAATTGCATAGCTTGTCGAGGTACGAGGTCTCCTGCCGGAGAATACCTCAACAGCACAAGACTAGAGAGCATTATAGCATAAACGTCATAAAAAGTCAACAGTTTATGCTTTTGATAACCTCTGTTAAAGGTGTTTTGTTAGGCGCTTATTTTCGCGTTCTTGATCACGGAGTTTGATGGTATTTCGCTTATCGTAGTTCTTCTTACCTTTTCCGAGGGCGATTACAAGCTTAATGTGGCGGCCATGAGTCAGAAGTTTCAGCGGTACGATAGTCATGCCGGATTGTTTGCGATCGGCTAATTCGTCGATCTCGCGTCGTTTGGCAAGGAGTTTTCGTGGTGAGGTGTCAACACTGGTATCAGATTCATTTTTGGTATTTAGGACGATACTAAAGCTTGCATTGTTAATCCATAGCTCGTTGTTTCGGATCGTGACAAATGAACCTTTGAGTTGCACTCGCCCATCACGAGCGGCACGAGCTTCGCGACCAGTCAAAGAGATGCCGGTGATCAGTTCATCGCCCAAGGAATAGTCAAATGAGGCGCGTCGGTTAACGATCGCTCCTGCTTTAGTCGGCTTCTTTTTTTTGGTTGCCATAATTCCCCTATTGTAACAGATTACAGGATAGATTTAATGGCGCCGAGGAGTGTCTTGGCTGAGGTATCCCAGCTGTATGTGCTGATATGCTTTTTGCCTTCTGCAATCAGGCGTTGCATAACGACCGGATCGTCGAGTTGTTTAACTCTGTCGGCGAACTGCTTTGGCTGCGTCGGATCAAAATAAAGGGCACCATTACCGGCTACTTCGTGAAAGATCGGTGTGTCGCTAATGACGGCGGGGACCTCAAAAGCCAGTGCTTCAGCAACTGGAAGCCCGTAGCCTTCTTCAAGACTAGCCGAGGCAAGGATTGCGTTATTAGCGAGCAGTGCCTCGTACTCGTCGTCAGTCACACCTCCGTAGAATCGGACGTCGGCGCCATTTGGAATAAGTGTTGTTAATTCTTTGCGACGAGCTGGCGTGATTTTACTGAGCAGGTGGAGGGTTCGCCCCGGTAGCCATTTCATAGCTTTGATTAGCGTTTCGGCATTTTTATACGGAATAAAAGCGCCCATAAAGACAATATTTTTGGCAATCCCGTCGTGCACTACTTTGTGTGAATGGAATTTTTGTGGTGCGTTCAGGACGACGGTAATGGGACGCTTGGTGAGTTTTGCATCCAGAAGTTCTTGCTTAACAGTATGACTGACGGTGACAACATGGTCGGCCGAATTGAGTGCCAGGCGCTCTGGAATATAGGTTGCGTGATAGAGTCGCCACCCAATTTTAAGCAGCGGGCCTATATTTGTGTTCGTTGGAGGGGTTGGGTGTCGATAATACAGGGTATCGTGGGTCGTCAGGATCTGTTTGTATTTTCGCCCTAAAGTACCCATCGTTTGCATTGGCGAAAAGACCACGTCGGGTGCAAGTTTATTTAAGATTAATGCGGTAAATGGTTCTTTGAATGATGTTGGCGAGTGAATAAGTTCGTACTTTGCTTTTTTCGGAAGGAATTGGAGTTGTGCGGGGTTGGAGATAAGGAATGTGACGTCGGTTATTTTCGCGAGCGCGTTTCCAAGTTCAGTTGAGTAGCGACTTACTCCGTCGTGGAAGTCGGTTCGAATATATCGTGCGTCATACAGTAGCTTCATCGTGTGGTTTATTGTATCACGGGAGTGGATATGCTTATTTTGACATGGTATACTGAACCAATATGAAAATCCTTATCGCGTCGGATTTACACTACCCGACTATTAACGGTGTTGCTACATTTGGCCGCAACCTTGCAATGGGTCTTGCTGCTCGTGGGCACGAAGTGATGGTGATTGCGCCAAGTCAGACCAGCAAGAAATACAAAGAAGTAGATGTGAATCATGTGGTAGTTCGTACCGCCTCAGTCCCCTTTGCTCCGTACCAAAACTTTCGCGTTTCACCGACTCCTGGTCGCGAAGTGAAAAAGGCAATCTTGGAATTTGACCCAGACGTTATTCACATTCAAATGTTGATGTGGATTGGCCAAGCAACTATGAAATATGGTAATAAATTCGGCATTCCAATTGTTAGTACCAACCACGCTATGCCCGAAAACTTGATGGACAATGTCGTTTTGCTTGCCCCTATTGCTCGTCCGATTAACTACATGCTTCGTCAATATGGCGCTCGGTTTCATTCGAAGGCCGACTTCGTGACTCTTCCAACACAATCTGCGATTGATATGTTTAACGCCAGCGATAAAGTGAAGGTTCCTATGGAAGCTGTGTCTAATGGGATTGACCTCGTGCGATTCCAGCCCGGCAAGCCCAGTAAACAAATTTATGAGACGTATAAGATCCCTCGTGACGTACCTGTGATTACTTATGTTGGTCGCCTTGATGCCGAAAAACATCTTTCGGTTCTGATCAATGCATTTGCCGAAGTGCTTAAGACGACACCTGCTCACTTGGTTGTGATTGGTGCCGGCCAGGACGCGGCAGCTCTGAAAGAACAGGCTTTTGACCTAGGAATATTCGACAAAGTCACATTCACTGGCCGTGTCAGTGAAGAAGATAAGGTCTTGCTTCATCAAATTGCGACTGTATTTGCAATGCCTTCACCGATGGAACTGCAGTCAATTGCGACACTTGAAGCAATGGCCAGTGGCCAGCCAGTGGTTGCGGTTGACGCCGGTGCGCTCAAAGAATTGTGCCAAGATCAACGTAACGGATTCTTGTGCCGGCAGGACGACTACGTGCAGTTCGGCGAGGCTTTGACCACAATTATTACAGACCCTGCGCTACGCAAGACATTCAGCAAGGAAAGTTTGGCCATTGCTCGAACACATGACTTGAACACGACACTTGATCGATTCGAAGCAATCTACGGAAGTTTGATAAACGCTTCAACAAAAAACGAAACCTGATCGGGCGTTTCGTAGTGGGTTAAATGACCCACCTGTTCGATTATTTCGAGCTGAGCATTCGCAAAGAGCTGGACAAGCTCTTTTTGTTTGGCGATGGGTGTGATGTCGTCTTTTGCGCCGGCGATAAGGAGCGTTGGGACTGTTATGTTTTTGGCATAATCACGGACGCTATTACTGACTGAAGTCGTAAACGATTCCGATACAGATTGTGACGTTTGGAATAGGCTGAAGTATTGTCGGTGTTGATTGCGAATGTATGCCCGCATGTTCTTGTCGTTTGTCTTTGTCATGGTGGCGCTCATGATGTCGACGACCATTTTTGAAGCTAACCATTTGTGCGAAAGTTTGCCTGGAAGTTTTGTCCCAAGCCAATAATAAAATACGGCTAGTTTACTAAGAATGCCGCGTGGTCCCTCTAGTGCCGGTGCACCGATCGGGTTGACGAGGACCAGTTTCGTAATTGTATCTTTGTATGTTGCCGCGTAGGCTGCGCTGACGATGCTGCCAAAAGAATGGCCAAGAAGAATCGGTGGTGTTGTAAGGTTTTGTTTCTTTATAAAGTCAGCGAGCCATTCAACATACGAACTAAGATCGTATCGCTCAAGCGTGTCGCCTTCTGCAAATCCAGGCAGGTCAGGAATAATCGTGTTGAAATGTTTTAAATGGCTGGCTATAAGTTCGAGTCCGTGGTGTGTGCCGCGGAAGCCGTGAATGAGAATGATTGTTTGTTTTTGAGGTGTTGTCATCTGTTAGAATTATACACTAAACAAAAGATTGTTAAAAAAGCTTCATTATTCATAGTGTAAGTGGTTGCCATTGCGACGCTAGTCAGTCATGATTGGTCGTAATTATGACGATTCTGAGGGGAGAACAGGAAGCGCCACAAGTCGCCGCTGCGACTGCTATTACGGGCGTTGAATTTACTCCACCTGATGTGCCCGAGCGTGTGCACGGGCGATACCCAACGGTTGCTCGTAAATCTGGAAGATTCGTAAAAATGAGTCAAGTTCGGGGTGAAATTAATCCTTCTAACGAGGATTTAAAAGCGAGCATCGAGCGAACCGGCCTACTCAACCCTATTGATGTTGCTCATATGAGTGAAGCAGCACTGATTGAATATATTGATTTTGTGAATCAAGTATGGGGTTCGTCAACAAGTATCGAGGACTTTGTTGATCAAAGAGAACCTGACGGTACCTACTATCTTATTATTGCTGGACACTCACGTCACCAAGCGATTGAACAACTTGAGCAAGAAGGCCGCATAGACGAATGGCTCATTGAAGCAAAGGTCCACGAAATAACTTCACCCGAAGATATTATTCAGATCCAACTCGATGAAAATATTCACACGCAGCCTCCTCGTGAACGACGTGCGGTCGCACTTGTCGAGGCTTATAAATGGGGTGTTGTCACTGGAAAATGGTCAACGCAAAAAGAATTTCTTGAGACGCGCGGTGATATTGGTCAGTCTGCACTATATGAAGCGCTGGCATTTGAGAATCTTCCGCCGGATGTTCGTAATTTCGTCCTTGGCGGAAAAATGTCGTATGCGGCTGGTATTGAGCTTGGTAAGGCGGCCGAAGATCTTCGTGAACACATTCGATTCCAAGCAAAGATTGTCGATGAGGAAGAAACGGCCGAACAAACTGAACTTATTAATACACGGCTGCTTATCAAGCTTGTTATTGAAACAAATAATATCATTAACAAAAAGATGAACAGTACGGCCGCTGAAAAACGTATCCGCGCGTGGCGCAAGACTATGCGCCACGAGATGGCGATCGCGAGCGATGAGACTGGCGATGACAATACACTATTCGGTGATCTTGAACTATTTACTTCAAAGCAAATTCTTGACCAAGACCTCAAGAAGGACCGTGACGAACTCGCTCAATTTGTGCGTAAGTATGGTACGACGCCGGGTAGCTGGGCAATGGATATGATCGCATTGAATACACCCTTGGTTGCGCCAGAGACTGTTGAACAGGCCCTGTTCGACTTTGAAGATTCCATAAAAAAAGGCGCCCAACTCATAGGGCGACCGGCTGTTGTCGGCGCGCTTCTTTCTTCGGAATAACCAACTAAGCTTATCTAATTGAATGTTGCTTCATGATCCGGTTGATCAGTCTTTCGATAAGTTGTGTGTGGCGTGTCCCCTCTTCTTCGTATTTTTGTTTTAAGGTCAGATTTTGATAATACAGGTTGTGCATTCGCTCAAGAATAATGATTGCTTGAAGTCGTAAATCGTCTTCGAGCAATACCCCCTTTGCTTCACTAAAAAGGTCAGTTCTATCATAGGTTAGTTCAACGCCATCAAGTGTTTCGTCATTGGCGATAAGGGATAACCTCTCTTCCCATACGATCGCCGCTTCACTCTTTCCTGGTCTGAGGCTTTGGTCTCTGTAAGACTCTGCTACGATTTGCTCGGTAAGCGCCGTCCGATATATTGGCCTAGGGTCTTTAACCCACATTTCAAGCTGCATCTCAACAAAATCGGCCTCAGACGAGAGAGGTTTTTCTCTTCGTTCTGGGCCGTTTTGAATAGGGATTGGCGCTCGGGGCGCTTTTGCATGATGTTCCGCTGGAGCATCTTCAATCATGTAACTAGTATAGCATTGCTAAGCAGTAGCTGGTTGGATGCCGTGTGCTTTGATCGCGTCTTGGATCTTTGGTCGGTCGAAACCAAGGACGATGTCGCCGGCGATATCGGTCACAGGAACGCCGCGGAAATCACCGTTGATTTTTTTCATTAGCTCGTCATTTGCTTCTTGGTCAGCTTCGATGTCTTTGGCAATGTACGGAATACCTAGTTTATCGAGCCATTGCATTTCTGTGTGACAAAACGCACACCAGCTTGTGCGGTAAATTGTGATCTGTGGACTTGTTGTATCAGCCATGGTATCCCCTTTTAAGTAATTGAATATGAATCTTTATAAATTCTATCATATTCGTCGGTACACTTCTTGTACTTTCACTATACATTATACAGTAAATATGTGGACAAGTAAATGATCTATGGATAACGATGCTTATGCTACAATAATCAAAAGAGTTTTAATAAATTTATTTGTTTATGACTAGGGTTGGCTAAATACACATGTATGTGATGGGGCGAAAAAAATCAGTACAGGCGTTTGCGCTACCTACTATTTTAATTGCCTCTGTCGTTTTGCTCTCCGTGCTTGCCGTATCTGTCACTGCGACTGCAGCTATTCGAACGACGCTAAAGAATCAATATTACGTACAACTTGCGCAGACTGCCGGTGAATCAGGGGTAGCTTTTGCAAAGGCTTGTCTCGCGGCGAATGGCAATGTTCCACAGTGGACTGACGCCAAGCCCCTTACTCCAGCAACTGATTGTTCTGGGAATGCTATTTTGAGCCCTACTGTAAAGGCGCTTGTTGTAGGCGGTGGTGGTGGCGGCGCAAATACCGGTGCGGGTGGTGGTGCGGGTGGCTATCAATATAGCGATTCCCTTGCAGTAGCGGCCGGTTCCTTTCCTGTGACTGTTGGAGCGGGTGGTGCTGGTGGAAGCGGCGGCCCAACTAAAGGTATTAAAGGGTCTAACTCTATGTTTATGTCGTTAACTGCTGAGGGCGGCGGTGGTGGCGCAACTCACGGAAATGGATCTACTGAAGCGGGTGGATCTGGTGGTGGTGGAGCTATCGCGACAGCCGGAGTCGCCCCTGTGGGTGGTGCCGGCACGCAAGGTAATAAAGGTGGCGATGGTTTTATAAATAGCGGTTGGAATGGTGGCTCGGGCGGCGGCGGTGGCGCAGGGTCTGCTGGGGTTGCTGGATCAGGTACAGGGGGCGGAAATGGTGGATCCGGAATCATGAATACCATTACTGGCTCGCAGCAATTCTATGCTGCTGGCGGCGGCGGCGGTGAGGTCTATGCAAGCGTTGTCGGAACAGGGGGCTCTAGTATCGGCGGTTCGGCGCAAGTGGATAACGTTGGTACGAACGGTACTGCGAATACTGGGTCTGGCGGCGGTGGAGGCTCATTCAGTGGGTCCTATCCCAATGGTGGCAGTGGCGGCTCTGGCGTTGTTATTATCTCCTACCCTGTGAACAGTGGAATTGTCGCGACCGGTACGCTGACGCCTTCGAATGTAGCCGTAACGCCAACAACGAGCGGTGGCAATAGAATTTTTAAATTTACAGGTTCGGGCACATTTACGGTTACTTCGGCTGGAACGGCGACATGTCCTTCTGATCCCCGTTGTTCGGTAACAGTAAAAGGCAATATACGGAGTTCATTTAGTGTTCCGAAGCCAATAGTAGATCCAACGACAGGACAGGCGCTTACGATTCCAAACAGTGGCTACACAGAAGTGACGCGAAGCTCGGCGCCGTATGATGTCTGGCGAACGTATAAACAGCCGAGTGTACAAGCCGCGGTTGTCCCCGACCTATGTTCTGGTAACGCGACGGCGGCTCGTGGGTGGAATGCTGCAGTTAAGGTGTCGTCTCAAGACGCCCTCCCCTCTGCTTCAACCGCGCAAACGATAAGCATCGCCGATACTGCAGTCAATCCGGGTGTGATGTATTTTAGAAAAGATTTCAATGTGAGCGTGGGTGGCTTGTATGATTTGAATGTGTACACTTCGAGCACCCAAGATTCGGCGGTGACGTATATAGATGGTCTGCCGATATCAACAGCTGCAGGTTCGGTAGCAACGGCACAGACGAATCTACAGCCCGGGTGTCATGTACTGGTGACGAAACTTACCAATCAAGCATACTTGCCGCGAGTATCTGATTTTACGGCTTCACTAACACGACCGGGTGCGGCAACTCCACTGGTAGTGAGTGACCCAACCTGGCGCGTGACTGCTGGCGACTCGGCACATTTTGCGACAAGTAATTACTTTGAAGCGCCGACCGCCTGGGAGCCGGTTTTTGATTTTGGCATTTGGTCCAACGCTGCGTTACCGTGGGGCACGGCCGCGGCTAGCTGGCCGAGTGTCTCGGGTGACTCATTAGCTGAATGGATTAGCACATCTTTTAGTAGTGGCGGTGTTGCTCGTCCGGGTGCTGCCTACGCATGGTTTAGAAGCTCACAGCCTTTCGTGACAAATACAGACAAAACTGTTCGTGTGACGACATATTGTGATAATAAGTGTGAATTATATCTTGATGGAAACCTCGTCATGAGTCCGGCTTTAGACTCGGGTGTCGTATCGAAATCAATCAACGTTCCAGCTGGTACACATACTTTTGGAGTCCGGCTCTTTAATGCAGGCCCGTCTGCAAATGCGGCCGCCTTCCTTTTTGCTGCCGTTGATATCACGACCCCTTCGGCATATGTTGTATTAGATCGCAGTAGTCCAGGTTGGAATGCAACAACATCCTGGTCAACGTCGGCGGCAACAGATCCTTCTTCATACGATGCATTGTATGTGCCGGTCCCTACTGTACAAAAGTCAGCAAACGCCAAAGTATTGGTTGTTGGCGGTGGCGGTGGTGGTGGCTCCGACATGGGTGGCGGTGGTGGTGGCGGCGGCGTCGTATCTAACGCTGCCTACCCTCTCTCTGTTGGCTCGTACGCTGTAACGGTTGGCGGCGGTGGCACCGGTGCACCAGCTGGTATTGGTCAGGCAAGAGGAGGTAACGGCGGAAACTCTGTATTCGGTACACTTCGAGCTATTGGCGGTGGCGGTGGCGGATCCGAGTATTCAACAAACACGTCCCCTCCGGGAGCAGGTGGTTCAGCCGGCGGTGTCGCTGGTTGTAATCAGCAGAATCTTGCCGCGCCTGTCATTGGACAAGGATACGCCAGTGCCCCAACAATTGGATGTTACTACCCTAGCGGTGGCGGCGGCGCGGGCGGTCTAGGTATGACGAACCCTGGTACTGGTGGTCCTGGTGTGGCTAATAATATTCTCGGTACTAATTATTACTGGGGTGGTGGTGGTGGCGGTTCGGGCTATACCGGCAACGGTGGCAATGGTGGCATCGGTGGCGGCGGTGGCGGGGCTGTCGGTACAACAACTGGTGGAGCGGGTATAAATCCTGGCTCTCCCGGCGGTGGCGGAGTAGTTGCCGCGCAGACTAATAAGCCTGGTGGTAATGGCGGTATAGTCACCGGTGGCGGCGGTGGCGGCGGATCTCACTATAATGCTACCAACTACGGCGGAAACGGTGGAAGTGGTACGGTTATTGTTTCTTTCCCAACAACAAGTATGAGCGCAACCGCTACTGGTTCGTTTAACAACTTTTCATCATCAACTCCCGGATTTACGACGTACTTGTTTTACGGTCCAGGAACATTTGTTGTCAATTCGATAAACTAAGTGTTGCCCGGCCTGTACAAGACCCCACTTCGCTGTTAGGATAGATAAAGTATGTCTCAGTCGCCTCGACTTTCCGAAAGTAAAAAACCTCAGGATTCAAGCCAGACGCAGCAGCCACTTTCGGCGCCTATGTTGTTGTTATTTACGGCACTTGATACCACCTGGAGGGCCTTTGCACCGACACTCGGGGGAACATTCCTCGGAATAGGACTGGATTCATGGCTCGGAATTGCGCCTTTTGGAGTAATTATCTGTTTAGCCTTGGGGACAATTTTGAGCGTGATTTTGATCGCTCGCCAATTAATTAATGTAAGGAAACCGCTTAAATAATGAATCTTGCCAGCAACTTCGCAGCACTTGATTTTCACATTTCTATCTCGTCACAGACGCTGTTTACTCTCTTTGGCTTGCCAATCACGAATGCGATGCTGACGGGTCTTGTCGGCCTCATCATTACGCTTGCTGTTTTGTTCTATGTTTCAGCAAAAGTAAAACGCGGCAAATACAATCGATTTGTCGGATTGGTCCAATGGGTATTTGAAGGACTACTGAAGTCTGTCGATGATATTATTCCTGACAAGAAACTTGGCCGTAAAGTCGCTCCCCTTGCGATTACAATCTTCTTTTTCGTTCTATTCAATTACTGGCTATCTGTTATTCCTGGTCTTGATTCAATTAAATACCATGACATCCCGGTCATTCGAAGCCTGACGGCTGACCTAAACTTTACCCTTGCGCTGGCAATCATCACCGTTGTGACCGTACAGATTTACGCGATTCGTCACCTGGGTATATTCGGTAATGGTGGCCGTTACTTCCGTAACCCATTTAAAGATCCGATTGGTGCTTTTGAAGGCGTACTAGAACTTATTGGTGAGGTATCTCGTGGTACTGCGCTGGCGCTTCGTTTGTTCGGAAATGCTTTTGCGGGTGAAGTACTCCTTATCGTGATTGCGGTACTGACAAGCTACGCATCAGTGGCTGTGCTACCTGTATTTATGGGCTTCGAGCTGTTTATCGGATTCATTCAGTCATACGTCTTCTTTGTCCTGACACTCATCTTCACCGCCCTCGCCGTCTCACACGGTCCCTCATCTGATCATTCTCCTGAACCTAAAGTACCCAAACGGGCTGCGAAGGTCGCCAGGGCGGAATAACAGATGAATGATATAATTAAGCAAGAAATCAAGAAAGTTTAGAGGAGAAATAACATGGACGCATTAGCATTTGGACTAACATACGGACTACCAGCACTTGGTGCAGCACTAGGTATTGGATTTATTGGTGCCGGCGCACTGAACGCCTTCGGTCGTAACCCAGAAAAACTAAGCGACATCCGAACACTAATGATTACTGCGATTGTCTTCGCCGACTCACTCGCTATCATCGGTATCATTGTCGCGATTATCGCAAAATTCATTTAAGACTAAGTAATAGGAATAGAGATGAATTTTTTAAGCCAATTTGCCCACGGAGCCGCCGAAGCTGCTACTGAAGTGACTGAAGCAGCCCACGAGACTGCCGCTAGCAACGACCTGTTTACGGCTCTCGGTATCGACTGGCGCCTGCTGATTCTTCAGATCGTCGCCTTCTTGGTCCTGGTTGCATTGCTAGGTAAATTTGTTTACCCATGGCTTATGAAGTCTGTTGATGCCCGCCAAGACGGTATCGAGGCAGCCGCTAAAGCGACTGCTGAAGCTCAAAAAGCTGCCGAAGAAAACAAAGACGTTGTCGCTGCCCTACTAGCTGAAGCCCGTAAAGAAGCGAACGACATCGTCGGTACTGCCAAACTTGAGTCGGCTGAACTGGTGAGTGCCAGCGAAAAGAAGGCCCAAAAAGTTGCTGAACGTATCGTCGCCGATGCGCACGATCAACTCAATAAAGATGTTGCTAATGCCCGTAAAGTACTCTACAACGACACGCTAGAACTAGTGGGTCTTGCGACTGAAAAAGTCATCAAAACGAAACTTGATAAAAAGACCGACAGCGACCTTATCGCCTCTGTTGTTAAGGCGGCTAAATAATGCCAGGCCGTTTGTCACGACGCAGTATCGCCCAGTATATTGCAACCGGACTGGTTGAAGGTAAGAGTAAAACAGTACTTTTGCAGCAACTTGCCGGTTTCCTCGTTGACACGCGGCGCACCAAAGAAATTGATTTGATTGTCCGAGACATCGAATTCAACTTAGCCGAAAAAGGTTATGTGCAGGCAACGATCACTTCGGCTTTTGACCTAAGTGCTGAAACAAAAAAAGCTCTCGAAGCGTTTGTGAAACAAGAAACCAATGCAACGCAGGTATCACTGTCGAGTCTGATTGATGAATCTGTACTTGGCGGCGTGAAAATAGCTGTCCCGGGCCGCGAAATTGACCAGACCGTCGCCCACCAACTGACCGTATTAAAGACCAGGTTCAAGAAAGCCTAAAAGAAGGAACAATAATTATGAGCGAACTATCAATTACCGACCTATCAAAAGATTTGCGCAACGCAATCGATCAATTAGAGACTGACAAACAACTCGATGAAGTTGGTGTCGTTGTTCGTATTGGTGATGGTGTTGCCTGGATTCACGGCCTTCGTGGCGCAGGGTATGGTGAAGTTTTGAATATTGAAACTGCCGAAGGCGTTATTGAAGCTTTCGCACTTAACCTTCTTGAAGACGAGATCGGTGCCGTACTTCTTGGTAGCGACTCTGGTGTCAAAGCTGGTCAAACAGTTCGTCTAAAAGGTACTTTGCTCGAAGTGCCAGTTGGTCCTGAGCTTCTTGGTCGTGTCGTTAACCCTCTCGGTCAGGCAATCGACGGCGGTCCTGCAATTAAAGCAAAGCAAACCGGTCTGGTTGAACGTGAAGCAATCGGCGTGATGGGACGTAAATCGGTCTTTGAGCCACTCATGACAGGTATTATGTCTATCGATGCAATGTTCCCTATCGGTCGTGGCCAACGTGAGCTTATTATTGGCGACCGTCAAACCGGTAAAACTGCGATTGCGATCGACACAATGATAACCAAGCAAAGCAAAATACTGGCGTGGTTAACGTGTACGTTGCGATTGGGCAAAAATCTTCGAAGGTTGCGCGACTTGTTGAGCGTCTGAAGGCTGAAGGTGTGATGGAGCAAACGATTATTGTTGCAACCAGTCCTTCTGACCCCGCATCACTTCTCTACCTTGCGCCGTATGCCGGAACTGCTATGGGTGAATACTTCCGCGATAATTCACAACATGCATTGATGATTTATGACGATCTGACAAAGCACGCTGTTGCCTACCGTCAGATGTCCCTCCTTCTTCGTCGTCCGCCAGGACGTGAAGCTTATCCTGGTGACGTCTTCTACCTTCACTCTCGCCTACTCGAGCGATCTGCGAAACTTTCAGACGAACTTGGTGGTGGTTCGCTGACTGCACTTCCGATTATCGAAACGCAGGCCGGTGACATCTCTGCTTACATTCCAACCAACGTGATCTCAATCACTGACGGTCAGATCTTCCTTGAAACAGACCTTTTCTACCAAGGTATTCGCCCGGCGATTTCTGCTGGTTTGTCTGTGTCTCGTGTTGGTGGTGCGGCTCAAACTCCTGGTATCAAATCAGTTTCGAGTCACTTGAAGCTTGGACTTTCTCAGTTCCGAGAACTTGCCTCATTCGCACAGTTTGGTTCAGACCTAGACGAAGCAACTAAAAAGCAAATTGACCGCGGTCAACGCTTAACTGAATTATTGAAGCAACACCAGTACCAGCCAGCGGCTATCTGGGAACAGGTTGTGAGTATTTCTGCAGTAAACAACGGCTTCTTTGACAGTGTTGCTGCGCCAAAGATTAAAGACGCGCAGTCTGCATTACTGACAAAACTCAAGGCTGACCACAAAAAAGCAATGACTGAACTTGATAAAGGTATCAAGATTGATGAAGCGACTGCCAAGATTATCGAATCAACCGCACATTCAGTTGCGAAAGGCTTTGCAGGCTAACGATGGCATCAACGCAGCTATTAAAATCACGCATTCGTAGCGTCAAGAGTACTCGTCAGATCACAAAGGCGATGCAACTTGTGGCTGCTAGTAAAATGCGTCGTGCTCAAGAAGCAACAAAGGCTTCATCTGCGTATACAGAAGCTGCGCGTAACCTTTTAGCTGCACTTTCGACGCACTCTTCGGTTAAGAACCATCCCCTTTTCGTGCAACGAACCGTCAAGAATCGTTTAATGATTGTGATCGCCTCCGATAAGGGACTCGCCGGTGCGTATAACAGCAACATCGTTAAGGTCTACGTTAACGAACTGAAGGCCGACGACAAAGCTGGGATTAATAACAAGACCATTACTATCGGACGCAAAGCTTCTCAATTCGTCGCTCGGTTAAAAGATACCGAAGTGATTGGTGCGTACGAAGAGCTACCAGACCAACCTGACGGCAGCGAACTTCGGGCGATCCTGGATAGTGCGCGAACGCATTTTGAATCCGGCGAAGTCGATGCGGTTGACGTTATCTATACCGATTTCGTAAACAGCGTCACTCAGGTTGCGCAAGTTGTGCGTGTATTACCAGCTGGGTCACAAAACGCTGCAAATGTTTCTCCGGTTAACGACGTCACCTACGAACCAAGTACTGAAGAAGTATTGGATGGTGTCGCTTATCGACTGGTGAGTGCGCAGATTTTCCAAGCACTCCTCGATGCTCGCGCCAGTGAACATAGTATGCGAATGATGGCGATGAAAAATGCATCTGATAATGCGTCGGATCTAATCGATGATTTGACATTAGAAATGAACAAAGCCAGACAAAGTGCGATTACCCAGGAGCTTGCAGAAATCAGTGGCGGAGTCGAGGCATTAAGTGAATAAGGAGAATATGATGACTAAAAATACAGGAAAAATTATACAAATTGTCGGTGTCGTCGTTGACGTTCAGTTCGATGGCGAACTTCCAGCGATTAATGATGCGCTGATTATTAACTCTAAAGATCGCAAGATGACTTTTGAGGTTGCCCAGCACCTCAGCGAAAACACTGTTCGTGCGATTGCACTCTCAAGCACCGATGGCTTGAAGCGAAGCGACGAAGTCGTTGCAACTGGCGCACCTATCAGCGTGCCAGTTGGTGACGCGACACAAGGGCGTATGTTTAACGTTGTTGGTGACGTGATTGACGGTAAGCCCGCCCTATCAAACCCGAAGCTTGCTTCTATTCACCGTGAAGCGCCTGCGCTCGATGAACAGGCTAACAAATCTGAAGTCCTGGAAACTGGTATCAAGGTCGTTGACCTCATCGCCCCACTTATTAAAGGTGGTAAAGCGGGACTCTTCGCTGGTGCTGGTGTCGGTAAGACCGTTCTTATCACCGAACTTATTAACAATATCGCGAAGTTCCACAGTGGTAACTCTGTCTTCGCCGGTGTTGGTGAGCGAACTCGTGAAGGTAATGACCTGTACTACGAAATGGAAGAAGCCGGCGTGCTCGCAAAGACAAGTCTTGTCTTTGGTCAGATGAATGAACCACCTGGAGCTCGTCTTCGTGTGGCACTTTCTGGACTTGCTATGGCTGAAGCCTTCCGTGACGATGGAAAAGATGTGCTTCTGTTTATCGACAACATCTTCCGATTCACCCAAGCGGGTGCCGAAGTCTCAGCCCTACTTGGTCGTCTTCCATCGGCTGTGGGTTACCAACCAAACCTTCAAGAGGAAATGGGTGGCCTTCAGGAACGTATTACTTCAACTAAAAAAGGCTCAATTACGTCGGTCCAAGCCGTCTTCGTCCCTGCCGACGACCTTACTGACCCAGCGCCGGCCGCAACCTTCGCTCACCTTGATGCGACGATCGTTATGAACCGTGCGCTGACTGAAATCGGTATCTACCCTGCGGTTGACGTTCTTGCGTCGTCATCAACCAGTCTTGACCCAGAGATTGTTGGTGAAGAACACTACCGTGTTGCGCGTGAAGTCCAACGAGTACTTCAGCAGTACAAGGAACTTCAGGATATCATTGCCATTCTTGGTATGGAAGAACTTTCTGACGAACAAAAGCAGACTGTTGCCCGTGCACGTCGCGTCCAGCGTTACCTTTCTCAGCCGTTCTTCGTTGCTGAGAAGTTCACCGGAAACAAAGGCCAGTACATCAAGATTGAAGACACAATTCGTGACTTCGGTGATATCCTAGCCGGTAAGTACGACGACAAGCCCGAAGAATGGTTCTATATGGCAGCCGGTCCATTGTCTGCAAAAGCAATCGCTGAAAAGACAAAGAAAGCCTAATCATGCATTTGCAACTAATTACTTTGACGGGCGTAAAGGTTGACCAAGACATTTATGAATTGGTTGCTCCTACTGCTGCCGGAGAAATTGGTGTGTTTCCTGGACACGAACCATTAGTCACAGTGGCCGTTCCGGGCGCACTAGCTGTTCGCTATAAAAAAGGCGACCCTGACAGTGCGATGGAATACTTTGCGATTAGTGGTGGTGTGGTTGATATTGATCAGACCAGCGTGCGCGTACTGGTTGATGAGGCCGATCAAGGTGATGACATTGTTGAGGCTGAATCAAAAGAAGCACTAGAACGTGCCCTGAAGCTTCGTGGCGAAGCCAAGAACCAGGTTGATCTTGAGCATGCCAAGCAGCTCATTGATCGTCATACGGTTCGCTTGCAAGTTGCCGGTCTTCGACGACACAAACGCTCTTAATTTCTTGATTTGTGAACATATCCTAGTACAATTGTTATTTGTTAGTGCGATAAAATACACACGACGTAAACAGGAACTTACCTATGACCGACTTTTCAGATAATGATACTATGTCTTCTCGTACCCATGAGCCAATTGTTGAAAACGAAGGAGATGAGAAGATGATTGAGAATATTCGCGGAGAAAAACTTTATCCTGGAACATACACGCATGCTGGTACATTCGAGGAAGTATTAAGAGAAGTTGTTGAAAAAGATCCGACTGATTTCTCAAATGCTTGGACTGGCAATATTTCTGTAAAAAATCGAGTTGAAGCCGAGGATGCTGATCTCACGCTGTCAGAAGTTAAGGGTGTCACCAACGACGAAAACCTTGATAACTACTACGTTGTCGCAAGTCGCAACGCAGGCGTTCGTTGTATCGACGGTCGGTGTGTTGAGTGTTACGGCGAACGACCGGATACTGCTGTCGACCGACTTCTTGGTGCGCAAACGGCTGGAGGAACAGTCGTATCCGCCCTTTGTGATCGTGTTGCTGGATTCGACGACGTCGAAGACGCTGACGATGCAACTTTGCTACAAGACGTGAATCAGTTTCGCCGACTATTTATTGAAATCGGATTTGTTCCTGGCGGTCACATTGATGACCATTCCCCTGAAAATATGACTGGCTGTGGTGCGATAGACAAGGTTCCTGAGATTCTCTCAAAAGTTACTGATCCGAACAATCAAAAACAAGTGCGTCATTTAGCGAAAATGATCTTGGGCGAACATTACGATAGTGAATTGATTGATTCACTTCTTGGCCGACTCTTGAGTCTTCAAGGTGCCGCAAATGAGTATTTCCAAAAAGAAGACAACGGCGAGTACGGTTATCGCACTGAAGCTATCAAAAGGATTCAAGAGTCAAATCCTGATTTCGTACCAAGGCTCACGGGTGCGCATAAAGAAGTTGGTTTGGCGGTTAACTTTGTTAAGAACACTACTTTCTATACCGACCAGTTTTCTACTGACAACGCGGGTGATATGCAATTGTTTGGCTACGATTTTTGGTATACCGTTGATTTGGCCGAAAAGCTATACCCTATTGATTCTGAAAACGATGTAGATCGAAAGACAAACGAAAAACTTCGTCAGCGTTTTATTGCGACAAAAACATTGTTTGCGATTGGAACGAGTATGACGCTGACTGATGGAACACTTGAACTTATCGTTCGATCTTCGGATGAGGCTGCTTAAGGATATTAGAGCGAGATAGCGGCTATAAGTTCACGGACTTCTGCTGTTGTCTTGGTGTGCATCAACTTGTCTCGAAGTTCTGACGCACCTTCAAAGTTTCGCACATAAATCTTAAAGAAACGTTTCAAAGGATCGAATTTTCGTGGTTCGAGTTCCTCGTTGTACTTATCAAATAGGTCAAGCTGCATCGTGAGTAGCCCAAGAAGTTCTTCGCGGCTATGGTCGCGTTTTTCTTTGGCAAAGGCATATGGGTCAGAGAAAATACCGCGCCCGATCATGACGCCGTCAACGCCGTATTCGTTGACAAGTTCAAGTCCGTGTTCACGGTCCCGGATATCACCGTTTATTGTCAGGGTTGTCTGTGGTGCAATTTCATCGCGTAGTTTTTTGATGTCGTGGATCATATCAAAGTGAGCTGGAACTTTGCTCATTTCTTTGCGAGTTCGTAGGTGAATCGTCAGGTTTTGAATATCTTGTTTCAGAATATGAGTAAGCCAGTCGGTAAATTCTTCGGTCCGAACATCGCCTAGGCGTGTCTTGACGCTAATAGGCAGGCCAGATTTCTTTGCAGCGGTAATAAGTTCGGCCGCAATTTCTGGTGTCCGAATTAATCCACTTCCCGCCCCTGTTTTGACAACGTCTTTTGCGGGGCAGCCCATATTAATATCAATCCCAGCAAAACCTTGTTCGGCGAGGCCTTTTGCCATAAATTCAAAATACTCTGGGTTGTTTCCCCAAATTTGGGCCACCATTGGCTGTTCGTCTTCGGTAAATGCTAATCGGCCACGAGTACTGGCACGACCTTTTTCGCTAAAGTAACTTGCCGCGTTAGTAAATTCCGTAAAGTAGACGTCAGGCCCACCGGCCGCTTCAACGACATGGCGAAAAACAACGTCAGTCACGGCTTCCATCGGAGCCAAGACGAAGAATGGTTTGGGTAATTCCTGCCAAAAGTTTTTCATGCAGCTACTATTGTCTCACGGATTAGTTGGAAATAAAAAACGTCTCTCATCGACCATAAATATTTCTACTTATGAACAATGAGAGACGCAGAGATGGTGAAATCTTAGCTTTTTGCGAACGAATGGGATCGAACGGTCTCTGTAGGGTTACCTACTTGCCCAGGATGTCCTTGAGGGGACGAGGGGTCTGGCCGGCGCCGGTCATTGAGGTCACGTACTCGCCGTAGGCAACCGCAACTGCTCCTGCGTCTTCACCATTACTTGCCGTAATGATAGCCGTTTCGCCATTTGCTATTCGAATCACCTCCTAAGGGTGGTCGTTTGGGGTTTAGGGAGGCACCACTTGTCCAAAGGACGTCCTGAGTGGGAATAAGAAACTTCTTTGTTTCATATTACGGTCATTCAGTGGGATGCTCCAGTCTCTAAAACTAAGGGCATACCTTGCCCCGTCACACTACCCCTGGCTGAGGTATTTGCGTGACGGGGCTCGGCATATTGCATTCCAAGGCGGGCTGAGGTGTCGGGAAAAACACTCTCAACTTGGAACTCTATTTCACCATTCTGCTAAAGTGCTGCAGAGAGGGCGTAGGATACGGACATCATTCTCATGAAGTGGTGTCGGTGTCTCACGCCCTCGATCTGTGCAATTAATATTATAGCACTTTTATAGCTATTCGGTCAATAGCTAAAAGAGGTTTATATGATCCCGTCTAGCAGATCTTGTTCAAAAGCCAATAGACCTTTGTAGGTAGGTTCGTAGTGTGATGTATCGGGGAGGTCGAGGTTTGTAATGTGATGCCATACTTTTCCAATCAGTAATGCGAATCGCTCTAACTCTTCCCTCTCGAATGTTAGTTCAAGGCTGTGTATTTCATTTGATCGAGTTGGTTCTACGAATTCCAAACAACCGAGTGTTACGGTGAAGTTGCTATAGTCACGCGATCGTTCGACAAGTAACTTGTAAAAGAGCAATTGCTGGCGATATTTGTGGAGCTTGATCTTGTCGTAATCGGTAATTGCTTTCCAGCTTGCAACGGCTTTACCGGTTTTATAGTCAGTGACGGTCATAGTGCGCTCGGCTTTATTAATATCGACGACATCGATCATTCCAGTGAGGTGGGCGTCGTCCAAGAATACTTCCTGTCCACTGAAATTTAACTCAGATTTTTGAGTTGGGCTAAATGAATCATATTTTGCAGCAAGGTATGCCTGTAGTTGTTCGCTCCCCTTTTGATGGTAGGTTGTGTAATCGAGCGGATTGAGCCGTTCGGAAATAAGGTTTGTTTCAAAGTCGCGCAGGACATCTTCGAGCGGCTTTTGTTCGCCAGTAGCGGCGACATGTACATGGGCCTGCTGAAGCGTTGCATGGATAGCCGTTCCATACGAAGCGGCCGGAGATTTGGTTGAGGGGAAATGAAGCAGGTTGCCTAGCAGGAACATTTGAGGTCCACCATGCGTGACGTCAAGGAAATTATTTAAGTGTGTCGCACTGAGCTTGTATTTCTCCAGAGAGGGCTTTAGGAGCTCCATCAGGTCGTTATTAGGCGTCGTCAAAGGCTCGTACCAAGCAAGTTCGGCTGAAATAGTCCGCTCTACTTCGTTAGACGGCGCAATTGCAAGCGGATTAAAATCGACATCTGTCAGGAAACTAGCTAGTAAGGTCTGTTTGTCTTTGTCATCAGAGCCACTAAAACTAATGCGCAGCGTTTTTTTGGCACGTGTCATTGCGACGTAAAAAAGACGCAATCGTTCATCGGCCGAATCGCCAGCCGAAGCGAGCGGAAGGTTTTCGGGATAGTTAATATTTCGACTCATACCGCGGGCTTTTTCGCCCCATACGTTATCGATACTATTAAAAATATAGACCGTCTCAAACTCTAAGCCCTTTGACTTATGAACCGTCATTAAATTGACCGCATTTGATTGTGTCTCTGCGATATGGGACACCGACATCGTCGTGCCAATGCGTCGGTGAAGTTCAACAAAGTTTAGATACGATTCGAGGGTTAACGTGTCTTTATTGTGGTATTCGCGCAGTTTTGATCGAATGGTGCGAAGCGCTGCGAGGAAATCTAAATACTCGGAAGGATTCTGTTCCAGGCGTTCTTGTCCAAAAAAGAATTCAAAGAACGGACTATGTTTTGCGGGGACGACGGTGTCTTCGACGCGTCCAATCATACGATCGATCATTGGTTCAAGTGGTGTAAATTGCGATAGTGCGGCAAGTTCGATTAACCAGCTATGAATATCGAGGAAGCGCGGCGTTGTAGCCATGACTTCCATCCACTGACGACGCGATGAGTACGCATTGGTGCTAAGTTCCCATAATTCAAGCGGTGTAATCTTCCAGGCAGGGTGCGCCAGTAACTCGGGTAATAAGGCATTTGCTTCGGCGTGCCGTCCGTGCCCTATGGCAACGATGACGTTCGCGAGTTGTTCAATGACGACGATTGGTGCTTGGTCGAGAACGTTTTCCTTGCGCTCATAATTAACGGCAATCCCTGCACGGTGGAAATATGGTAACAGACTTTGAATTTCTTTGTGTTGTCTGGTTAAGACGGCAATCTTGTTGGGCGCGGTGCCTTTTGCGAGTTCAGTCGCAATGCTTTCGACGAGCCAATGTCGTTCGTGATCAATCGAAGCTGCTTGATACAGTTCGACGGTGCCGGCTATGCCTTTGTTGCCGGTTAGCTGCTTGTTGATGTCATCGTAGATATTCTCAAGTCGATCGTTACCTTGAACGATCACCGAACGGGCCTGCGAGATAACCAGGTCACCAGAACGGTAATTATCGGTCAATACAACACGTTGGACGGCTGGATATGAGGTTTGAAAATTAAGAATATTGCTAATCTCAGCACCCTGGAAGCTATAAATTGCCTGGTCGTCATCACCAACGATCATTAAGTTCGGTCGACCTTCGTTGACCGGGTTATTAGTGAGGCTATGGAGGATGCGCGTCTGTGCCAAGTTAGTATCTTGGAACTCATCGACCATGATGTAGAGGTACTTTTCTTGTAAGTTAAACCGCAAATCATCGTGGACTTCCATGGCGTGCACGACTTGCAGGATCATGTCGTCATAGTCGAATAATCCCTGCTGTTCCATGCGAGTGAGATATTCGTAGTAGACAAAAGCTAAGGCTCGAAGTTTAACGATATGTGCTCGAGATTTAAAAATATACTCGCCTTTTTCGTTTTTGACGAACCATTTCTTTTTCCAAGCAGTGATTGGTTTGGTTGGGTGTTCTGATTCAGCCTGCTCGAGTGTGAATGAAAGACCTTCAGTGATTGCTCGAATCAACGGCGTGACTTCAAAGAGCGGTTGGGTTGCTTCCGCCTTTGCACGTAACTCGGTCATGACACTAGCTAACTTATCTTTCGTTGTTTTACTAACGGTTCCAACAATATGTGGGACGATTAGTCGTTCGGCGAAATCAATTGCAGCTTCAGCATCTTCCAGAACGGCGAGCAGTTCGTCGCTTGTGAGTCCGCTACGTTTTAATTCAGAAATGACGCGTGTCGCATCGGTCTGATGTGTGTACTCGTTATTCATGGTGCTAGCGAGTGGATTCTTGTAGTCCAGCTCGTCAAAGATAGAGCGCAGAATTTCGTAACGGTTCAGGTCATCGGCTGGCTCAAAAATAGCGCCGCGGTAAAAATATTCGCGGTTTTGATTGATAATTTCGGTACCAAATCCGTGAAAGGTGTGAATTGCTACCTTGTAAGCATCTTTTCCAATAATTCCAATTAAACGTTCGCGCATTGCGATCGCTCCACTCTCGGTGAAAGTCAGACACAAGATGTTTTCGGGTAAAGTATCGGTTTTTTTAAGAATATTTGCCGCACGCACACTCAAAAGTTCGGTCTTCCCCGTCCCTGGCCCGGCAATCACCATGACAGGTCCCTCGATAAGATCAACTGCTTGTTTTTGCGCAGCGTTCAGCTGGCTATATCGCTTCTCAAAATCCATTACGGTTCATTATAACACCGAAGAGTGGTACAATGGCACCCATGAACGACCAGGTCTACCACGACATTGCGCTGGAGAAAAATATCAAGGAAAAGTTCGGAGTTTCTGCCGAAATTGATTCTGTGATTGCGCGTAGTTTTCCGGTCAGTCGCACCGCTGAAGCAACCCTCTTCTTAACTAAAAAGAAACAACTTTTTTTGTACGTCGAAAGTCAGTCCAAACTTCTTTTATCTGACGTGCAAAAAATTGTTTCTCGTGTTGGATTAAAAGCCGAACTTTATCTTCCTCCGAAAAATCGCCCAAACTATTTCGACGAAGTGGGTACCGAGAAGTTTCGTGAAATATTCCCAGGACGGAGCCATATCAATCAAGAAGATATTGGGTTTTACCGTACGTTGACTCCATATAGTCCGGCACTTATTCTCATTACCGAAGTAAAAAACGGTGTGATTTATCAGCATGATAGTGACAGCTCGGGTCAATGGCGAGTGAACACTAAATTCACGTATCGTCGTATCAAAACAAGTTAAGTCTACTGTAGCTGTACTGTAGAAGCGGCTGGTTTTTCGGGTATTGCCTTAACTATAAGAAGCTGCGCCTCAACCTTATCAATTCCATCTTGATTCTTAGCTTCTTTAAATGACTTCATTGCTATATCAAGTTGCTTGGTCGCTTCTGCTTTATCGCCATCATTCATCGCCTTTAGAGCAGATACGTAGACCTCTTCAGCCTGTGTGTTGAGTTGCTCGGGTGTTTGGGCGGGCTTGACGAGACTATTGTCGGGTGTCGCTGCCTGAGGCTCACTGGATGATCGAGTAAAGAAGAAATACGCCAACGTTAGTCCCCCGCTCACGAGGATGACAGCAATTGAAACACCTATCTTGATACCAGTTTGACGATGCATTATACGTTTGACCCCCATGTCCAGATTGGACCATCTGTATAAACTCCCGCACTCATGACTCCAGTAACTGAATTGCGACAAACGATATAAGCTCGGGCACTAAATACGTAACCATTTGGAATTGCGAATGTATTGGCGATACCACCGTTCGGGTAGTTCATATTGAGAAGTCGGTAGTTTCCAGGGTAGTACCAGCCCTTGTTGCCTTTGTTTGGTCCAGCTGGCCAGTTAATACTGCCTGAGTATTCGTCGAAGTGTCCAAAGGCATTTGCGCCTGAACGACAGGTTGATGTCGTGCTCATATAGAGAGTACGGTCGCCACTGCGGCTCGCAGCCCATGTGATGTTTGTTGGTGGTGTGACACCCTGGGCGAATGCGCTCGAACTCACTGCTGACCACGGGCTGACAATTGTTGTTGTTGAGTTACTTCTGCAACGAGCTTGAACGTATGTTGTGTATGTATAGCCTTGACTGGTTGTCACGGCGAAACTTGTTGTTGCTGCGGCTGCCGAGAATGCTGAGGTATATACCGGTGATGTGTTGTAGGAATATTGTCGTTGGTACTGCACTGTTGTATTGGCTGGACATGCGCTGCCGGCAGACCACGTCCAGGTAGTTGTGTAATAACTCGTGTTATCAACATTTGATGGAGCTGCCATTGTTGGTGCGGCGGGTGTCGCAATGGTTGTATTCTGGGTTACCGTAGGCGAAGCCGCGCTTACGTATGTTCCGTTTTTTGCGTATAAACGGAAAGAATAGATTCTTCCTTGGTCAAGCCCTGACACCGCTTGGGATGTACCGGCGATATCATCTACTGTCATGACTGTCGAGAAATTGTTCGAAGAGTATTCTAGTCGATATAGCGTCGCGTTGGCGGCGCTATTCCAGTTTGGTGTTAGTGTTGTTGTATCGGCCGAGACAGACGAGATAACAGGGTCGCCAATATCAAGCGTCTGAACAGTTACCTTGTTTGACCAATCTGTTGTCTGCGATGCACCGCTCGTCGCTTTAACGCGGAAGTAATAGGTTGAGCCTTTTGTTAACCCCGTTATTGCTGTACCTGGGTTGTCAAAAGTCGTTTCTACGAGATTATTAACAAAGTTCACATCAGTAGCTTGTTGGAGTGTATAGGTTGCGTTTTGGATTGGTGTCCATGTCACGTTTACGGAAGTGAAGCTTGTTGTATTGCTTGTTAGGGTAATCGATCCTGTGGTAAATGTTGTTTTACGACGACCGGAAATTGTCTTTATCTCATTAGAAGACTCGCTCTTATATTTAAGCGAGAACTCTACGCAAGATGTTCCGGTCTTACAATCTACACTGCCGTCGCCTACATACTCAAAGAAATCGGTGCCATTTGTTGTGAGAATATTACCCTCACTATTGCATTTAATAGAATTCGTCACTGACGGTTCAGGTGTGGGTGTTAACAGCGTGCCACTGTCGATACCCTTCAGGGTTGCAGTGCTAACGTTAGTAGCTTTTAGGGCGGAGCAACTTGGATACTCGCCATTTGCGTCATAGTATTTTTCGAGGGCCTCGGCGATAGCAGTTGCGCTCGATGCACGTCGGGCGTCTCTGGAGTCGGCCTGGAAGCGGCTAAATCCAATAGCAGAAATTGTCGCTAATATGCCAATAATAGCAATCACAACTATAAGCTCAATAAGAGTAAAACCTTGAGACTTGATCGTCTTCGTTTTGTTCATTCTTAAAGTGTATCAAGCATAAGCGGTGATGTATACCCTCAGATTGTTGCAGGAGTCAATCATTGGATGCACATACCGTCTGTAACAGATAAAAATAACTCACTTTTTCGTCAGAATATGGTAAAATGATGAAGTTCTTTCTACAAACGATGTAGATGAATCCGTTGGGGATTCGCCAAGTGGTAAGGCATCGGCTTTTGGTGCCGACATTCGGGGGTTCGAATCCCTCATCCCCAGCCAAGAAAAAATGATCTGCTTTTGCAGATCTTTTTTCTTGCTGAGATTAGGAAATTATAAGTCCCGAGTGACATGAGGGGTCGCGGAACGTGACAAGTTTTAGTGCTCCTAAACTTGCATAAAGACTACTTTAATGTTAATGTATACATAACTGCGTCCATTCCGTATTTGAGGGATGGTTAGATCCATTCGCCCATTCGTTCGCAGGGAACTTTTACATGTCAGGCTGATACATTTATCAGCACAAGAAAAACACTTCTCGACATGAGGATACGCAGTGAGTACTTATATGAGTATTGACTCCGTATCCTCATGGATCCGGTGACCAGCTTACTGGTTAACGCATTGCGAAAAGGAGCATAATGAATCGCGTTAGCAAGACCCTCATCGCCGCCGCAGCCGCGGCAGCGATGATCGCCGTCCCGATGTCGGCAAGCGCCGCCACTGTCGATTCGACCAAGCCGGTCGTTTCGCTCACGTCAGGACCGACCAGTGCCTTCAACAGCACTGGCGCATCCCTCGTGATCGCCGCAACTGACAACGTCGGCCTCAAGAAGATCGTCGCGAACATCTACTCCGGTGCCACCCTCGTCGACCCCAGCCAGGTTGCCGCGAGCGGTACGAGCGGGAGCCTGACGGTCGACCTCACTGGTCTTCCCACGGGCACCTACACGGTGAAGTACAACGCGCTCGACACCTCGGACCTCGTCGCCCAGACGCAGACTCTGACGCTCACCGTCGACAACAACGCTCCGGTCATCACACTGAAGGCCGGCTCGACGTTCGTTAACGGATGGACCACCATCGCGAGCTTCGGCCTGGCCGACAACGCCGGTGGTCTTATCGACTATGTCACCGTCAACGGCGTGAAGAAGGACCTCAGCAACAACCGTTGGTCCGACCTCAACGCCGTCAAGCCGGGACAGTTCGGTGCGGTCCAGGGGTTGAACACCATCATCGCGTACGACACTGCCGGCAACGCCAGCGCGCCGTACTTGCTGTACCTCGACACCACTGGCCCGACAGCCACTCTCAAGACCGGCACGTCGTCGGTTGACGGAACTGTCGGTGGTGGTGGCGCCTACCGGTTCGCGAGCTACAAGCTCAACGACCAGGCCAACGTCGCGCGCCTCTGGGTGAACGGCATCGAGAAGGAGGTCTCGGACAACGTCTGGTCGGACCTCAACGGTCTCCGTCCCGGCGTTCTCGGCGCAGTCGAGGGTCTGAACACCCTTGTCTTCGCCGACGGTCTGGGTAACCAGTCCACCTACACGGTGATCCTGGACACGACCCCCGCGGTCGTCACCGGTATCACCCAGGTCTGGGACGAGGTTGGCCAGCGCACGTGGGTCACACTGACCTTCGACTCGCCGGTCTACAACGTGACGCAGGGCTTCCTCCCCGACGGCAACGCGGCAACGCAGAAGAAGGCGTACTACAACACCAAGCTGTCGACCGTGAACTTCACCGATGCTGCGGGCAACCCCGGCGTCTACCAGTTCACGCCGATCGGTGCGCCGGTGGCTGTCGACCAGTAGCACTCGACACTCGTTGGGGACGGAGGGGTACGTTGCTCCTTCGTCCCTTACGGGGACCTACCTTATTTTTCTTGTGCTTGATCCCTTATTTAGTGGGATCGCCTGACATGCTATCTCCAACTTTTGTATTTCGATAAGAATATCTTATCTGAGCTATTGTTACCGCAATACAAAAAACCAAAAAAAAGTAGCCCGATGATTAATCAACGGGCTCTTCTTCACTTCTACATACATCCTTTCCGAGGAGCGGTCGAGGCATATGCCCCAACCGCCCCTCGCTAGGTGCTACGCGTTGCCGTTGCGACGACGACGCAGTAGCAGACCACCGAGCACCATGAGGCTCACGGCGAACCCTACGGGAACCGCCGGGTCGACACCGGTGGATGCCAGGACGTTCTTGTTCGACTTGGATACTGCCTGAGTGGACTTCGAAAGATCGACGACACTGGGTGTGCCGTTGGTCGGTGTGATGACGGTGTCGTCAGGCGTTTCTCCGTCAGGAGTCTCGTCATCGGGGTCGTCGATCACGGGAACCGGCACCACGATGGTGAACCGGAACTCGGTCGAGTTGCCCTCGATGTCGTAGGCGACAAGGACGTTCTCGCCCTCTACCGCTCCGAACACGCCGGGGCGGAGGCCGTTGACGTCCGACCACTCGTCGTCGGTCAGGTCCTTCTCGACTCCGTTGATCTCGACCTTGTCGACACCGTTGAGGTCGTGAAGCTTGAGCCACAGCTCCTCGTATCCGCCGTCAGCCGTGATGGACTCATCGGTCTTGACGGTGATCTCGGGGCCGCTGTTGTCGATCACGAACCCACCCGATGTGGCCGAGGCATGGTTGCCCGCCAGATCCCAGGTCGAAACCTTGATCTGGTAGGTGCCATCCTCTGCGTACAGGGTGGTGTCGACCGCGAAGTCGAGCGTGTTCGTGTCCTTGAGCTCGTAGCCGACAAGCTTCTTCCACTTGCCGTCGACGAGCTGCATGAACTCGACGTACGCGCGGTTCGGGTTTGCCTCGATCTGGCTGATCGAGAACGTGTGCGTTCCACTGATGACCTCGCCGCTCGGAAGCGACAGGATCGGCTTTGTGGTGTCGAGTGTCACTGTGAAGGTGGTCTGGTTACCCAGGCCGTCCACGAGGACGATGGTGTTGAGACCCTCGACCGCTCCGAACTGGCCCGGCTTCAGGGCGTTGAGGTCCGACCACGGGTCATCTGTCAGATTCTTCTCGACGCCGTTGACGAACAGCTTGTCGACGTTGGCCTGGTCGTGCAGCTTGTAGCTGACGAACTGGAAAACGTTCTCGCTGCCGACGGAACCCTCGATCGTTGACGTACCGGTCTTGACGGTGGCCGTCGGACCGGTGGTGTCGAGATACAGGGTGTACGGCGCGCTGGCATTGCCAGCAGTGTCGTACGCGACGATGGTGTTGAGACCCTCGACCGCTCCGAACTGGCCCGGCTTGACGGCGTTGAGATCGGAGTAGACGTTGTTGCTCAGGTCCTTGATGACGCCGTTGACGGTGACATAGTCGATCTTGCCAGCATCGAAGAGCTTGAAGCTCGCGACGGTCGTGAAACCGTTGACGAACGTCGAACCCGTCTTGAGCGTGATCGTTGGCTTGGTGTTGTCGACGGTGAGCGTGAGCAGACCAGTTGACGCGACGTTGCCGGAGGTGTCGAGCGCGTTGTACTTCACCGTGTAGGTGCCGTTGGTCAGACCGCTGAGGTCGACCGTCAGGCTCCCGCTCGTGCCGCTGGCCGCAGCCTGGTTGGGCTGGATCAGAGTGGCGCCGGAGTAGATGTTCGCGACGACCTTGACGAGACCGACCTCATCGCTTGCACCGATCACGAGGCTCGCGCCGGCGCTGTTGAAGCTGCCGGTCGGTCCTGACGTGAGCGAGACGACCGGCTTGGTCGTGTCAGGGACCGGAACCGAGATACTGAGGGTCGTGACCTCGGGGATGCTCTCCGCAGCGACCTTGCTGGTCGGCGTGGTGGGCGTCTCTGTGTCGCTCGATCCCTTGGATGACTCGGCGTCGGTGTTGGTGACCTCCTGTGTGGAGCTGGTGTCGGTGGTTCCGACCACAGTCCCGGCTTCGGTGTTGGTGGTGTTCTCGGTCTCCGTGACGTCATTGGCCATTGCGGGCGCGACAGGTACGAAGATAAGTGCTGCCACAAGGGCAGTAGCTACAGGCAGGCCGCACTTGACGGTCTTTGAACGCATGAACGATGACATAGTTTCCTAAGGTTGTATGTGGATGTGAAGGTGCAAACACTAGGCAGTACGCTCGAAAGCGCAAAGAAAAATCCCAATTATTAGCCTATTCTTTATATCATAAGTAGAATAAAAAGTCAATATTAAGACCGCAGCCCACCGCCCTGGTGGAGCCACTATTTAAGCCAAGCATAAATATTTTAAGCAAGTAAGGTATTTCGAGGTATTTTTTTGCTGGAAAGTGACCGCTAATTCCATTCTCGCTGATACGCGCCAATATCATACTTCCGCTTCAATCCACCCTCATTCATATAGCGGATCTTACCGAAAACTGGCCGCTCGAACCATGAGCGATCGTGTAATCCTACCATTGACCACAGGATTCCGACGTATCCGTTAGGGTCTCCTCCATCGATTGAATATGCATCGTTTAAGTAGATGCAGTCAGCCAGTGCAGCTTCTGGCGTTTCAGACCACTCAAGCATTTTTTTAGCCCAGTACATGCGCATATAGCCGTGCATTTTTCCGGTTTTACGGAGTTGATTTTGGGCTGCATTCCATGATTCGTCATGCGTCCTAGCGTTTTCCCATTGTTCACGGGTGTAGGTAAATTCTCGTATGTCAGTGCCGTGAAGTGCTAGGCTTTGCTGCGCCCACCCTGGTCCACTTTTTAATGATTTGTAATTCTGTTGGTAAAAACAAAAGTTATCGGAAAGCTCTTTGCGCACAATCATTTCTTCAAGTAGTGCATTCATTCCGTCGTATGTCGATGCGGTCTCCCCCGCTTGAGCCAGACGCACCTCTTCAAATAACAGTGGTCGTTGATCGGCATGTTTCACCACTTCAAGCGCAACTCGTAAACTAGAGATCTGACCGAAATGCAAGTACGGGCTTAGCCCGCTTTGCTGATCGTTCGCAATATCATTTCGTTTTAAGGCATACGTCTCAAGCCTCTCTTCGATAAAGTCCGCGAGGTGTGCGGCAGCGGCTTTTTCTCCAGGTGTGGCGTCAATGGTAATCCCACGCGCATGAATACTCGAAATGAATTCCCTGGCTTGTGCAAATGAAATACCTTTAGCTTCATGGCGCGCGACAAATGTGTGTTTTGTCATCTCGTTCGGTTCGATAAAGTATTTTTCGAGCGCTAGGTGAACCTTGCGTCGCATCGTGTGTGCGGCAAATTCTTGTTTGTCCGATACAATCCAGGCTGGAATAATATTATGTGTATCAACGACGAACGTACTTCCTTTGAAACTTCCAGCAATCTTTTTTGCAAGCGAGCGACTGCCGGTCAGTGGGCTAAAGTCAAAGTAAACCGTACGCGCACTCACTTCGTCTAAAAAGTTCATAATATTTGTATTAGCGTCACCACTCCTTAATACAAATGAGATACCGAGTACGTTAAGTTCGGCCGCAACCTCCTCGAGTCCATTTAACATAAAATCGTAATGTTCTCTTGCTCTGTTCGGTACGGGCTTTAGATTAAACAATACGTAGAGCGGTAGCTTGTGCTCGATTGCTTCAGTCTGAGCCGCAATTAATGCATGGTTATCATGCACGCGCTGATCGCGTGACATGACGTAGACGACTGCATCGCCATCGAATGTATTGTCATTTAGTTTTAAGATTCGCGTTTTATCCATCACTTAACAGTATAGCTTAGTGCGCATCTGTTACTATTTTGATAGTCTTTGAAGGCTTCATTTTTGCTATACTACGCTTATGGCAAAACATCGAAAAAAGCGCAGCACTATCTTTGAAAACAAAAAAATTATGATGTCCTTATTCATAGCATTTATTGCGTTTATTGCCTTTGCCTGCATTTCGACACTTGTGTACTGGGCTCCGCAAATTGGACGCACCTCGGCAATTATTGACCAGAACAACTATACAACGGGAAAGTTTATTGAAAAGACACATAACTACGTCCCTACTTTCGGCAAATATAATAGTACGCGTGAATCAGTTGTTAGTTATACAATCGACGGACAAAATTTGAGTGTGGAAACATTTGTATGGAGCCCGCGCCCTGGGCGCACAATGCTTTTGTATGTTGATAAGAATGACGTCCACCAAGCTGTGACAAAAGCGCATCGCGAACAGGCAATAGTACAAACATCACTCGCGTCGTTTATTGTCTTGGTAGGATTGGGTCTAAACGCTTATATTTTTATAGTAAATACAAAACGCAAGTAGTAGATCGTGCTTAAGCTTGCGTCCCCTGCCGTCCATAGAGTTAACTATTAGGATGGTATCTGGGGAAAATTCTAACAACTCTCTTTTTAATAGTATGGAGGAGCAGCAACTTGTCGCCGGCAAGCCTCAGGTCGAGCTAACTATTCCAGATGACTTTGTTCCAGAGGTGCTGCCCTGGAATGGTGAAAAACTCAATATTACCGTGCATAAAGAGCATGCATACGAAGTTCTTGATACGCTTTTAAAAGCTTACGAAAATAATGAACCGCCTTATAATCTTGATCGCGTCAGGCTCCCGCATGATCCTCGCCATATGCCCAAAACATTGGAACGTGGCTCGGTTGATCACGCGATGTTTCTGTTTAATGTCTGTTATTACATGCGCGGAGGTATCAAATCCAACGATGCGGTAAAGCGAATGTCTGGCATATATGATGCCTACCCGGAACTATTTAATTGCGAATATGCGCAGAATTTTGATACAGAAGACCTCGCAGCGATACTGAAAGATCATGGGCTTGGATTTCAAAAAACAGTTGCTGGGCAATGGGTCGATAACTCAAGAAAAATGCTGGAGCAATTCGGTGGCGACCCACGAGCAATTTTCGAAGGAGTCACGACATACGAAGAAAGCCAGGCACTTATTCAAAACAAAAAAGGCAAAGGATTCCAGGGTTTTCAAGAAAAAATGACCAGCATGATCATTTATTACCTGATGGACGAAGAGCTCATTGAGCCGTTTAACTTCCCTATTCCAGTTGATTTACACGTCATGCGCGTTAGTATCGCGAATGAGATGATAACTTTTGCCAACCAAAGCGGCGAACCTGTGCCGAATGGTACGAACTTATTTTGGCCAGAAACAACTGCGGCGCTGCGAAGCCTTTATCTTGACTACGCAGCTGATAATAATGTAAATCCGTTGCGGCTATGCGACGCGGTATGGATGTTGTCCGAGTCGTCATGTGGTCGCCACCCAGGGAACACGACCATAGAACCACACGGTCGCAATAACCGAAATGGAAGAAGCACATATCTATTGCCAGGAATAGTTGACATTAATAGCCCCGCTCAACAAAAAGCGTACGGCGAGTCATGTGCTGTCTGTCCTGTCGAGAAGACATGCGAACTAAATCTTCCTGGAACTCCATACTACGTCGGCGGAAATCTGATTGTTCGTGGGCGTCGTATACGGTTTCCTTTACAAGAAGTTATTACTCCATTGTTCTAATATCTTTACTAAAATGAAATCCCCGCTGGCTGCGGGGCTCATTGCGAGCGCTTCCGCACAGCGGGGCTACTTACGGTCGACCGCTTTAAGGTCGAGCGTGATGCTCGTAACCTTGCCGGCGCTCGACTGCATGAATTCTTTGAGGCTTGCATCCCACTCCTCGGTGTTGATTCGAGTGCACAGATAGCCCATCACCTCATCTGCGGTCATCCCGTCAAACACGCGCAGCGCGAGTCGGTTCTTGATCGTGAAGCTGCGATTCCATACTCGGCTGGGATAGCCGGTAATAGCACGCAGCGCGTGGATCTTCTTGAACTCGCGATTAAGCAGGTACATACCCAGATTTGTCATCCACATAGCTTCCTCTTTTGGTCAACGATAGGATAATGCATATTATAGTATAAAAATAATGATAAAGCAATACCAAGCGAAATATATATCTTGCTAAATAAATGCGTGCAAAACTATATCATATCGGGCCTTTTTGTATTGGTCGTCATGGTCCTTGGAGTGGACTATAATTGCTCGTCACGAGCCTGTTTGTAAAGCCGCTGGCCTTCTTTTGCGAGTCCACGTTTTCTGGTCCGTGTGCTATCGGCCTTGCCTTTGGCGACTTTGCGGTCTTTTAGGGTGACAAGTTCGGCTCGCATTTTTTTGTACGCAGCATAATGCAGCGGATCGAGCGATCCATCGTCAAGCGCGACACGGATCATACAGCCCTGTTCGCCGTTATGCTGGCAGGTCGTGTATTTACACTGCGAAATAAGCGCGGTGACGTCATCGAAGTTTTCTTCAAGATCTTCCTCGGTTCCCCATAGTTGCAACTCGCGAATACCGGGCGTATCGATCAACATGCCGCCGTTTGGTAGAATGAACAATTCGCGGTGAACGGTGGTGTGTTTTCCGGTGTCATCAGATGCACGAACTTCTTGAGTTTTTTGTCGAATATCGCCAAGTAGTTGATTGGTGAGAGTGGACTTGCCGACTCCCGAAGAACCCAGCAGGATGGCAGTTTTGCCAGGTTGAATATGGCTGACGATTTCGTCGACGCCCTTTCCTTCTTTGGCGGTCGTAATGACTATTGGCAGGTCAAAGCCCCGTAGCTGTGTCACGAAAGATTCAAGATCATCTGTCTTGTCGGCTTTGTTTAAAACAATAACCGGGGAAATATTGTTGATCGAAAGTTGGTACAAATAGCGTCGCAACCGATCGACGTTAAAATCATTATCAAGAGCCAGTAGTACAAAAGCGATATCGATGTTTCCGGCAATTACTTGTTTAACTGTTTTATTCCCAGCGGCCGCACGAGCAATTTCACCTGTTCGCGCTAAAACAAGCTCGATGACGGCGTTATTATCGGTGATGTGTACGCCAACCCAGTCCCCAACTTTTGGAATCGATTGACGATCAGAATAGTGTGCCAATTTTCCTGTCAGCTCGGCCGTGATTATTTCTGTGGTTGCAATGCGAAGTGAAGTCCCAAAGTCAGCAATGACACGCGCTGGTGTTAGGTGTGATTCACTGGCAACAATATCAAGCCATAATGCGGCTGTTCGTTCGTTCCATCCGAATGTCTCGAGTGTATTCATTGGGTTTGATTATGACAGCAATACCCTTTAGAAGCAAAGATGTCGTCCCACTGAGTCACGCTTACGCTATACTAGATGTATTAAGGAGACGCAATGTCAAAACTATATATCCCAGTCCTCGCTGGAACAACCAGAGAGCAGCGTAAAAGTATCTATGCGGCCCGATTGGTCGCAGAAGTCGGCGCTACATTCGAAGACGTCGAAACTGAAGTCATTGATCCTGCAAGTTACTATTTTCCCGGTGACGGAAATGACCCAGAAGGAAAAGACCCTCGTTACACTGCCGTCACTGAACGCGCCGAAGGTTTCTTTATTGTCTTTCCCGAATACAACCACAGTTTCCCGGGCACACTTAAGCGAATGCTCGACAGCGAACTCAAAAACTACATTCATAAACCGGCTGCTTTTGGCGGTGTCTCATCAAGCCCGTGGGGCGGTGTTCGCGGTATCGAAGCAATTATTCACCCTGTACGCGAACTGGGACTCGTCGCAACCTTTACGGATATGCAATTCCCCAAAATCAATGACCTCTTTGATGATAACGGAACATTATTAAACGAAGATTATCGCGAATACATTAAAGGTGCCTGGATAGAACTTATTTGGATGGCAAAGACTTTGAAGCATGGCAGAGAGAACATTGAGAGTAAGCATCACAAACTTTCAAATCAGAGTGAAAACTAGGCTATTTGGAGATGCGCCGGCGTTAACTTACGAGCAAGTGCAAGCTGTACGATTTGCATGAGCATAGTTTCATAGCTTCGGCCAAGATTTAATTCGTAAGCCTTCGGAAATGAACCGTAGTTTTCAATCAGACTTGGGATTAAGTTTACTTCCAAGAAATGAGGAGTTCCAAACTCGTCCATACGTATATCGATACGCCCATAGTCGCGTGCACCGAGTACTTGGAATATATTAATTGCAAACGTTTGAATACGCATGAGTTCGGCTGCGTCGACAATTTTCCTGACATCTGTTACATTTTGTGATTTCATGACTTTACTTAGGATTCGTTCGCCATTAATATCTTTGACTACTACGAGTTCGATTGGCATTGCGGTTAACTCCCGAGAGTCCGGATTGCCAATAATCGCAATACTAAACTCACGTCCTGTCAGGAATCTTTCAACCAGCGCATCGGTTGTTTGAGCGGTATGGATCGAAGCTACTTTGGTGCGCAGTTGCTCGATAGTTCGTACGACTGAAAACTCATCAATACCTTGTCCTCCGCCCTTGTTAGTTGGCTTTACGAAGAGGGGGTATATTAGCGCCTCATTGTTAATGATTACTTCACTATTGCGCGCTATAATTTGAAATGGCGAAGTCTGGAGGCCGCTTTCGATGATCCTTTGTTTTGCTAGATGCTTGTTGAGACCTAATGGATGAGCGGAGGTGTTTGACCCAGTGTGAGTGATGCTATTTTTTTCGAGCATTTCGCTCACCCAGATTTTTGCGTGTGGTTCATTTTCGCTCCGGACAAAAACCATACCGAGAAATACGAGATCTGGTTGACGTGCAATCAGCATAGCCAAGTCGTATTCGTTATCGACATTGGTGACGATTACTTGTTCGTACTGTCGCCTAAGGCTATGCGCGATTGCGGTGGCAGACTTCAGGCCCATTGAGCTATAAGCTGTGATATTTGATCGTACAACCTCGATACGTAGTGGGATTTTTGACATAAGAAAATAGGCCTTTCATGTGTGTATGTTTGATGAAGTGGTAGAAACAAGTGTGACGAGATGGGTCGAAAAACTAAACCACGAATGACGAAAGAAACGTTCTATTAGTTATAATTATGTCACAGAAAATTAATTTTAGCAAGGACAAGCGGCGCTCTATCTGTTACAATGGATAGGTTATGATTTCTGATATTACGATTACCGAAAAGTCCTTTGGACCAAAATCCCTCATGTCCAATGTGCGCTTTACTATTGATGACCACGAAAAAATTGGCGTGATTGGTCGTAATGGTGTTGGAAAATCTACTTTATTTGGAATTCTTGCGGGACACGACAAAGATTTCACCGGAGACGTCACCTACAAAGCAGGCACAGTTATTGTCGCAACGCAGCAGGAATACCACGACGTTGGCGACAAAACAGTCCTCCAGTATGTACTTCAAGGCCTTCCTGAGTATTCAAAACTGAGCCATATTATTGAAACGTATCCCCTGACTATGGGCGATGATATGAAAAAAATTAACGCCTACAGCGAAGCGTTGATGCGATTTGATGACAAAGGATTTTACCAAATCGAAGAACAGATCGAACGCGAGTTAGATAACTTCCAGTTACCGGGTATTGCGCACCGTGAATTCTCTACCCTATCGGGTGGTCAAAAGCGTTTGGTCGAGGTCGTAAAAATTATGCACTCCGATGCCGACTTGGCACTCGTTGACGAACCGACCAACCACATGGACTACATTGCTAAAGATCAGTTTATTGAGTGGCTTAAAGGTGCTAAAGAAGGTGTCCTGCTGATTACTCACGACCGTGACGTACTGCGTGAAGTCGACCGTATTATCGAACTAAAAGACGGTGGCTCGGCTACATTCAAGGGTAACTACGACGCATACTTGAAACAAAACGCAGTCTCTACTGGGAGTCAGATGAACGAATTCGAGATGATCGAAAAACGTATCGTCAATCTCAAAGCGAAAGTTATCGAGTATCAACGGTTCAAGGAAAAGTCTCGCCACGGCGGTACGATCCAACGCTTTAAACGACTTGAAGAAGAAGGCCGCAAGGAACTGGCTGAATTGCAAACACGCAGCAAGCCTACTTTCTGGATCGACAAAGATTCAGTTGACAATCTGAATTATAAAGTTGCAGCACAGTACGATAAGTTCAAAGCCAAGAACGTTCGTATCAATCTTAAATCTGACGAATCACGAAGCAAGCACGTGCTTATCTCAGCTCGTGATTTAAGCCTCGGGTACGACAAACCTTTGTTTGAAGGCATTAACATCGACCTTCGTGAAGGCGAAGCGATTGAGTTCCGTGGGCGAAACGGTGCCGGTAAAACGACACTGATTAAAGCGATTCTTGGTGATGAATCAGTCACGACATATGCCGGTGAACTCACCCTCGACAAGCAAGTTCGCGTTGGTATTTACGAGCAAGAAGTCTCTGATGCTTACTTTGAAATGCCACTCGAAGAAGCGATTGAGCGTATGTATCTTTCTCGTGACTTACCTATCTCAACGACCAAGATCCGTTCAATTATGAGTGACTACCTTTTCTCAGAGGGTGACGGAAAAACTCCAGTCAAACGTCTTTCTGGTGGCCAAAAAGCTCGTTTCCAATTAATCGCTATGCTCGCGAATGATCCGCAGCTACTGATCCTCGACGAACCAACGAACCACCTTGACCTTCCAAGTGTCGAGGAACTTGAAACTGCCCTTGGCAAATATTCAGGTGCGATCATCTACGTGAGTCACGATGGCTATTTCCGCGATAAGCTTTCGGGTGATGTTTTGAAAATCGGCAAGCAATAGCAGACAACTACAATTGAACGAACTTCACGCTATCTCCAGAAAGAAAGAGAATAGACGATTTCTCTCAATGTGCCTTTTTTGCCTTGAATAGCCACGATCGCACATAAAATAACTATTAATATTCCGACAGCAAAAGTCATACCTTCGCCAAAAGTACTCAGGGGCAGGATCAATATTGATACAAATAATACTGCCGCACCTATAAATGTTGCAATAATTGTAGTGAAGATACTGCGTTCTTGCTTTTTTCTATTCTTAAGTTGTTCTTTAAAGCTTTTTAATTGCTCGTTAAAAGCTATTGTGCCATCAATGATAATAGTTTTTTCATCATTTCTCGGTCTTTCAAACCGTGTTACTAATTTATCGAAATGAGACTCTGGTACTGTTTTTGACTTCTCGTCAGAATCGCGTAACTTGGCGCGAGAGCGTGAAGTTTCGATTGGAGTTTGTAGCCATACTACGACAGCATTCGCATTTTGAGATTGGGCCAGAAGATGCAGCTTTGTGCGGTCTGCTGTACTCGAATTACTAGCATCAAATATGACACTATGGCCTGCACCTAGGGTTTCATATGCAGCGTAGCGTAACGCTCCATACACCGCGCTGTTGTTTTCTGGCCAACCTTCCATTTTATTTTCATACATAAATTCTCTTATGCCATGACCGCTAATGCCACTATTTAAGCGAACGATGCCGAGTTCTTTCGAAATATTCTTCGAAAAGTAGCTCTTGCCTGAGCCTGGGTATCCAATTGTCATAAATAGAGTAGGTTTCATTTCCCTATCATAACAAAAAGCCTCCAAATTTGAGACTTATCAAAAGCGACCCATCACTGAGTCGCATTTTATTTAGGCTTTGCCCTTGAGTTTCAAGCTCTTAAGCTTCTTCTTTAGAAGTCGCTTGCGCGCTGCGCCGTGCCAGTTTTTGTGCTTAGCCATAGTAAATTATCTTCCCTTCATGTCTTTTTATCGACACAGTTATTAGCTGTTATAGTAACTTATGATTATTATACCATAGTTTCGCCGGTAATCACCCCTATAATTGGAGTAGTTCAGCGCAAAGTGCTATAGTCATAAGCATGATTAAAAAACATTTCTCCAAATTTAAGATTAAAGATAAAGTTTTAAAACAAGAATTAATTCGCGCACATGGGATGATTGTCCTTCTTGTCATTACATTGATGGCAACACTCGCCCTTGCAACCACTTTTCAGGTTGAGTTTGATCCAACACTTACCTTCATCGCAGTGATTTTGCTGGCTATTGTCGGGTTGCTCTCGCTGTCGGTCGTCCTTTCGATTACTAAGTGGAAAAAGTAATGGCTAAAAGCACGAGCCAAGAGTATATTCCTGGCATGTGTAACATCGGTCCGGCCGAGCGTCGCCAACGTCGGCTTGGTGGCATTGCCGGTGCGGTTGCGACACTCTTAATTCTCGGTGGACTACTGCTGATAGATGCGCCGGTACTCTGGCGTCTCATCCTCGTTTTCCCCGCTGCCGGTGCGGCGACTGGATTCCTGCAAGACGCACTGCATTTTTGTGTTGGGTTCGGCATGAAGGGAATCTACAACGTGATCAATAGCGCTGGCGTTGTCGATAACGTTGAACTGGAAGAATTCCGGCTCAAGGACAAACAAAAAGCACAGAAGATTGTCGTTCTATCTGGACTCATCGGCCTAGCCGTCGCTGGGCTTTCGCTCCTTATCTAAAAACTTTGCATAAAAAATACGCCCTATCATCATGATGGGCGTATTTTTTGTCTGTTAATAATTAACGACGGTTTTGTGTCTGCATAGGAACGAAAGTGAAAGCTTTTCCGCTTGCACCACCACGACCAGTACGGCCGATACGGTGAACGTAGTCTTCGTAGGTTGCAGGTTGTTCGAAGTTAATCACGTGGCTCACGTTAGGGATATCAAGTCCACGGGCAGCAACGTCGGTTGCAACCATGATGTTGACTTTGTTTTCCTTAAACGATTTGAGGGCACGTTGTCGTTGTGACTGAGATTTGTTGCCGTGAATCGCAACAGAGCTAAAGCCACTTTGTTCAAGGTGGTCAGAAAGACGTTGGACACCAAACTTCGTTTCACCGAAGATAAGCACCTTATCAAAGTCTTCACCGCCAAGCATTTGGACAAGTGTTTCAAGTTTGTGATCTTTGTCGCGTGATTCGACGATGTCTTGTTCGACGTGTTCGCTGGTGTCTGAAGTACGAACGTGCACTTCAACTGGGTTTTTTAGGAAGGTGTTAACCAGCGCTTGAATAGTTGGAGTGATTGTTGCACTAAAGAACAGTGTCTGACGGTCACGTGATGTCTGGTCGACAATTTCACGGATGTCGTTGATGAATCCCATGTCGAGCATACGGTCAGCTTCGTCGAGTACAAGGTATTCAACAGTATCAAGCTTCAGTTCACGGCGCTTCATGAGGTCCTTAAGACGACCTGGAGTACCAATGATGACATGCGGACGACGACGTAGGTCGCGGATTTGACGTTCGATATTCATTCCACCAACACAGAGCGCTGAGAAAAGACGCATACCACGTGAGAATTCACGGAACTGTTCGTCGATCTGTACTGCAAGCTCGCGTGTTGGAGCCATAATAAGGACAGAGTTAAACATTTGACCACCACGGATCTTCTCGATAATAGGAAGAATAAAGGCAGCTGTTTTACCAGTACCGGTGTTCGCAAGACCGATTACGTCTTTTCCATCAAGAATGTATGGAATCGCTTGGTCTTGGATTGGGCTAGGTGTAATGTAGCCTTTTTCGATAATGTTGTGCTTTAGGTCGTCACTAAATGCGAAGTCAATAAATTGGTGCTTCGGTACGTATACGACTTCTTCAGCCTTTGTAACTGCTTTGTTGATGAACTTGCTTGGGTGAATGTAAGCACCACGGCGTTGTCCACCACCACTTGGACGACGGTTGCCGCCACCTTGGTTGTTTCCACCGAATGAACGGTGTCCTGGACGTGCACCACGAGGTGCGGTTGATCGATTTTGAAAAGCCATAAGCTATAGAGTCCCTTTCTGGGGCTAATTAATAATCTGCATAGCAGACGAACAGTGAGAACCTTTTGATTTCTCACTAGGTAAAGCCTTTATTGGCTAACCGTGAGAGGCGGTATCCATTCGGATGCGTATATTTTCATTATAGCACAAGCTACTTTATTTGTCTAGGGGTCGGTGATATTTGAGGAGTATAATAGATATATATAACGGAGGTGCGTATGCTACAAGGAACAAAGGCATTTAGCGGGTTTAGTGTGCAGGATTTGGACGCAGCAGAGCTATTTTATGGAAAAATTTTGGAACTCGATGCCAGGCGCACCGATATGGGTTTAGAATTGCACCTTGGTAAAGAACTAGTTATTTTTATCTATCAAAAAGAAGATCACGTCCCCGCTACTTTTACGATTCTGAACTTCCCGGTTGAGGATATTACCAAGACGGTTCAATACCTTACCGATAAAGGTGTCGAATTTGTCCGCTATGATAACCTTCCTGCTCCCCAGGATGAGTACGGAGTATTACGTGGTAAAGCGGCTGGATATGGGCCGAATATTGCCTGGTTTAAAGACCCTTCGGGCAATGTGCTTTCAATACTTGAGAATTAAATTACCCTTTTAATCTATAGAAATTGCGTTATCAGGCTCACCGTGACAACGGCCCCAACAATATAGTTCAGCCAAATAAATCGCCGCCAGCCTTTATTGGTCTTAGCCGATGTTTTGTCTGTAATAAGCATGTAGGGCGTTACATTTACTATATATAGCATGCCGGCGGTTGCGACAACGTATGCGACGCCACCTTGCCTAGCGGTAACAATAACGGCCGCGACGTAGAGTGCATAGCTAAACCACACTGTCGCACGTGCGCCAAAAATAGTGGCAATGGATTTAAGCTCACCCTGACGGTCTGGGATAACGTCTTGAACTGCGCCAAAGGCATGGCTGGCAATCCCCCACAAGAATAGTGCGAGGGCGAATGGCCATGCTTGTGGCTGGAATCCGGTAACGGCGATAGCGAACACCATTGGGCCAACAAAGTGAATGCTGCTAGTGACTGAGTCAAGTAGTGGAATTTCTTTAAATCTTAACCCCTTCAGGCTATAGGCAATAACAAAGAATAGCACCAAAAGGAATATTGCTACCGCACCTACATTGAGCGTTAGGGCAAGAATTGTGATGACAAAAGGTAGCGTCGTAATGAGCGCCGCCCATAGGATTGTCGGATGAAAGTTTTTTGCCTCAACCGCGCCTTCAATACTATTTTTGCGCGGGTTGCGAATGTCTGATTCGTAATCAAAGACGTCATTTACTCCGTACATAAGTAAGTTGTAAGGGATGAGGAAAAATAGCGTGCCGATAAAAAACAGCGCGTCAAATCCCCCGCCAAGCACTAAATACGCAGCTGCGAACGGGAAAGCGGTATTCACCCACGAAATCGGGCGGGATACCTTAAATAGTTTCGTGATTGTACTAGCGGCGTTTTTCATGTTTCTCTCCTAATCTGTTCCATACGAGTGGCACAATGCATGCGGCGTAAATGGCGTAGAAAAAGTCTTCGATTGGCGCTCCAAATAATGTCACTCCAAGCGTTTTTGCGTCAGTATAATCGACAATATCGAGATTAACGATAATCGGGTCAAAGATCGCGGTAAGGATGATTAAGCCGATGAGTGTCGCCCACCACGCCTTTGACGGCTTGGTGAATTTAGTCGGTATAAACATCGCCAGCGTCAGAAGGAATAAGAGGTTGAGTATGAGGTAGGTTATCATTTCTTGACCCTTTCCTGCACGAAGCGATAGATAAGCAACGCGCTATAGGTTAAGACCGCTAAAAAGAATAACTCCTCGACTGGAAACTCGGGAATAATACGTAACGGGAGCGTCAACGCAGATCCTCCGTGAAAAAATATGCCGAGTTTGATACCAAAAATATCCCAGACAACGAACAGCCAGATAGCGATAGCCAGTGTGAAACCGGCCCGCTTAGCGTTATGAAAGAAGGCTAATTTATATCGGTAATCAATCAGTGTCAAGCAGCCTAGAATTACAATGAGCGCAGCCAGGTAGACGAATTGCATAGCTAGATCTTCTCGACTTTCTGAACCGGTCCACCCTTTTTGATGCCGACAATTCGCTTATAGACGAGCTCGGCGCTAATAAGACACATAGGCAGGCCAATGCCCGGAACAGTACTGGCACCGACGTAATATAGATTCTTGAGTTTCTTACTTTTATTTGGAGTTCGCCACATGGCACTTTGTTTTAGTAGGTGCGACATTCCGAGGGCAGTTCCTTCCCAGGAATTATATTTCGCCTCAAAATCGTTTGGTCCGAACGTTTCTAGGGTGACAATGCGATCAGCTAGGTCTGGTGCGTTAATGCCATCAGCAACTTGCTGAATGAATCGTTTGACGAGCTTATCTTGAGATGCGGCAGTGAGTTCTATACCTGTTGGAAGCGGAACAAGGACGAATACATTTTCATGCCCTTTTGGCGCAGTTGACTTGTCTGTCGCGCTTGTACGGCTGACGTAGATTGAAGCTGACGTAGGAATTGTTTTGTTCTGATAAATATCCGCAAAGTTCTCACGCCATTTGTCGACGAATAGTAAGTTGTGGTGCTCCATTTGAGGCAGACTGCCCTTTACACCGATATACAGCAACAGTGCAGAAATACCAGATTCTTTCTTTTTCCAAAAAGACGCTGGGTAGCTTTGGGCTGGTTGATCAAGCAATTTCGTTTCAGTGTGGTGAAGATCGGCGTTGGATATGATGATGTCGGCCGCGATTTCTTTGCCATCGACGATAATACCAGTTGCTGTACTGTTCGTGTGTGTAATGCGGGAAATGTCGGAATTTAGGTGATATGTAACGCCGTGTTTCTGACCAATCTTCTGTAATAGTTCAATAATCGAATACATTCCCCGAGCAGGATAATAAACTCCCTCTTTGAAGTCGAGCGCACTCATCAGGCTATACATTGCTGGCGCTTGAAACGGCGAGGTACCTAGGAATACCATCGGATATTCCAGGATTTGCTGCAGTTGTTTTGCTGTAACGAATTTTTGAACCCGACTATGAATGGTCGTCAAGAGCAGCTTTGTCATCATTGGGCTTTTTGAAAGCACTTCCCTATTCACGAGGTCGCCAGGATGCGAAAAGTTAGTATACAGGAAATGCTTCAGCGCCATTTGGTAGATCTCGTCACCTTCTTTGACATAGCTTTCCAGTCGTTTACCTGAACCTGGTTCGATTGCTTCAAATTGAGGGCTATCTTTTTTTACATCGCCATTAACCGTAATGGGGTCATGTGATTCAAAGAATACTTTGTAGCCTGGATTGAGTCGTTTGATGGCAAGTTCTTTATTGATATCGACACCAAACAGTTTAAAATACTGCGTGAAAACGGCCGGCATTAGATACCAAGACGGTCCAGTGTCGAATGTAAATCCGTTTACTTCTAACTTCCCGGCACGCCCGCCAAGCTGACTATTCTTTTCGTAGACATGAACATCATATCCTGCTTTTGCGAGCAGGTTTGCTGTCGCCATGCCCCCGATACCGGCGCCGATAATAATAACTTTTTTAGGCACGGCCTTTACCTTTTAGCGCAGCTTTTACGAGAAATAACCCCTTTTGAGCATCGTTTAGTCGAACCCTTTTCGTTAAAAGTGCATGAGCCGGTGTGAGTTTAATTTTATTTAATAAGCCAATGTAATACTGGTAACTGAGCGCAACGGCTTTTTGTGATGAAGCCGGAAGCGTATCGATAGCTGATTTTGCAGCCAGGAAATCTTGCTCAATATCTTTGATGATTGCTTGCTTCGTTTTTTCATCGAAGGTTTCTTTGCTTGAGTTTGGAAAGTACCATCGTCCGAGCTCATCGGCATCGGCAGCAATATCACGAAGGAAATTAACTTTTTGGTAAGCTGCGCCGAGTCTTTTAGCAGCTGGCTCGAAAAAAGCATATTCCTGTTTGCTTGAGACGAATAACTTTAGGCACATCAGACCAACCACTTCGGCTGATCCGTGAATGTACGTTTCGTACTTCTTTTGATCATATGTTTGCGGCGTCAGATCCATGCGCATACTTTTAAAGAACGGCGTAATAAGGGTGCTGGTGATGTCAAATTTTCGTGCGGTCTGTGCGAATGCATGGACGATTGGATTCGTACTATACCCTGATTTAATCGCACGTTTCGTCTCGGCTTCAAGCGAATCTAGTAGCTCGCGTTGGTCGGCGCCTTCGTACGTATCAACAATTTCGTCGCCAATCCGAACGAGTCCGTAGACTGCGTAGATATGCGGGCGAAGCGACGGTTCAAACAGCCGAATACTCAAACCAAAAGATGTTGAATAGGCGTTCGTGACAAGCTTACTTGTTTTGTAGCTGGTTGCGGTATACAAATCCATTACTTCTCGCGCCTAATACAAAGATCGATAAGTTCAGTAAACGTGGCTTTATGAGCAGGACTAATAGTTAAAGCGTTCACCAGACTATAGGCATGCTCTTGGTAGCCGGCAATTAGTGTTTCGAGAGACGATTTTGCTCCACTCTCAACAAGAAGTGATTTAAGTTTTAAAATATCATCATCGGTCGCTTTGTGATTACCAAATAACGAATCGAATTCGAGCCGCTCGGTCTCACTCGCTAGTTTTTGGAATTCAGACAGGAGGAGTGTTCGCTTGCCTTCCTTTAGGTCTCCCGTGGTACTTTTGCCAGTTTTCTCTTCGTCACCGAATACTCCCAGTAGGTCATCTTGGAGCTGATATGCAACACCAAGCTGTTCACCGAGTTTCTGCAGAATATCCTGTTGAAGCTGATCTGCCTCTGCAAGGATCGAACCGATCAGGAACGGGTTAACAAATGAATAACTTGCTGTTTTTTGCTCTGCTATTGTGAGCGGGTCGGCTGAATCAGCGCCACGAAAAGCCGCTTCTGTATCAAGTAGCTCACCCCCAGCAACCTGAAAGACGCCTTTTGATAGTAGTTTTTGGCTTGCGAGTACCGCGGTCGGAGTTGCTTGAGTCTCGCTCATCAGTACGAATGATTCTGATATAAGTAGGTCGCCTGCTAGCATAGCAGCACTATTTGCGTAGTGTCGACGATCGTCAACATCCGCCAAAAGTTCTTCGTAGTGGTCCATATATTGCGTCGCAATATTTTTAACACCATATCGTATTTCGTCGCGGTCAATAATATCGTCGTGAATGAGCATCGACATATGCAAAAGTTCTTGGGCTGCTGCAGCGGATAATATCGTTTCGGGTGAGTTATCACTATATGCCTGATAAGTGAGGAATGTCATATACGAACGCAGTCTTTTTCCGCCAGCACTATATAGTTTTTGGATAGCTTGCCAGAGCGTTTCGTAATGTGGATTGATACGGCGTGCATCCTCTGTCAGCTGGTCGAGAAGTGGCGTCAGGAACCCATCAACAAGTATTTTTGATTCGGTAATAGTTAAGACTTTTGTTGCTGGTATATCAACGTGTTCCATGTTCTCCCTACTATACCATTTAGAGGAGGTTTTGGTACCCGAGTGTAGTGATTAACACAAATGAAAAAGGCGTTCTCATCCAGCGATAAACTGGACGAGAACGCCTTGGTCCTTTCATTGATTCATTGTTTAGCACGATCCGGCGTTGATAGCGCCTTGATTGATTTCGAGCACTAGCACGCGGTTGTTTTTCGTCGGACCGTTATTGCCGTCGTTGAGTCGATTGCATGTCACGACGTAGATCCTTCCGGGGATAGGGTCCGCGTAGCGATACTTGGCGTCGATTTCGTACATGTCGCCTTTATCAATTACTCCGTTTCCATTGGTGTCGATGATCGAGTCCTTGCGGATCGTGTCGTCGATTGCAACAACGTTGTAACAGATTCGACCGTTAGCATTCACGACGACTGCGGGGTCACCAACTTCGACCTTCATGAGAGGCTGGAAAACCCCGAGGGGCTCACCTTCCTTTCTGTAGGGCGATGTGTGTCCAGCGATCGTCGCACTCGTCTGTACATCCGTTCCGACTTCACCACCGTTCGGGACTGTTGAATCCCAAACAATGGAAGAGGTGTCGGGGTTCGGAGGAGTGAGTTTGCCGTTGTGGGCGATATTGTCCTGCTCGGTCCACTTCATGATTGGCTCGGTCTGCCACTTTGGCAGCACGAGATTCGCCGAGTTGAATCCCACTGACGGAAATTCAAGTCCAGTCGGTGCACCGCTCGCGATATCGACATCGGGAACCGTTGTCGGGGCGACCGTTGGCTGTACGAACGGAACGCGCGTCGGCTCGGGAGCCAGTGCGACCTCCGCTCTAAACGATGGACTGATCACGACGTAGGTCGCGACTGAGGCCAGGACGGTAAGTATTGCTATGAGGACAACAAGTTCGACACGTGCCTTCTTGCGTCGTGCAGCAGTGTCATCCTGTCTGGTTGATGGTTCGGGGACCACCTCGGGTGTCAAGCTCAATCTATCCTCTTTTCATGTCAGGGAATGGCTATACGGCCAATTGTCGGGTGAGGTACTAATGAATCTAAAATGAAAGGTGCCACTGTGGCGCCTTTTATAAAAGGTTCACGAGTAACTGTTATAATTATAGCACAAAATATGAAAAAGTAAAGAGGTAGAGGTTTGCTTAGAGTGTATATATTGCCAATTGAAAAGGGACCCCACGAGGGGGTCCCCGATCCGCAGAAGAGAGCAAAACTGCACTCAATTCATAGGATCAATTTCCAACATGCAGAGGTGCCCTTTCGGACTCCTCGATACTACTTGGTGTTCGACTCAGCTCTCGCTTAGGCCATGCGGCGACGGCGTACGAACAGCACAACGACCAGGGTCGCTACGGCTGCTATGATCGCCAGGTAGATGTATCCAGCGAGTGTGAGCCCGCCATCTTCATCTACCGCTTCGAACGTTCCAGTGTCAACGCCACCTGACGGCTTGCAGGCTTCGTTGGTGAACGTGAATGTCCACGAGGTCTGCGTGCCAGCGGCGAAGACGTACGGAGCCTTCCCGACCATGGTGACGCCGACGGTTCCGACACCCTGCTTGCGGTTGTCTACCGTCTGGTAATCGATCTGATCGGTATCGGCGGGAACGCCGAGCGTGTCCTTATCGATACCACACACATCTGACGCCTTAACGGCTCCAAAGGTGGTGATGATGATCGGGCAAGGTTCATTCGTGAACGTGTGCTTCCACGTGGTCACTGCATCCTTCGTGAAGAAGTACGGAACCTTTGCAACGGCGTTAACCGTTACATCACCGACGCCGTTCACACGGTTGTCGATGACCTGGTAATCGATCTGATCGGTATCGGCGGGCACGTTGACTTTGTCGTCCTTGATGTCACAGGTGTCACTGAACGTGACGCCAGCAAACGTCGTGATCTCGGTCGGGCACAGCTCGTTCGTGAACTTGAATTTCCACGATGTCACTGCATCCTTCTTGAACTCCAAATTCGCCTTAGCGACAGCCTTGACATCCACACTTCCGACGCCGTTCACACGGTTGTCGGTCGTCTGGTAGTCCACCTGATCGGTGTCGGCTGGCACGTTCAGCTTGTCGTCGTTCACTCCGCAGACATCCGACGCCGTAGCGGCGGCGAACGTCTCGATGACGCAGGGTCCGTAGACATTCTCGTCCCATGCTGCCTTGTCCACGACCTTGCGCTCTTCGATCTTGACCCAGGGGGCGACAGGCGTCTCCTTGGTCCAGTTCGCGTCGGTGTTCGTGTCGCTCTGTCCGCCTCCGGGGAGGTAGAAGATCGTCTTGGCGGGGATCGCGTTGTTGTCCGAAACCTGCTTGGACTCGACGTTGCGGGTGTCATTGCTGGCACCCGGGTTGGTCGTAGACCATGCAGACCAGGGTCCCCAGGCTGTCCAGCCGGCGTCCGTCTGTGAGACGGACGCGTAGTAGGACACGTTGACGTTCGGACCGCCGTACGTGGTCAGGTTGACCGACCCCTTGGGGTTGGACTCTGATCCACCGATGTACTGCGAAGGGATACCGCCGGAGCCCCAGACTGCGTTGATCACGGAGTCCGGAATCGCGCGCCATGAGTTGGTGTTGCCACCGACCCAGTGCCCGCTGACCGTCTGGCCGTTGACCTTGGTTGTGCCGCCATCCACGAAGTTGTACGTCGACTTGATGTACTTGTGCTCGATCTCGCCGTAGACCTTGGTGCGGGTCTGGTAGCGGTACTCGGGGTGCGAGGTTGCCTCCTTGCCGGGGATCACCTGGGAGTACTTACGCTCCTGGTGGCTCTCCTCGGCGTGGTGAATGGTTTCCACCACGCACTTGTCGGTGTTCTGGGTTGCAGCTGCCGGATCGGCTGATGCGAGTTGTGCCCCGACCAATGCCGCCGAGAGTGCAAGCACTCCAACGGTAAAGGTTGCGAGGGTACTCCTCGCCTTTCTAGCTAGCGAGTTCATGAAGAACCCTTTCTTGATTCATAGTGGGATGTACTACCTACAGTCAACGGGATGTCGACAGTAGGGTAAAGCGATGAGCTGAATTGTATGATGTACTTGCGCAAACCACATCATAAAGACGGCTCGCATACGTTTAACATTATAGCACAAATTAACAAAAAAGTAAATAGATAGGAGCACGATAGTCTTGGATGTCAACGCTTGAGCTTATCCGGTTCGCGGGTGTATACTAAATACAGTCATGTAAGTACTTCTCTTGCTGCGAGGACCTCGGTCCAAGGAAGGATTTCAACTTACAGGCTTATACAGAAGCCACCAAACCGATGCTATGCACACTCAATAGACGTATTCTATGAAGCGCCCCTGGTAATCGATACAATTCTACGTGATATTTAGTAAAAAGGCAGACGAGTCGAAGCGGTCTCTCTCCCCTCTCTAAATCTC
>Ga0247808_10000025_pt1 | contig 178760 bp, 182 predicted proteins | sample UWRJL089202R1_FD_179914 | JGI IMG/M metagenome (GOLD analysis project Ga0247808, IMG submission 179914) | Plant litter microbial communities from Arlington Agricultural Research Station in Wisconsin, United States - UWRJ-L089-202R-1 | ecosystem: Environmental > Terrestrial > Plant litter >...
TCTGGAATTAATCATGACCGATAAGTTTCGTTATCAGGACATGTTTACGACAATAAACATTCCCAATAAACAACGGCGAATTGCTTTAGAAGCAAAAACTCTTTTAGATGTTGCCCATGGACTCGAGCCTTGGGATCCTAATGTGCATCAGCACTTATCTAATGTCGAAGACACCGCTGATATGTTTCGAATTTCTTGGGAAGCAAATGATATTGAATCGCAGATGCAAGACAGACTCGCCCTCACTCTCGTAAGGCGAAGCCTAATAATTCACCTGGAACACAAGAATCTTGTGGATCGAAGTGATTATTCCCTAAAAAGTCTCTCGATAGGTAACGGACTCGTTCGTACGCACGCCACCAATAGTGTGCTTCGCAATAGTAATAACGAGGGATCTACAGCTAGACCGGATCTTGTCGCTTTTACCCGAAGCTTTATGGACACAACGGCTATCCTTGGGTTCTCCCAGCGATTACGTTCACTCCGCCAGACTCAGAATGAAAGCAGTTCAGCTAACTTCGCCAGTGCAGCGTGATCCGGCTCTAACGACTGGTCAGCCTCTTTGTGAAAATCGACTGCATGCGTAAAAGGAATCAAGTGAATATGCGCGTGCGGAACATCGACGCCAATAATCTGCGCACCAACATATTCTGCACCAAGCGTTTCACGGATATGAAGCGCTATTTTCTTGGCAGCTAACGTTAGCTTGGTGTACGTTTCGTCGTCCAAGTCCCAGACGAACTCAACCTGCTTTTTGGGAATGACGAGGGTGTGCCCAGGCATCACCGGATTAATATCAAGAAACGCCAATACGTCCTCGTCTTCATAAATTTTATGAGAGGGGATTTGGCCGTTAATAATCTTTGTAAAAATAGAATCTTGCATGCTTTTATTGTAACGCAAACAAAAAAAGACCCGCTAGGGTCTCATTAAGAATAATTTTGGCGGAGAGAGAGGGATTCGAACCCTCGGAACCTTGCGGTTCACTTGTTTTCGAGACAAGCCAGTTCAACCGCTCCTGCACCTCTCCAATTTTTCTATTGTAACAGATGGGAGCTGCGCAAATTAAGGATAGGCCTAGCGGCCAATACCAAACGTCATAGATATAAGCTCCGGGAGCTGAAGCACGAAAAGCGCTGAAAGGATTGTCATCACCACCCCAAGAACATTGCGCGTACGGGTGCTTTTGGCTTTTACAATGCTAATGATGCCGAGCACGAGCGAAACAAGCGCAACAAGCGGAACATATTTCTGAACCGCTGCAACCGGGAGAAGAATAAACGCTAAAACATTCCAACCCGCTTGATCACCAACAATTGGATGAGGTAACACGATAGCAGCAGCATAAATTAGCCCAATAAAAGACAAGATCATCGCGCCACCAAAAAAGGTCGCGAAAGAGGCGAACGCCCATTTATTGAGTCTTTTGTAGAATGTTCCCGCTGCATTTATTGCGTTAGCTGGATACTTAAGCTGGGGTGTTTGATTATTCATATACGACAAGTATAGCAAACTATCTCACTCATGCTTGAGCAAAACAACGAACGGGAGCTTTTTAGCCTCTATCCTTATACGGGTAGTGCGCTGGAAAGTGGGGTCATTCAACTTATTGAAGAGGGTACCGTTCGCGAGGACGTATTATTCCTTCTGGCAAGCTTCGGCCATCAGCAGACCGACAAAGAAACGGAGCATAGATTATCGTGGCTCATTCTGAAGGATATTGTCACCCATGCTCGCAACCCAGATGATATGCGCGCAGACACGCTCGCACTATTAACAAAAGAAGCTATGCCTGACGCTATCATCGATTGGAACCTTAGGTTGAACGATCACGTGCGCAAGAGTTTTGAGCACATGTACTACAGCGTAGGTGATCTCGCTGGCGTGCTAGGGGAACATACCTTTGCGCATGTGGATGATAAAGATGAAGGATATCGTCGGTCCCGAGCAGTTGCAAAGGGTTTGTGGCGCGCAGTTGTTGCTCGTCATCACCCGGAATGGCTTAGTGATCACACAACTTACTTTGCACCCCGCATTTCTTTCGAAACTGTGTACGATAGCGTGAGCGATAAAACGATGAAGTCAAGAATTATCGGTCATGCAGTGCTCGGAGATCCTTTGATTTACGACACATATCTCGAAGCCAAGACGACGGGCGTAAAAGGCATAGCCGAAAAGGGCATAGAGTCGCTTCAATTACTGTTAAGCGAGGAGCACCCGGAGCTTTTGTGGATTTTGGTGCGGCGGCGTACAGGAATCCGAACGATACAAGTATGAGAAAAGCAATAAGCCCCGTCCTTCCACGGGGCTTATGCTCTACGTAGATGGCGGGGCTAGTGATTAGAGTTTTCGCACAAGTGCGGCCTTGACACCCAGGCTGGCAGGAATGATCCTGAAACTAATGCGCTTTATTGGATAGTCTCGCCAGCGAAGACAGACAATGCTGGTTTTGCCATATTCGTGACGATTGTAGTCGATCGTGTATCCTGCCATGTCTGGACCGTAATACTCACGGTCAGCACCCCAGGTTGCAGCCCAGTCGGTGAACTGAGCTGCGGCCGACATGACTTCGCCAGCGGCCAAATAACACCCGTCGGGAATATTACCCCGGGGCGGCTTGTATTTTGGATCTTTTTCGAGAGGGAAAAGGTAATCAAACCCAACCCACACCGGCTTCGTGTGATTCGGCACCCCCGGAAGAAGGTCGAACTCCTTGTCGAACACCCAACTCCAACCACTGTTCTTGCCAAAGCCAGGGGGAGCCACGATGGACTCCCACATCGCTCTAACATCACTCGGAACATGCAACAACAATACTTCTGTTGGTGTTCGGGGGTTAAAGCTCATCGGGATCTCTGGGATCTCGATTTTCTTACCCCATATGTACCGGGCGCGTGCGATCTGCTCTTCGGGTGTACGCCACCACAAAGGCATTGATACCGACCAGGGGTAGAAGAAAGTCGTGACGAGTCGACGAGCAGTCTCCGGCTCTTTAGTCAGCCGAACAGCCTGGGCCGCACTCAGACCAGCATTCTGCAAGGATCGAAGCAATTCGTGCCCCTGTCCCAGTGAAATATCAAACAAACGGTCCACCATGGAACCTCTTCCTGCCGAACTACTGCCTACGGGATTTCCGCCTACAGCTCGTGTTGAGAACGGCATACCAGCTTTGATTATTCAAAACAGGGACGCCATCCTCAAAAACTCTCTATTTTAAGGTACTCGATTATCTTCTCACAATACCGACCAAACGCAACCATAAGGGGTAATTTGCCCTTTATTCAAAGAAGAGTGTCGGTTGGAACATAGTCTTAAGCAGTGACGTAAGCATAATTGCGTCTAGTATAGCGGATATTTGTTCCAATCTTTATATCTATTGCTTTTTTATCATGTTTATGCTATAATTAACTTGCAAATTTGTTTGAATTTGTGAAGGTTTACATCGATCCTCCCACGAAAGGGGAAGACAATGGCACAACTGACTACGAACGAGGGTCTGGTCACCTATCCTGCACTTGATGTGCTTCCGCGTAGCGAGAAGTCGCTCAATGCACGGATGGCGGTTTTTGGCAGCCTCGTCTTCGTCATCGTTTGCGTGACGGGCCCTCTCCTTCTCGTGGAATTCCTCTCTCTCATGATGCAAGGCATGAGTGGCCTCAGCTACACGATCGACAACTGGGAGCTCAAGGCTTCGCTTACCGGCAACAGCATCCTGCTCACAACCCTACTGGGCGGTGTCGCACGGAGGAGCTGGAACGAGAAGTACAAGTACTACTCGCACGTGCCACAGGGAAGAGTCGCAAAGCTCTACCTCTCGGCTGCCGACGATTCACCTCGCTGCAACGTGGTCGTGGAAGGCTACAACCTCCTCAACCAGCTCCGCAGCGAGACATACGTGGTGACCGAAAAGAAGTGGCGCTCCTACAATGTCGATGACATCATTGGCATCGAACCCAAGTAGTACACCTACACCCTCCCAACAGGCGTGGCGAAAGCCCCTCTTCGGAGGGTGCTTTCATTTCCAAACAAAAACTACCTCCAATTAAAGAGGTAGCTTTGATAATTACAATCTGGTACACCTGGCAGGATTCGAACCTACGACCTCTGCCTCCGCAAGGCAGCGCTCTATCCAGCTGAGCTACAGGTGCATATATATAACTCGCTGTCATAAAAACAACGAGTTATATCTTTGTAACTAGAAGGTACTTTCGCGACTTTCGCCGACGGACAAAGGGTATTGTACCATAGTAATTGACCCGAGGCTAATGCTTATGGCTAGTTTTAAGGGCGTATTAAAGTCGCAGTTTACGAACAACGACATCAATAACATCGAGCTTCAAATCTTCCATCGGAAGTCGTTGCCCTAGAATATCCACGATTTCTTCGCCTGCTTCTTGCGGGAAGTATACCGATACACCGGGCGCGAATCGTTTTCGTGGAATCAACATAATCGAGTGGTGCTCGTCATCACGAATCAAACCAAAGGCTTTAAATTCATCGAAATGGTACAAACGCTCACCAACGTAAAGGCCTTGCTGCAGGCTAAGTGCATATGTCAGCATACGTGGGGGACGGCGAGTGTAAATAACAACGGCAATCGCCATCACCACCACAAGAACAGAGAAGGTATAGGATTTTAGAACGAATATATCAATCGCAATAAGCGCCAGTACTACTAGAACAAACAATACAAACCACAAAGGGCTCTTATCTAAATGTACGTATTCTTGCGCATTCCACGTAACCGGCACATCGGCAGGTAAAGATTCGCGAGGAACTTGAGACTCTTGTTCGGGCTGTTCTTCTTCGGAAGTTTCCCAGTAATTTTGCTTGTCTTCATCTGGATTCATTGTGATTTTAGTATACCATGAGCGGTTCTGACGAAGCTGCTTATTTCTACGCAGTAATTAATCTATACTTATATACAGAACTGGAGTTACCCATGGAACTAAAACACATCAACCAGCGCCTTGTATCGTATATTTCCGATAGGACACAAGATCGCTATGATCTCAGTCGAATGCGTCGATTAATGGAGCTTTTGGGCAACCCCCAAAACTTGCTCCGTATTATTCATGTCGCAGGCACTTCCGGTAAAACATCGACCGCATATTATGCGGCATCATTTCTCAAAGAGGCGGGGTATAAAGTTGGGTTAACGGTCTCACCCCACATTTCAAAAGTAAGTGAACGGGCTCAAATTAATCTCGAAACGCTCCCGGACGATATCCTTAGTGCAACTTTAGGTGAATTTCTGGACATCGTCGATGGGTTTGAACTACAGCCAACATACTTCGAGGTACTGATTGCTTTTGCCTACTGGTTCTTCCACAAGCAAGGGGTCGACTACGCCGTCATAGAAGTAGGGCTTGGGGGACTAGTGGATGGAACCAACGTTATCGATCGACCAGATAAAATATGTGTCATCACCGATATCGGACTAGATCATGTCGAAATACTTGGCGATACGATCGAGGAAATAGCTGTACAGAAAGCCGGGATTATTTACCCAGAAAATCACGTATGGATGCATAGTCAGGGCGGGGCAGTAGAGCAAATAGTAACCGAGACGTGCGCCCGAGTAGGAGCCTCTCTGTACATATCTGACGACCCGCACGGCCTTGATCATGTCGAAAAGTATGCGTTACTGCCCAAGTTTCAGCGCCGCAACAGCACCCTCGCATATGGCGCGGTCTGCGATGCCATAGGTCACCAACTATCTATAGCCCAAATAGCAAATGCCCTAAAAACTAGCATTCCCGGGCGTATGGAAATCTTTCACTACAACAACAAAACCATCATTCTTGACGGCGCCCATAACGAGCAAAAAATTACCGCACTTGTTTCTGCAATTAACGCCACCTACGCGGGCAAACAGTTACAGTTGGTTGTTAGTTTTGGAGAAAACAAAGCCAGTAGTGTTGATAGAAACCTCGAACTCCTACATACAGTAAGTGATTCGATTATTTTAACCGAATTTGAACTCGGACAAGATATGCCCCGTAAAGCAATCAGTGCCACAGAATTATCACAACACGCAAAAGCATATTTTGACCTTCCGGTGGTATGTAGTAACGCCGAGAAAGCATTTCACTTGGCGCTAAAGAGCGAGTCACAAGTTATATTATTCGTAGGCTCTTTCTATCTACTGAATCATATACGTCCGCTACTTGTTATGGGCGGGGAAGCGGCGAGTTAAGCGCCTGGATGTAGAAATCATCTACCAACCTTTTCTGTACATCACCAGATGACGCATAGTGCTCAAGCCCCGGATGAGCATTAACTTCAAGCACCGCATATTCAGCATCATTGCTCGTAATATCTGCACAGGCAAGATCAACTCCACACAAACGAAGGTTCATACCAGAGGCAATTTTCTTTGCTAATTCTACCCACTCGGGCGCTATAGAACTAGTGAAGTCCACAGAGGTACCGCCGGCAGAGAGATTTGAAATAGCCACAAGCGGCTGTGTATCGCCAACCATAGGGACAAACAATCCACTGAGCCCCTTTTGACCAAGATATCTTTGAACCTGCGGGTCAGCGATCGAAAGCTGTATGTCGCGTCCTTGTCTTTCGTAATCCTTTTGTAGATCATTGACAAGTGTCTCAAGCGAATCTACACCGTTTCCCGTAACTGCGAGCGGGATACGTTGATATGCACAGATTAGTTCTCCATCAAAGACGACAACCCGGTAGTCTGGCATAGCTACAGCTCGTTCTACAACGGCGAGTCGAGTTTGATTTTCATTATAGAGATCAAATATTTCTTGAAGTTCGTTGGCGTCTTCAACTCTATACACGTCACCACCCTTAGCGCCATCCACAGGCTTCACATATACAGGGTATCCAATTGATTCATCAATATAATTAGGTGCTTCATCGACAGTATTTGTCACCTCATGCCCCTTTAGACTTTGGGCTTCTCGGATAGTGTCCGCCCACCAGGGCAAAAGGAACTCTCGACCCTCCGGAACAGTAACTCCAAGGTGTTTTAGCACGAATTTTGTATGGCCTTTATCCTTTGCTAGTTCCGACGAAGTCTTGACGTTAAGGCCAAGGTCATTACCGTATGTTATGCGCGAGCTTCCGTCTTCGTACTGGATTCGAGCGATGTATCCGTACTCAGGTTCTGCCAGAACAGACTCAACGTTCGTAAGTCGACCTTCGTTAAATAAGCGAAGAAGGTTACGAGTAACGTTCGGGTAATGCTCGGGAATAGCTGGTGGTGGTAAAAACTCTTGTGAAGTCATAATAAAGTTATTTATACAACAGATTTCTATTGTTGTCTAGTCTTGCGAAAAACATACCGCGTGACATCGTAGTCATTATCTTCATTCATATCGCCCATAACGTCGTTTTCAGATAACGCAACAATTATAGTATCCTTTCCGTCACCAAAAGAAAAAAGCCCTGATACAGCAGGACTTCCTTCACTTGGCGGAGGAGCGGAGATTCGAACTCCGGCTCCAGGTCTCCCCAGACTAATGATTTAGCAAACCATCCCCTTCAGCCACTTGGGTACTCCTCCGTATATGTCGTAACGTGTTTCACGAAGCAGCCACTTGGGCGCACTTATGCTCTCTACGACTTGAACGATTGTAGCATAAAACAGAGGCCCGGGCTAGATTCCCACTCTATTATTTGCTATAATAGAAATATAATTGTTTAATATTTTAAAAGGAGAAGCGGAATGAGCATAGTACATATCTTACGAATTTTTAGCCCTGTCGTTCTTGCTTCTGTACTCGTGGTAGGCGCCTCAATGCTATTTTCTGACACTTCTTTTGCCGCGAGTATCAACGATGGAGTCAACGCCGCAAAGGGAGACGGTCAACCAGCCGAACTCTTCGGTGATACCGGGGTCATCACAACCATTACAAACATATTATTATTCGTAGTTGGTGCCCTAAGTGTGATCATGCTCATTTTCGGTGGACTCCGTTACGTCGTATCTGGAGGTAACTCAACAGCGGTCACTGCAGCGAAAAACACAATTTTATATGCAATCGTTGGACTCGTGATTGCATTCATTGCTTATGCTGCAGTGAATTTTATCCTAAGTACCGTTATGTCCGGCTCTGCTTTTGGTAGTGGCGGAACAAACGTTTAGCAATTAAAAAACAGCCCAAAAGGCTGTTCTTTAATTGGCGGAGAGGGCGAGATTCGAACTCGCGGTAGGTCTCCCCACGCTTGTTTTCAAGACAAGTACCATCAACCACTCGGTCACCTCTCCAGGTGAGTGGACATTGGCTATTTTAACAGATAGGGGACGATCAGTCGAGAGGCTGGCGAGAAGTCGCCGCCACCCAGATTGTCGTTGCTCCAGCATTTTTCAGTAAAAGCGCAGCCTGTTGAATTGTTGCGCCAGTTGTTATGACGTCGTCCAATAAAACGTAGGTAGCGGTAGGATCGATGTAGCCAGCAACTCGGAACGCACTCCTTGCCTGTAGAAGTCGATCTTTTCGATTAGCATGATGTTGCGTAAGTACATTACCCCGAAGAAGGAGTTTACGAACGGGGAGACCACGTTTACGACCTAATTCCTGGGCAATTAACAGGACGTGGTCGTAGCCCCGTTCTCGTATATGCGCAGGTGTTGTTGGCACAGGAATAAAGACCGTAGACGACGGAAGAGATGGAAGTCTCAAATGTAGCAAATCAGCCAAGTCCACAGAGGCCGCTTTCATATTGCGGAATTTAAACCCACCAATAAGTTGCTGCAGCGGACCACTGCGCACACCCACCACCCAGGCTTGATTAAATGCGGCTTTATGTTCATCACAGACACCATTTGTCGCTAAGTTTTGGCATAACACGCACCCAGAAAATGCTTCGCTAACGATGTTATATTTACAATTGTAACAAAAAGCGCCACCAATCTGACCACAGCCAGAACAGAGGTGCGGCGCGACCACCGATAGAAGGGTGTCTAGTATTGTGTTTTTTACGTTTGGCATAAGTATGATGTTGATTATAGTGATGGTCGACGTTATAATACGAAGGACTATTTGTCAAATGAGCCTAGAGAAAGTGGAGGATATCATGGCCCGCAAACAAAACGAAGACCTATTAATTGAAGATGAACTAGCTGCCGCTTTTTTGAGTGACGACGACCTTTCATCAAACGATGTACCAGCACCAGCTGCGACAGACGATACCTGGGACGACAGCGAAGAAGAATTTCCTGGCCAACTAGCTGTTGATGTATACGAAACCGAAGAGAAGCTAATCGTAAAAGCCCGCACAGCCGGTGTAAACAAAGAAGAACTCGATGTGAGCATTAGCGACGGAATCCTTACGATCAGCGGAACCCTCAATAGCGGTGACGATGAAAATGCAGTCAACTGGCACATCCAAGAATGTTACTGGGGAGAGTTCAGCCGAACACTCGCATTGCCTGTTAGCGTGAAAGAAGATGAAGTAGAAGCAGTCCTAAAAGACGGCGTCCTTACCATCAGCTTCCACAAAATCAAGCAAGAACAAGCCAAGAAGATCCAAGTCCTCTAAATAATTTAGGGACCTAGAATCATTCTAGTTCATCAATCTTAATAGATTACGAAATAAGCTCCTGTCATACGGAGCTTATTTTATTACCCTTCAATTTACAAAAGGGGACAAAGAAAAACCCCGACGAATCGGGGTTTTGTTCTATAAGAGTTGGATGATTATCCGTTTGTAAGTGCGACAAGTACCCAGTTCACGATGGCGAAGGCTAGGAATGCGATAACAAGCCCAATGATCGCGTACATAATAGTGTTCTTTGCGGCTGTTACGTTTCCGCTGTCACCAGCAGAGATTGTGTAACGAATACCACCAATGATCAACATGATCACTGAAATTGCACCAATAAGGAACAACATGATATTAACGATAGTATTAAAGATTGAACCGTCACCACCGAATAGTGTCGTACTACCAGCAGCGCCATCAGGTCGTGCAGCATCGATACCGCCCTGTAGGCCGCCTGATTGTGCGTAGGTGTTTGTTGGAACAAATACAGCTACGAGTGCAAGCGCAGTTGAACCCGCGAAGCCAAGTAGTGCTTTTTTTGAAATTTTCGTTTTCATTATAATGATATTCCTTTCTTATAGAATCTCTTGGTACAGTTATAGCAGATATTTAGCTTTTTGTTAAGGGTTACTTGAACTGTTCAACAACCCAGTTCACGATGGCGAAAGCTAGGAATGCGACCACCAAGCCAACAACTGCATAAAGGATAGTGTTCTTTGCTTTTGTGACCTGACCGCTATCACCAGCAGAGGTAGCATACAAAATACCCCCGAAGATGATAACGATGACAGATATTGCCCCAATAATAAACAGGAGTACATTGATGATATTTTTAATCAGGTCCTCTGAGCCTTTTCCTGCGTCTTTACAAATTGCCGCGTTAGGGTCGGCTGCACACTGATCGGCAATAACATTTACCGCATAGGTGTTTGTCGGAACAAATACGAGCCCAATACCCAGTACTAGTAAACTAGCCGCTATTAGCTCTTTCATTTTTTTTATCATTTTAATTAAATCTCCCGCTTACAAAGTTTGTTATAGCAAAGGCCGCCAACACGATCACCAGTCCAACGACAGCATAAAGGATCATGTTCTTTGCTTTTGTGACATTAGCGGCATTTCCTGCAGAGGTAGCAAACAGCAGGCCGCCTATAATTATGACTATAACCGCAACGACCGCTGCGAGAAAGTAGACAATATTAAGTCCGTTCGCAAGTACATTATCGGCAGAGACCGCTGGAATACCCGCATCACTAGCAGAAATTAGGCCCGAAAATTGTACGAATAGTTTATTCATATGATTATCCAATAATTCCAAATATTACGTTTACTATAATCACTGCGCTGATTGATATTACCAGCCCAATGATCGCATTCAGGATCGTCTTTCGTGCGCTCTCTACCCTTGAAGGGTTGTCTCCGCCGGTAAGGAACTGGAAACCACCATACAATATAAAGAAGACCGAAATATACCCAACAAGATAGAGTGCAATTTCAATAACGTTCATCACAACACGCCAGATAAAATCAGACAGCTCAAGTTTTGCACCGTTTAGCTCAGACCCAGGTGAAGACACCGTACATTCACCAGTCGAGTCTCGGATCGCCAAATTTTTATACCAAGGAGGAATACCCAAAATACCCACTTCACATGTTTTGTCAGTTACGGCGGCATAAGTATTCTGAGGAGATATCATCACAGCTGTTGGTGCGGCCACAAGTCCGATGAAAACAAGGCCGAATAGTATATTTTTTAAAGTTTTCATTAGTTAAACAACCCCCCAGGAATAAGGAAGTTAAGGAATGAATACATAAGTGCATATGCAACCACGCCGATAACTACATTTGTAATGACCCCGATGGCTTTCTTTACCTGTTCAGCACTTCCACCGGCAGAGGTATAAAGAACAGAACCATATATGATGCCCGCAATTGCTAAAACACCAACACCGGCGGTTAATATGTTAATTGCTAACAATAAGATCCCCCAAAGACCCGTTGTTTTAATGTCACCCGTGCCGTCTTGATCACATTTAATAATAGCAGTGTCAACTCCGCCACATTTTTCAGCTGCAAAAGTAGTAACAGGTGGTGTCGTGGCGAGTAAGCCGAACACTACCAACGAACCCAATACTATGTTCTTTACTATTTGTTTTATCTTCATACTCTCTATAAATTACGACGTTCCTTGCTTTTTTGCAAGTTTTCATACATAAGCTATTTACTTTTTTGGCTTTTTGTGATATATTAGCTTTAACAAAGTGCGCAAGCACTGAAGTTGCAACAAAGCCCAAGTCGATACATATAATAGTCGCCAAGTGCGAAAGGAACATACAAAAGTGCCTGAATCAAGCAACCCGAACATAAACTACATTACGGCAACTGAAACACAAAAAACCTCAGGTGGAACACCTCCTCCATTCGACAAGCCACCTAAACCAGAGACTAGGTCTAGAAGGGGAGTTGTACTCGGCGTAACCGCAGGTAGTCTTGCGCTTGCCGCAGCACTAGCGGGTGGCTTTGGCTTAGCTGCAAATAACAGTGGCGCAAAACCACCAGAGGCACCCAGCCAGGGTGAGCCGGCTAACATCGACAATATTGACACCAATGACACCCCCGATTCAACCGAAGGTACCGTTGATATCTATACTATTCCTGTAGATCTGCAACCTTACTATGACGAGGCGCCTGAAGTATTTAATGCGCGCCCTATTGCAGAACGTCTTGATACCCTCTGTGGGTGGGAGATGCAAAAACTTCCACGTGTTGGCGAAGACTACGCTGCCACTAGTAAGAATGACATAGACCTTATGCCAGCTATATCTATCAACAACACGCCGCAAGAAATTCAATCTATAAGCACAAACTTATTGCGGCTTGCAATACTAACGCCCGATGTTAGTCTTAAAGCGAAGATCTTTGGATGTGCGTACGAACAACCACTTCAAGATCAGAACTACATAAACTTGGTAACAAAGTTCAGTGACCCAAATCTAGTTATATCTCCTATTCAAACATACGCATCCACAAATGAGCTCGGTGTGCCTATCGTGAATTCTTTCACCGAATCTACAGACAATGACGAAACACACAGAAAGGTAACGATCGAAGCCGCAACAGAGAGTGGCGAATCAATATATACAGGTACATATGTATACGTCGATGCCAAAACACCTAACTGGGTAGTATCGAGCAACTAATACACCTTCCGGTCTTCTTAAACGCTCATGATTAACACCTATTAATCATGAGCGTTTTGTAGTTTAATAAGTCCTATATGAAGCGACTGTGGTCAAGGCGTGGGAAACTATTACTCATTTTGTTTGTGTTTGTTTTGTCGACCGTTTTTTCCGCAGTCAGTCCTCAGGTTACCTCTGCAGCCGATATACCACAAAAGTACGACACTTTATCACAAGATAAAAAGGCTCGGTCTTACGCTTACTACAGAGCGATGGACACATGCGTACTAAAGCTGAATGATAAAATCAAAGCCAATGCATCGTACGATGGTCGCCAAACCGACCCAGCAAATGGGTTTTGGTTCGGAACAGGCACGGCCGACAGAGATACAAACGGTACCGCATTTGTATCGCCATTTTCGGGTAACGAAACTGGCGAAAGGGGCTGTAGCTATATCGTGGCAACAGCCATTACCGATTACTGGGTATCTGATGAATATGTGACCGCTTTTAACAAAACGGTCGCAAATAAGAGTACAGACCAAAAATACAATGCCTATGGGCTATTCCTGCACAATATGGGCTATGAGTGGAACGGAAGTGACGCATGGGAGATTGAACCATCAGTCAACAACGACGACCAGCAACGCTCTAAGCTAAAAACATTCTTAAGTGTTATGGGGGTTAGTATCGATTATTCGGCCCCGACCGAATATTACCTTAATCAAAACGCATTCTCTTATAAGTGTAGTCCGAATGTACTTGGAGTTTATTCTTCGCTCAGCGACAGCCTCAAGAATAACATCAAAGACGGCCTTACATATACAACTGAAAACAATAACGTACGTAAATATGCGAAAATATTAACACCCGAGGCTGGCGGAAAACTGGTCGACTACGGCTATTCATATTACCCAGGAGGAGTAACGTTTCCTCAGCCAATAAAAGACAGTAAAATAGAGACCATAGGGTATCCGCTCTACGAGGGAAATAAAAAGACATGTACCGAAATGGTCGCAAACATGAATGCGAACGTAAAGGAATACGTTGACGTCGTTATCGCCAAGGCTTGTACTGATTTAGGTTATGACACGAGTATCGTTGACTCACTTGGCAATGCCTCGGCAAATAGTTCGATGGTAACTGCATGTAAGTTGGGGGTTCAGAATACAGACAATGCCGGTTTTTGCCAAAGTTCGTATGATGGAGTGGACCGAGAGCACGGTGTTGAAACGACTGTCGATGAGTCAAAAGAACTAAAGGCGTGTCTCGACGGTCAGGGGGTAAAAGCAGGACTTGGTGAGGGTGTGGGCGCCATTACCGAAACAAAACCCACCACCACTTCCTGTGTCATCGAAAGTATCGGCTGGTTAGTATGTGGAGTAATGGGAGCCATCTCTGGTGTTGTCGATGGCATGTACGGATTAATCCAAGATATTTTAGTGATCAACCCACTACAACAAATAAATGATGATGGTACGACCAGCGCCCAGTATACTACCTGGCAAAATATTAGAAATATCGCCAACGTCCTATTGGTTATTGGTTTTATCGTCATTATCTTTTCACAGCTAACTGGTGCGGGGGTATCTAATTATGGTATCAAGAAATTATTACCACGAATTGTACTGGTTGCGATAGCGATTAACTTATCCTACATTATTATGGCTACTGCGGTTGATATCACCAATGTTGTTGGGGTTGGTATAAAAACCATTCTTGATACAACAGGTGCGGATGCCACGCTTCAAAGTGTTAGTTTCGAAAAGATTAGCGAAGCATACCTTACGGGTGCGACAACAATTGCCATTGGTGCCACTGCTGCCGCGGTTGCTATTGGTGCGGGGGGGTTCAGCGCTAGTGCACTCGCTTTAATGGCGCTGCCATTTATTTTAGGTGCACTTTTGTCAGTACTTGCAGCTTTCGTTACTATGTTTATCCGAAATGCACTTATTATCGTTTTGGTTATTATTTCACCAATCGCATTTGCGGCCTATCTACTCCCTAATACTCAATCCCTGTTTGATCGTTGGCGAAAATTACTCACGAGTATGTTGGTGTTATTCCCGATGGCCGCCCTACTATTTGGTGGGTCTCGGTTGGCTGCATATATTATCATTTCATCGGGACAAACACTGTCAGTATTGATTGCATTATTTGTTATGGTCGCACCACTGGGTGCATTGCCATTTTTGATACGTTCATCAAATAGCATTCTATCGGGCATCAATAATAAACTGCAGGGCGCAGCAAAGATGGCCCGCGGGGCAACACAACGAGGGCTCAAGCCATTCGTCGATAAACAAAGAGCTCAATACAAAGCGGGTCAACGAAACTTCTTAGGTATGCGCCAACGACCCGGTAGTCGCAACAACCTAGCTCAAGGTTTTGACCAACGGCGTCGTAGTCGTACTCTCGAAACTGCCAATGCTGAGGGCGATGCTGAACAAAACTGGAGTGCCGCAGGAGTTGCAGGTGATACAGGTGCCGGTCGACGGGCTCAGCGCGCCCAAGATGCACAAAAAACATTGGGTACTCGCAAAGCAGCTAACGACGCCCAAATTGATGAGCGATCCAAAAATCGTATTGCAACACCAGGCACACCTGATGCTGCTTATGAAGCTCAGACGTTTGACGCCCAAAAGGGAAGTGCTGCTGCCGACTCAATTATTAAGCAGCGCAACTTTGAACGAGTCCAAAACAATGCGATTAGTACAAGTGCTGCTGGTGGAGGTGTAGGTCTTGGTACAATCGACCGTCAACAATTTGGCACCGACGAAGCAACCAAAGCAACCGAACTACAAATTAGAAGAGACAATATGGTGTCTGGCATCGCAGCTGGTGCCGTTCAGGGACAAAAGGCAGCACAAGACGCAATCAATATTGTTGAAACACAAGAAAAGGCAGAGTATGCCGAGACCCGAGATGTCGCATTGGTCGACGAAGCTAAAGTTGCGAGTTCGCGAGTTGCGGCCGCCGAGAGAGTCGAGGAGCAAGAGTATGCAGGGCGACTACAGGCTGACCCTAGTCTTGCTGGACGTGCTGGCGGTCTTGATCCTCAAGGTGAAACACTCGTTGTAGCTCAAGCCATTGAAACCCAAAGGAAAGCATACGACTCCAATGTGGCAGCCTACGGCGTTCGTTTGCGCCAAGCGGGTACACCAGATAGCGTCGCAGGGAAGCTTGGAAGACCCGATCAAGCTGGTGATGATAGCCTCCTAGGATTGGCAATGAATAGTGCACGCACAACCGAAGAACGTGAAGCTGCTGGACGTGCCCTTGTTGCAGCCGGTAACATCGACGCAATTGCACCATATCAAGACTACCTTGCAACCGCGCTTGCAAATGCTGCACCCGGTTCACCCGAACGTGAGGCTGTTCAATCACTTCAAAAAGCATACGGCGAAACAGTGCCTAGCAGTCCCGGCAAACCGATGGGACTTGGTGCTGCCGATATTGCCCAGTTTAAAACGGGTGACTATTTGCCGCCAGCTCCAACTATCAGGAGGCCTGTTAGTTTGGTTGATTTGTCGGTGAGCGACATTCAGACATTAAACACCGTAAACGACAAGGGTGTATCGATGGATGGCTGGGCCGCTATGGACAAGTCTGACATAGCCCGAGTTGCTGACCTGGCCGAAAGAGGACTTATTGAGCCAGAGCGACTTACTGCTATGTGGGAGAGCCTCAACACTGCACTATCAGACGTACGATGGTATGGTCGTATTAAAGACCGTGAACAAGATAAACTCAAGGCTCTTATACAGCCAGACCCAGTTACCGGTATCAGTCTCATACCTGCCCCTCCCGGCAAAACTCCGACACCGCGTAGATGATAAGATTCATTTACAGTACTGGGTGTCACTCCAAGCCTGATATACTATAAGCACAATGGCAACCTATAAAGTCCCTCAAGATGTCGAAGCAGATGATAAACTCATCGGACCGTTTAGTTTCCGACAATTTATCTATTTGATTATTGTCGCATTGGCTGGTGTGCTTGCATGGGGGCTAGCCCAATTATTTATAGGATTAGCGATCATTCCTTTGCCAATTATCCTTTTGTTTGGCGCATTGGCATTGCCACTCCGAAAAGATCAGCCGATGGAGATATATTTAGCGGCAATTATTTCGTATTACCTAAAACCCCACAAACGTCTATGGGACCCGGATGGGGTTGAGTCACTCATCGAAATTACTGCACCAAAAATTGTGGAGATTCAACGTTCAAAAAACATCTCTCAAGCTGATGCCGAACAACGATTTAGCTACCTAGCAGGTATTGTTGACTCCGGCGGTTGGGCAATCCGTGGCGCAGGAGTCCAGGGGGTTCTTAATAATGACGTCATCCTTGAAGCACAGGGCGCAGAAGATGTGCTTGACTCAAATAACTCAGTTGCAAAAACATTTAACACAATGATAACCGCCGAATCAGACCGTGTCCGACAAGAGGCGATTGATCGTATGCACCAAGTGCCCTCGGCTATTACTCCTGTAGCACCGCCAGCACCCGTACAGCCTCAACCAGCTCAAAACCCAGCCTCTTTATATACAATCCCTGCGCCAGCTGCGCAAACAGCACCTCAAGCTGTTCCTGTTTATAATCCATATCCGGATATCCAGCAAACAGTTATTCAACCAATTGACGACGTACAACATTCAACGATTCAACCGGTTGCTGCGACACCGCAAATCCCAGTACCACAAACTGAAGCAACCACTAGCGATAAAGTGGTGTCAGCTGATATAATGAACCTTGCAAATAACCCTGACTTATCAATTGAGACAATTGCCCGTGAAGCACATCGTATTCAAGAGAAAGAAAACGATATGTCCGAAGAGGTCGTCATCTCGTTACGATAAGTTTGGTGTTAATAATAGCTTCGAGTGGGAGTGAATGAGTAGGGTATGCCGCCAAGTAATAATCCGTTTTTAAATCAACCCGGCACTAATCCTGCGCCGGTTGCTGCGCCCGTCACTCAGGCGCCTATTGCTGCTGCACCTGTTCAACAAGCAGTTCCAAACGCCGGACCAACCGTACAGCAATCACAAAGTCTTGGATCCGACACAGCACAGCAAACTCGACAAGCTCCAAGGAATCCCAATTCAACCCAGAGCACCCTTCAGCTATCTGAGGTGCGCGACAATATGGTTATCATGGTTGATGGTTCGATGCGCGCCGTCGTTGCTTGTAAATCCATTAACTTCGACCTTATGAGTGCGCGTGAACGTGACGGGATTGAATATAGCTATCAGCAGTTCTTGAACTCACTTAATTTCCCAGTTCAAATCCTTGTTCGCTCACAACGAGTTGATATTGGGCCTTACCTTGATAAGTTGATTGATATTCGCCGTACTCAAGACAACATGCTCCTGGGTGTACTAATGGATGACTATGTGCGATATATCGACAGCCTTGCACAAGAGGCGAATATTATGGAGAAATCTTTTTACATTGTTATTCCTTATTTCCCAAATGGTGACGCAGCTAACTTGATCGAGCAGGGGAAAGGCTTCTTTGGGAAACTTTTTGCAAAACCAAAAAACACTGTGACAAAAATTGATACAGCCAACTACCAAAAAGCCAAAGATGAGATCAAGAACCGAGTCGATAACGTCGTCGCCGGTATGTTCCAAATTGGTGTTCAAAGTGTGCAGCTGGGAACAAAGTCACTCGGCGAGTTGTACTATAATTTCTACAACCCAGACACCGCACTCCGTCAGCCACTGGGTGATTTCGAAAACACGACAAGCCTATACACCAAGAAAAGCCCAGGACCAGGCAATGGCATTATTCCAAGTCAAGGAGTCCAACAGTAATGGCTAAGCAAAAACAAACTGCTGTTGATGTCGCCGCACAACAACGTGCGCGCGAACAAGCTGAGGTAGAACAGGCATTTTTAAAGGGTGTTTCGACGCTCCGTGATTTAATTGCTCCAAGTAGTATTGAGATTCATTCGTCTTACTTCCGACTTGGTACAAAGTACGGTCGAACACTTTATGTATACGGCTACCCACGCGAAATCCAAACTGGATGGCTTAGTTCTATCATCAACACCGACGAAGTGCTCGACGTCAGTATGTATGTCTATCCAGTTGATAGCCAGGTCATTCTTAATAACCTTCGCAAAAAGGTGACACAACTCGAAGCAAGTACCTCAATCAATAACGAAAAGGGGAAGACTCGAGATCCAGCTCTTGAACTCGCGATCAATGACGCCGAGGAACTCCGCGACCAAATTCAGATGGGCGCTGAGCGGTTCTTCCGATTTGGGCTTTATGTCACGCTTTGGGCCGACAGTTTAGATGAGCTTAACTTTGTGCAGAATAAAATTGAAACAAACCTTGGTTCTCAGTTGGTCTTTAGTAAAGTTGCTTCTTCACAACAAGAACAGGGTTTGAATAGCACAATCCCACAAATGTCTGACCAGTTGCAGATTCGCCGCAACATGAATACTGGTGCAATTAGTACCAGTTTCCCATTCACGAGTGCTGATTTGACAGATAACACAGGTATCCTTTACGGAATCAACATGCACAACGGTGGGTTAGTTATTTTTGACCGCTACAAACTGGAAAACGCCAACATGGTGGTCTTTGCGAAGTCTGGTGCAGGTAAATCGTTTACGGTGAAGCTTGAAGCACTTCGAAGCATGATGCTTGGTACGGAAGTGATTATCATTGACCCTGAAAACGAGTATCAAAAATTGGCCGAAGCGGTAGGGGGTAGTTATGTTCGCCTCAGCCTTAATTCAAGTACTCGAATTAATCCATTTGACCTACCTCGAGTTATCGACAGTGACGAAGCCGAAGACGCACTTCGTGCCAACCTTGTAACGTTACACGGGCTTTTCCGTTTGATGCTTGGTGGGACACAGGTTGCGGCAAATGGAACAGCGATGTCGTCATTAACACCTATCGAAGAGGCTGATCTTGACCAGGCCCTTATCGACACATATGCACGTGTAGGTATCACAAGTGATCCGTTAACTCACAATTCACCACCACCAATTATTTCTGACCTGTATGACACTTTGCTTCACATGGGGGGAACTGGCCCGCAACTTGCGCAACGCCTGCGCAAATATACAACCGGAACTTTTGCTGGTATCTTCAGTCAGCCATCAAATATTGATATTAATAACCCAATGGTTGTATTTAACATTCGTGACCTGGAAGATGAGCTGCGTCCGGTCGCAATGTACATTGTCCTTAGTCACATTTGGAACATTACTCGTACCGAGCAAAAGAAGCGTATGTTGATCGTTGATGAAGCCTGGCAACTCATGAAATATGACGATTCAGCAAACTTCTTGTTTAGCCTCGCAAAGCGTGCGCGTAAATATTCCCTTGGACTAACAACTATCACCCAAGACGTTGAAGACTTTATGGGCAGCAAGATGGGCCGTGCGATTGTTGCTAACTCATCAATGCAACTATTACTAAAGCAATCTTCAAGTGCTGTTGATGTCCTATCTGACGTATTTAAACTGACCGAAGAAGAGAAAAAGCGCCTCGCGAACTTCCCGATCGGACAAGGCTTGTTCTTTGCTGGTCAAAGTCACGTTCATATTCAAATCCAGGCAAGTCCAACCGAAACACAGCTAATTACCACCAATCCACAAGCTGCATCACAGGGGAATGGAAGCCCCCAAACCCCTGTTCAATAGGGTATAATGGAGAGCAGTTATGGTGTCTACAAAATCAACTCTGCCCAATGATGAGAGAGAAGCGCAAGATAATGCGCACAATCCCAACGACAAGGCATATAAAGAGGGTATGGGGTCTGCGTATACAAATGCGGGACTTGATCAATTAGAGGCTTTTGCAAACGACCCAGCAAGTCACAACCCAGACGAAGATATTCGCGAAAAAGAAGAAGGTCCAGATGCGCCTTACGCGAATAACTTTACCGGTGGTGGAGCGACACCGTCTAATGTGCAAAGAATTATTGCATTTGTAAAGAAAAGAGGCGCAGCGATCACTGTTGCTGCTATCGTTGGAATAGGCGGGGGGTTTGCTGTTCTTACTGCTGGCCCAGCGAGCCTCATCGTCAGTCTAGCCTCGAATATTACAGGTCATAACGACTCCTCAACACCTTCAATTCAACGTCGCTTCATAAAAGCCTTTGGTTTTGCAGCAAACGGAGATAAGTCAGGGCTATGTGCCAGTAGCACATCTATTAAGTGTAAAATGGGACGTATTTCCAATTCGGGTCTTGAAAAACTTGCAGCAAAAGGTGCTGTTGCCTATGACGCAAATGGGCCAATTGACACAAACGGAGGCAAGGGATATCCAACCAGGAGCCCCACCGGCTATGCGATAGACGTAGGTGAGGGTGCTATAAAAAATGTTGCGGTTGATGAGATGATAGGATTCCTAGCTAGCGATGCAGAGGTTGCGGCAAAAATACTCGGCTCAAGGGGCGCTTTTGCGCTTAATTTAAAGACGTGGTCGGGCAAATACCTGAAAGAAAACTTTTTCTCGAAAATCGGGATACTCCGCAATGGTGGAATAGCTGACGGAACAAATGGTAAGAGTAAATACAGCGAACTTATGACAAAATTACGCGAAAGAATACCGGGTATTGAAAAGCTAAGTGATGTCACCGGTAAGGTGAAGGCAAAGGTAGAGACTCATCTTGGGAAATCAAAAAAAGGCGGTGCCGGATATACCCTCGCCGTTGCAAGCTGTATTGCAGTTAAAGCACCTGGCTATGTGGCCGCCGGAGTTGCCGCGGTACAGATCGCCCAAGTAATGCCTGTCGTTATGGATGTTGTGTTATCGCCAGCTTCAAAACTTAAGGCGTCTGGCGTTGACAAAGAGGTAACATTTACAAGTGACGACATGGGTGCGGCCGGAAAAATTATTACTGAAAAAACACCAAGAGAGAGTGACGGAAAAATGACATCGTCTCTCGACTCGCCAGCACTTCAATCGGTTATGGGGATTAACACAAATAAAGTAGCTGTTTCAGAAGATTACACACCAGGCTTTAGTTTCCTTACAAGCCCACTTGTTCTCGCAGCTAACCAGGCTAACAAAGCATCCGAGCCTGCCTGTAACGCAATCATGAGTCCGGCTGCAATGTATACCGCACTCGCCGTCGATAGTGCGGTGACGGTCGCTGCGTCTACTACTATTATCGGTGGGGTTATCAAGGTAGCTGCAGGTTGGGCAATTTCTGAAGTTGTCACACAAGTTGCAACAAACATCGTCGGTGACGCAGCGACTGCCGCAATTACCGATATTGCGTCTAATGACAAAATAGCCAAAGCCGAAGGGCAAGCATTCGGTGATGTCCTGGCTGTATCGGCGACAACCTTCTTTCCAGGCGGCGCAATGGCTAGGAATATCCCGGCACTAAAAAAATCTCAGGTACCTGAATTTGCAGCACTTCAAAAGGATGCCCAGGATTTTGATCGAGAAATGGATATAGCTTCCCTTAGTCCGTTCGACACTTCAAGTCGCTATACCTTCATGGGCAGTATTTTATATAACATGAATATGGCGAAGTTATCTACTGGTAGTTATACGAGTGGTATATTATCAATGCTTTCAAGCGCCGTAAGAGCACCCCTTGGTCTTTCAACAGCCAGTGCTGAACCAGGCTTCAATGATGCAAATTGTGATTACGCTGCAGAATTTGGGTTAACTACCGAAAAACCAGAAGATACACCAGCAATTAATATGTCCGGACTTCCTTGCACGGGACTGACGACCGCACAGGCTTCTATGAGCACCGAAGCAGCCATTGATCATGTTGTTAGCGAGGGCTGGCTTGATGAAACAAAGCCTATTAAAGATGATGATACGATTACTGACCTAGTTACAAGTGGGTACATTAAAGCCGATACCCCATTGTCTGACTATATTACAACTTGTAGTGATGCGAGTTCGGGTGACTACCTATTCAATACGGCTGGTTGTACCATCAGTACAAGTACTAAAGATACAAGTACAGTCAATGCTAAATTAGATGAGAGAGTCGGCAGTTGTATTAAAAACGAGGGTTGTATTAGCGAGTCTTCCGATATTGGCTCAGCAGGAACCGCTGCGGCTGGTGTAAAGGATGGCGCATCAATGGATGCAATTCCTGCTTTCTTGTTGGATTATCAAATAAAACAGATAATCAACGGCGAAGATGATGAAAAAAACGCCGCTTCGCCAAGCACAACAACAGGCGATATCGTCGCACCTGTTTCCCCAGGCTTCAAAATCACGGGTGGTTTTGGACCGAGGAATGCACCATGTGCTGGTTGTTCAACCTGGCACCAAGGTACTGACTTTACAACCGGAGACAAAGCCGTCTTCGCAATCATGGATGGAACTGTTGTGAGTGGTGGTAGCGGAGTAAATAACATCGTCACAATTAAACATGCTGACGGCCTGATTAGCTCTTATTGGCATATGGCACCAGCTGATGTCACCATAAAAACTGGTGACACAGTAACTGCGGGACAACAGATAGGTAAAATGGGGAGGCAAGGACAAGCAACGGGTGTTCACTTACACTTCGAACTTGATATCAGTGGCGTATCCGACCCTTCGGCTTACGACGCATATACAAAAAATTCAGGTGGGTACAACCCAGGTAAGCGTATCGGTGCTATTGATTACTTTAGTAAAAACGGAGTCGCTGGTTTTTAGCTATGAAAAAAAGAATAAATATATTATTCTTGATTGCTGCTGGTATTTTAAGTCTGCAATTTACAGTTAATTCGCTCCAAGTTTTTGCAATTAAAGACACGTCATCTTACAGCTTGAGTGACATAACTTTCTTTGACGCAGAAGATGTTGAATGTGGTGGTGCCGGAAAAAAACCAATCACTTCGTCATCCAAGGCGGTCGATATTAGTAAATCGGCTACTACCGATACAATCTATGAATACCTAACAAAAACCAATATTACTTCAAATAGTAATAAACCCTTGAGTGCTGCGCAAGCTGCTGGTGTGATGGGTAATATGTACGCCGAATCAACATTGAACCCTTCTGCAATTGAAAGTACGACAAGAGCCGACAAGGGACATGGGCTTGTACAATGGACGTTCGGAAGGTGGACAAACCTCAGTAATTTTGCAGCTACAAAAGGTACCACTTGGGATGATCTAAATACTCAGCTCGAATTTCTAAAGACTGAGTTTGAAGGAACAGAAAAAGCACTGTTTAGTGATAGTGAATTTGCTTCTGCCCAAGAACCAGCTGTAGCAGCAATGCGATTCCGGGTCGTGTTCGAACGAGCAGATCCAACAAAAGCACATGATGATAAACGCGAAGGCGCAGCTATATCTATATACAAATTATATGGGGGTGTAGCGTCTGCTGAGTGTAAAACCGGCGACGGTATTATTGCAGGAAATCTTGTTGAAACAGCTATGAATCTTGCTGTTCAAAAGCCCGTAGCAGAGGGTGTAAACAAAGAAAGTGACGCAAACCCAACCTACCAGGCGGCAAAGCCTAAATATAACCCTACGGTTCACTGGACGGATTGCGGTGGGTTTATTGCAACAGTTATGTACGCTACTGGTGTTGATCCGAACTATGTCAATGTATCTGTCACAAAACAAATTGAATACGTAAAATCACACCCTGAAAAATACCTTGTAAATGAAAAGCCAACTTTAAATGACCTCCAACCAGGCGATATATTATTTACTTCTGGTCACACGACTATGTACACAGGCGCCGCAAACTATCCATCCGTTGATGCATCCTACTACGATCCAGACACTGGAACAGGCGGGCGTGTACCAAGTCTGCGTGATGCAGGTAGTGCAACATACATGGTAACGGAAGGTGCCTTTTCGGCAAGGGTTATAAAATAATGTCTCGTAAAAAAATTACTGTGCTAATAATTATCGCTGCAAGTCTCTGTATTATAGGGCTCATTATTTACGGTTTCATACCAAGGGCGACTATTCGTCTTTCTGTTGCACCTGATGAGTTTACAGTTTCAATCAATGGTAAGAAAAGAAATGCAAAAACAGGCGATACGGTGTCTGTGTCTCCTGGTGATATTGAGATAGTTTTATCAAGGGGTGAATTTGACACGTACACCGAAAAGTTCACGGTAAAGAATGGTGAAACGAAAGAGGTTCTTATTGCACTTAATGCACAGACAGATGCAGCGCGTGAACTTCTGGAATCTGAAAAATCACAAATTATTATTCAACGAATCGGTGGCAAAAAGGTAGAACAAGGTTCGAAGGAATTGACTGCGAAGAATCCAATTTTAAAGGTATTACCAATTGAAGATCGATTTTATACTATCAATGTCTGTAATTCGGAAAAATACCCCAACGATAAAACCAAGTTTGCGATATGTATTCGGTTATTTGACCTAGAAGCACGACAGTCTGCAATCGATGATTTAGCTGCTCGGGGATTTAGTATGAATGATTATGAATATATTTTTGTGGATCTTACCTACGAAAATATTCAAGAACAATCTGGCGAATAATCAGCTTAGCGCGACATGATGATAGAGCTTACTATCAGATAATACATGCGTACTTGTCATCACAATCTGATGTTCACGGGTTCGGTCACTGAGAGCTTTTTGCCGCGCGAGATCGAGTTCAGAAAAAACATCATCGAGTAAAATGAGTGGCTTCAGACCCGACAGTTGTTCAATAATATCGACTTCTAGAAACTTTAGGGCGAGAACGATCGTGCGCACTTCTCCCCGTGATGCATTCGATAGAGCAGGGGAGTTGTTTAAATGAAAAATAACATCGTGTCTATGTGGGCCAACAGAAGTATTGCCGAGCATTTTATCCCTTTCTATATGTGTTTGAAGTTCGGCTAAAATCCTTTGTTTAATATCTCCAACAAAGGTGTGTGAATAGTGAACCGATACTTCATCGGTTGTCTCAGCGATATCGTGGTAGGCGTCATTTAATTGGCTGTTAATTTTTTCAATGAAAGCGATTCGTTGTTCAATTAAATAGGCACCGTGTTCGGCAAGTGTAATATCCCAGGCAAATAATTCATCCGGCGACGTATTAAAGCGTTTCAGTAGATTGTTTCGCTGCCTGAGTGCTCGTTCATATTTACGAAGCGACACACCATAGAGCGGGTTTAACTGCGCAATAAACCTATCTATAAACTGGCGGCGGCGAGCGGGGGATCCATTCAGGAGCCTGAGGTCTTCTGGTTCAAATAAAACAACGGGGTATTTATTTTTTGGTGCTAATCGAGCGGTTGTTTTGCCATCAACAACGAACTGCTTTCGACCGGATACTTTTGAGGGGTCAAATTTTACGGTTCGTTTATCTTGATCATCAAGGAGCAAGTCAATTTTCCACCAAGGACTAGTTGATTTTAAAACATCTCCGTCGCTTCCCTTGAAAGAAGTTCCTTGAAGGGCGATATAGATCGATTCTAAAATTGTTGTTTTTCCACTCCCGTTCGGGCCAGTAATCACCGTTACGCCAGGAACAAGATCGACTGCGTACATTTCATGTGATCGAACGTTCTGAACTGCGACTTTACTGACGATAGCCATAGTAGATTAGCTCTTTAGGGGCATAATCACGTGGTAGTAGTTTGTGTCTTTTTTGACTGATTTCAAAATACACGGAGAAAGCTTACCGCTGAAACTAAATTCAAGCGTATCACCATCAACAACCGATAGGGCTTCGGCGAGGTAGCGAGAGTTTAGTGTCACTTGTCCACTACCTGAAACTTCAGCCGAGAGTTCAGAGGTATTTTCACCGTATTCAGAGGCAATAGAATGGAGTGAGACTGAATTATTATCTTCATCAACTGTTAAAGTAACACTCCCACCTGATTCACGAGCAAACAGCCCCGCAACTTTCGTGACACGGACAAAGTCTGGCTTATTTACAGTAGCCGTTATATCCGACTTCGCTGGAATAAGTTGTCTATAGTCGGGGAAGTTACCATCAACCAAACGACTAATGATCTCAGCCTCGTTAATACGGAAACGAACCTGGGTTTCATCAAACAAGATATCCACAGTATCTGAGTCATCAACAATCGTTCGTAACACCTCTTGGAGTGTTTGAACAGGAATAATAGCTGATACTTCGCTGGTTGTTTCTACAAGCCGACGCTCTGATAAACGGTAGCCATCGGTTGCCGCTAAATACAATTGTCCTTCGTGAGAATGCCAATATACACCCGTTAGTACTGGGCGGGTTGCGTCAGAACTAGCAGTAATAGCTGTTTGGCTGACTGCTTGTTTAAAATCATCGGTGTTAATTGTGTAACTAATAGAAGATTCTTCGTTAATTGTTGGAAGTTCAGGGAACTCATCAGCAATCACCCCATTAATCACTGAGTGAAATTTACCAGATGTAATGTGGATATTACTGTTTACAACTTTTAGTTCAATTGCATCTTTAGGAAGACTGCTCACAAATTCAGATATAAGACGGGCGGGGACAGTGATTGCACCGGGTTTGGCTACTTTTGCACCAATGTACTGAGTTGTTGCCATTTCTAGGTTAGTAGCTGCAACTAACAATCTATTATTATCAGTTCGTAAGAGAATATTACTCAGTATTGGAAGTCCGGTCTTATTGCTTGCGACACGTCCGACAGCTGACAAGGCTCGGGCAAAGTTTTCTTGAGTGACTGTGAGCTCCATTATGTGTTCCTTTCCTTATTTCCTTTTTTCTTCTTATTAATAGGTGCTGTGGATAGTGGGTATAACTGTCTGTATAACAGATTGAAATTACTTAATTTCTGAGGGGATAACTGTGGGGTAAAAACTTGTACAAAGAGTGGGGTAACTAGAGAGTTGTGGACAGGAGATGCGGTGAATTGACGAGATAGATGAGTGACTGTGTGTAACTGCTCACTTGTTATACCGGTTTGTGTTCGCAGACTGTACACATTTTTTATCCACTTATCCACTGGCGTAAATAGGGTAGAGATGGCGTTATATTTAGGCATATAACTTCTCTCGAATAGATGCGACTTGTTCACGAATAACAAAATCAAGCTTAATTGCTTTTTCGATCTTCTCCACAGAATGAATTGCAGTGGTGTGGTCTTTACGCCCTAGCTCACCAGCGATCTTTGGAAAACTTAAGTGAAGCTCTGAACGAAGTAAATACATTGCTATCTGACGTGGAATCACAATGTGTTTGTCACGCTTTGGACTACACATCTCATCGGTGGTGAGCTGGAAGTGTTTTGAAGTCCGATCGATAATTTGTTTACTCGTCAGGTGTTGTGGGCGAGAATGACGGACATTCCCAAGAAGTCCTTCGGCAGTTGTGATGTCTGGTTCAATACCATGAAGCTCAGCGTAGGCGAGCAATTGGTTTAAAGCACCTTCAAGCTCACGAATGTTCGTTTTGATATTCGTTGCAAGATATTCAACAGTTTCAGTATTGAGTTCGACTCCAGAGAGTGATGCTTTTGCACTAAGGATTGCACAACGGGTTTCAAAATCTGGCATCTGAACATCAATCGACATACCCATTTCAAAACGACTCCGAAGACGCTCGGTAAGAGTAGGAATACTACGAGGTGGTTTATCACTACTGATAATAATCTGTTTATTATTCTGGTGAAGGAAGTTAAATGTATGGAAGAATTCTTCTTGTGTCTTTTCCTTGTTGGCGATGAACTGCATGTCATCGACGATTAATACATCAATATTACGATACTTATCAGAGAAACCTTTTTTCTTGAACCGGATATAATCAAGGAACTCGTTTACGAATGTTTCGGAACTAACGTATAAGACCCGAGCATTTGGATCGTTTTTTATAATTTCATTACCAACTGCCTGCATAAGGTGAGTTTTACCAAGACCAACGCCACCATAGAAATAAAGCGGGTTGTATTTCATGCCTGGATTGGCGGCGACCGCTTGGCTGGCAGTGTAGGCGAGGTCATTACTTGAACCAACGATAAAGTTATCGAATGTATAACGAGGGTTTAAGTTACCCGTAACAGAAAGGCCAGAAGTTGGACGACCTAGAGAAATAGGTGAGTTATTGCCCGAAGGTAACATAATATCCTGCATTGAACTATTATTTTCGTTATTAAGAGTTGTTTCGCGGTTAACGCGAGTTTTTTTACCACCAACAATAACCGTGTAGGTAATTTGTTTTGGTGCAACACCGTTTTTAGCCAGGACTTCTTTGATCTGGTCGTTAAACTTTACCTGGAATTGTTTTTGAGCAAAGATGTTTGCCACGGCAATAATTGCTTCGTCTTCAGAGTGACTAACTAGGTCAGAGTTCTTGAACCACGTCGAAAATGTAGCCTGTGAAACCGAAAGTTCGATCTCGCCTAAAACACTTTGCCATAACGCATTCATTATTATTTATCTCCCCAGACACTTATAGAACGTTTGATTTCTTTTGTTACCCTTTAGTATAAGACAGATACAGAGTTTTCCACAACCATAAATAAGTTGTGAAATTAAACATGTATAAAAGAGGAGTATAGAGGTTCGAGTTGTACACAGATACCATCCACCCCTGTAAATGTGTGGATAACTGTGACAAACTAGGGGATAAGTTTTATATACAAAGTCACTATTTGGTGAAAAATCAAGTTGTGAGGCGGGGAAGTACTTGAATAATAGAGGTGGAAATGGTAAAATGATTCAGATATGCCAAAACGAACTCACCAACCACACACACGCCACCGCGCACGTACACACGGATTCCGTGCTCGTATGTCATCTAAGAGTGGTATCAATGTTTTGAAGCGCCGACGCAACAAAGGTCGTGCTCGGATCTCAGTTTAATTACTCATTGAGAATTACAAATCATACCGCGCTCGCAAGGTGCGGTATTTTTTATGCTAATTCACTAGCCAGCTAATTTTATACCTTATACTAAATACATATGATCCCCTCACCCTTCCGTTTTCACGGCCACAATAGTCTTCGGTACGTATATACCAACGGCAAAGCAGTTCGCTCTCAGCCACTGACTATTAAATGGGTCAAAAATACACACCGATCAAAACCGCGCATTTCTGTTGTGGTGAGTAAAAAAGTGATTAAAAGTGCGATCGGACGAAACCGCATTCGTCGTCGTATTTACGAATATATTCGAACTCACCTTGACCAGCTCAATGATGTATACGATATTGTTGTGATAACGACATCACCAGAATTAAAAGATATTCCCTACAGTGAACTATCGAGTCAAATGGATACACTTTTGCAAAAGGCCGGTGTGTATAAAACACCCTAAAAATGGTATAATTTTACAGATATAGCAAGAGAGGCTTAGAGAAAAAATACTTTTTATGAACATATTTGAAACCCTAGTTGTCCAACCGATATTTAACCTTTTGATGGCACTGTATAGTGTTATTCCTGGCGCCGACTTTGGTGTCGCGCTTATTATCTTTACGATTCTTCTTCGTTTTGCCCTTTACCCACTGATTGTTCGTCAGCTTCACCAAGTCAAACAAATGCGGAAACTCCAGCCGCAACTGGCGAAGATTAAGAAAGCCACCAAAGGCAACAAGCAGCTTGAGAGTATGCAAATGCTTGAACTATACAAAGAACACGACGTAAAACCGTTCCGTTCAATTCTGATGCTTTTGATCCAGCTCCCTATCTTTATTGCTCTTTACCAAGTTATTCAAATCTTTACATTGCACCGTGATCAAATTTCGAAGTTTACTTACGATATCCTTGAAAACGTTGGTCCAATCAAGGAAATCATTCAGCACCCAGAGAACTTTAACGAAAAGCTACTTGGAGTCGTTGACCTGACAGCCCACGCTATTGGCGGTCCGGGTGGATTTAATATCTTCCTTATTTTGCTTGCTATCCTTGCTGCTGGGTCTCAATACTTTATTAGCAAACAAACAAACCCAAACACTTCTACGAAACGTTTCCGTGATGTTATGGCTGAAGCGGCCGAAGGAAAACCAGCAGACCAAGCTGAACTTAATGCCGTCATGATGAGCAAGATGACAAAAATCCTGCCATTCTTTATGCTGTTTATTATGCTTGGTCTTCCGGGTGCGCTCGCCCTTTACTACGCTACTTCAAACATTGTCGCAGCGATTCAGCAACACTTTATCTTGAAGCGTGACGCTAAGGAAATGGACGAAATTGCTGGTGATGTCACTGTTAAAAAATCTGGCAAAAAAGCCACTGCAAAGGCCCGCGAAAAAGAAGCCCGCGAAGCAACCGTCACAAACGTGACGCGTATCACCGCAAAGGATACAGAAAAGAATAAATAATAAGGTAAAGGGGAAAGCATGAACAAAGAACAATCAACTGAATTCGCGCAAAAGTACCTGGCTGACCTATTATCGTTTTTTAGTATTAATGTTGAAGTTGCCGCTTCAACCGAAGATGATGTGATTGAACTATCCGTTCCTTCAACTGAACTTAATAGTCTTTTGATTGGTCGCAATGCCGAGACGCTCCGTAGTCTGCAATACCTGGTTTCAACCGTACTTCGCAATAAAGATGCTGCTGTTTGGCGTGTAAATATTGATATCGCCGACTACAAGAAATTACGAGCTGAGCGCATCGCCAAAGAAGCCCGAGGATGGATTGAAGAAGTTCGTAAAACTGGCAGTTCACATGTTGCGCATTTGAACCCAGCTGATCGTCGTATCGTGCACCAAGTGGCGACAGAATATTCAGATATTCGCACCTTTTCTGAGGGTGAAGGCGAAGAGCGCGCTATTACGATCGCACAGATCAGTTCTTAGTTAAAATGTCCTCGTAGACTTTAAGTGTTTGCTCAGCCATACGTTTCCAGGAATACTTCTTTATTTGTTCGTAGCCGTCCTTAGATAGTTTTTGACGGAGTTTTTCGTTGCCTAGTACTTCGGTAATAGCCCGAGCGATATCATCTGTGTTCGTTGGATCAAAATAGTGGGCGGCTTTGCCGTATATCTCAGGTAGACAAGTGGCGTTACTGCTAATAACCGGAGCACCGCGACCCATAGCTTCAAGAGCGGGTAAGCCAAAACCTTCCATAAGTGAAGGGAAAATGTAGGCTGTTGTGTGAGTATAGAGCCAGTTTAATTCTGCGTCAGAAACAAAACCAGTGAAAACAATATTTTTGTAATTCTTTTTATTAAAATAAGCTTCGTTTGTCAGGACACCGGCATTTTTACTTCCTGCTAATACGAGCCCGAGGTCAGGATAAGTTTTAAGGAGTTTTTGGTGTGCATCACCAAGTCGTTTAATGTTTTTGTAGTCTGACTGATTACCGACATACAGAATATATTGCTTGAAAGGGAGCTTGAGTGTTTTTGAGGCCGCACTTGTAATGTCGCTTGCTTCGTAAGTAACGGTAATCTTTTTATTTTCAATCGCCGTAAAGTCCATTAGTTCTTTTTTTGTGAATTCACTAATCGCAATAATGTGGTCGTTGCTTTTCGCAATAGATCTAAAAGCATATTTACCAACCAATTGTTTAGCATGAAATATAAACCAGTTTTTGTCAGAGTTATATGTTTTGACTAATGTTAGGTCGTGAAATGTGGTTACTTTTTTGCCCCTATAGAGGATCGGTTGCTGCGGCATACAGAAGTGCACTAAGTCGGCCTTAAGATTGTCTAGGTATCTTTTGAAACCAATTTGTTCAGCAAAAGAGAAGTTGTCAAAATCAGCAATTTGAACACTAAAGTTTTTGTTTGTTGGTTTCCAGTAGTCTAGATCTTTTTTGCGCACCAATACCGTATATGTATTAGAGTGATCGATATCTTGTAGGTGTGTTAAAAGGCGCTCTACGTATCGCCCTGATGTCGAATTGATAATACGGGCATCAATGGCGATATGCATATTACTTAGCCTCTTTGAAAACAAGACGTGAGTAAAATAAGTAGTTCCAGATTAATGACGCAACGGTGGCGATAATTTTGGCGATGAAAAGGATAACAGCTGCAGCAAGTCCGCTAGATTCTAATAGGTTAGAAACACCAGCGATGATAATTGGTTGAATGATCCACAACCCAACAATCGTAATAGCGATGAAATACACGAATTGCTTTTTGACGTTTCCACCCTTTGATTTAAAGGTGAATTTCTTATTCACAAAGAAACTAAAGACAAACGAGATTCCGGTCGAAACGTAGTTAGCTGGAATTTTATCAAGCCCAAGGGCGACGAGAATGAACAGAATAGCAAAGTCGAGCGCAGTGTTAGCGAGCCCAACAATACCGAACCTAATTTTTTGTGCGTGTTTTCGTAGGTGTTCCAATGTGTAGTTCCTCTATTAAATATAATGGTCGGTTTTTGGTCTCGTTAAAGATTCGTCCGATGTACTCCCCAATAATACCAAGGGACAGTAGTTGTGCGCCACCCAGGAAAAGGATAACGGCCATTGTTGAAGGGTATCCCGCAAGATCGGTACCAAAAAGAATAGTCCGGATTACTATGTAAACTAAGTAAATAAAGGTTGCGAATGCGACGAACAACCCAAGCCCGGTTGCGATACGAAGTGGCGCAACACTGAACGAAACAATACCTTCGATCGCCAGGTCGGCGAGCTTGAGATAGTTCCAATGAGTCTGCCCGGCGGCACGAGGGTCGCGTTTATAAGTAATCTCTTTTTTCTTGAAACCAATCCAGCTGAAATAACCCTTTGTGTAGCGCTGACTTTCACGGATCTGTTTGAGTGCTTCGACGGCTCGGCGGTCGAGGAGACGGAAGTCGCCAGTGTCTTTTTGAATAGGGATACGAGTAACTGACTGCAGTGTCTTGTAGAACATCTTAGAGGTAAATTTCTTGATAAACGATTCACCTAGGCGACTACTCCGTTTTGCATAGACGTCGTCGTATCCTTTTTCCCACCAGGTCAGCATTTCTGGGATGAGTTCTGGCGGATCTTGGAGGTCGGCATCGATAATTACCGTTGCGTCACCAGAAACGTTATCAAGACCAGCGATCATGGCGATTTCTTTACCGAAGTTACGAGATAAGTTTACATAAGAAACACGCGTATCGATTTCGGCACGTTCCTTAATAATTTCCAACGTTTTGTCGCGACTACCATCATTGACGAAAAGGAATTCGAATTCGTAGTTTGAGGTGCTATCAGCCAATTTCGTAAGACGAGCAAATAGCTGTTTAAGCACAGCTTGTTCGTTGTATGCGGGGATAAGAATGCTGACTTTTTTCATTGTCATCAGTATATCACTAACAGGGGTTATTTAGCTACGACAAGCGCGATGAGATCGGTAAGACTGTTGGCGGTTAGAGCACCTGCCACGGTCAGGATTTTTGTTTTATTGGCCGCTGATTCTTGATCAGATCCGAGGATAGCACCAGCATGCCCGAGTTGGACGCCATCGGGGGCGTGATGGCCAGCAATATAAGCGAAGACAGGCTTCGTGACAGATTCTTTTATGAAACGGGCTGCTTTGATTTCGTCTTGGCCCCCGATTTCACCAATTAAGATGATTCGATCAACACCCGGGTCGTTTTGGAATAATTGCAGGCACTCTATGTAGCCCATGCCGTGGATGACGTCGCCACCGATACCGATGACGTATTTTTGGCCAATACCCCTCTCGGTTAGATTAGCCATTGCTTCATACGTTAGTGTGCCAGACCGACTGACGATGGCAGTGCTTCCTTGAAGGGACATACTGACAGGGATAATACCAAGCTTATTTATACCAGGTAGGAGTGCGCCAGGTGAATTTGGGCCAAGGAGGGTGCTGTTGGAATGTTTGAGGGCTATATTGACGATGAGCATGTCGTGAATCGGAATACCTTCGGTAATACAGACAATCAGCGGTACGTTAGCCGCTATGGCTTCGAGGATAGCACCTTTGGCGTAGGTGGCGGGGACGAAGATGACCGAAATATCGACTGTGGTGCTCGCTTGAACGTCTTTGATCGTGTCGTAGACCTTCACCCCTTCGATTTCCTGACCAGCTTTACCGGGAGTTGTTCCGGCGACAATATTCGTTCCGGCCGCCAGCATGGCTTTGGTTTGGAAGCTACCATGAGCACCGGTGATTCCTTGGACGATGACATTTTTGCCTGTGAAAATATTATTCATTGATTATCTCTTTGGCTGATTCGAGGGCGCTTTCGAGGTTCGGCATTAACGTGATGTCGTTTTCGGTCAGGATTTTCTCGGCTGCTTCATAGTTTGTGCCAGCTAGTCGAATGAAGAGTGGGGGGAGATTTTCGATCCGTTTCTTAGCTGCAACGATTGCGTTGGCGACTTCGTCAGATCTGGTGATACCTGCGAATATGTTAATAATGACGGCACGGATATGTTCATATTCGACGATTCGATTAAAAGCTTTTAGGAGAGTTGCTTCATTGGCGCCACCACCAATATCAAGGAAATTGGCAGGTTCAAGGCCGGCTTCAAAAGCAGCGTCGACCGTCGCCATAGCAAGCCCAGCGCCATTAGCAATCGTCGCAACGTTGCCGTTAGGGTTGATGGTAACGAAGTTTGTTTCGGCCGGTTTCTCTTCGAAACTCCAGTCGTGACGAAAAGCGGCTGCGTCGTCGAGGCTCATTTTGCAGTCGCCGGCAATTAATTGGTTGTCGACGGTGAGGACGAGCGGGTTGATTTCGATTAAGGTTGCGTCGTTTTTTATCAGACATTCGTACAGGTTTTCGATGAGATCTTGGAGGATGAATGTTTGATCAGGAAGTTTATAATAATCAGCTAATTCTTGACCAATTTGCTCAGCGCGGTTCTTTTCATCGATTGGCCAGACTTTAAAGTGAGAGTTTTCTTCGACTTCAATACCACCGTCGATATGGGCGATAATTTGAATACCAGCGGATTGTCGGTCAATCAGGATACTGAGATAGAATTCTTTTTTGATCGCGAGCTTTTCTTCGGCCAAAATTGATTTCGGAGTGAAACCTTTTATGTCGAGTGCGAGGAGTTTTTTGACGGCCAGCTGGAGATCGTTGTCGTTATCAACCACGATAATACCGCCAGCTTTGCCACGACCACCGGTGGGGACTTGGGATTTGAGGACGAGTGGGACGGGGATGAAGTCACTGGGACTGATGAGTAATGAATTAGGGATGGGGATATTGGCGTCGGTCAAGAGGTATTTGGCTTCGTATTCGAGGAGCTTCATTATTAACTCTTTCGTATTTTCTCTAGTTCGTTAACTTTATCTATGATCTTTCTCGCGTTTTTTTCCCACGAAAATGTAGCAAGGTGTTTGGATGCATTCATCACTAATTTATTTCGAAGTTGCTCGTCTGTTAGAATTTTTTCTATCGCGCTGGTGAGTGCGATGGAACTAGTGGGGTCAAAGTACAAAGCGCCACTACCCGCTGCTTCACGAAGAACGGGTATGTCGGAGGCAACAATAGGTACTTTGCTGGCAGCGGCCTCTAGGACGGGCATGCCGAAGCCTTCATACAGAGATGGAAAAATAAAGGCGCTCGATTGCTGATACAGGGATGACTTGTCTTGTTCGTCAATGTAGCCAGTGTGAATTATGTTTAATCTTTCTTGTTGGGCCTTTTTTAAGGCTGCTATGCTCTTCTCACTTTTCCAACCCATTCCTCCCGAGAGTACTAGACTATATTCACTCCGTAAATCTTGAGGAAGACGCGAATAAGCCTCAATCAAGAGGGGTATATTCTTTCGAGGTTCCATTGTGCTGATGAAGAATATGTATTTTTGGGTAGGAATACCATATTTTAGATGTACCTCATTGGTGTTCTTTTTATTAAATTCTTCATCTGGTGGAATTGGTATCGTGACAATTTTTTCGGAAAGTATGGAGAATTTCTGTACAAGCTCTGCCTTTACTGCTTCTGAAACGGTTATGATGAAATCACTTGAACGTACTGATCTCTTCACGACTCTATTAAGGTGAGCAAGATTATTTTTTTCAACGAGATCGGGAAAATGTATGAATGTAAGGTCGTGGATAGTCGTTGCTGTATAACGCGATTTTACAGAAGGCCATCGGGCGTAATTTGTAAAAATAGTGAGATCAACAGGCCTGAGTAGGGTGTCAAAAGGAAGCGCAAGTCGGTGACTTTGTAATTTTGCATAAATACGAAGTGGAAAAAAGCGATTTGTTTCGTGGACTACTTTTCCACTGATACTTGGGGTTGGTTGACGGCCGAGAAAGTTAAACGAAAAAGTCTTTACTTCAATATCCTTGGTATTAGTGAGTGATTCGGTTAAGCGCTTTGTAAAATAGCCCACTCCGGACAGATTACTTGAAGCAAGACTGTTTACCTCCACTCGAATTTTCATTAAAAACCATTCCTGTATAGTGGCAGGAAGTCTTTTTCTACTATCTTTTTAAAATTAAAATCAGCAAGGTATGCTTTACGAGCATTGGCTGCAAGTGTTTTGCGCAGTGTTTCGTTTTCGTATAGCTGTTTCATAGCATTGTAAAGTTCATCTACTGATTTTTTAGAAATTAATAAACCATTCTTTTCGTGAGTAATGATTTCTGGGTTGCCTCCAACGCTTGTTGTTATAATCGCGAGTTTTTCCATACACGCCTCAACGAGTGCTAAGCTAAACCCCTCGTGATATGTGGGGAGTACAAAGATATGTGCAGATGCAAGGTAGGTTAAAGGATCTGCTTGATGTCCAAGGAATCGAATATTATCTATATTTTTTGCGAGACTTTCGAAATGTTTGCGCTCGGGCCCATCTCCAATGAGCTGTAATTGTATGGAAGGATATTCTATCTGTAATTTCTTGAATGCCGTAATGAGTTCATATATACCCTTATCACCAACGAGCCGAGCAGTACTAATAAAAGTAAATTTTATATTTTTTTTCGTCGGAGTGTAGTGATCAAAAGCGCCATTGTAGATTACATGTATTTTTTTAATAATTTTTGACCTTCTATTCAGTCGACTAGCTACTAATCTTTTTTCACTTTCGCTTACGACCGAGATGTAGTCGGTAAATTGAGCAGCGATGTAAACAAGTTTACCAACAGGGTTTCGATACCAAATGTTGAGATTTTTCAAAATATGCTTCAGGTCTGCGTGATCAGTCCATATTACCCCTTTTTTTAGCGTTTTTGCTGCAAATGTTGCCGCGATAAAGTCATCCTTACTCTGAATGTGTACATTCAAAGGTCGAATCCTAATAAACAACAGAAGATAATAAAAATAGAGAATTACCTGCCAGGCTATATAGATAGGAGATAATAAAGCACGTAATCCATTCCAGTTTTGTTGTGACCACCACCAGCCCTTGATTGTTTTTTGTTTATGTATGTTCGCAAACTCAGTTAATGCTGTTGATCGGGAGATTATTATTGGTTCAAGGCCATGTACCGATAGTTCGGAGGCAAGAAAAACAGGGAAGCGTTCCGCACCACCGAAATCGAAAGGCTGGGCGTTGCGTATAAGTACTGTATTTTTATTCATAATTATTACCTCTAGTATACAATAGTAGTAACAATGAAATACTTTCATTCACGAAATCGTGCCATCTTGCGCGAAATGATTAGCACGGACTTCAAAGTTCGTTATCAAGGGTCTGCTTTAGGCTACTTTTGGTCTTTATTGAAACCACTCTTCTTATTCGCAATCCTTTATGTTGTTTTTACCTACATTATTCCTCTTGGTAAGGGCGTCGAACATTTCCCTGTTTATCTTTTGCTGGGAATTGTTCTCTGGAACTTTTTCACCGAAGCAACAACCATAGGTGCAAGCTCTGTTGTTGCAAGGGGTGACTTAATTAGGAAGATTAGCATTCCTCGATACTTGGTTGTTATATCAAGCTCCATGTCGGCACTAATCAACCTCCTTCTTAGTTTGGTTGTCGTCTTTGTCTTTGCGCTTTTTAATGGTATTACGCCCTCTGTTTCATGGCTTTTGATTATCCCACTGATTCTAGAGCTATTTATATTTTCTCTCGGTATCTCGTTTTTCCTCTCAGCTGCATTTGTAAAGTTCCGTGACATCACGTATATCTGGGAAATTGTTTTGCAGGCTGGTTTCTATGCAAGTGCCATTATTTACCCACTTACACTCGTTCCTGCAGAATTTCAAAAATGGTTTTTCCTTAATCCAATCGTTCAAATCACACAGGATGCTCGACATGCAATCGTCACAAACACATCGCTCACCATCTGGAATACTGTCGATTCTATTGTTGTAACACTCGTGCCATTTGTAATTATTATTGCAGTGGCGGTAATCGGCGGTGTTTATTTCAAGCGGCGATCAAAATATTTTGCAGAGGATATATAAAAATGAGTATAAAAAATGACGTTGCTGTTTCCGTAGTTGATATTCACAAGGAGTTTATTCTTCCTCAAAATAAAAATACAACCTTCAAACAAACAGTAGTGAATATTGTTAAGAAAAATAACAAGGTTACTCAAAAGGTGCTTGATGGCGTTAGTTTCGAAGTTAATAAAGGCGACTTTTTTGGGATCGTAGGTCGAAATGGAAGCGGTAAAAGTACTCTCTTGAAGCTTTTGGCTGGTGTATACGTGCCGACTGCGGGTGACGTTCAAATTAATGGTAAATTAACACCCTTTATTGAACTAGGTGTTGGTTTTAACCCAGAGCTATCAGGCCGAGACAACGTCTATCTTAATGGTGCATTACTTGGATTTAATCGTAAGCAGATGGACGGAATGTTCGACGAAATTATTGAATTCGCTGAACTGGGTCCGTATATCGATCAAAAACTCAAAAATTATTCTTCTGGTATGCAAGTTCGCTTAGCATTTTCAATTGCCATTAAGGCAAAGAACGACGTTCTTATTTTTGACGAAGTACTTGCGGTGGGTGATGAAGCTTTTCAGCGGAAGTGCCTCGATGTTTTCGAGCAATACAAAGCAAACGGCCAGACTGTTATTTTAGTCACGCATGACATGGAAACGGTTAGACAGTTTTGCTCAAAAGCCATGCTTTTGGACGCAGGAAAGATTATTGAATTTGGTGACCCGCGCAAAGTGGCGAGCAAATACAGCAAGCTAAATCAAGAAGAAATTGATGGACAATCGGAGAAGAAAAATGCCAAAATCCACAATAGCTTGAAGGTGAGTCTCGTTGACCCTGTAACAAAAAAATCTCGTACGAGTTATGTGAAAGGGAGTGATATGTCGGTTGTTGTGAAGTGGAAAGATCTTGGGTTGCTGGAGAGTGTTGGTATTAATATATTCAAGGAGAGTGGCGAACATATCACGGGTCACAATTCTCGTTTTAGTAAAACAGCACATATCCTTGATGGCGAGAGTTGTGCTATTACGTATACACTCAACCTGAAACCAGGCAAATACAAAATCATCGCCGAAGCTTACGAAAAAGAAGGAAAGAGTGTGGAATCGTTAATTGATGGACCTACTTTTAGCATCCTGTCATCTGAAGATACGCAGACATGGAGTGGTCTCGTTGACATTCCTCATCAATGGCGATAGTTAGGCTATATTGTCGAACGGTGTTCGTTTAATAGATATTTTCTTTCGTAGTTTTCCAAAGTGACCAAATGCTATAAACTGGACGCGACGTGCCGCAGCCTTAAACCCGTCTTTGCCACTGAAGGCGAGTGCGAAAAATTGATGAATGCCATCTATGTAGTGACCATTCGTGAACAACTTAGCGGATAACTGAGAGATGTCAGTGAGAAAAACTTCCCTGTAGCCCTTTGCTCTATTAGTTTTGGCATTTAGATACAGATTCGACATCTTCTGGATATCTTTAAGAGAAATAGTTTCAGGCTTTTTATTAAGCCAGAGGCTAGCGATATATTCATCACCTTTGCTCATCGACAGGCTATTGTTGCTGAGTGTAAGTCCAGAGGGGTTCATTCTCCACCGGTAGAGCATTGTGCCTGTACTTTCAAAATCACCAAGCAATGCAAGCTTCGTCCACATTTTGAAATCTTCGGCAAATACATCATCGAAAAGACCCGCCTCAACAAGGGACTGCTTTCGAATCAGCGTAGAGCCGTTGGCAATAGGATTTCTTAGGTAGAGAGAACGTTTAATTTGTTCATTGCCTGGTGCTACAACGTCTTTGTAGCGAAACTCACCGTCTTTATCGAAGATTTCAAAACTACTACAGACAAGAATAGTATTCGGCTTACTATCAAGAATCGCCACCTCTTGCTGTAATCTGTCTGGCATAGAGATGTCGTCTGCATCCATGCGTGCAATATACAGTCCTTTTGCGAGGGTGATGGCCATATTTGCAGTTGCGACAACACCCTTATTGTCCTGCTTGATGGCAACAATGCGAGAATCATGCTTGGCGTATGTATCGATTATGGATTGAGATTTATCTGTTGAGCCGTCATTTATAATGATAAATTCAAAATCACTAAAAGTTTGTCGGAGGATACTGTCGATTGATTCTTTGAGGAAAAGCTCGGCATTATATACGGGCATAATAACACTCACTTTAGGGGAATAGGTTTCGGATGTCATTCTTTCCATTCTATCAAACTTTAGAGACATAACTACCCTTCTAGTTTAAGCATGAGTGAAATTGCGTAAATGACAATAAAAGGTTACAATTGTATTAAACAAGGATCCGCATATGCGCATTTTAAGAAATAAAAACAGCAAGAAATTATTCGTTATCATAACTGTCGCCGCACTCGTTCTATCGGGTGGGGTAGCTGCTGCACTGTTTATTCCAGCTTCGCCTTTTTCTTTGAACAAAAACACGGGTGATCAACCTGAAAATACCGTTAACTACGATGACGCGACAGATGAACAGAAAGAAGCCGGCGATAAGATAAAAGAAGAATTTATAAATGAACATCAGGATGAAGAAGCTGTAGACCCCGGTAACACACCGAATGTAGCGACCGTTGGTGTCGTCATTACAATTCCAGAGCAACAGTCTAAACAGTCTATGGTCTTGCAGGTTCGAACAATTATAGAGACAGTTGATAACTCCGGAGTGTGTACGCTTACACTTTCACACCTTGGGCAATCAAGTGTTGTTAAGACGGCTCAGACGCAGTCACAAGGCGCTTACAGCGTGTGTAAAGGGTTTGATGTTGATGTCTCCACCCTTGAAAAAGGGACGTGGATGGCAACTATTGATTATGTCGGACAAGATAGGACCGGAACAGCTACAAAGGCAGTTGATATAAAATGAGCCTATCGATAAAACCATTATTTGGACTGGTATTCATAGCGGTTTTTTCTATTCTTGTGAACATCACATTTTCCACAGAAGACACACATGCGGCAGACTCGCGCAATTTCAACGCAGGCAGAATAATTGACGATAATATCTTTACAAATTCTAATTCAATGTCCGTCCAGGAAATACAGAACTTTTTTAATTCAAAAGTAAGTTGTGATAATTGGGGAACGAAGCGGTCAGAACTTGGCGGTGGAACCCGGGCACAGTGGATGAATGCACGGGGTTACACAGCGCCCTTCAGGTGTATAACGGATTACCAAGAAAACCCCACGACAGGTCAGAATAATTACGGAAAAAATGAAACTCCCTCTGGTGCAATTAGTGCTGCTCAGATAATTTATAACTATTCTAGACAGTTCAATATTAACCCACAGGTACTTATCGCAACACTTCAAAAAGAAAACGGAATGATCACCGATGAGTGGCCAACGCCTAAGCAATTTAGCGAAGCTATGGGTTTTGGGTGTCCCGATAATGTCGCGCCGGGTGCTCCCGCTTGTGACCCTCAGTATGGTAGTTTTGCCGCGCAGATCTATGAGGCCGCACGACACTTCCGTGGGTATATAGACAATAAACCGGGCTGGTGGATACCCTTCAATACTGGTAATAACCAAATTATGTGGAATACAGCAGACACCAACTGTGGTTCTGGGACGGTGAATATTGAGAACCGCGCAACAGTTGCGCTGTACAGTTACACGCCTTATCAGCCGAATCAGGCTGCAAAAAATGCTCAATACGGCTATGGAGATGGCTGTAGTGCATACGGAAATAGAAATTTTTATCTCTATTTCACCGACTGGTTCGGATCGACATATGGCTCAGTGAATATCACATCACCGTTAACGGTGACAAGTGGCTTTAGCCAAGGCTTGTTTACCAACAAAACAATTACAGCTCGATTCACTATAAAAAATAATAGTGCGCAAAGACAAGATATTGGAATGCTAGCAATAGCTGTTCGTGATCAAAATAATGTCAATCTCGATTTTGGTTCAAAAGATATCGTACTTGATCCTTGGCAATCATATACGTACGAGGCTGAGCGCACCTTGAGTTCCGAAGGTAGATATACGTTCTCTATAGTAAATTATAGAGAAGGGTATGGATGGAGCAGTACATACCCGGAATCTACGGGAAATTATGCACGAACTATTAGCAGCGCCATTGTTCAGAATGCACCAACTATTACGAGTGCCCCAGCCGTGGATCAGCTAAACCTCCATGCAGGACAGCAAACAATTGCACGATTTACAGTTAAAAACAACAGTGCACTTTACCCAGTAAATATTGGGTATTTCGGATTAGCTATGACCAGCCCAACTGGTAAAAATAGCGACTTACTTTTTGACACGGTCACGGCGTTGGCTCCAGGGGCATCATATGAGTACTACAAAGCCTTTACTCCGACTGAACAGGGCATTTATAGGGCAAGAATTAGTTCAACGGGCGACGGGGGTATAACATGGTCTGAGACTAAATACCCAATGCCAATAGGCAGTGCGAACAATAGGCTAGATATTCCGGTTAAGTCTAACCCAGTGCTTGTGCAAGGACTTACTCTGAGTAATACCAACCCACAAGCTGGCGATGTGGTTGCTGGTTCGTTTAAGGTGAAAAATTTCAGTAATTCTTCGGTCACTGTAAACAAAAGTCTTTGTTACATCGTAAGGAGTTCAAGCGGGTCAAATTACGACTTTGGATGCCTGTATATAGGAATATTGACTGCTGGCCAGGAAGTTACCTTTAATGGATCAAAAGCATTATTAGAAGCTGGCGCATACAGGGCGTATTTCTCAATGTATGACGGAGCAGGCTGGAACGATAATTGGAGCTTTGAGAAAGAGTTAGGGACTGAACCGACATCGTTAAGTTTTAATGTTAAAAATAACCCGACGCTCACGAATGGTTTATCTATGAGTAATTCGGCACTGAGGGCCGGAGATACTATGAACGGCACATTCGCAGTAAGAAACAATGCGTCAAATGCTGTTGCTGTAAACAAAAGTCTTTGTTACATCGTTAGAAGTTCATCTGGAGTAAATTATGACCTCGGGTGTCTTGAGATTGGTACACTGCAAGCTGGTGAGCAAAAAGTATTTACTGGCTCTAGGATTGTCAAAGAAGCTGGCGCATACAGGGCGTATTTCTCAATGTATGACGGAGCAGGCTGGAACGATAATTGGAGCTTTGAAAAGCAGTCGGGGTCAGAGCCTACGACATTACAATTTACAGTTAAGTCTACACCAACCCTCACTCAAGGATTATCTGTTAACTCACAAAACATCGCAGTTGGGAGTAGTGTAAATGGACGATTCAAAGTTAAAAACAATAGCGCTTCTGCGGCGGTTGTAAACAAGAGTCTTTGTTATATCATTCGCGATCAAGCATCCAATAACAATGATCTAGGGTGTTTGGATATTGGGACGCTAGCTGCCGGTCAAGAACTTACGTTCTCTGCGTCGCGTACGCTCACTCGTACCGGCACCTATAGGGCATACTTCTCTATGTTCGACGGTGTTAGATGGAATGATAACTGGAGTTTTGAAAAGGAGTCTGGGTCAGAACCAACTACTTTACAATTCACCGTCCAGTAAAAAGAGGCTTACTTAATGTCATTAGCAATTTGAGATTGCCAGTGTGTACGTGAGAACTGGTTCTTGAGTAGTTCTTGCGCGCCTTGGTTTAGTGATGTACGCAGGTTACCGTCCCTTAGTTGAGATATGGCGGCTGTGTAATCTGCGATGTTTTCGTGGTCGTTTATTAGCATGCCGGTTTTATTTGTTATAACAAATTCACCAATACCCCCTACATTCGAAGCAACGATCGGTAGTCCATTCGCCGTCATTTCTTGTAGGACATTTGGTATACCGTCACCCTCGGATGTGTATAGGTAAATATCATATGTGTCTGTAGGAATGCTTGCGACGCCGTTGAAGCTTCCTTTGTAATGAACATTGGAGTCGTCAAAGTAATGCTCTGTTAGTCCCTCTTCGAGCTCTCCATAGGCATCAACGACAAAACTATTAGTATCTAACTCTCTTGAGATCGCCTTTAGGATGTCGGGTCTTTTTTGCTTACACACACGACTGGCCCATAAGATTCTTATTTTTTTGTGTGAATTAGTAACGGGTGTTCTTAAAGATATGTCTGTGGGTTGGTAGTGTACACGAAATCGATCTCTATCAAATGCATATTCGGCCTCAAGTTTATTAACTGTGTTCATGTTATCGGTAATAATTCTGGTAATAACCGGATATATTCTTGGTATGCCTGTGTGTATATGACCCCAAAGCCGTCCCTCATCATCAAACTCTTCGCCGAAAGCAAAACAGTAAATAGATATTTCGAGATTTAAAATGAGTGACTGGTACTTACTTACGAAATCATAAGCAAGTTGCGAGTTACCGATAATAATACGCTGAATGTTATTTTGGGTCACAAAAGTAGCGAGTAGTCGATGTTGAGTGGCGGGGTCGAGACCATCCATTATTTTGTAGAGACTTACGAAGTCTATTTCTGATGGAAGTTTATTCGCCCATATACTTTCTTTAGCTTCGGTTTGTATAACACCTATGCTCCATTCGCTGTGAGTCTGACTTAACTCTGTTACATAATTGATAAACACTTTGTCGGCCCCACCTTTTATTAGGTGAGGAACAAACATAAGTGTGTCTGGTTTTTTAGTGAACTCCTGTGTAAATTGCACGTATGCATGGCCTGGTGTGGTGTTTTCGGCGTTATACCATGCCAAAGACCTAAGTAGGTCTTTGGATGGGAAAGTAGAGTTGTCGATTACGTGGATATCTTTCCATATGTGTGTCATCCATGATGGATATTTAGACTCAAGTTCTTTGGTGATCTTCTCTTGCCGGATATCCCTCAGGGGCTGGATTAGGCGTAAGTAAGTGTTATGTGTCTTTGCCTTGTGGTGTACGGCAGCAAGACTTCTTTTGGTCATATGTTTGGCGATTTTCAACGCTGACAAAGTATTGGTTGTTTGTGTGAGGGTTGGGGTGTATGCTTTGTTATTTAACGCTTTAATTGCTTCAAATGAGAGAAGTTTAGTAGGCGCAATGGTAACAAAATCTGCCGATGATTGACGGAGCAGGGATCCACTTACTTTGCGCCTCACGAACAGGATAGATTCGGGTGCTACTAAATGCGTAAGACCCTCGGCGATTGTTTGCGCGTTGAAGTGTTTATCTTCATAGCCAAATCCATTTCCGTTTGGATGATAGGGGTTTTCTATGAAGATTTCCTTTTTTGCTAAGCACGGCGAATCCCACAGGTTATTGTCGATGATCGCAAGGGTATCATTTGTGAGTGTTGTTGAGTTTCGTTTTTTCCATATTAAATTGTCGTCACCGAAAGTGATCGAGTATTCAGGATGAACAATTGAACCAGGGTTTGCTTTAGCGATATCTAAGGCGGATACAAGCCAATTCTTTGACATTAGATCATCCGCATCTATAAATGTAACGTATACACCTTTGGCTAGCTTTACAGCGTTATTCCTTGAAGCAGATAGGTCTTTAAAATTAACCTTGAGTAGTGTAATATTGGCCGCGTCTTTGTAGCGATCAAAATACGAAAGCGTTTCTTTGTCCCCGTTATCAATTGAAACAATTATTTCGCAAGAGATATTCTTATCGTTTAGTTCATCAGCTGCAGCAAAAACCGAGAGCATTGTTTTATGCGCAATAAGACCTTCATTATGGGCAGTAATTACAATTGACAGATTAATTTGCTGAAGAGAACTATTCATTGTTTAGCCTAATCCTTTAGTTGATCTACTGCACACAAGCGGTCGTTATTTCCATAGTACTGAGAGATTTGTACATTGAGCCACATAGTTGACTTCGCATAGGGACCACTACATGTGAGACTAAAGCCATCGCCTACACCAACGGCAGGGTCTTCCAGATAAACAGTGTTGTAGATACCATCAGCTGCGGCAGCTTTAAGGATCTTGTCCTGCTCTAGCCATATACTATGGTACGTTACCGAGGAGTTAACCTGAGTTAAGATTTTATCGAGATATTTTGGAATTGATACCAGGAACATGAAGCCAAGCAGTACAACGCAGGCTGCAAATATGTATTTAGTTCGCCGTATAGCAAAGAAGAGGTTAGATACAACGAATACCAATAAAGGGATAGCGATAGCATATGAAACCTGCGCAATAAGCATGGTGCGGGAGTATATACCTGCGGAATATCCATAGCCAACAATGGTAAGTGTTATAGAGGTCACGATGCTTATTGCTGTGATCAAACATATAGCAAGTACATACGGAATTAATGAACGAGATTGCTTGAAGTATTTTCTCTTATTCTTTACAACCATGAAGGCTATCGTTGCAGCAAGGGCACCTATTGCAACAAGGAGAACAAGTTCTCTAGGCCTAAAGTAGAGATCGGCTGTGAGTGTATTTAGATTTCTAAAGATACTTCCGACCAAGGAGCCTTCTGTAGATGGCGCGATAGTATCCAAAATTTGACTTCTCTGGATACGCCCCGGCGAAAAGAATAAAGCGATTAGTCCAAATATTGTTACAGGTATGATAGAAAAAATAACCGCACGGTGTTCCTTCAATTTCGGGTAATATTTGAAATATGAAAGAACAAGGAGTGTTGCGCTAATAGCTAGTAGTGTCGCGGGTTGAGATTCATTAAATAGTGAGGATACAAACGTCACTATTATAAACAAGATGAACCGTGTCCGATATGCCAACCGCTCCTTTAAGCCGGAAAGGAATAGTATATAGAATCCACTCGTTATTATTAAGAGTGGAATAGTATAGGTTATTATTCCACTCGGCCAGAAGAATAGCTGATAGCTCACCCATGCACTAAGGTTTGTTGTTTGTGGTGTATTATTTACGAAAAGAACCAAAAACGTAAGTGTTGCCGAGACCAAACCTGCCACAAGGTAAAGTGTTTGCAGATTTTTTATATGAGACTTAAGAGAGGATCGTGCATATAGAAACGCGACGAGCAAAAACCACACGATAGTAGCAAGTGGGAGTAGTGTTACTATTTTATCCCCTAATGTGCCGTAGAGTAATGATGATGCAATGCTTTGGCCGTAACGACCCGTTGACGCGAGTGATGAAATCGCTGCATCCAGCCTGCTTCCGTCACGATACGTCGCTATGCCCCCATAGTCATCACCAATTGGTTTTCCGAAAAACATTGAAAGTATAGCTGCCGCTAAACCGAGTATTGCCAAGCAGGCAATCAATAATATCAACCCCTTGATGTAATAAGAAAAGTAACGACGATGTGTGTTTGTTGATTTCAGCATGATTCTATATCAATAGTATAATATAAAAAGAACACCATATATGAAAAACCGAATACGCAACCTTCTTAAGATTGATTTAGTAAAGCATAACCTCATCTTTCTATTCGGTACCCTTGCAATATCTGTTTTTAACTACCTATATTATCCCGTTATCAGTAGGTTGGTATCTGTTGTTGAGTTTGGTGAAATTCAGGCATCCATATCCATATTTATGCAATTAGGCATCTTGTTAACAGCATTTGGATATGTCGTCGCAAACATCACAAGTAACTCACGTAGTGAACGTGCGAAACACGATATCATATTCCTCGAACGTATTACGTTGATGTTATCAATTGGACTACTTGCTGTGCTTATTTTATTTGGTAACCAACTACGGTCATCCTTGCAATTTTCTTCAGCCCTTCCACTTCTACTCGTGGGGGCGCTGGTGATTTTGAATGTCCCTTCGACGACGAGGTCATATGTACTACAGGGGACAAAGCGACTAAAAGAAGTTTCTGTTAGTGGAATCATTTTTTCAGCCGGCAAGCTCCTTGCAACGGTCGTGTTAATACTTTTAGGTGTCAACGTAGAGGCTGCTATCTCGGGTTATATAATCGCACAAGCGTTGACACTCATCTATCTCAATATCCGCTCCAGAGATATCTTTCCTGGTATTGGACATAGTTTCAAGAAACTCGCTAAGCTAGAAAATACAACACAAATGAAAAAAGAACTTAAATTTGGTTTTATTGTGATTGTTTTGCTCGCGGCGCTCGCAGTGCTGTATAGCTTTGACGTGGTGCTTGCGAGGTTTTTCCTTACACCCGAAGCTGCAGGTGAATATAGTGGCGTATCATCGGTAGCAAGAATTATCTACTTTGCAACCGCATCCGTTGCGGGTGTGCTTATCGCATCCGTTGCGGTCAAAGATAGCTATAAACGCTCTCGAAAAGTTTTATTAGTATCGGCTGGAATAGTCTCTGCAATAGGTTTGGTTGTCCTTGCTATATTTACTCTTTTCCCTACTCAATCAATAAGCATATTGCTAGGCCTATCTTATGCGCATGTTTCTAACCTCCTGCCCATTACTGGACTATTCATGTTTGTTGCATCCCTTAATAATCTATTTATAACTTTCCAAATTTCACGTCGGAGATACGAGGCTGTCATATCTGCAGTGGTGGGTGTCGCTGTTCTAGTTACTTTCCTTTTCTTTAAACATAGTGGTGTACACGACCTAATAATGGGGTATCTCGTGGCTAATGTGGTCGTATTTGTTATACTTACACTACAGATTGTGAGAAGAAGCAGAGATGAATAAAAAATTACTGTCAGTGGTGCTGCCGAGCTACAACGAAGAGGCCAACGTCCCTCTTGTCTATAAAGAATTAATTAAATATATCGACACTAAATCATTCGATTATGAACTGATTTTCGTGAACGACGGAAGTCGCGATGGCACTTGGAGTGTAATTAAATCTTTATCAAAAAAGGATCCTAACGTAAGGGGAATTAATTTCAGTCGCAACTTTGGTCACCATGCTGCACTTGAGGCGGGGCTTCTCGCGGCACAAGGTGACGTGATAGTTATGATGGACGCGGATTTGCAACACCCACCGAAATTAATACCAGAACTTGTAAAAAAGTGGCAAGATGGTGACGATATTGTGAATACTATGCGGCTGAGCACCGAGAACGTTAGTTTCGTAAAGAAATTTACTTCAAGAATGTTCTACAAAGTTCTAAATATGTTGTCTGATCTGGAATTAAAAGATGGTGAATCTGATTTCAGGTTATTGAGCCGTCGTGCACTAGATAGCCTCAACGCACTTCCTGAGTCTCCAAAGTTTTATAGAGGCCTCATTAATTGGATCGGATATAGCGTAGGTCATGTAGAGTTTAGTGCACAAGCGCGGATGCACGGTTCTTCATCTTATACATTTAAAAAAATGATTGAGCTTGCACGACTTGGTTTAACTTCTTTTAGTATGAAGCCGTTGAAATTTATATTCGGCGTGGGCATTAGTGTTGTTGCTGCTTCACTTTTTGCAATCATTGTTATGGTAGTTGTAAAATTTGGTTTTCGCACGGAATACTTTAGCAATAACGCGATACTTGTCATGTTCCTTATATTCATCACAGGTATACTAACCACTTTCCAGGGTGTTGTGGCGGTATACTTAGTCGATATTTTCAATGCTGCAAAAAACCGCCCAACTTTTATTGTGAAAGATGATGCAAATGGCAAAAAAAAGTAATAGTCCACTTGTGAGTGTACTAATACCAGCTTATAACTGCGGTGAGTATATTGAACACGCTATATTAAGCATATTGGATCAAACATATATAAACTTGGAAATAATTGCCATTGATGACGGTAGTACAGATGATACATGGATGAAGCTACAAAAAATAAAAGATGATCGTTTGAAATTATTAAAAAATAAAGAAAATCTCAAGATCGTAGGGACGCTTAATAAGGGGATTCGTTTAGCTAAAGGAAAGTACATAGCTAGGATGGATGGGGACGACTTTAGCTATGCGGATAGGATTGAGAAACAAGTTAAATATCTTGAGTCAAACGACGACGTTGTTGTTGTTGGTGGGGCCATAGAGGTATGTGATGCAAATATGAATGTAAATAATCACAGGAAGTATCCTCTCGATGATGCGGCTATCAGGGCAAAAATTTTTCGGTATAATCCATTCGCTCATCCAGCCGTTATGATTAGAAAATCGGCTATTGATGAAACGGGCTATGAGCTAAATTGGGCTGAAGATTATGATATGTGGTTTAGGCTTGGTCGTGTTGGAAAACTTGCGAATTTAACCGACACTGTTCTTAAGTTACGCACGCATTCTGCATCTGTCTCTCAGTCTAAAGTGACTTACCAGGAAAAGCTAACACTGTACATACGAATAAAAGCAATATTTGAATATGGCTATGTAATGACGCTTGCTGATAAGATATATTTTTTTGCACAATTAATTGGTATCTATGTAGTTCCGGCAAAATTAAAATTTTATATATTTAGTAAAATTAGAGGAACAAAAAGAAGATGATAAAGTTAGCCGTTGCGTCACACGTTGCACTTGTAGACGGCAAACAGTATGACGGTATAGGTAATGTTTTAATTGAAACACTTGAGGGGTTATCGGAAAATTTTATGTTCGTCCGCCATTCAATGGATGGCCTGCTTCCTTCGGAAGTCCATCAGTATAACAAAAAAAATATAACAAAAAAACAGCTTTTGGTTATTAGTAGGATTGGCCCGCTAAGGTATTTAACAGAATTCATTGCAACGGTTTTTTATTTTACGTTTTTAAAGAAAATTGATATTTACGTCGGAATCGATCCATTAAATGCTGTTGCTGGTATCTTTTTGAAAAAAATCGGAAGATTAGATACGGCTGTATTCTATACAGCGGACTATTCGGTCAATAGATTTACAAACTCATTTTTAAATAAGATTTATCATAAAATTGATCGATATTGCGTAAATTATGCAGACCAGGTCTGGTCTGTATCTTCAAAGATAGTAAAGATACGAAGAGAGATGGGTTTAAGTGATAGCAAAAATATATTTTTACCAAACGTCCCGCCGATTGAATATGCTAAGTATCGTGAGAACAAGCGAGAAAAACACACACTTATTACATACGGGATTATCGATAAACAGTTAGATTTTGAGGGTGTGATCCGAGCCGTCTCAAACCTAAAAGAAGATATTCCAGACATAAAGTTTGTGATTGTAGGGAACGGACCCGAGGAATCCAGACTAATTAAATTGGCCGAAGAATTAAGTGTATCCGACAGAATAATATTTAAAGGCCGACAAACACTTCCAAAAACATTAGAGCTTGCTTCTAAATCCGGTGTTGGACTAGCGCTATATACTGGCGCCTGGGCTTTTAATACTTTTGGTGATAGTACAAAATGTCGCGAATACTTCAGTTATGGTTTGCCCGTTATTTCGAGTGATACGCACTCTACGGTTGACGAAATAAAAGCTTTTAATGCCGGAATTATCGTAAAGCTGTCTCAAGTAGATTACGAGAATGCAATAAAAAAAGTTATATCGAATTACGATACTTACTCCTCGCATTCGCTGAGTCTAGGTAAAAAGTACGAAGGGATTCATAGAAAGATGATTCAGGAGCTACTAAATAAATAAACCTCCGCAAGGAGGTTTATTTATTGTTAAGCAATGACTTTGTAGCCATTCGGGTTCTGTGACTGCCATTTCCAAGAATCTTCGCAAGCCTCTTCAATGGACTTTTCGGCATACCAACCGAGTTCTTCGTTGGCTTTCTCTGGGCTTGCATAGCAAGATGCAATATCTCCAAGGCGACGGTCGGCGATATCGTAAGGTATTTCTTTGCTAGACGCTTTACTGAAAGCTGCAATCAGCTCTAAAACAGATATACCCTTGCCTGTGCAAAGGTTGTATGTCTCAACACCAGGTTTTGAATGGTTCAGGGCGGCGATATGTCCTTTCGCAAGGTCGACAACGTGAATGTAATCCCGAACACCAGTTCCGTCTACTGTTTCGTAATCACCACCAAAGATAGTTACTTTTGGTAACTTCCCGACAGCAACCTGAGAGACGTAGGGGAGGATGTTATTCGGAATACCATTAGGGTCTTCACCGATGGTGCCACTCTTGTCTGCGCCAACTGGGTTAAAGTAACGCAATAGGGTGATTTCAGCTGAATTGTCGGCAATACTGACATCTTTTAGTATTTGCTCAATCATAAATTTCGTTTGACCATAGGGATTTGTAATGCCTTCACCAACGCGGCTCGTTTCTTTAAGGGGAAGTTCTTCTGGTATGCCGTATACAGTTGCGGATGAGCTGAAGATGAACTTTTTCACGTTATATTTCTTTGTAAGATCGAGCAAAACAAGGGTTGAGTCAATATTGTTTGAATAATATGATAAAGGATCTGCTACTGATTGGCCAACTGATTTTAATCCAGCAAAGTGGATCACTGCGTCAAAGCTATGTTGCTTGAAGACATCTTCAAGCTTAGGGGAATCCCTAAGGTCGAGTTTATAAAAGGGGATTTTCTGTGAAGTTATTTCTTCGACGCGACGAAGCGATTCCTCGCTACTATTAACCAGGCTATCTACGACAACAACAGAGTTACCATTTGCGAGTAGTTCAATGAGAGTATGTGATCCAATGTAGCCTGCGCCACCAGTGACAAGTATATTCATATATACAATTATACCAGCGATTGGCGGCATGGTTTATAATAGACCCTAATGATTACTGTAATTATCGCTGGGGGATCGGGTACTCGTCTGTGGCCTCTTTCTACTAGTGAGTATCCGAAACATCTGCTCAAGTTAACAGGCGAACGAACCTTATTGCAATCTGCGTATGATCGAGCAAAAAAGCTTGGTGAACAAGTATATGTCGTGACAGAGGCCAGTCACGCACATCACGTAAAAGACCAGCTTCCAGAACTGCAAGAAGATAGTTTTCTTATAGAACCAGGAAGAAGAGGAACGGGGAACTGTATTGTATTTGCATTGGATGTCATCTCACGTCGACATGACAAGGATGAGCCTATTGCATTTGTTCATTCAGACCACAATATTCGTGATACGGATGGATATGTAAGATCATTGCAATTGGCTGCGCGCGCCTCAAGTCTATCTAATAAAATTACACTTATTGGTATTGAGCCGACATTTCCCGCGACTGGATTTGGGTACATCGAAAGAGATGGCGGAATTACTGAATTGGGATCTGTATATAGTATTGAATCCTTCAAAGAAAAGCCTGATTTTGAAACAGCTCAAAACTATCTACGAGCTGGTAATTACCTCTGGAACTGCGGATATTTTATTGGCTCTGTCAATACATTTATGGATGAAATACGATTGGTTGCTCCAGAGCTGACCGAGCACTTCGATGTATTGACGCAAATATCCGATGTGGGAGATGAGCAATATAATACTGCATACTTGGCCTTTAGTGATCAGGTTATCGACTACGCATTGGCTGAAAAGTCTTCTCATCTTGCGGTTGTTCCAGCTACTTTTGACTGGATGGATATTGGCTCATTCAAAGATTTACATGAAGCAAATGAATCGGATGAAAAGGGTAACTACTTTAAAGGTTCGTATATTTATGATGATGAACTTGAAAATTCATACATTCAAAATAATGAAAATAAGCCAGTAGTTGTTATTGGGCTCGATAATATCATTGTTATTAATACACCTAATGGGATACTCGTTTCGCGAAAAGACCAGAGCCAAAGAGTAAAAGATGCAGTCGAAAAGATGAAAAAGGATTCAAAATAATGAAAAAAGTCTTAGCATTTGATATGGATGACACAATCGCGATTACAAAATCACCGATCAGTGATCGTATGGTGACCGCCTTTAGCAATATCCTTGAGACTTTTGACGTCTGTATTATCTCGGGTGGTAATTATGAACTATTCCACAAACAGTTTATCGACCGGCTCGGTTTAGATGAGGCGAAATTGAAACGCATCCACCTTATGCCTACCTGCGGAACGCGTTATTATCGTTACGACGAATCAACGAAAGATTGGGCATTACAGTATGCAGAAGATCTGACGGACGAAGAGAAGAGCAAAATTATACAGGTTCTCGAGGAATCGGCCAAAGAGGCGGGCTACTGGATAGAGAATCCAGCCGGTGAAATTATCGAAGATCGTTTTAGTCAGATTACCTTTTCGGCGCTTGGCCAAATGGCAACGCCGGAAGACAAATATGCTTGGGATCCAGAGGGCAAAAAACGTTTGATAATCCGCGAGATTGCTCTTCGGGGCTTGCCAAATCTCGAGATCCGCTTAGGTGGGACAACATCAATCGACGTGACACGCCCGGGGATCGATAAGGCTACGGGAATGCAAAAACTAATGGGTGCAAATGGATTTACTAAAGAAGATATCCTCTTTTTTGGGGATAAGCTACAAGAGGGTGGAAACGATTATCCGGTAAAAGCGTTCGGTATTGAGAGTATAGAAGTAACTAGGTGGGAAGATACCGCAAACTGTCTTGAATCAATTGTAAGTTCGATTAAGTAAGGGAGGCCTAATATGTGTGGAATTGTTGGATACGTAGGAGATAGAGAAGCGCAGGGCATCTTAACGAGTGGACTCCGTCGTCTGGAATACCGTGGGTATGACTCAGCGGGTATTGTTACGCTTGATAAATCCAAGAATGCCACACTCCTTAGGGCGAATGGTAAGGTTGCCGAGCTTGATATTTTGGTGCAGAAGTCTAAAAGCAAAGACACCATAGGTATTGGTCACACTCGTTGGGCAACACACGGCGTGCCGTCAGAGCGAAACGCACACCCCCACAAAGCGGGCGATATTTATCTGGTGCATAACGGTATTATCGAAAACTACAAAGAGCTAAAGACTGAACTAAAAGACCATGAATTCCAGAGCGACACCGACACTGAAGTACTCGCTGCTTTAATCGATTCTTTGTATGACAAAGACGTCGAGTTGGTTGACGCTGTGGCGCAAGCACTTAAATTAGTTGCGGGGACATATGGTATTGCGGTTGTCTCGACACGTAATCCCGATGAAATCGTCGTTGCACGTGCTGGCAGTCCACTCATTATTGGCGTCGGTGAAGGTGAAACCCTGATAGCAAGCGACGCATCTGCGCTGATTGGACATACTTCAAACGCCATCTACCTTAATGACGGTGAAATGGCTATCTGTCGCGCCGACGGGGTCGAACTGCGTGATCTAGCATCCCAGCCTATTTCTGCTAAGGTCGAGACTATCGAAGTTGATATGCAGGCGATTCAAAAACAGGGCTTTGATCACTTCTTGATGAAAGAAATTAGCGAGCAGCCGTCGACATTACGTTCGACTCTGAACGGACGTATTCTCCTTGATGAGAAACGAGTGAAGCTTGGTGGCCTGAACATGACCCTCGATGAATTGCGTGCCGTCGAGCACGTCACGATTGTTGGATGTGGAACGGCATATTACGCCGGCATGTTGGCATCGTATTACCTTGAAGGGCTTGTCGATGGACTGACGGTGGATGTCGTGGTTGCTTCGGAATTCCGCTATCGTTCATTCCATCTTCCGAAGAACACAGTTGCGTTGGTTGTTTCTCAGTCTGGCGAAACAGCTGATACATTGGCGTGTTTGCGTGAAATCAAGCAGCGTGGTGTGCGAACACTTGGTATTATCAATGCCGTTGGTTCAACAATTGCTCGCGAAGTTGACGGCGGTATTTATGTGCACGCAGGTCCTGAAATTTCCGTGGCGAGTACAAAGGCATTTACTTCTCAGGTCTCAGCGATGATTATGTTTGGTGTCGAAGTTGCACAAGCAAAGGGAACGAGTATCGAAACGACTGCGAAGTATGTCGAAGAACTCGCAAAACTTCCCGGTGAAATCGAAAAGGTACTCGAAACGAAACAAGAAGAGGCAAAGGCGGTAGCAAATAGGTATGTCAGCTATGACCACGCGCTGTATCTTGGTCGTGACACAGCATTCCCTGCCGCTCTCGAAGGTGCGCTGAAGCTAAAGGAGATCTCGTACATTCACGCTGACGGATATCCAACAGGTGAATTAAAGCACGGTACGCTCGCACTCGTTGATGATCGTTTCTTTGAAGTATTCTTGGTACTTGATGACTGGCTCTTTGATAAATCCATTAGTGGATTATCAGAAGTGAATGCACGCGGTGGGCACATTCTTGCAATTACGAATAGTAAAAAGGAAATTGACGCTGAAACAGTCGTTCGCATTGATACGGAACTTGATGTTTTGGCACCGCTCGTAATTAATGTTTTTCAACAGTTGTTTGCGTATCATGTCGCTGTAGCGAAGGGGAACAACGTAGACCAGCCTCGCAACCTCGCTAAAAGTGTCACTGTCGAATAGTATACCTAGTGGTAAAATCAGATTTTTCGACTCAATTAAGTGTGTCGATGATACCAGGTATGTAAAAGATTATGTATGCCAAGCTTCAGGAATGCGGTAACGACTATCCGGTGAGGGATTTTGGTATCGAGGTTTCTCACAGGAAAGACGCTGCTGGTCGTTTGGGGACGATTTTACCTACGATAAAGTAGAGTTCTTCGTTTCAATATTCAGCACGGTGCTATCTCAAAGTGCAGTGATTTTTATAGCACGAACGTAACCGCTTCCTCGTGTTATTATTATGTCATATGAGTAAAAAGATTGATGGCGACAAAGAAGAGTTAGAAGAAATTCCAGAGGAAATCGTACAAGATGTAGAAGATATCCAAGAGGCTCCTGATGTGAAGCTAAAGCCAAAATCTAGGCTCGGACGACTTCTTCGGACAAAGAAACGAAAAGCTTTGGCTATTGTCGTTGGCCTTATCTTAATCCTTGCGATCTTGTTTGCAATTCCTTTTACCCGCTACGCCGTCTTGGGTCTCGTTGTAAAGAAAGATGTGACGATTACTATCGTTGATTCGAAAACCAAACAGCCGGTCAGTAACGCATCGGTACAAATTGGGACCGTTTCAAAGCAGACAGACAAAAACGGCGTCGTGAAGCTCGAAAAAGTGCCAGCAGGACAATCTGGTGTAGTTGTCTCGAAGCAATATTACAAGACATATGATCATGCCTATACTGTTCCTGTCATTTTCGCTCCAGAATCACCAACTTACGAGGTAGTTGCGACTGGCCGCCAGGTAAGTATCGAGATTACCGATAAGATTACAGGTAAAGCAATTGATGACGCGGTGATTTCTTCAGGCGAAACAAAAGCAACCACAGGTACTGACGGAAAGACGGATCTTATCTTGTCACCGGACAAAGAGTTGCAAACCGCAACATTGACGAAGTCCGGCTATAACACGCAGGATGTAGAAGTAAAGGTGACGAACGGCGCGGTTAACACCTATACATTAACGCCATCGGGTTCTATTTTCTACCTCAGTAAATCCACGGGTACTATTAACGTCATGAAGTCTCATCTAGATGGTACGAACGCTGTTGTCTTTGCCCCGGGCACAGGTCAAGAAGAAAGTACTAATACCTCACTTCTGTCGGCGCGTGACTGGAAATACTCGGCACTACTGGCAACTCGAGAAAACAACAAACAGGGTATTTACTTGGTTGATAGCGCAAAAGGTGACCTGAGTGTGATTGATCAAGGAAACGCCTCATTCAGCTCAGTTGGATGGTCAGGTCATAACTTTATATACATTGTATATCGCAACACTAATAATTATTGGGATGCGAATCGCCAAGCCGTAAAGAGCTTTAATGCTGATACCCGTAAAATTACTACCATTGATGAAACGAGTGGAAGTGGAGCAAGCTCCTACGATGCTCAGTATCAGGGCTTTAGTAATGTATATATTATGGGCAACGAGGTTGTGTACGCGAAGTCGTGGTACTATAGCGGATACAATAATCTTGGTGCTGACAAGACGACCCTCCTCATTTCCGCTGACCCAAGTAACGGCAATAAAAAAACAATCAAGAGTTTTGCAGTTGGACTTGGTGTTAGCTTGAAGTTGTATGAGCCTAAGGGTATTTATTTGCGAGTATCGACCGCGAGCAATGATCCGTCAGTCTTCTACGAATACGAAGAAGGTTCAATAAAAACAGTGACCGATACAAGCGATGCTAAATTTAATGAATCATATACAACCTTCCTTATATCGCCAAGTGGTAAGCAGACACTCTGGTACGAGGCGCGCGACGGCAAAAATTCACTATTCATAGGTGATGATAGCGGTAAGAACGCGCGAACAATTACGACACTGTCTGACTATGCTCCATACGGGTGGTACGGCGATGACGATCAATACATTCTTCTTACAAAGAATGGGAGTGAATTGTATATTGCCGCAGCAGAAGGTGAGATCACAAACCCACTGAAGGTAACGGATTATCATAAGGGTACAAGTTATATCGGCTACGGTTCTGGGTACGGCGGGCTTTAGGACTATCGCTGAATGGCGTCTTGAACGATCTTGTTGATCCTGGTTGCAAATAAACTCTTATCAAATCGCTTGGCTTTGCGGTGAAGCGTTGCGGGCAGAAATGATAATGTTTCGAACCGCTTCATTGCCGCGACCAAACTCTCGACAGTCTGCTCATTAAACAGTACGCCGGTTTCGCCGTCTTGAACTATGTCGAGTGCGCCACCTTTTGCGTAAGCAATCACTGGTGTTCCAGCGGCCAAAGATTCAACGGCTGAAATTCCGAAGTCTTCTTCGTTCGGGAAAAGAAATCCTTTGGCTGATTGCGCTAAACGAACCAATTCTTTATCACTGACTCGTCCGACGAATTTGACTGTTGGTCCAGCCAGCTTTTTGAGACGGGCTGTATCAGACCCAGACCCAATAACGGTTAGTTGGGCACCTAATTTGTTGCAGGCTTCTATAGCTATGTCAAAACGTTTGTACGGGACGTGTCGGCCCCACATAACATGGCCACTTCGCTCGCCTTTTGGTGGTGGGGTAAATCGTTCGACGTCAACCGGTGGGTGAACGACGGTTGAGGGTCGTTTGTAATACTGCTTAATTCTTTGCTGGGTCACTTCCGAATTGGCGATAAGTACATCGATGCCATTGATTGATTCTAGGTCGAGTTTTCGCATTCGCTTCACAAAAAATGGAATAACTGGCCGGATGAATGGAGTAAAGACACCAAACTTAAATTCGTGTTTGAATTCTTCATAGTGACTCCAGTAATAGCGGATAGGCGTGTGAATATAGGCGATATGAATTTGGTCGGGTCGAGTTTTGCGGACGGCTTTGGCTTCGGCACTAGAGCTGCTGATGATGATGTCGAATTCGGATAGATCGAGAGCTCGGAAGGCTTTGGCGCGGAGGGTTGGCCACAAGACATGTTTGTAGCGAAGCTTGGCTGGTAATTTTTCTTGCAGGTAGGTTGTTCGGATATCGAGACTCTTGAGTCCAGGCAGCGCATCGGGATTGTAGACAGAGGTATAAATCGGAGCTTTGGGGAATAGTTTGTGTAATTCGGCTACGACAACTTCGGCACCACCAGAAACAGTCAGCCAATCATGAACGATAGCTATCTTCGGGATCTTTGTGTGTGCAGCCATTTATTTCGCTCCGCGGCCACGGAGGACAACCATCACGGTTTTGAATAGTATCTTAATATCTAACCAAAAGGTCCAGTTTTGAGCGTAGAAAAGTTCAAGTTCGATGCGTTCTTCAAATGAAAGTTCGCTTCGTCCAGAAACTTGCCACAACCCTGTTAGTCCAGACTTCACGCTATGGAGTAGGGCTGTTCGTCCATGGGCTAATTTTAGTTCTTGAGGAAGAATCGGGCGAGGACCAACCAAGCTAATGTCACCTTTAAATACGTTAAATATTTGCGGCAACTCATCGATTGAGGTGGCACGCAACCAACGACCAAAGGTTGTGATGCGAGGATCTTTGATAACTTTACGATTCTTTTCGTATTCGGTGGCAAGATCTTCACGACCCATTTCTCGGAATTCTTCAGCAGCGTCCTTGCTGCCATATTGCGCGCCCATGCTGCGGAACTTAATTAAACTAATAGGTTCCGAGAAACGACTGAGTCGTTGACTGACATAGAAGGCTGGTCCACGGTCGACAATTTTTTTGATAATCAGAATAAGAAGGAGGAATGGTGCCAAGATGATTATCAACAAAAGGCTCACGATAAAGTCGAAGACACTTTTGACGATCGCACCCCATCCGACCAGTGGAGTCTGATATACACTGATCATTGGATAGCCAAGGAATACATCGACGGTGTTTTTGCCGGAATAAAACTCTGCTTCACCCGGGATGAAGCTGTAATCAATGTGCGCTTCTTGTGCGGCTGATAAGACTTTTTGGTTTCGTTCGGCATTGTCATACAGGTCAGTCTGAATGATGGCGGTAATTTCGTTAAGCTCCAGGTCTTTGAGAGCCTCTTCGACGTATGAATAATGGTGAGCGGTAAATCCTTCCGGAAGGTTCTTTTTTGGTCCAGCAAAGGCAACGACTTCATAGCCGCTACGTTTTGTGTCGGCGATGTTTCTAGCGATGTCACCGGTTGCGTTTGACGAGCCGATCAGTAGAACTCGTTTTGTGCCACGACCAAAACGGAACATAAGTGAACGGATGAGTCGAAGGATTTCACGTTCGAGTACGATTAATATGAATGCACCGATCAGTGCGTATGCGGCGACCAGTCGAGCGGGGAAGAGTGTCTTGTCGCTGATGTATTCCCAGCCAATAACGAGCAAAATACCAATGAACACCCCGATCGCGATCTTCGCCCACTCAACCAATCGACGGTTATAAGTCCGAGGTTGATAAAGGCCGATGATCGCAAAGATAAATATCCAAAAGGGGATAATCAAAAGCAGTGAGAAGACGTAGTCGAATGCGTAAATATCAGTTAAAAGTGGACGGTGGTCGTATTGTACCCGGGCAATATAAGCCAACGCAAAAGCAGTAATCAGAACGAGTGCATCGATGAGAATCAGGATAAAGCTGTAGAGCTTGCTGTTTCGGCGTGACATAGTAGTGCCAGTATATCATTATTTGCGCTACACTAAGAGGTACTCTATGGCAGCAAAACCTTCGAAAAAGCTGAATACGCTCGTCCCGCTCGGGTTTCTTGATAAGGTATTTGTCGGTATTTTGCTGGTCGTGTTTGGTGGTATTGTCCTGCATGCACCGCTCAGCGTTGGTTTTGGGACACTTTTTCCTAACCTTGAGCTGTTAATTAAATCTTGGAAAGAGATTTTGATGCTGCTGGCAGGCCTGCTTATGCTGGTAATTCTGTATCATAAAAAGCGCTGGGATATCTTCACGAACCCAATTGTATTGGTGATTGGCGGTTACGCGTTGCTTCATCTGTTGCTGTTGCCTGTTTTCTGGCAGGGTGGCGTGGCTACTATTGCTGGATTGATGATTGATCTGCGATACCTCCTCTTTTTTGTGTTGGTGTATGCGGCGATTTGTTTGTATCCGTCATTGCGACGAACATTTGTCATCACATTCTTTGCTGGCGCATTTGTTGTGGCTGCCTTCGCGTTGCTGCAAGTATTCGTTTTACCGGTTGATGTCTTGAAATATATTGGCTATAACACCTCAACAATCGTTCCGTACCTAACGGTCGATGAAAATACCGACTATATTCGAATTAATAGTACGCTGCGTGGACCGAATCCGCTTGGTGCTTATGCTGTCGTTGTATTGTCTTTGTTGTTTGCATTTTGGCTGCGCGCAAAACAAGTAAAGCCGCAAACTCAAAGACTGGCGATTAGCGTGATTGTTCTAGGGAGTTTCGTCGCGCTATGGGCAAGTTATTCGCGTAGTGCGTTGATCGCTGCTTTTGCTGCTTTCGGAGTTATCGCGCTGGTGACAATCGGACGAAGGCTATCTCGTAAAGTGTGGATCGGTGTGTTTATCGGTGTGTTTGTGATTGCTGGTAGTTTGGTTGCGGCGCGGAATACTGATTTTGTCTCGAACGTTTTGTTGCATGAAAACGCGACGACTGGCGCCGCAATCAGTTCAAACGACGGCCATGTTGATTCGCTACAAGACGGTGTGGCGCGCATGGTTCAGCAACCACTTGGTGGAGGGATCGGAAGTACCGGATCAGCTTCACTGTATGGGCCAGACCCACTGATCATTGAAAACCAACTCCTATTCATCGCTCACGAAGTAGGTTGGATCGGGCTAGGGGTGTTCGTATACATAACATTCTTGGTTCTTCAGGGGTTGTGGCGACGACGTTCAGACTGGGTTGCACTGGGTGTCTTCGCCGGCGGCATCGGCTTAATCTTGATCGGACTTTTGCTCCCGGTTTGGGTTGATGATACAGTAGCAATTATATGGTGGGGACTGGCAGCGATTGTCCTCGCAGGAAAGGAAATGTATGGCCGAAAGATCAACAAAACGTCAAAAAGAACTACTTGAGTACGTCGACGGATTTATCCAAGAGCACGGCTATGGTCCAAGTTACCGTGAAATTATGAACGCTATTGGCTACAAATCTGTCTCAACGGTGGCAATTCATATTGACGGACTAATCTCAAAGGGCTTTCTTCGCAAGACTGACAATTCGGCTAGGTCTTTAGAGGTTGTTACGACGAATGCCACAACCGCCAGTGCTTCAAAATCAGTTAGCCCGGCCAAAGAAAAGTGGCTAGTAGATGAAATTACAGATAGATTCGCTATCTATGCACAATCTCCGAATCAAATGACGTTGGATGAACTATACGTTTTAGTGGGTACGTTGAAGATCCTTGGACTAGATGGGGCGCACGAATCGATGAAAGTTCGTTTATCAGAAGCAATTCGAAAAAAACATTAGTTGTAATTCATACAATAATTATTTGACAGTGGGTGCTGCAACTAGTATTGTATAAGTAACCATAAACAACACAAAAAGGTAACCACAATATGACAAAAATATCCAACCGGACAAAGTATATCCTAGCGGCACCGCTGTTTCTCATTGCATCACTCGTCTTGGGGTTTGCAAATGTTCAGTTTGCCTCTGCTGCAACTCGAAGCTGGACGGGGGCAGGAAACGGTACCTCATTTAGCGATGCGGCAAACTGGGGCGGAACCGCGCCTGTCGCGGGTGATGTGCTTAATTTCGGTGTGGTTGGATCTGGGTCATTCCCTCAGTACGCACTGAACAATGACTTGGACTTGGCATTCGGTGGTATTTCTTATGGTGATAGTAGTAAAACTGACGCGACCATTACGGGCTACACTATCAGTGACCTGATACTTGCCGATAACGCTATTATTACGAAGTTTGGCTCAAGCAATAACCCGACGTTCCAAAATGCGGTCATTACCGTGAGCGGATCTTTCCAGGTAGGCGCACACTTAACGTTGAGCGGCTATTACCCGGCCATTCAACGACCTTCAGCAGACTTGGATGTTGCGGTTGCAAACCTAACGATTACAGGCACTGGCGTACCCACAATCGATCAGGCGAACGTTGGTGTAGGATATACGCCATATAAGATTTATTTCAAACCAACAACAGTAACTATTAACACCGGTAGCCAATGGTTGCTCGACGGTACAGCTCCAACAACGGTTAATGTTCAAAGTGGTGCACGTGTTGCGATGGATACGGATCTTACAACAGCTGCGAACTTTAACTTCGGTACCGGCTCCGCTGGATCTGCCTCTATCGTGACGCGCAAGAACGCAACCCTAACCGGTAATATCTCACTAAATGGTGACGCATATTACTACGTATACGGCAGCAAGACCCTTACACTCTCCGGCGTATTGTCTGGAACGGGTTCATTCAAAATGGCAACCGGATCAACAGGAACATTTATAAACAACACGACAACTAACTCAACTTCTACTCCTGCTGGTCCACAAGAAGTGCCTGTCACGGAACAGCCTCCAATTACCGATAACCAACCCGGTACCGACGTTATTGTCGAGCCAAAGACATCAGTTGAAATTGACGGTACTCGTGGCGACATTGAAGTCCGCGATAGTGGTACTGTGAAGGGTTCCGGAACTGTTGATAGTTTGACGGTGAACGAGGATGGACGCGCTTTAGGAAACCTTACTGTGCTTAATAACGTATATATGAATGGAGTGTACGCTCCGAATGTACTTAATAGCAGTTCGTATGACCAATTGAAGATTGGTGCAAACTACTCAGGTGGTGGAAACGCTGTTGTCCTGGGAAGTAGCGCCGCTTTGCAAGTTAATTTGAACGATGGTTGGTCTATCAAACAAGGTGATCAATTCAGAATTATTGATAACCTAAGCTCAACTGCGGTAAGTGGAGCATTCAGTGGACTCGCTGAAGGTGCTCAGTTTACAGTTGAAGGTATTACATTCAGCATTACCTACCTTGGTGGCACAGGAAACGATATCGTGATCACCGCTTTAAACACAGGCTCTGATCCGAGTGCACCAAATACGGGTGCGATGCGCCTTGCTCTTGGAAACCCTCTCGTACTTGCTGTTCTAGGTATCGCGACTGCTGGCGTACTTCTTATTGCTGCTCAACGTCGCCGATCAACGAAATAAAAATAAACGACACACAAAGGAAAAATACATATGACAAAAGCGCAGTCTAGAATAAAATACCTCTTTACGGCTTTATTGTTTGTAGTTTCTGTCCTTTCTTTACAGTTTGGGTACGTGAAATTTGCATCGGCAGCACCTGTCACCTACCAAGGTGGCGGCGGAGATACTAAGTTTAGTACAGCTGCGAACTGGGTTGGCGGCGTAGTACCTACTAATGGTGACACTATTATTTTTACAACAGGATCGTCAAATACTGGACTTTCGGTTAACAACGATATCGTTGGATTGAACGTTGCGGGGATTACGGCGACAGGTGTTAATGGGTACACAACCACTATTACGGGTCAGGACTTAACTGTGAGTGGTAACATAACACACAACAACGCAGGTTCTTTAGTACTTGATTTAAACCTTAAACTTGCGACTAACGTGACGATGACTGGAAATGTTGTCTTTGCTGGAACTGGTAAGTCTATTAATATTCAAAACCATAACCTGACTGTTTCAAATCCTGTGGCTGTCTGTAGGGCGGTTAACAATGTGAGCGGATCTGGTAATATTTCATTGTCGACGCCGGTCGCTGACCTGAGCGGATACAACTTTGTTACTGCTAATAGTGGTTTCACAGGTCAGATCTCCGCTATTTCGGGAAGCCTCGTAGTGGGTAACGCGAACGCTTTTGTTAATTCTACGGGTATAGTAGTGAGTGGCGCTGGAACCCTTATTGTCCTTAGTTCGGCCGACCAAACGATAACGACACCCATCACGCTTTCCGGGTCTGGAAGTATATCTGCACAAAATGGAGGAAGTTCGTGTACCGTAAAGCGAGCGAATACTAATCGGAATGTTGTCACGACCACGCTCGCTGGACCATTGACCCTTCTGAGTGACTTTGCTTATTCTGGTGTCGACGAGATGAAAGTCACCGGTGCTTTGACGAGCAATGGTCATGTATTCTCAGCACGAAATGGAGCGGGCACGATAACGACGTCTGACGGAGCGGTTACTTCTACTCCATTTACGACGCATATTACAGATACAACAGGTGATACTGTGCTTGTTGTAAACAAAGAGACACTGGATCTTTCTGGTGGCCGTGAAACGATTCAGGTGAGTCCTGGAGCTACGTTGAAGGGTACCGGTACAGTAAATCTACTTTCTAACATTGGTACGGTAAATCCTGGAAACAGCCCCGGAAAACTTACAGTGAAGACTGCTTACGTCATGGGCAATGGAGCGACTCATGAAGTCGAAGTATTGAATAAGGATAGTTATGATCAGTTGGTTGTTGGTGCAGACTTTACTTCAGGAGGTGGGTATGCAAATCCAATTACGCTATCATCATCGGGCTCGTTCTTGAAAGTCATCCTTTATGATGGCTGGTCAATTACCCAAGGTGATCAGTTCACTATTGCCGACAACCGCAGTGACACAGCGGTATCAGGAACGTATGACGGCCTTGCCGAAGGTGCGCAGTTCGTTGTCGACGGCATTACGTTTAGCATTACCTATGTCGGTGGTGACGGGAATGATATTGTGATCACCGCTTTAAATACCGGTTCTGATCCAACTCCTCCAAACACAGGTGTGGCAAAGCAGTTACTTGCGAATCCTGCCGTAACGGTCATATTGGGTATCGTTACCGCTGGTTTATTTGCAGCGTTTGCGATTCGCCGAAAATCTGTAAGATAATAGAGATAAGTAACCTCGCGCGCGTAAAAAGCAACCATGCAAGATATCATTCCAAATAACCGTATTCCCAGAGGCCAAATCCGATCGACTCGTCGTCGGGATTCCTTTGCGACACGTACGGCAGGCCGTGTGGTGTATGAGCGTGATACGAAAGTCATTACCGACGTTATCGTCGGGAATACGATCACCGAGACGATCGTCGAAGAAATTGAAACGATTAGCTACGCAGAACCGGGAGTAGTGAACCAGAGGATCGAGCGTCTTTCCGCTGAAGCAAAAAATCAGGCGCTGCAGCGAGCGTTGTTAGCTGCAAACAAATCGTTGCGAAAAGAGCGTCGAAAAACATACGATTTAAAACGATTTGGACTCGTTTTTATTGCAGTAGTATTCGTACTCGTTACCGGATACGTAAGCATTGATACCTGGATGACCAATAATAAGGTAAAAGCCGAGACTGCAGCCGGCCCATTGAGTGTTGCTTCTGAAGGTGGCGTTGTTGTATCGCCAGATCAAGAAGGTAAGGACGAAAAAGCACCATCGTCTGCCACTCTCTCTAATTATGCCGTTGCGCCGACACTTCCGCGTGCTTTGTATATTGATAAGATCGGCGTTGCTGCACGAGTGCTTCCGATGAGCGTGAATAGTCTTGGTGCAATCCAAGCACCTCTCAATATCTACGATGCCGGCTGGTATACGGGCAGTGTGAAGCCGGGTGAAATAGGTGCTGTCTTTATCGATGGACACGCTTCTGGCCCTACGAGAGAAGGTCTGCTGGCGAATCTTGATCAACTAGCGGAAGGGGATGAGCTTCAGATTGAGAAAGGTGATGGAGCGAAGCTTACCTATAAAGTGGTGCACACAGAAATCGTTCCACTTGATGGACTTGATATGAAGAAAGTATTGCTGCCATATGGCAATACCCTCAAGGGCCTTAATCTAATGACGTGTACAGGTACATGGGTAGAAAGCAAAAAGACATTCGACCACCGTGTCATTGTCTATACCGAGCAGATCAACTAGCTCTTGGGTTGGGGTTATCCTAAAGTCTCATATTGACTATTCGACAGAGGTAAAGGTATAATACCATTTGTATTCCGACGTAGCTCAATGGTGGAGCAAGAAGCTGTTAACTTCGAGGTTGCTGGTTCGAGTCCAGCCGTCGGAGCCAAGCATAGGCACTATGATGAAAATCATGGTGTTTTTGTTTTCATAGAAAAGTTGTATAATATACATGCCTGGTTGCCCATAAAACTATAGTCAGGCAGATAGCTGGACTGTACGTCAAACTATTAGCCCGGCTATAAGAACCTGCTTACTTGTAGGTAAGGTTGGGTAACGGTATCCAGGTTGAAAAATTATTGCGAAGCATATTCACCGGCGAGATCAAAGCATTATATACAGAATCAGAACCGTTAATTCGGTTCTGATTTTTATATCTAAACATAAGTTATTTTATAGACGGACCGACATCATGAGAGTAGAGTAGGGATATTATGAAAAAGTCACTTCAATCACTGCGTAAACTAAACATTATTGCTGGAATATTCCATCTTATTCTTGCGGGTATCGTACTGGGATTATCAAATGACTTTTCGCTTCCGGTAACAGCGAGTTATCTGGCGGGCCCTCCGGGAAGCATTTTCACTGATCCTGTGACGCTCTTGAATATACGAACTGGTTACGCAGTTGCGTTGTTCCTGGGTCTTTCGTCGTTGTTTCATTTTATCGTTGCGTCTAAGTGGTTTTTCGCACGTTATCAAAGTGGTCTCAAGAAAAACATCAATATATTTCGTTGGGTTGAATATTCATTCAGCTCATCATTGATGATTTTTTTGATCGCTCAGATAACGGGTGTTAGTGACTATGCTGCCTTGATTGGAATCGTCGGGGTTAATGCTTCTATGATCTTGTTCGGCTGGCTGCAGGAAAAGTACGTCAAGCCCGGCAGTGGTGACTGGCTTCCGTTTATTTTTGGCTGCATCACCGGTATTGTACCGTGGATTATCGTGTTGATTAGTGTGCTTTCTCCAAATTCTCCATCTGATGCAACGCCTCCGGGATTTGTGTATGGCATCATTATCTCGATCTTTGTGTTGTTTAATACATTTGCCTATGTGCAGTTCAAGCAGTACCAAGCGAAAGGCAAATGGAAAGACTATCTCCGCGGTGAAAGGGCGTATATTGTACTTAGTTTTGTTGCAAAGGCTACTTTGGCGATGCAGATATTCGCTAACACCCTTATCTAGTCGGAAGAGCCCGACCTCCTCCATCAATTAAATAAGCCCCCCGCAGGCCCCCTCCATCAAATTTGGAAAGGGCCCACAAGGAGCAAGTATGTACTTAGCGGGAACGGGGGGTGTAAATACCTCCCGATAGGGCAGGTCTGCCGCTGTTTGCTAAGCCACCGCCTGGCCAGTTGATTTCACCCACAGGTGTGTCAAATGCCTTGGCGATTGCTGTGGCTGAAGTCGTGTTCAGCCGGGCCTGGTTGTTATCACGAATCGCACGTCTTACGGTGGGTTCGGACAGGCCACTCTTCTCAACGAGACCGCCTATATTGAGACCACGCTCAATCATCAGCTCTGTCACGCTGCGTTTTTGTGTCATATGACTTCTCTCATGTACGTGTGCCAGGATTGACACGGTCTATATTTAAACATTTAAATGTAAAATTTGCAACTGAGTGAGGGTTAGGCAAATAAACGACCTGTGATCAAGTTTATTTAATGGTATTATTTAAGTAAGCGTAATCAACATAATGATAAAACCTGTAAAATTATTCTCCGTCCTTGCCATAGCTATTGTAGCTATCGGTTCGATTGGGTTCGCGTCGATCGCTTATGGCGCTCAAGACCCTAACTTGATTCTTCACTGGAATCTTAATGAAGGATCGGGCACGACCGCGCTGGATGCTTCGGGTAATTCCTACGACGGAACCCTATATAATGGCGCGTCATATGTGCCTGGACATGAAGGTACGGGCGCTTCTCTTGACGGGGTTGATCAATATGTACAAACACCAACACCGTTTGGATTTCTAGGGACGGCTAATCAAGAATATGCCTTGTCGGCTTGGGTGAATCTTCCCCAGACTGGCCAGAGCGGAAACATCTTCCATATTTCTGATCAAATAGATGGAAGCGGTTGGTGTATTCCGTTCCTCACTTTAACAAATGGACATTTCGCAGCCACAGGCTGGGATCAAAATGGTCAGGTGAGCGCGGTTGATCCAGCGGTGGCATCAAGCGATCACTGGTATCAAGTAATATCGACGTGGGATGCGGCCAATGGATTGCGACTTTTTGTGGACGGAACGTTAGTCTCCTCAACTCCGCAGGCAGACTATGCGGCTTCGGGTTCGCCGATGTATGCATCACTTGGACTTGGTAATGCAAGCTGTTCAAATGATCAAGGCTATCTTGCTGGAGTTGTTGACGACGCTCGAATTTATTCCAGGGCTCTCTTGTCTAGTGATGTTGAGGCTATTGCGGGCGAAGGAGTGGTGACGCCACCTGCAGTGCTTGCTGTTGATACTACCCCGCTAGTGCCAGGGGTGCCAAATACGGGAAGTAAACCCGAGGGTTCGATGATGCCGGTTCTTGTTAGTGGAATGGGCTTTACTGGGCTATTGATGTACGGCCTATTTCGTAGATTCCGAAAGCAGTAAAACTCTGTGACGCAGAAATCACTATCATTCGTGGCTGACAGCGGGTTTGATATCGAACTTCCATTTGCTTAATACCGCTTACGCTGTTATTCTTATGCTAGACAAGATGCACCCTAAACCGAGATCACGATCTCCCCGGGGAAAAATATCAGTCAACCCTTTCTAAGTTTCAGGTTGGATTTGATGAACAGTAACGTTCAGACAATAAACTAAACAAAATAAAAGGGCTGACATGCACAAGACTCGTATCCTATCTGTTCCATTAATCGCACTATTCGCGATTTTCGCTATATTTATCGTAATGATCATAGGTGGACATTCTGCACACGCTGCTCAGTCAACGGTGAACCTTCGCACCGCTTCTCCTTTTGCGATTTTATCAGGTACCCCAAATGTTACCGATGCCGGGAACTCATCTGTGATTACAGGTAACGTGGGGCTTAGTCCTGCAACTGGTGCTGGCATTGGACTTACGTGTTCTCAAGTGACGGGAACGATTTATTCTGTTGATGCAACGGGGCCGCTTCCTTGTCGTGTGACGGATGGGCCGCTTCTATTGACTGCCAAAAATAATCTTACTACCGCGTATGTAGATGCGGCTGGGCGAACACCTGTGACAACAGTCCCAACTGAACTTGGTGGAACAACATTGGTTGCGGGCGTGTATGATTCGGCTTCTACGAAACTAGGAATTAGCGCCGGTGCGGGCGCACTTATCCTTGATGGTCAGAACGATCCTTCTTCGGTATTTATCTTCCAAGCGCCATTTGGTGGGACGGGGCTTAACGTGAACTCTGGAAGTACTGTGACGCTTATTAATGGTGCTCAGGCATGTAACGTTTTCTGGCGTGTTGACACAGCTGCGATCGATACGACAGCAAACTTTGTTGGAACGATCTTGGCGCTCAACTCAATCACGGTTGCAAATGGTGCGACTATCGAGGGTCGCCTGCTTGCTCGTAATGGTAACGTAACACTGATCAATGACACTATTACCGTTCCAATTTGTGCCGGGAATGACACCGAAGACGAGACCCCTGGACTTCCAAATACTGGTGAGAGAAGTAGGAATCTTGTACTTTGGGGTGCAATTTCTCTCCTACTCGTGACCAGTGGTTTACTACTCGCATTCGTTGCATATAAAAAGCGATCTATCTAGAGACTCGCTGTGAGTCAACGACAAATACGCGTGTTGCAGAAGCTTTTCCTGAACATTAGTATTCCCTTGGCATCACTGTGCGTTACGTTTATCTTGTTGTATGTATTTCTTCCGGTGAAACAAAGTGTGCCGATTACTCCGCCCGATGTTGAAACGGTCGCTCCTCTTGTGGCACGCGAAACCGCTGAACCAATTGTCCCTATTTCTGCGCCCGTGCAACTAAAAATAGAGAATATTACTGTGGACGCCTTCGTGAACCCCGTCGGGGTGAACACGGCCGGGGACATGGATATACAGGATGTTCCAGAGCAACTTGCGTGGTACAGACTTGGTCCCAAACCTGGTGAGGAAGGCAGTGCGGTTATTGCTGGTCACTATGGATGGAAGGACGGCGTCGCTTCGGTGTTCAATGATCTCAATAAACTTGTTGCCGGTGACAAAATCTCGACATATGGCGCGGATGGTCAAGTAAAGACATTCGTGGTAACCCGAACAGCTACATATGCCCCTGATCAAGATGCGACTGACGTGTTTCGATCTGATGATGGTAAAGCGCACTTGAACCTCGTTACCTGCCAAGGTTCATGGAATAATTCCTTGCGGACGTATTCCAAACGGTTCATCGTGTTCACCGATCTTGTAAACTAGTTGACCCAGCTGTACTAAGCGCTATTTTAAAGTAGCGTAATTACATTAAATACCAGTTAGAATAGAAGCAAGTACGATACAAAACTAACAGCGGAGAAGACTATGCTCAAATATTATTACAAATCTATTCGTTCAGATAAGATCGAAGAAAAAGAAAAGTTCCAAAAGGGTGTCTGGGTTCATGCCGAGAATCCAACCAAGGATGAAATCGCGACACTCATTAACGTCCATGGACTTGACGAAGGACTTGTTTCTGACGCATTAGACGAAGATGAAATGCCACGTCTGGAACGAGAAGGTGAGATGGTCTATATTTACGTTCGTGCAGCAATTGCTTTGCCAGAAAACGCTTTTGATACGATGCCGCTACTTATCGTGTACGGGCCAGAGAGCATTATTACGATTAGTCTGAAAAAATTGCCACATTTTGCCCCATTCTTCGGTGGTAAATTAGACTTTACAACGACGCAGCGCACTCGGTTTATGCTGCAGATTTTGCATCAAATTGCCGAACAATATGACAAGTATATTACGACAACCAGTAAGCAAATTAAAGCGATTCGTAACCGTCTTCGGGGGCATGAAATTCGCAACAAGGACTTTATTGACTTTGTGACACTCGAGGATGAGATTAATGAATTCTTGGCGGCACTCTTGCCGGCTGGTGCGACGCTTCGTCGATTGAAACTAGGTCGCAGTATTGAGCTTCACGAGGATGATCGTGATGTGATCGAAGACCTGGAGCTGAGCATTACGCAGTCAATTGAGACTTGTCGTTCGAATACGAAATCAATTATTAATATTCGACAGGCTTATAGCTCAATTAGTTCTAATAATTTGAACCGTTCGATTAAGATTCTAACAATCGTGACGGTCATGATTACGCTACCGAACATTTTCTTTAGTATGTATGGCATGAATATTAAGTTGCCGTTTGCGGAAATGGAATGGGCATTTGGTGGATTACTTGTGCTTATTGTGCTGGTATTAATACTTTCTTACATTGTTCTGAAACGTAAGCGGGTTATCTAGTTTCAAGAGGTGTTGATGGTGTATACTTCTCTATATGATTACAGCCCAGAACCTACGCAAAACATACGGCGACAAAGTCGTCGTCAATGACATTTCTTTTGTCGTTGAAGATGGCAAAATAACGGGCTTTCTTGGTCCAAATGGTGCCGGAAAATCAACAACTATGCGCGCAATGCTGGGACTTGATTCGGCTGAAGGATCAACCTTGTTTGATGGTCAGCCACTTGGAAACTATCCACACCCATCGCAGGTGGTTGGTATTCTGCTTGATGCAAAATCTTTCCATCCAAAGCGATCGGCTCGTAACCACCTAAAGGTACTTGCGCAGGCAAGTGGTATTCCGGAGTCGCGTGTTGATGAAGTATTGGCACTTGTCGGGCTACAGGACGTCGCAGGCAAGGCTCCGGGCAAGTTCTCTTTGGGTATGGCGCAACGACTTGGAATTGCAGCTGCAATTCTCGGTCAACCGAAGCATCTTATCCTCGACGAGCCTGCAAACGGGCTTGACCCAGAAGGTATCCACTGGCTTCGTGATTTCTTGCACCAGTATGTTGCTGGCGGAAATAGCGTCCTTATTTCATCTCACCTGCTTAGCGAAATGCAGTTGATGGCACATAATCTGGTAGTGATCGGAAAAGGTTCAATGATAGCTAATCAATCGATGGAGAGCTTTATTGCATCGGCGAGTGCTGGTGCGGTGTTTGTCCGGACGAATGACCTGAATAAGCTTTCTGCCGAATTAACAAAGCGTAATGTTGTGTGGGTAGCTGAACGCAACGGACTAAAGGTTTCGGGAGTTACCTCGGATCAGCTCAGTGCTTTCTTGTTCGAACTCGGTATGCCTGTTCTTGAGCTTGCCGCTGAAACAACGTCGCTTGAGGATGCGTTTTTGAAGATGACCGCTAATGCCCAAGAATACAAAGCCACTCCTGGGGGGCAAAACTAATGCTTAATTTAATTAAATCAGAATTTACAAAAATACTAACCCTGCCTTCAACCTATATTGTTGCAGCGGTACTGGCACTCCTCTCTATTCTGATAGGGGTCATTGCTGTTGTCGCGGGGACCGTGTTGACGGGAGATTCATCTGCAGCCCCTAATGCTATATATAGCGCTGTAGTAACAACTCTTCATAATGGCATTGCTCTTCTTGCAATCATTGCAGCACTCATAATTTTGAACGAATATCGCCACAACACTATTGCGTATACCTTAACAACGAGCTCTAACCGGTATCTTGTTTTTGGTGCGAAAGCTATTGCGACACTGGGATACGGACTAGGACTATCGCTTGTCCTCTCTATTATTGCCGCCATCACCGCTTCGATCGCCATTGTAGGGACTGGTAACTCATTGTCTGATCAAGTATTCAACGTCGGAAGCGCATTAGTGCACCTTGGCCTCTACGTTTCAGCCTACCTGCTTGTTGGTTTATTCCTTGGGTTCATATTACGTAATATCATCATCGTTATTGTTATCGTATTTGTCGTCCCAATTATTGAAAGTATTTTAGGAGTTTTCCTTAAAGAGGGTGCTGCATACCTTCCATTTAGGGCGATCGGCTCGCTAGCAGACAGTGGTGAGCATGCTGCGGCGGCCGGTGTTATTGTGGCTGCAGTTGTCTATGTACTCGCGCTTGGTGCCGTCGCATTGGTATCGTTTACAAAACGCGACGCGTAAATAAGCGACTTTTAAATTTCGCATTTCCCTTATCGTTCCAGAATCGATATGATTGATATATGAATTTACATCGTACTACTGGAAAAGCCGACTGGGAAAAAGTGAAACCAGCGGACCGTAACGTCTTTCAAAAAGCATCAGCTGCAACGCACGGCTTCGCGTCACCGGCTAACATTATTACAGTGATTGGCCTAGGGATTGTTGTTTATGGACTGGCTCTGGTGTTGCGCGGCGATTATTGGCTGGGGCTCATCTTGCTTGCTCTTGGGCGATTACTTGATATCGTTGACGGCGTCGTCGCGGAATCAACCGGCACCAAATCACCACTTGGTGAACTGTTTGATGCAGCAGCTGATAAAATCGGCACAATCCTGACTATATTAGCCTTAATTGTGGCCGGTATAACATATTGGTGGGTGATTGTAGCGCTGATTTTGCCACAGGTAATTATCCCATTGGTCGCGTTGTACAAGAAGCGGAAACATGCCAAGATCCACCCTACTCGACAAGGAAAACTGAGTATGGCGTCGGCCTGGGTTGGAATTGTCGGCCTATTGGTCGTAAAGGCGCTGAATGATTTTCAGCCACTCGCAATTGTGATTTATGTGATTATCGGACTGTCGCTTGTGCTCGGACTTTATGCACTGTGGCAATATGCGACCGGCCGCGACCAAGACTAGACTTAAATAGGATCTTTTTTAAGGCCTAATTTGTATCCGACGTAACTCGCGAGCAGGTGCATCAAGAACCAGACGATGAATATCAGGACGTATTGTATCGGACTAAGGATAACGAAGAAAAGCGAAACGAGTACACTTCCTATAATGTAGTCGAGCTGATCGAATGGAATCCATGCACCGCCAGATTTTATATTTTTCTGACGTTTGAAGAAGCTTTCAATTGCGTCACCACCAAGTGCACCAATTGCAAAAAGCGGACCTAATATCAGTATTGGCAGTACGCTGTAATCAACACCATCGGCAATATAGCGCGCCCATTCAAATTGCCCCACTAGGATTACTTGAATCCAAAGGATGAGCGTCGAAACGATTATCCCAGAAATGATTCCACGCCACGTTTTATGAGGCCCAAGTAGTTGACGGCCACGCCACGTTTTATTGGCATCTATAGGCGCGTCAAACTTTTTTAGAAATGGAATAGCGGCGGCAAAAACAGGGACGGCGTTAGCAACTGCGGCAGGCAGTAGAAACCAGATGGCGAATAATATGTCCTGAAGCATATATTTAGTATACTTGATGGATGAAATATTCAACCATTGCTGTGATATACAATCCGAATAGTACTGGTTCAAGTGAAGCACTCGCACATAAATTTAAGACACAGGTACAAGCACGTGTCCCTGGCCAAGAAATAACCTTAATTGAAACCGATCACGCCGGCCATGGCGAAGAATTGGCTTACAAGATCGCTTGTGAATCCAAGAACCCGCTAATCATTTCATCGAGTGGTGACGGCGGTTATAATGATGTCGTCAATGGTGCCATGAGAGCCCAGCGTGGAGGTGCTCGTCCAACGACTGGTCTTCTTCCAGCCGGAAACGCTAACGATCATTATCATAACTTACATAACAAGGATATCGTCGAGCAAATCGTTAATGGCGAGTCGACAAAGATCGATGTTCTGAAAATTAGTGGTATTTCGGACGGGAAACAAATCGAAAAGTATGCTCATTCCTATATAGGTTTTGGCCTCACGCCAATTGTCGGCAACGAGCTAAATAAACGGAAACTTAACTTCATCAATGAAGTGTTTATCGTCGCCAAGTCGCTCATTACAATAAAACCAGTTCGACTAAAGATCGGCAAAAAACCACATGCCTATGAAAGCGTTATTTTCAGTAACGTCGATGTGATGTCGAAGTACTTGAAAATATCACAACCTTCGAGCATGACTGACGGGAAGTTCGAAGTAACGATATTTAAACGACGTAACAAATTAAGACTTATCCTGATATTACTCGAGGCTTCATTTAAGGGTGTGAAAGAAGATGCGCAGGTGAGTGAGTTCAGACTTACGACCGTTCGTAAAACACTTGTTCAGGCTGACGGCGAAATACTGACGCTTGATGCAGAATCTAATGTGCATATTACAATCGAGCAACAGGCTTTAGCGAGTATTATTTAGTCTATTTCTAGCCGATCGCCACGAACAAGCCATGGTGTGTTCTGCTATACTTTAAGTAGAAGTAAGGAGGCGAGTGCCCATATGAAACCAGCAGTTAATGTTAAAGACTTTTCACTCACACTTGGTGGCAAAGATATTGTTCATAAACTAAGCTTCAAGGTGCAGCCAGGTGAAGTCTTTGCCTTTCTTGGGGCAAATGGATCAGGAAAGACTAGTACGATTCGTTCTCTGCTTGGTCTCTACGAAGCTACCTCTGGCACAACGCACATAAATGGACGTCAATATACTGCAAAAGACGCTCATTCACTGGGGTATCTTCCCGAAGAGCGGGGGCTCTATACGCGGGTATCGGCAATCGATAATCTAATCTATTTTGGTGAAATGAAGGGCATGACCCGGACTGAAGCTCGGCAGGCGGGAATGGCATTTTTAGAAGAAGTTGGTTTAGCTGACAAGGCTAACTTGAAACTAAAGAAGCTCTCTGGTGGTCAGCAACAAAAAGTACAACTTGGCGTTGCTGTCATGGGCAATCCAAGCGTTCTTATTCTTGATGAGCCGACTAAAGGACTTGACCCGGTGAATCGCAAGCTGCTGCTCGATATCGTTGAGCAACATAGAGAACAGGGCGCTGCGGTAATCTATATCACCCACCTTATGGAAGAAGTTGAACGTCTTGCCGATAGGATTCTGATCATCAAAGATGGAAAATCCGAGGCGTATGGAACGGTAAAGGAAGTGAAAAAGAAATTTAACGCTACTTCGATTGAAGACGTATTCGTTTCTATCTATAAAGAGGCAGCTGCCGGGAAGGGAGAAAAATAATGTCAAAACTTCGATCTGTTATTCGCCACGAATACGCAACTGTCGTAAAACAAAAAGGCTTCTGGGCATACATGATTTCAATGCCAGTTATCTTTTTACTTATTTTCCTATTGATTGGACTTGCGGGCCGATCCGATAATACTTCTATCGAAAAAGTCACTAATGATCTAAAAGAAGTGGCCGTGGTTGACGCGAGTGGCCTTGTGTCGGAAGATCTTGTTCGCGCAAGTGGGCAGGTTCCCTTTCCTGCTTCCGATTATGACTCACTTCGCAAAGAGGTTGAGGCAGGTGACCGCAAAGGGTTAATCTACTATCCGGCCGATTTATTGAAGACTGCTCAGTATGACGTTTATGTTTCTGGTGTTGATTTCATTTTTAGCACTTCCGTCAGCGAAGTTGGAAAAGGATTGTTGCAGGGGAGCTTATATGCACCGATTGGATCAAGCGAAAAGATTCTGCTTGCCCAACAAGGTGCCGAAGCAGTGACGACAACATATGCGAACGGAACGACTAGTGTTGGATTTACTCGGTTTATTGTTCCGGGTGCAATCACGGCGCTGTTCGTTATTATCCTGATGTTCTCGATTGGCTACATTTTGACGAGTATTTCGGATGAGAAAGAAAACCGTTCAATGGAAATGGCTTTGACTTATCTGAGTCCAAAAACATTGATCGTTGGAAAGTTGATAGCAGTCGTATTGATTACACTGACGCAACTTCTGTTCTTTGCGACACTAGCAGCGCTAACACTGCTGATTGCGGTGAACACTGATTTCGTCAAGCTACCTCCAAACTTCGATATCACCAATCTTCCGGTAGACCTGGTCTCGGTATTATTTGGACTTGGATTCTTGATTGTTGGATTTATACTATTTGCCGCTTGCATGGCTTTGATAGCTGTATTGTTCCCTGCTAAACAAGCAACAAATTTCTCTTCTCTCTTTTATATTTTGCCATTCGTCCCCTCATGGTTTATCTGGACAGTTCTTACCGATCCTTCAAATCCAGTCGTTCAGTTCATTACCTATTTCCCGATCACCGCACCAACAACTAGTTTAGTGCGAAATACTGTCGGTAATATATCTGTCGGTGAAGCGACGTTGAGTCTATCGATTATGGCCGCAACTGCATTTGTTGTGCTTTGGCTTGTCGTGAAGGTATTCCCGAAAGGCGCACTCGAATTCCAGAACGCATTATCATTACGATCTATTTTCTCGAAGAAGTAACAAGCTAAAGGAGGAGTCATGATGCAAAAGATAACCCCAAATTTATGGTTCAATGGTAATGCCAAGGAGGCGGCAGATTATTACGTGTCAGTATTCCCGGATGGAAAGATACTATCAGTGGAGTATTACCCTAATTCTATTGAAGAGGGACTAGCGGATTTCCAACTCGATTTAGCGGGAAAGGTATTGATGGTGACATACGAAATCAATGGTATGCAATTTGTTGGAATCAATGCTGGCCCAGAATTTAAGCTGAGCGAAGCCGTGTCATTTGCGGTTAGCTGTGAAGATCAAGAAGAGATTGATTATTATTGGGGAAAGCTTTCAAGTGTTCCTGAAGCCGAGCAATGTGGGTGGTGTAAAGATAAATTCGGATTAAGCTGGCAGATTGTTCCAAAAAACATGGACGAATTAATGCAGAGACCGGATGCTTTTTCAAAAATGATGGAGATGAAAAAGCTCGTTATAGCAGATTTCTAAGCGTTATTTGCCGTTCTTTTCACGGTGCATACAACCTACGTTTACTTGGCGGCACGGAATCCGTAAGTGGCGTGCGAGAAAGAGGCTTGTTGTGTGTACATGTATAGGCTGAATAATCCGCTTGTTGCGGCTCCATTCCAAGCGCCGCGACTAAAGTTAAATACCGTTCCAGATCCAGCGGCATATGACGAACGAAGATAGCCGAGACCTTTTGTACGAGTAGAGGTGACAAACGGTGTGAGTGCGTTATTGCCGTAGCGCGGGTCACCGTAATAGTATCCAGAGGTGGTTGGTAGTGCACCAAAACTTGTAAACAAGTTAAATTGATCGGTATAAAGGGCATTACCTGGCTTTGGTTGATCTTGGGCGGCAAGCCCACAATTACTAGCTGATGGTCCGGTATAGCACGTCCATTCGTTTGATGAGTAGTAAGAACCAGATCCTGTATCGAAATAAATAGCTTGTCCGTTACTGAGGGTGAACGAAACTCCTCCGTGGGTAGAGGTTGAGCTTCCGGTTGAAAGTGTGCCATTTCCTACTGCGCCACCACTCCAGTTAGAGGCTTGAGCGGCGATGTTGGTGGCCACGGTCATCCATTCTTCTTCTGTAAATAAGTGAGTATTCGTATCAACGGCTCCGGCTGCGGTGATCGCATTCGGAACGGTAATCGGTGCCCATTTATTACCGGTATTTTGGCTTGTTGCAACACCACCGACATTAGCGGCAGCATATTGTTGAACACAGAAACCATTTGGCTTGTTGTAGAGTGAATTACCGGGAACTTTTATCCAGCTCCCGCCATTTGCTGGGCAAGTTATGGGTTGAACGGCAGCATAGCCATTAAAGTTTGTACTTGCTCCCGATGCGACAGGGGCAGCCTGATAGCCGGCAGGCAATGCGGGTGCGCTATTACCGCCGCTGCTGGATGGAATGTGATTAACACAGACACCGCTGGTAGGCACTCTATTTGAAGAGCTGGCATAATAATCGAGGCCACTATTCGAAGCGGTGAGGCAGTAGCTATTTGAGGTTGCTGTGTATTGATATACAGTGCCCGGGCTCGCGTCAAGATTGGCATCATCTATGTTTGACGGGTACGCACTCGTAGAGGATGATTTGAGGCTATACATTTCTAGCTCAGTAGTTGCACCAGATAGGTCACTCTGGATAACAGCGACTCGAGCCTTCATCGTGACGCCATTAAAGGCGACAATCGTTATTGCAGCAAGGATACCTATAATGACGATTATGATCAGTAGTTCGACGATTGTAAAGCCATTTGATTTTTTTATGCCCATCACTTCTTATGAGTATAGATTAAGCATAAGCACACGTCAAAAGACAGCGGGCGTATAATAGTTGTATATGCCCAAACCAGATACACCCAAAAAACTCACAAAACCGAGGGTAAAGCGCCCCCGGCCCGTCCATCATGCAGCGGACTTCGATCTTGATGTATTGTCTGGTGATGATGATATGTTCCGTTGGTTTTTGATGACGTACTTGCTTGGTAAGCCTATCCAGTCAACGGTGGCGGTGAAGACTTGGAAGCTTTTTATTGATCGCAAGCTCGATGTGCCGTGGGCGATTCTGGAGATGTCAGATCGCCAGTTGGTAAGTCTATTGCACCAGGGTGGATATACCAGATACCAGCACGTCATGACCCATGCATTAAAGACCGCGATGCAACAACTCGTCAGTATGTACGAGGGGTCGCTCTATATCATGATGGAAGACAGTGCCAACGAGGACGAATTATCCAAACGGCTCCAGACACTTTATGGGGTTGGGCCGAAAACAGCCGAAATTTTTATGCGTGAAACCGAAGAATATTTCGCACGTCGTGTTGAGTAGGGAATATCGCTGCTTGATGGGGTGATTCCCCTTGTGCTATGATGGGATCTAACGAGCAATAATAGGGAATTGGAGAAAATACGTATGGACAGCGGACCATTTCGTTCGCCGCAGCCGGCGGAGAGAAGAGTGCCGAGCCGATCAGCGCAGGTACCTCGTGCGGCCGAACCGGCGCAACAACCTGTGAAGGAGGAGCCACGACCGTCATATCGCGCTGAGAGTCAGGCGCCAGCTCCTGCAAAACGCAGCCTTTTTAAGCGTTTCATTCTTCCAATTCTTATTGTTGTAGTTCTTCTTGCCCTTGGGGTAGTTGGCTATTCCGCTTGGAGTAAAGCGAATAGTGGCCTGGCGATCGATGGTGGTAAATATCAGGCAGTCTTCTTTACAAATGGCCAAGTATACTTCGGAAAGCTTCAAACTTCTGGGAGCGATTATCTTAAACTGACTGACATCTTCTATCTTCAGGCGCAATCGTCAACAAAAGACGCTGACGCGAACTTACAAGAAACCTCAAGTGACGAAAATAACGTTCAACTGATCAAACTAGGAAATGAAGTTCATGGCCCAGAAGACCAAATGATTATCTCAAAAGACCAGGTATTATTCTACGAGAATCTAAAGGCTGATGGTAAAGTCGCTCAGTCAATCGAAAAATACAAAACAAAGTAAATCAGTCGTTGGCTACCTTAGCGAATCAACATAGCTGATCCAGGCTTTATCCTCGATATTATCCTGAGACTTAATTAATACCAAGAGGTTGCGTTTCGAGAATATAGCAGATTGCGGTCCTTTGGCTGAGGTACCAATGTATACTTTTGTGTCGTTTGCACTCAGGACGTTTGTTGCGCTATAGGCAGTGGCAAGCTTGCTGACTTGACCATCAATATCATCCGTAAAGGGTAGTGGCTGCTGACTGACGCTAATTGTGACGCCATCTATCTTATCGGCATATGCATAGACTGGGGCGGTATTTAAAGGACTGATACGTTCCCAGCCGCCAAGTTCTTTGATGGTTTTTCCAGTTGGGATGATCGTTTGAAAGCCGGTTTCTTCGATGATCGGCGCTTGATTTTCTTTGTTTTTACCCCAGAGCGATATACTGAATGCGATAATAATCGCAACGACAGCTGCCAGAATTGCTCCGGCGATGAAGGTAGCTTTTTTGTGTGATTTTATAAATTCCACTGATGTCCCCATTATTATTTAAGTATAACAGGGATGCGGGGTGGGGTGCTACTTGTTGCTGAAGGCGAAGCTCAGGTTGCTGGCGTAGGCATTGGCGTCAACTGATGCGGTTAGGTTGATACGGAAGACGACACTGTCACCGGCAGCGAAGCTACAGTTTGCTGGGTCGGCAGTACTTGTCGCGGTCGCTTTTTGCCATGTAGTCTGTGCACCGGTTGAGACGGCTGTCACAGTTCCACAAGCGGTGAGCCCGGTTGTGGCGTTATTTCGGTAGACTTGGTAGCTGACGTTTGAATCAACACTATCGGTACGACCTAGTAGTGAGGTCTTGCCTTCGACGAAATTCTTGAAGGTTGAAGGGAGTTGGTAAGTCACGTAGATACTTCGTGTCTGGTCGGCAATTTGTGATGAGGTCCAGTTGTAGAAGTTGTATGTTTCATTTGTGCCACAGACACTTGGTTGTGCCGAACTGCCGTCGTTGATGTCGAGTGAGTCAGAACAAATGTCAGTGTTCATTGTCCCAACGCCGGTTGTACGAACAACTGCACCGGTGTACTCAGGGGTAAGGGTGATGAAGTTATCTGGACTTGAGCCACAAGATCCCCATCCGGTTGCTTCGTAACACTGGAGTTTTCCGAGTGTGGTGTCGTAGTACATGCTTCCCAGGAGTGCATCGTTCGTGACTGTCGGTGCTGAAGCGGCTTTATCAACAGTGAGAAGTGTCAGGTTTCCATCAGCTGAACCGGTACCGACTTGAACATTCATTGCGCCATTGACTGTGCTGTTATTAACAGAGAAGAGTGAGCTTGCGCTGCTGTCGCTAATGTTGAATGCGCCGTTTGTACTATTAAGAATAAGATCAGCGTCACCTGTTTGAGTGTTGTCATATGCATCTTGTAATGTCGTTGAGTTTGAAGCACCAGCGGCTGTCCAGTCGGATCCGTTCCAAATCAGGGATGCAGTTGTGTTTTGGCGCATAGTGATTTGGTTGCCAGTACCGCCACCGTTGATCGCAAGTTTGAAGCTTTCTGATCCACTAGCGGCAGTGACGTATATAACACGTCCGGCAGTAGCAATTGTTGGGTCGGGTAGTGTTGCGGTTTGTCCGGTTTGTGAGAATCCAACCAGGACAGCCGCAGAATTGTTCACGCTTGAGCCGGCAATTGCACAACTAGTGGCAACCAGTGCGCCATCGGTGTAACAGTTGGCGTCATTCGTCACAGTCGAAAAGGTTGGAGTACCGAGGATAACTAAGCCATTTGCGCCCGTTCCGCTACCGACGCCACCAGAAAGGATAACGTTTCCGCCGTTCGTATTACCGGTCGTTGTATCACCACCTTGAATCGTGAGTGAACCACCAGTAATACCAGCCGCTGAACTACCGGTGCCTTGAAGGGTGAAGTCGTTTGGTGCAGAAGCAACTACACCGTTACCAAAGTAGACGGTGTTGCCAGAATCCGAGAAGGTTGCACGAGTTGTGCCGTTGGTTTCAATAACAACCGAATCCTTTGCGCGGACAGTCGTTGTCCCGGCGTCAGCGAGGCCACCAGAACCGAGCGTCAGGTTAGTCGTGCTGCCAGCAGTGTTGTTTGCGCCGACGCTGATGTTCTGTGTAACAGCGAGTGCCGTACTTCCGATTGTGATTGCACCAGCGTTTGTTGAGCCGATTGCGATTGTTCCGGCCGCGCCAGTTCCGGTTGCGACGCCAGTATCAAGTTGGACATTTCCGGCGTCACCGTTTGTACCACCGGCGTTTCCGCCTTGAAGCACCAGGTCACCGCCGTTTGCGCCAGCGCCAGAGCCGCCGGTACCAGCTGTGATCGACAATTTTCGCCCAGCTGTATCGGCTGCCGAAATATCGATCGAGATTGATTTGTCAGCGTTGCTACCAAGTGCCAGGTTGCCAGTTTGGCCGATAGTGAAGATGTCAGTCGCGCTATTTTGAAGTTGGATCAAGTTGCCGCTACCGATTTTGTTGATGAAGATGCTGCTCGTGTTGGTGGTTGCATCGTTTTGAACACCTTGGCCAAACTGGACGAAGTTGTCAGCAGTTTTTCCATTGAGTGAACCGGCGCTAATCGCGTATGGAGTGGCCGTGATCTGCTTCATCGGGAGCATTTCGCCGTCAGCACCACAAGGTCCAGTGCCAAACGAAGTACAGCCGGCTGCAGAGCCGGCGACGTTCATGGAAAGCCAAATGTTATCTTGCGCCCAGTCAACGCTCGAGTTGAAAGGATTCTTTGATCCCAGGTTAACCGAGAGGAAACCATCTTTTACTTCAACCCCGCTGGTGCCGCCGTTGTTGACGTAGGTCTCGGTCCAGCTGAGTGAGCCATCTGGGTTACCAGTAGCTGTGCCGGATCCACCTTGGTAAATCTTGAATTGGATGTTGTAGTTGCCATCAGGAACGACAGAACCGCCTGCTGTCAGCAAGCGTCCTTGGAAGTTGATCGTTTTGGTCGTATTCGTGGCCGCGAATGACGCGTGCGCGAATATTAGCGTTGTAGTTAACGCAACGATCAGTGTAGTCAGCACTACAATAAATAGCACTAGACGACGTCTAATAACGGTGGGGAGGTGGCACCACATTCTTTATATTTGTTTTTCTACATCTGTTAGATGCGTTTGAAAATGTTTATTTCACTAGGATGTGTGGTGCCATCGGAGCTTGGAATTATTGTACCATAAGCGTTACTTTTGGACAATAAAATGCGCTGAAAATGACCATGTTGGTTATGGTATAATGAGCACCAGCGTATAACAGAGACATGGGAGTCTAAACAAACAGTGAAAGTGTCACGGATTATTCTTAGTATCGCGGCGATCATCGGTCTAGCCGTTGCTGCTGTATCTCCTGTTTTTGCAGTGAGTTACGGGGGTGGAAGTGTTCAGGGTTATGGCTCTGAGACACCACTTGATAACGGAACGATTGTCCAGCTGACTGGCGACGCTTCGAGCCAAGTCAAGATTGCTACCCAAGATAAGCTTGAGAGTATGTTCGGTGTCACTGTTGATAAGACCCAGCTGCTAGTAGCCTCTTCAAATGAGGCCTTAAAAAATGAAGTGTTTGTGGCTGTCTCTGGGACATATAACACACTAGTGAGTACACAGGCTGGACCGATTGCCTCTGGTGATTTCCTCTCAATGTCATCAATTAACGGAGTGCTTATGAAGGCCGGTACTGAGGAAAAGACTGTTTTCGGACGAGCGACTCAGGCTTTTGATGGTAAAGGGGTGACACTTGGGACAACAGCACTCAAAGATACGACAGGCAAAGAGAACCAGACTGTCACGATCGGATCGATTCCTGTCACAGTCGATATCAAACACAACCCGAATGACAAGACGACAAAAGTAAAGGTTCCTGATTTTCTGGAGCGCATTGGAGAAGCCATTGCTGAAAAAGAAGTGAGCCCGATTCGAATCTACTTGAGCATGGGCATCACAGCACTCAGTATCATCGCTGCGATTGCTATGTTGTACTCGGGAGTACGCAACGGGGTGATCTCAATTGGTCGTAATCCTATGTCAAAAAAGTCGATCTTTCGAGCCCTGTTACAGGTGATATTAACAAGTATATTGATTTTAATTATTGGTCTTTTTGCGGTATATTTACTATTAAAGCTATGATGCAGAACAGGTGGGGTTAACAAGCGTGGGATTATTCCAGCACAAACAGTCAGACAGCAAATCGCGATCGCCCATCGTCGAGGTTTTTGAGAGCGAAAAGAACTTTTTTGATGAAGCTTTTCGTGAGGAAATTAAAGAACACGCTCGTTCGTACTTTGACGAAATCATCAAGCAAAACGTCGTCCTGTTCAAACAAGACCTTGACGCTGCTGTCGTTGATATAAGTGCCGAACTTCGCACTCAGACCGCTGGACGTCTTGATGACGCCATCGCTAAGGTAAATAGTGAACTCAAAGAGCACGCCACCAAGCAGCTCGACGAACGCTTTGTCGCCTACGGCAAAGAGATGAAGGACGCTCAGGATGCGACGCTTGTTGCCCTGAACAACAGCGCCAAAACATTAGAAGATCAGTACCAAGAATTCGGTACGACGGTTCAAAAGAGTATCGCTAACCAGAACGTGATGATTCATGGTGTGTTCGAAGAGAACATGACGCGCATGACAAGTATGAAGGATGAGCAAGCTTCTGCGCTACAGACGATCAAAGACAGTGCCAAAGCTTTGGAAGAACAATATAAGCAACTTGGTGAAACGCTTCAAAAGAACGTCAACGATCAACAAGAAATGATCCTAGCTACGTTCCAGGATAATATGGCGCAAGTCGTTGAACACTACCTGCTTGGCGCCCTAGGTGACCAATACGATTTGAAGGCGCAATTACCATCGATCATCAAACAAATGGAAGAAAACAAAGACGCAATGATGGACGATATGAAGCTATGACCGAAGTTATCGTAAAAACACATACTGAATTTGTTTTGCCTCCGAGTGTGGCGACGAAGCTTGATGTTTCGCATCTTGTTGCTGAACTTGAGAAAGTTGATAGCACGCTGACATCAGCCGCCGTGCATGCCGAAAAGGGTGGTCCAGAAGTTGCGGCACCAATCTTATCGCAACAACTGACTGATTTCTTGGTTGAAAATGACTTGTTGCTTGAAAAAGGTCAGGAGCGGACACGCTTAGTCAAAGAACTCCGCTTGCTCAAAGACGCTGTGCCAATTATTCACATGACATTTGCGGTACCGGCTGACCCTGAAAGCCTGCAGCAATTGGTGCAGTGGATTCGAACGTCGCTCGACCCGCGCGCGGTAATTGCGGTAGGATTGCAGCCCGGTTTGATCGCCGGCGTCTATGTTCGAACACCGAATCACGTGCATGATTTGAGTCTTCGTCGGATGTTACGCGCTGGTCGCGGCAAGCTTATTGAAGAACTGGGAGCACTCCGTGGGAAGTAAGATATTTGAAAAATTAGTTGCCAGCGGAAACCCTGTTGGTGAAGTGATCGGTATTGATACATTCATGGTCAGTATCCGTGGACTGCAGCCAACAAACGTCCATGCAACCGTTCGGTTTGAAGACGATACGCGCGGCTACGTTCACCAGGTTCTTGAAGACCACGTTATTGTCATGAAACTCGATCCGTCGCCGCTGCATAACGGGATGATTTGCGTCATCGAGGCAAACGATATCATGGTCCCGGTTGGAAAGAACTTTATTGGTCGTGTTATCAATGTGTTCGGTGAGCCAATCGACGGTAAAGGTGAAATTGTTGCCGATCAAGAATGGGATGTGTTCCACTCAGCACCAATGCTTTATGAACGTGAGCTGCTGGATACACCAGTCGAAACCGGTGTCACGATCTTGGACCTTGAATATTCACTGGCTCGTGGTCAGCGTATGGCCATGCTTGGGGATAGCAAGGTAGGAAAGACAGCCCTTGCGACTCAGGTTGCTATTAACCAAAAGAATACCGACATTACTGTTATTTATGTGTTGATTGCCAAGCGTCAACATGACGTCGCCGATCTTGTGACGACGCTCGAGAAGAACGATGCCCTCAAAAAGACTATTGTTGTGGTGAGTAACTCGTTTGAATCGTTGATCCTCAGCTACCTGGTGCCATACGTCGGTGCCGCTCATGGTGAATATTTCTGGCACCAACTCAATATGGATACTCTGATGATCTACGATGATTTGACAGCGCACGCCCAGGCATATCGCGAAATTTCGCTAATCGCTGGGGTAAGTCCAGGTCGCGACTCGTACCCTGGTGACATGTTTTATACTCACTCCAGTTTACTTGAGCGCGGCGGCAAAACGGAGTCAAACCACGCCAGTCAAACACTGATTCCGATTGTCTACGCACCGGGCGGTGACATTACAGCTTACCTTCCGACGAACATTATGTCGATTACCGACGGTCAGTGGATTCTTGATGAGAAGATCTTTAAAGATACCATGCGCCCAGCAGTCAGTACGGCCCTGTCGGTCACGCGTGTTGGTGGTGTTGGTCAGAATAAGCGCCAAAAAGGTTTCGCCGATAAACTCAACCTGACATTATCCGGCTATCGAATCGCTGAAGAGTATGCTCACTTTGGTACTGAATTGAGTCCACAAGCCCAAGCCGATTACGAAAAAGGTAAGGTGCTCTTTAAGCTTATGAATCAGGGCATTGGTGAAATCTATAGTTTTGCTGAACAGCAGTTCTTGATGAGTATCGTACTCGGAAGCACACCAGAGGAAATCATTAACGTCGATCTCCTCAAAGAAAAGGTTCGCGAATACGCGGCCAAGCTAAAAGAAGATAAAGATATGGTCGGTAATTACGACGAACTTGAGGCTGCACTGAAGGCTGAAGTGACGACGATCGACGAAGTAAAGAAAGCAGCTATAGATAAGCTCGCTAAAGCCGAGGAAGAGAAGAAGCACCAGGCCGAAGAAGCCGCTGCGGCCGAAGCGGCGACTGCAGGTACTACGAATTCCACTGACGGAAAAACAGAAGCGGCAGCGGGCGACAATCCGAAAGAGGAGAAGAAGTAATGCGACGCCCTCTTGAGATTAAAGCTGAGGAAGCAGCAGCTCGATCTGTTGTGAGCCTTACATCGGCACTTGAAAGTATTAGTAGCATGCAAATTGCTAAAACAAAGAACAAGGTGCTGATTAGTAACCAGTTCTTTGATGAGGTGTGGAATATCTACAGGCAGATTCGTGTCGACGTGATGTTTAACTACGGCCGCGCGATCGATGAAACACCTATCAAAAAGGAACTCCTTATCCTTATCACCGCTAAGGGTGGTTTGAGTGGAGACATCGACAACCGCCTGATTCGCAAATTTATGGAGCACTACGACGCAAGATTGAACGATGTTTTGGTCATCGGCCACCATGGAACGACCAAACTTAAGCAGGCGCATGTCGATTATAATTACTATTTTGACCTACCTGAACACGACTATATCAACGTCGATCCTTTGATGGATATTATTCGTAAATACTCAAAAAGTCGTATTTATTACCAGAACTACGTCTCGCTTTCCCAGCAGGAAATAAAAGATGTCGACCTGAGTGAAGTCGTATCGAGTCGTGGTCGTGTGGCTGATCTTGATACGGTCGGTAAAGATATGGTCACTGAAAAAACATATATCTTTGAACCAACTTCGTATGCGGTGGCAATTTATCTTGAAAACTCGATCCTTCGCCTGACGATTTCACAGTTTATTTATGACAGCCGCTTGGCTCAAGTCGCCAGTCGTTTCAAAGCTATGTCAGCCGCTAAGGAGCGCTCAATTTCAAATGCCGCGGGACTGCACCTGGAATATAACCGAGCCAAACGAAACCAAGTCGACACTAGGTTGAAAGAGTCTATGGCAGGACTTAAAAAACTACGAGCCGGAGGAGCAGAATAATGAGTGATCAAACAGTCTACAAAAAAGGCACCGTCCGGACACTGAAGGGTCTCGTCATCAAGGTCCAATTTGATGAAGACATGCCCGATTTAAATGAAATGCTATATGTCGATAACGACAAGCAATCACCGCTACTCGTTAGTCGTCTTGAGCATGGCGACATGGCGATCTGCCTGAACATTGGTGGTGACTATAGTATCCAAAAGGGTGCGACAGTCACGCGTAGTGGCCATAGTCTTGAAATTCCAGTTGGTGATGAGATGGTTGGCCGTGTTTGGGATGCCATGGGTCGTCCGATTGACGGTAAGCCGCAACTCGATCAGGCTGTTCTTGATAAAATGATCAAGCGCCCAATCTTCGCCCCCGCTTTCCAAGAAACAAGCCTGGTCAACAAATCTGACGACGTGCTTGAAACAGGCCTAAAAGTCCTCGACTTCTTTACGCCGTTCGTTAAAGGTCGCAAGATCGGTATTGTCGGTGGTGCTGGTGTCGGTAAGACCGTTCTTACGATGGAGATTATTAACAACGTCGCAACTGGATCTGGTGCGCTGTCGATCTTTGCGGGTATTGGTGAGCGTATTCGTGAGGGCCACGAACTCTTCAAGACCTTAGGTGATAATGACCTTCTAAAAACAACCGCCATGTTCTTTGGGCAGATGAACGAAAATCCTGTCCAGCGTAGTTTGATCGGCCTGACCGCCATTACACTGGCTGAATACTTCCGCGATGACCAGAAAAAAGACGTGCTGCTATTTGCCGACAATATGTATCGCTACATTCAGGCAAAGAACGAGGTTTCGACCATTATCGACCAGACTCCTGCAGAGGGTGGCTACCAGCCAACCGTGTTCTCGGATGTCAAAACGTTCCAAGACCGCCTGTCGACTAACGCCAACGGTTCGATTACCGCCCTGCAGACGATCTACGTTCCAGCCGATGACCTTTCCGACCCAGCCGTGCAAATGATTCAACATGAGTTGGACAGTACGATCGTGCTGAGTCGTGCTGTCGCCGCGCTTGGTATTCGCCCGGCAGTCGATATTTTGGCATCCAAATCAAGCCTCCTCACGCCAGAAGTGGTGGGTGAACGTCACTACGACCTTGCAACTCGCGCAACGGCTATCTTGCAGAAATACGAATCGTTGAAGGGTATTATCGCCATCATTGGTGAATCAGAATTGTCGGCTGAAGACCGCGACGACTACAACAAAGCCAAAGAGCTGGTTGAATTCTTCAAGCAACGATTTAACGTGATGGAAAAGGTGACAGGTGTTCCTGGTGAGCACATGACCCGCGAAGATACACTGAACGGCGTTGAAGCAATTATTGGTAAGGCCGAAGAAAAAGATCCTCTCGATGCCAAACTGGCTGATGCAAAAATCATCCCAGAAAAACAGGCCGCTAAATAATGGCCGATGCCGATATTCCAGATGCAGTGCCAAATGAACAGTCGACTGCTGTTAAATCTGGTCGTCCAACGATTGCAGTAAAAGTCTATGCTCCCTTTAAGATTTACTACGAAGGCGACGCCTACAGTATCAGCGCCATTAACGAAACGGGGCCTTTTGATGTTTTGCCGCATCATCACAACTTCCTGTGTATGTTGGTTCCCTGCACGTTGATTATTCAGACACCTGATGGGCGCAAAGAGGTAAAGATCTCTCGTGCTTTGATGCACGTTAAATCAGATCGAGTTGTTGTTTTTGTTGACGTGTAGGCGTCTATGAACTGGCGACGAAGTAATCGAATCCAAAAGCTTGGTTGGTTGGTGCGGCATTGGCTGTACAAATATTAAAGCCAGTTAAATTACGCTCAACATAGTATTGAGTTTGACCGGCAGCTGACCCAATCGGGCTGATGATAACACGCGGCTCATTAGTAAAGGCTTGTTGGAAGATAATGCGCGCAAAACAACCAGCAACAGTGTTGCTGCCAGTATTGATATTAATATTTCCCGAAGTATCAGACCCGTTAATTGAAGCCGTCCCACCGTTTCCAAGCACAGAGTTGTTAACCGTGCGAGTTGGTGATGGTCCAGTAAAGCTAATGTGGTTTGGCACTTGCAGCATCGCGTTACCGCTAAGGATAAGGCGAGTAACGGTAATTTGTGAAGCCGTCATAGCGCCATTAAATGAAGATGTTCCGGCAACGTTCAGCTCAGCCAACGTCGTGCTGCCTTGAACGGCCAATGTCGAAGCAACCTGCAACGTATTAGCTTGAGCCGTTCCTATGTTTGCTGACCCTGAAATGGTCAGGCTTGGTGCCTGGATACTGCCGCCAGTTTGGATATTGCCGGCAACGTTCAGGTTGCCGCGTGCCAGTGTTTGACCAGCAATAATTGCGTTACCTTGAATGGTAAGGGTTTGCGATGTATTTCCTACGGTCGCATCAGTATTAGCGAGTTGTTTGAGTGCATCGGCGCTGAGTTCTTGGCTGGCGACATCTGGTGTGACTGGCGCTTTTTGGCTGTTCAGGAAGCTAACGACAGCAATGGCGCCGCCGACGACAACCAAGAGAACGAAGATAAGTAAGTAGACGTTTACCTTGCGCAAGAAACGCTTAAGAGGCGAACCTTTTTTTGCAGCTTCTTCAGCTGCTGAACTGGCATCAATATCGTTAGAGGCGCGATCGGCCTCCTCTTTCTCGAGGTCCTCAGGAGTACGGCTGAGTGCATCAGCCGGCGCAGTTTCTGCTACTTCCGAAGGTTTATTTTCGGTCGTTGGTTCGTCTTTTTTCTCAGGCTCCATAGTGATCTGGCAAGGTCTTATTTTTTACGTTTATGCTTAAGCTATAGCTTACTATATTTACCCCCGCGATGCTAGCTGTGTAATTAGCGGCAGAAGGGTGGTAATATAGCTAGTATTCAGCTTATGCATATACGGAAATTGTGGAGATTCATTGTACCTGTGCTGCTTGCAGTGTGTGTTCCTGTCGTATTTGCAGGGACAACCTTTGCGGTGACTTCAAGTTCTAATAATTACCAGGTGACTGAAACTCAGTTTAGTTCCGGGACGTCAGTTAAAAGTTGTTCTGGTTCGTATTGTGCAAAAGTTTCGATTGGCGACACAGCGATTGGGACTGCCGGTAGTGCGAATAATACTGCGAAGTTTGGTTCGATCACAAACAGTGATCCGCTACTGGAGGTAATTGTTGAGGCTGGTGCATCAAACCTTGGGGTTCTGACTTCAGAAACAACGGCAACAAAAATTACGACCGTCAAAATTCGCAATTATTTAAGTGGGGGATATGTCCTGCAGATAATCGGTGAACCGCCAAAGTTTGATGGCCATTCACTTCGGACTTCGAATACACCAGAGCAATCGGTTCCGGGGACAGAACAGTTTGGCATTAACGCCGCCGCTAATACAAATCCAGCAGTGGGAGCTGATGCCGTGCAAGTTCCAGATCCTCAGACTAGTTTTGGTATCGTTCAAGATAACTATAAGACACCAAACCTATTTATGTTCAGCTCGGGTGATGTCGTCGCAAAGAGTACGACCGCATCTGGTCAGACCGATTACACAATTAGTATGATCGTGAATATCTCAAGTGGAACGCCGGCTGGTCACTATTCTGGTGACTTTTCCGCTGTTGTAATTCCAGTTTACTAAATCTTCCTGAAGAAACGCTGTGGATAACTCTAATAGCCTATTGCTTTCGTGATACCGCTAGTGGTAAAATGCACGTGTACCCCCATAAATGGGCACCACAAAACAAACAATAAGGAGAAACATGAGTACAAATAAACTCACATCGATCATTCGACGTGGTACGATGTTCGGCGCCGTTTTTGCTATCGTGGCAGCAACGTTCGCACCAGCATCGCTTACCTTCGCGGATGCATTGAACCCTCTCACAGACCGTAGCTTGACACTTTCAAGCTCTGCGCCTGGTTGGGATTTTAAGGATGGTTCTGGAAACACAACCTACGCACCGCCTAACAGTGGAGCAAATGGACAGAAGACAGGTAACACTTTTGCCTTTAAGGTAAGTAGTGACACTGCAACGAGCAATACACTTAAGGGTATTACATTCCAGTACTGTACAAAATCAGCTGGTCCTTGTATCGCTCCAGGTAACATTGCTGCTCACGGTCCTAACAACGCGGCTGCTATTGCGGTTCAGCAGAGTGACCTTCAGATCGTTACAAATACACCTACAGAGGTTGATCCAAGCGATTTTGGCACGTACATCAATACAGCTTCAGTAGCTGACAACGGTGCAACTCCAAATGTTGACGAGTCAGTTGTTGCAGGTTCAATTAAAGCCGTGCCGACTGCTGCAAATTTTGTTGTCTATTATCAAACCGCTGGTGTTAATACAACAACAACTGCCGATGACGTATGGGCACAAAGCACCGGTTGGGATATGACTTCAACCGAGTCACAGGTTACTTCAAATGGCAAAGACAACCAAATCAGCCTTGTACATGCTGGTACTGGTTTTGCTGCAGGAACACCTGTGAAGATTCAATTCTTTGCAACAGCAACAAACTACATCACTAACCCTGGTGCCGGTGCGTTCTTCGTAAAGATTAACACTTTCCGTGCTGTTAATATTACCGATCCTACAGATCCACAATTCAACTTTGATACTGATGTCATTGATGGCGGTGTAACTGTAGCGAACGTAATGAACCTTTCAATCCAAATTACTACTAAGGTACTGGAAACAATGGAATTTTCTGTTGGTACAGTAGACCCTAATACACTTGACCTTACGCAGCTTCTCGCCGCTAACGCTAATAATGAACACTCGCCGTGTGACCGTATTTTGACGAGAATGGACGCAACCCCAGGTTCAACCGAAACACCCAACGTTCTAAAGATGGGTTCTGCGGACGCTGAGTACTCACTAGAAACAGACAGGACGTATAGTACACACTCGTACTGGCGCCTAAGCTCGAACTCTAGTGCTGGTGCAACAGTGTACTACTCTGGTAATACACTCAGTAACACCGTAGGAGACAAGATTAAGGCTATTGGTGGAGTTAAAAAAGCACCAATCAGAGGTAGTGAACAATTCGGACTCGCACTTGCAAACGGCACCTCAGATGCTGACACAAGTGATGCTGTTGGATACCTCACTAACTACTCAACCGAAACACACGCAGGCAAGGTACTTGAATTTGGTGCTGATGATGAAGCTGCTGGACTCGTTGCACTCCGTGACGACGAAGAAGCTACGACACCAACAGGTACACCAACAGGTACTCACTCTAGTGTGATCACAAACGTAGGCTCAAACCCTAGCTACCACCGTTCACAGCTTTACCCTCTCATTCCTGAAGAGAATTACAATGACGGTGCTGGTAGCAATAATACAGACCAATATGGTCCTATCGATACTGCATATGCATTCGATGAAACCTCTCAACAGATTCCAGTTGCACTAGCAACTGAAGAATCTCAAGTTGTTGACTGTGTCACTGGTAAGATGCGCTACATTGGTAACATTGCGGCGACCACACCAGCTGGTATCTACACAACTAAGATTAACTACATCGCAGCTCCTCAGTACTAGGCCTTCAGGTTTAGAGTAGAGAACTCGACACGTTATCAAACGAAGACCGACCCGTAATAGGGTCGGTTTTTAATTGAGCTGACTACTGCTACGCATAATGCTTACGATCTAGTACAATGACAGGTATGAACCATAGGTTATTGAGGTTTCACGCCGCTACGTTTATTCGATGGCGACATTTATGGACGCCAGAGTTAGTAGCGCTTCTTTTTGCGTTATTTGTATTCGTTGCTCCGACCTCCGCTTCTACACGCCTTGAGGATCGTAGCCTGTTCATGCAGAATAACTCCCCAGGCAGTACAACGTCGTATACAGTATCGTTTCGCTATATGACACCTGTGCCGGTTAACTCCGTAGACATGCTGTTCTGTATTAGTCCAATTCCGTATGAAGCCTGCGTGACCCCTCCCGGGCTTGACGCATCTAATGTCGTACTAAGCGATCAGACGGGCGAGACGGGTTTTTCTATCGCTTCTAAATCAGCTAATCATATCGTTCTATCGCGTCCATCAGGCGGCTTCACGGCCAGCCAGCTCTCTTCTTATAAATTCGATAATATGAAAAACCCGACGAACGTTAATCAGTCCTTCTCTATAAGGTTACGCACACATTCCACATTGGATGCCTCGGGTCCACAAGTAGACTTTGGTTCTGTAAAAGGGCAGGTGACGGAGGGTGTGAACATTGAGACCCAAGTCCCGCCAATGCTCATGTTCTGTGTTGCGCAGCAAGTTGAAGAAAACTGCGAAAGTACGAATGAAACGTACTATACGAATATGGGTCAGATGGAGACAGACTCAACACTAGTTGCCAGGTCTCAAATGTCGGTTGGAACGAATGCGTCGGGCGGGTTCGCTATTATCTCAGTCGGGACACCGCTCGCGGCCGGCACGAGTGTGATTGATAATATTCCAACGCCGACAGAAAGTACTCCCGGAAAAGATCAATTTGGCATTAATCTTGTTGCCAATACGGCACCAGCAATCGGCAGCAATCCTGAAGGTGATTGGGCAAACGCAACACCGACGGCAGATTACGGTATTCCAGATCAGTACAAATATGTTTCAGGGGATGTTATCGCCGAATCTCCAAACGTGAGTCTTATGAAGAAGTTCACTATTAGTTACATCGTTAACGCCAGCCCAAGTCTTCGTGCCGGTGTGTATAGCACAACGATCACTTACATAGCCAGCGGTCGTTTTTGATGGTACAATACGGCTTATACTTAAATAAAAGTTAATGTAAGGAATAGGGAATACATGAAACGCTTTAAAGGCATTGCTTTAGTCGCGATCGCTGTACTGATGGGTGCGGTATACTTACTGCCTGCTGCGCCGGCATCTGCTCAATCATCTGCATCATTGAGCATCGCACCAAAAAAGAACTACGTCATCGAACCAGGCAAGTCTATTGATGACAAGTTGACGATTCGAAATCTTGATAGAACTCAAACGCTTGAGCTGTCACTTCGAGTTGTTGACTTTACATTTACAGATAACGGCGGGACACCAAAATTATTCTTGGATGAAAATGCGCCACAGACAACATGGTCACTTAAGCCTTTCACGAGTATTCCGAAAAAAGTAAGTATAGAACCTGGAGCAACTAAGACTGTTGATATGAGTGTTACTATTCCCGCAAATCAAGGTGCTGGTAGTTACTACAGTGCGATTGTATACGGAACAGGGGCCTCTGAAGGTGGAAACGTCGGACTTAGTGCGTCTGGTGTCACGCTAGTCTTCACGACTATTCCCGGACAGGTAAAAGAGAATCTTACTTTAAAGAAGTTTGGTATGTATGATCCTACAGCTAGGGGTGATCTTAAGGGATATAAATTTATTTCTGAAAAAGAGCCAACGGTTATTGGATACACACTTGAAAATACAGGTAATGTGGCAGAATCTCCCGTCGGAAGTATTACTATTAAAGATATTTTTGGTCGAGAGCGAACTATTGATAACGTGAATCCAGCCGGCTCACTAGCTTTGATAGGCCAAACGCGTACTTATCAGGCGTGTATCAAATTGGCTTCCCAAAATGAGGGCTTCGAGGGAACTACAGCCGCAGGCTCAGCATGTACCTCATCTGGTTTGTGGCCTGGATACTACCGCACAACGCTCGATCTTTTTTACGGACAGAACGGTAACCTGACAAAGGAAATCGCCGGTAAGGGTTCATTCTGGTACCTACCCTGGTGGTTTGTCATTACCTTCCTTGTTCTACTTGCAGCAGTTGTCATTGCCGTCTGGCGCGCGTATGTCATTGTCAGAGGCAAAATATCTGGCGCTCGTTCACGCAAATCACTTCGCCGCCGCCGATAAACAGTAATCCTTTTGGATATAGCGTCAGCACGCTACAATAAACACAAGCATGATACAGAAAATGAAACTTAGCGCACAGTGGGTAGTCCCGATGATAATCGCGGCCTGCCTGCTGGCGTTCTTTTTATTGGGGCGACCAACCTCGGCTATTAATCAGCTTCCGACGCCAGCCCCAAAGCCCGGTTCGTACGGTCTAGCGGCAACAAAACTACAAGCTGCACCAACAGTAGGAGCATCGATTACGACTCCAGGCAGTGGTTCGTCATTTAGTACCTCTCCTATTACGGTTAACGGTATTTGTCCCGATGGCTTACTTGTCCAGGTTTATGATAACAATGTGATGGTCGGATCAGTGATGTGTACCAATGGAAGTTTTAGCCTGCAAGTAAGTCTGTTTGCGGGCGTAAACGAATTGAGCGTTCTTGTGTTTGATGATCTAGAGCAAGCAGGTCCGATATCAAATATTGTCACCGTTAATTATACGAATACGCAGTTCAGTGCCTTTGGGGCGTTAATTACGTTGACGAGTGCCTATGGCCGACGATCGGCACCAACCGATGCACAGCTCACCTGGCCGCTACAACTATCTGGCGGTGCTGGTCCTTATGCTTTTAGCATCGACTGGGGTGACGGTACCGCACTTGATCTAAAGAGCCAACCACTGGCGGGAATTATCGATATTGATCACGTCTATAAGAAAGCCGGTATTTACCAGGTCAACGTAAAGGTGACCGATGTGAATGGTGTGAGTGCTTTCTTGCAGGTGATTGGGCTAGGGAATGGAAAGGTTGAAGCGGCTCCAGCCGAAGCACCACCAACAGCTACGAGGACTGAAGTTCTCTGGATTCCAGCTGTGATTGCTGTTGCGCTGCTGTTTCCAGCCTACTGGTTGGGTCGACGGAGTCAACTCGTGTCACTAAAGAACAAGATGATGAAAGAGCAAGAAGCGTACAAAGCAGACTAGGTTTCGGTCTTGTGGATAAATACTTAAAAAATGCTTGACAAGCACAAGCAAAATCATGGTACACTATATCCGTAGAACATTGGTGGATAAAATGAGGGAAAAAATGAACATCGTAACAACGTTAAAACAAAAGACGGGATATATCGTTGCATCTGCAGCGCTTGTTCTTGGTGTGATTGCACCAGGTTTAATCTCAGTGTACGTATCAGCAGCACAGGTAACAACTCGATCAATAGAGCTTAGTAGCTCATCAATCTCAGCAACGGGTGTCACATATGACGTCAAGTTTACGGTGCCGGCTAGCGGTGCGGGAACTGCTGGCGCATTTGCAATTGAATTCTGTAGCAACAGCGCGGATCCACTTGTAACATGTGTGGCTCCAGCTGGATTCACTTCGGCTGGTGTTGGTGTTGATGCTTCAACCCCAGACTTCACAGCAACGGGGACAACCAACAAGGTTGTTGTCACGGGCGATAGTTCAGCAAGTGAAGTTGTGCATGCCACACTCACTGGTATCACTAACCCATCAGTAGCAGCACCTTTGTATGCGCGTATCGCAACATTTGTTGATACAGCGGCAGCAACAACTGGTACAGCCAAACTCGACGAGGGTAGTGTTGTAATCGGTATTACAAATACTATCGCCGTATCTGGTGCGGTCCTTGAAACATTGACATTCTGTGTAGCTAATCTAGCTATCAGCCCTGACTGTGCTAACGCAGCGGCTAACCTTCCTGTCCTAAAGATTGGTGAAGGTGCAGGAAATCTCGTTGCTTTGAATCCTGGTTTCATCAGTACAGGAACACTGTACACGCAGCTGACGACTAACGCCGCAACCGGCGCTGTCGTCAACCTAAAGAGCGCGACAGATTGTGGCGGCATGAAACGTGCCGGAGCAGCAGCTTGTGATATCGTACCAGCATTAAACAATGGCCTGACGGCTGGTGTTGCTGCGTTCGGTGTGAAGACGGGCACCGCAACTGGCGGAACCGGAGTTTTGCAGCCTGCAGGTGGTTCGATCTATAACGATACGACATATGCATTTAACTACAACGCAGATAACAGCAATGGCGTCACAAGTACCTTTGGTGATCCGTTCCTTGACACCGACAGCAAGCCTGTAAATAACCAAAACATGCAACTTACATTTGGTGCGTCTGTCTCGAACAGTACACCTGCGGGTACTTACCAAACAAGCCTTAGTATGATTGCAACTGGCAAGTTCTAAGAATCCATTGAACTATCAACAGCACCTCAGTAAACGGGGTGCTGTTTTTATATAAATTCATTCCAAAACATAAGCGTACCTGCTATGATGGAAAGTAATTACGTAAAGGGGAACAGTGTGTTAGTGAAACGTATCCGAAATAGTATTGGGATGGCCATTATGGCCGCAATGGTACTTGCCGTCCTTCTTAGCTCACAATCTTATGCTCAGTCAGCAACTGATTCAACGAACGTCTTGAAAGTATCGCCCGTTCGTAGCGATATTCAAGTAAAGCCAGGCGAAAGCAAAACAGTTCAGGTTAACGTATCTAACTTAACGAATGGTCCAGTTACTGTTAGTCCAATCCAAAACGACTTCATCTCAGCCGACGAGAGCGGTTCCCCTGCGCTTATCCTTGATGCGGATACATATGCGCCTACGCATAGCCTCAAGCGCTTCTTGACGACTATTAGTAACGTTACAATTGCTGCTGGTAAAACAGTCACTATCGACGTTGTGATTAAAGTCCCCGTAGGTACGCAAGCCGGTGGATACTTTGGTGCAATTCGTTTTACTCCAGCTACACCTGCTAACGGCGGACAAGTTAGTCTTAGTCCAAACGTTGCCTCGCTAATCCTCCTTACCGTTCCCGGTCCGACAACAGAGAAGCTTGACCTGACACACTTTGACATTCAGCAAAATGGTAATACGGGGTCAAACTTCCGAACCGGATCTGGCCTTGGTGTCTATATCCGTTTCGAGAACAAAGGTAACATTCAAGAAGGTCCTTTTGGAAAGATCACCGTAAAGAGTGGCAGCAAGGTCGTCTCAGAGGCAGATTTCAACATCACAGAGCCAAAGGATCAAATCCTTCCTGACAGCGCTCGTCGCTGGACAGTTCCTCTCCTCAACATCGGTGACTTTGGACACTATACGGTGACCGCAACTCTTTCTTATGGACAAAGTAACGAAACAATCGAAGTCTCTAAATCGTTCTGGGTTATTCCACAATGGGCAATTATCGTTGCAATCGCCTTAATTGTGGTCCTTATTGGCCTTATCGTCCTGACAATCTTCATGATTCGTCGCCGCATTCGCAAGCGTCTTCACCGCAAGACGCACGGCATTAGCCGCTACCGCCGTTAAGTCTCTTTCCCGACTCTTGCTATAATAGATAGAGATGTTCGATTATCCTGTAGTATTTGTTGATATCGAAACGACTGGGGGAAGTTACCGCAACAGCCGTATCTTAGAAGTAGCTGCCATCCGTTATGAGAATGGCGAAGTGATCGCTGAGTTTAGCTCGCTAGTGAACCCTGAAACGTATATTCCGGCGAGCATTACGGCTTTGACTGGGATTACTGAAGGCGACATTGTTGACGCGCCTGTTTTCTCGGACATAGCCGATCAATTCGCTGAAGTAATGGAAGGTGCTGTCTTTATTGCGCACAATGTTCGATTCGACTATTCATTTATAAAAAACGAATTCGCTATGATCGGTTCTGAATTTAAGCCGAAACTACTATGCACCGTTCGCTTATCTCGCTATTTATACAAACAAGAAATAGGGCATAGTCTGGCGAAGCTGATCGCTCGCTATGACATTCCTTTTTCAAGTCGCCACCGAGCCCTTGATGACGCCCGCGCAATTATGTATTTCTCACAGATGGCATTCGAGCAAAATGGCGCTGAATTATTTAATGCCGCGATTCATCACCAGCTCAAATCGCAATCTTTGCCACCAAACCTGAACAAAGATGAACTGGATAGTATACCGGATGCTCCAGGTGTATATATTTTCCAAGATGAAATGCGTCAACCAATCTATGTTGGCAAAAGTATCAACCTTCGCAAAAGAGTCATGTCCCACTTTCAAGATGTCAGCAGTACCAAAGAAGTCCGTATCAGCCAAAACGTCCACCACGTCGAAACAATAACGACAGGCAACGAATTAGCAGCGCTTATACTCGAATCAAAACTCGTCAAAGAATTGATGCCAATCTTTAATCGAAGGTTACGAAGAGTGACGTCATATGCCATGCTCGTCAAAGATATCGAGGGAGACTATGCGACCATCCGAGTCAAACAGGGTAATGTCGATACCGAAACAGACCTCGATACTATCTATGGCATGTACGGAAGCCGCATGAAGGCCAAGAAGAGCCTAGAGGAGACGGTACGGGTATTTCAGTTATGCCCAAAACTAATGGGCTTAGAGAAGGCGACCGGTGCATGTTTTTCTTATAGCTTGGGAAAGTGTAAAGGAGCTTGTATCGGCAAAGAGACTCCCGAACTATACAATCGACGGTTTGAGCTTGCCATGGAACATAGCCGCCTTAAATCTTGGCCATTCGGTGCTTCAATCGCACTGCCAGTCAACACTGACGGCGATCAGGTGATTATTAAAAACTGGATGATTCGTGGCTACGTCGATGAGACCGGTGACGCAGTATACGACGCCGAAGAACCTAACTTTGATATGGATGAATATAAAATCATTCAACGGTTTATCAGAGAAAATCGCCAATTTATTCGACTGCTCTCGGCGCAATAAGTCTGAAAGTAATACTTGACATACATTTCATACCAGGTATACAATATATAGTATGCACGATAAGAAACTCTTTGGTACAGCGACCGTGGGAACAAAAGGACAGGTAGTCATACCTGCTGATGCCCGCGAGCAGTTTGATATCAAACCTGGAGATCGCTTGTACGTTGTTGGATCAGCAAAAATGCAATGGATAGGATTCTTGAAAGAGGATCAACTCCGCGCTATGGTAGAGCATTTGACCAACAACATCGAACAATACCGCTCAGTTATCGACGACATAGACAAAAAACCAACTAATTAAGGAACAAGTAATGCACCATCATTTAACGCTGCGAAGCAAAATTATAATCATGCTTTCAGTTATGGCCAGTCTGTTCTTAGTAGCACTCGACCAAACGATCATATCAACCGCTCTTGGCACCATCGTCAAAGAGTTCAACGCCTACGATTCACTCAGCTGGATTGTCACGGCATACCTATTAACTACAACGATTACCGTGCCTATTGCCGGTAAGCTTTCTGACATTTTCGGACGACGTAACGTTCTGCTTGTCGGTGTTGGTATCTTTGTTGCTGGATCACTGTTTGGCGGCATGAGTGGGGATGTGGTGCAGCTGGTGCTGTGGCGTGCTTTCCAGGGTATTGGTGCTGGTATTATTACTGCCAATGCCTTTACGATTGTCGGTGACTTGTTTGCTGCCCGTGAGCGGGGACGTTGGCAGGGACTTATTGGTGCCGTATTCGGTCTAAGCTCTGTAGTTGGCCCACTGCTTGGCGGCTTCTTAACAGATAACCAACATATCCTCGGCCTTGTCACTGACTGGCGCTGGACGTTCTTTATCAATGTTCCTATCGGTATCGTCGCCTTTGCGCTGATTGCTATCTTTGCACCACGACATGCCAAGGTGAACAAGGTAAAGATCGACTTCCTGGGCGCTGGCCTATTGGCTGTATTCCTGGGTGTATTGATCCTTGCGGTTGATAACACTGCCCAGATTTTTGCAGGCTTCATGGAGACAACTGGTATTTCACTCCTCACACTACGCGTTGCTATGTATGCAATTGTGGTCGCTGCCGGTATCGCATTCGTCCTGTGGGAGCGTAAGGCAAAAGAAGCAATCCTTCCAATGTCATTCTTCAAGAACAAGAACTTCGTACTACTTGTTGCAACGGCCGCATTATTCGGTGCTGCATTTATGGGATCAATCCTGTACCTGACACAGTTTAACCAACAGGTCTTTGGTGCAAGTCCGACTGAATCTGGACTGATGTTACTGCCCCTTATTGGTGGATTGATGATCACGAGCATCGCGTCTGGTCAAATTATCTCTCGCATTGGACGATACAAAATCTTTATGCAAATTGGATTTGTCATGGCGACTCTGGGAATGATCGCGCTGACAACGCTTCATCCTGAATCACCATACATCCAAGAAGGAATCATCATGTTCTTTATGGGACTTGGTATGGGTGTAGCAATGCCAACACTTAACCTTGCGATTCAGAATGAGTTCGAGCAGTCACAGCTTGGTGTTGCGACGAGTTCGAGCCAGCTTTTCCGAAGTCTTGGTTCGACTCTGGGAACAGCCATCTTTGGTGCTGTCCTTACAGCTGGTATCTTATCGCACATCGGAAATATTCAATCGACTCCGTATATTCAAACGATTGGTGGAAGTTCACAAGTCTCAAAACTCGGTGACATTAATGACTCAAACACTATATTGACGCTTAATATGCCAAGCGTGAAAAAAGAGATCACTAGCGGGGCAGTTAAGAGCATTGAGTCACTGTCGATCCCTGCAGCTGCAAAAGACAGCGCTAAGGCAGAGTTCCTTGATAACCAGAAAGACTTCTCTAGCCGGGTGACACATGCATTTTCTGAAAGTCTGCAGCGTATCTTTATTGTGGCTGCCGTGCTGATGTCGATCTCGACCGCGTTTATCTTCCTATTGAAAGAACGAACACTGAAGGCTGCGAAGCCGTCAGATACTCCCATGGAAATGTAAACGTAACGTAGTCAAATTTACATTTATCATACAAAACTTAAAAAAGAGCTTGTGCTCTTTTTTAAGTTGGCATATGATAAAAACAATAGCGTGATGGCAGACGCATTCTTGACTCATTCCTTCAGAATTGGTACTATACATGATGTGTTTCACGCCAAGCTTATAATTTAAAGGTCGGAGTGCGTGGAGCTGTACATAGTACAAGGAGTACATTACTACATGCCAATAGCAATCGAATTTGTGCCATCACGGCAGAAAAAGATCGCAGTGGATGTGGTGCCCGCCGAATGGCGAATATTTATCGCTCACTAAATAATCCTATTTAAAGGATTATCCAAAAAAGAAAACACCCCAAGGCACCGGGGTGTTTTCGCTTTTTAACGGAACTGTACTATTTGCCGAGCGCCTTATCAAATAGGGCGGTCAGTGTCGTCGTGCTACCTTGTACAATTTGGCCTGAGTCGTTAGCTGAAAGCTTTTCGCCGTTAAGGTAGAAGGTTGGGGTTGAATCAACATTAATCTTTTTGCCGAGTGCTTGGTCGAATGAGATTCGCGTATTTACAGCCGAAGATGCGAGGTCAGTTTTGAATTTTGCTTCATCAAGACCAATGCTTTTTGCGTACCCAACGAATATATTCGTTCGTTGGTCACCGTTGAGGCTCTCCCAGTCTGTTTGGCCTGTATAGAGTGCGTCGTGCATTTCCCAGTATTTGCCCTGTAGGCCAGCGGCTTCAGCGGCAGCTGCAGCAACACGCGCGTTAGGGTGTTTAGTGGTAAGAGGGAAGTTGCGGAACACAAAGGCGACATCATCCTTGTATGCTTCGGTTGCTGACTTTACTTGTGCGTATGCGCCTCCACAACTTGGACACTGGAAATCACCGTATTCAACAAACATGACCTTGGCATCAGGGTTACCAAAAACATGGTCACCAATCTGCCCATTTTGATCGCTGGCAGCAATAATACTGTTTGTGTCGACACTACTGACATCAGTCGATGGGTTGGATAGGCGTGAGTATACAACCAATCCACCGAGTATAAGCACGACGACTGCACTAAAAATAATCCATTTAACATTACTCATCTAAAGAAAACCTCCAAAAAATTACTATACTTATTGTAGCAGACAAAGCATGAGCATCCGAGACGTGAATGGGGTACAATAGACGCACAATGCTTACGTTCTTAATTATAGTTACCGTTTTTATTTATTTTTCGCTAGTGGTTGTCGCCGGACTACACCCCGCACCATCTTTGGTGAGTCGATTTGAACTGCATCGACGGTCACAAGCAAGCAAAGAAGCGAAACGTCAGCATCGCCGAGAGATACTTCTGCCCGATGTGTATGGAGCAATTGCAACCAAGATAGCAGTCCTGTTGGTTGCTTTTATTGCGCTTTCGATTGTAACTTTTGGCTGGGCGCTTGGTATTATCATCGCGATTTTCGGAACGCTTTTATATCCGACGGTAGCAAATTGGGGTCCGTTGAGCCGCTTCTCTCAGAAACTATATATCCGTTATGAAGCGCCATATCTTGATATTGTTGAGAAGCTCAAGCCATTTTTTAATGTCGTGCGTGCCGTTTCGATTCCGCACGTTGAACCATACCACCGTTTTGATTCTCGAGAAGAGCTGCAGCGTTTGATTGATCAATCCGGTGACATACTGAGTGATAACGAAAAAGTACTGATTATTCATGGGCTGTCATTTAAAGATAAAACCGTTGATAGTGTCATGACGCCGAAAAGTGTCATCAAAAGTGTCAAGAAGTCTGAATTCCTGGGTCCACTGGTGCTTAGTGAAATTCACGAACTAGGCCACAGTCGATTACCTGTTATAGCCGAGGACATTGACCATGTCGTTGGCGTGCTTCATCTCAACGACTTACTGTCGCTAGATGTTCGTCAATCGGTTACAGCTGAAAAAGCTATGGAGCCAAAGGTATTCTACATTCGTCACGATGACACGCTTGAGCATGCTTTGGCGGCATTCATTGAAACTCGTCACCATCTGTTTATTGTCATCAATGAGTTACGTGAAACTGTAGGTCTTTTGACGCTCGAAGATGTAATAGAGGCCTTGATCGGTCGTAGAATTATTGATGAAGATGATAATCACGAAGATCTTCGCACGATTGCGCTCCAAAACTCAGTCAACAACAATTCACCCAAGAACCACGTCGACCTCTAGCCACAGGGGTAAATAGGTGTTAAAATACACCTTATATGACACGAACACTTATACGAGAAATAGCGAGCCAACCAGGCGAAACGGTTACGATTCAGGGTTGGTTACACAAAAAACGCCTAATGGGTGGCCTTAACTTTATTACCTTGCGTGACCGATCCGGTCTGGCGCAAAGCTTAGTTGATAGCAAAGATGAACTTGAAAAGCTTCGTGGGATGCAAATTGGTACAGTTCTCGCGCTTACCGGTGTTGTAACGGCTGATGAGCGTGCTCCTGGCGGCGCCGAACTTCACGATGTCACAATTGAAGTGATGGTTCCTGTGACTACTGAATCTCCGATAGAGATCGATAAGCCACTTGATCATAAATCTGAGAACCTGGACACATTATTTGAAAACCGAGTCGTTGGACTGCGTAACATACGCGAAACAAACATTTTTAAAATCCAGGCGGGCGTTAAAGAAGCTGCGCGTCAGTACTTTCATGCAAACGAATTTACAGAATTTAACTCACCAAAGCTACTGCCAGCCGCAACCGAGGGCGGCGCTGAAGTCTTTACGCTCGACTACTTTGGCAAAGAAGCGACACTTGCCCAGAGCGCACAGTTCTATAAGCAAATAATGGTTGGTGTTTTTGAACGTGCCTATGAAATCAACCCAACGTACCGAGCAGAACCATCTGCAACGACGCGCCATATGACCGAATTCATTCATATTGATGCCGAAATGGGATTCATCGACTTCCAAGGCCTCCTGAAGTTTACTGGCGATCTCCTTCATTCGGTCACTGCAAATGTCTGGGAAGGCTACGGAGCAGAGCTAAAAACCTGGAACGCGCAGCCTATAGTGCTGGCTGACGAAATTCCACAAATTCCACTCGAGGAAATTCATGAACTGTATTTCAAAGCCACGAACCAAGACAGCCGTGGCGAAAAAGATATGCGTCCAGACGAAGAGAAGTGGATTACTGAGTATGCAAAAAAGAACCTTGGCAGTGAGGCTGTTTTTGTGACGCAATGGCCGGCTAGTGAAATGAAATTTTACCACCGCATCTCGGCCGAGAACCCTGAATTCGCTGAACGGGCTGACCTTATTTTCCGAGGTGTTGAGATTGCGACGATCAGCATGCGTGAAAACCGCTATGATGTCCTTCTTGAGCAACTCAAAACAATTGCCAACGGTGATCCAGAAGCTGATGGCTTCCGTTATTACCTTCAGGCATTTAAATATGGGCTTCCTATGCACGGTGGCTTTGGTATGGGGCTTGAACGACTCACCCAAAAGATCATTGGCTTGAACAACATCAAGGAAGCAGCGCTCTTCCCGCGTGATATTAACCGTTTAACACCTTAGTCACATGAGAGAAAAATCGCCCGACGAATACATTGATGCCCTAGAGCATCGATGGCGTCGGCGCGAAAAAATGAAAAAATTACTTTGTGAAATTGCGCTTAGCATAGTAATGATTGCCGACAAGTCTGCTGTTACCTCCGTTTACAGAGATATTTACAAAACCGACACATTGCCTCCGGACTAGTGAGCGATTACAATAAGCGGTATGCAATCGGAACTCGAAATTCATACTAAAAAAGTTCCACGTCAGCGGCATTTTCTTATTCTCTTCTTTTTTAGCTTTATGTGGGGAATTTTTGGCGTCGACCGCTTTTATATGGGGCTTATTGGGACCGGAATCTTAAAGTTAGTGACACTTGGCGGACTCGGTCTTTGGGCGCTGACCGACATGATCGTCATTATGACAGGCACCTTCAAAGATAGGGAAGGCAGAGTCGCACTGCAATTTAGCGAGTATAAACAATTCGCCAGTCGAACTATTCTGTGGTTTTCAATTATTGTCGCGTTAGCTGTGCTCGTGGCAGGGGTTTCATTGGTACTTGGTATATTCCAGTTGATTACTTCGTTCCAAGATGGCACCATCCCTGGACTTGATCTTTTACAGGGAGTGACTGGTGGCGGTGATCAACAGAGTGAGATCAATAGTCTCCTCGGCGAGTAGGCTTAGCTAACTGCTGGTTTGTTATCAAGTGAGTGCCACACGTACCAGCTGGCAACTGTCTCGTATGGATGCCACTTATATACTTTCGCCAATGTTTCCATCTCTTCGGGAGTTGGTTTTTCTTTTAAGTCGTAAAGCGCGTACATGCCATTCTTAATTCCTAAATCGCCAGTCGGCAGAACGTCCATTCTTCCCATGCAAAACATTAGGAACATATGGACAGTCCAAACGCCAACACCCTTAATGCTGGTCAGCTCTTTGATGACTTCATCGTTCGTCAAAGCGTCTAAATGATTAAACCTAACTGTTTCTTCGAGTACTTTTACGGCGAGGTCCTGGATATAGGTTCCTTTTTGACGAGACAGTCCAACCGACCTCAGTTCTTCAATGTCTTTTTCTAAAATCTGACCCGGTGTAGGAAAATCATCTCCGGGAAAAAGCTCAAGGAAGCGCTTTTGGATAGTTGCAGCAGCCTTGACGCTGAGTTGTTGCGAAATAATACTCTCGACCAATGCTTGATAGTAGTTTTTATTGGGGACAATCGTTGGGAGTCCAGCCCGGGCAATAATAGGGGCAAGCTGAGTATCGGTTCGGGCGAGATACTCGGCGGCTTCTTTAAGGAGTTCGGGAGTGGCAGAAATATGCATCGCTACTATGTTTCTTTGAACCATTTCGTATAAGCTGATCGAGCTTTAATGATTTTTGGTGCAATGACGATCGAGCAGTAGCCATTACCTGGGTTTTTGTTAAAGTAATCTTGGTGGTAGTCTTCGGCTGGGTAAAATACATCGAGTGGCTCGAGTTGGGTGGTGAGTGGATCATCCCAATGTTCCTTGGCGCGTTCCATAGCTGCTTCAAAAAGTGTTTTTTGAGCTTCATCGGTAAAATACATTGCTGAACGATACTGTGTTCCGACGTCTGCACCTTGTCGATTGAGCGTTGTTGGGTCATGGATCAAAAAGAAAAGATCAAGAATAACATCGCCGGGGATGATGGATTCATCGAATGTTATCTGTACAACTTCAGCATGACCAGTCTCGCCGGTCGATACCTGTTCGTAGTTAGGGTTGAGTGTTCCGCCGCCAGCATAGCCGCTGACCACTTCGGTGACACCCTGCAGGCGTCGATACACGGCGTCCAAGCACCAGAAACATCCTCCTGCAATCACGTATGTCGTCATACCTCTATTATACTCTGAAGGGGTTATAATAGTGCTATGAAAGCTATTCCCGACCATATATCGACCGACGAAAAAATAGCCGACTTCCAAGAACTTATCTGGCAAAAAGCTCGCGAATTATATCGTGACATGCCATGGCGCGACAACACCGACCCGTACTATGTGTTGGTGAGTGAATTGATGCTCCAGCAGACACAAGTTGATCGAGTGATTCCGAAATTCGAGTTATTCATGATGACATTCCCCACTATTAAAGATCTAGCAGAAGCATCTTTGGCTGATGTTTTGACTGTCTGGAGCGGGCTGGGCTATAATCGCCGTGCAAAGTTCCTGCATGCCGCAGCGGGCAAAGTTGTCACCGATTTTAAAGGCAATATTCCCGATACTTACGATGAACTCGTCAGTCTTCCTGGGGTTGGCCCGAATACTGCCGGGGCCATCTTAGCCTATAGCTTCAACCAGCCAATTACATTTATCGAAACTAATATTCGTACCGTTTATTTTTACCACTTTTTTGAAGATCAGCCGCTGGTAAACGACAAAGAGCTCCGATTCCTCGTCGAACAAACAATAGATCGAGAGCATCCGCGGCAGTGGTACTGGGCAATGATGGATTATGGATCTTATCTAAAAAAACAAGGCGCCGGCCGAATTGATAAAAGCAGCCACTATAAAAAACAAGCCCCGCTAAAGGGAAGTCTGCGAGAAGTGCGTGGACTTATCCTGAAGTCGTTAGCTCAAAAAGACTACACGCTCGTTGAACTCAAGCAAGACATGCCAGATGATGAGCGGTTCGATGCGGCGCTTCGGGCACTTATGCACGAAGGTCTCGTAGGTGAAACAAACAAAAAACTCCATTTAAGTAGGTGAGTCCGCGTTTCTCTCGACCCGTCTTTGCGTTATAATAAGGTGACATGAAAAAACGAGCCCGTTTTGCCCTCTATGCTATTGCTGCAGTATTGCTGTTGTCAGCTTCTGGCCCCAACAATAGTTATGCCGCCGATCTAACGCCCGAACAAACTGATCTGATAAAGTCAAATTGCCTTTCTATAAAAGGATCCCTGAATCAACTACATGCGACTGATGCATTATTGCGCGTCAATCGCGGACAGATCTATGAGTCAATGGGCACCAAGCTGATGGCGAGCTTTAATAGCCGACTTAGCAACAACAGCCTGGACAATAAAGGCCTCGTTGCAGTTACGACGTCATATCGTTCGGCCCTTGCAACTTTTAGAACAGACTATCAGGCATACGAACAGCAAATTGCGGCGGCTATTAAAATTGATTGTACAAAGGAACCGGCTTCATTCCATGCTTCACTTGAATCTGCCCGTATAAAACGAACCATCGTTCGTACGGACATTGTACGTATGAACCAATACATTGATGATTATCGCTCGGCTGTTAATGATTTTATGCTGAATTTTGAACGAGTAACGGGGCAGAACTCATAATGGACGAAAAGCCGACAACTACGCCAACCGATGAACAACTGTCTTTCTGGGACGAGCATCGCTTCATGCTTCTTATTGTCGGAACGCTACTTATTTCGATAGTACTCGTCTCGATTAGCATTTTTATCTACAATGTGAGTGGCTCGGCTCAACTTGACCTCAGTAGGCCTGGTTATCAATCAGTCAGCGGTAAAGTAGACGATACCGATCCGATTACTGATTACAGCCCTTTTGGCCCCGTTAACAAAGCGACGGTTAATGAATTTACCAAGATTTACGATACCCAGGCCGCCAAGGCTAAAGCGGTCGATGCCTTTAATGGTGACCCACTTAACCCCGAAGTTTTAGAGTTTAGCGACCCAGCTACATCTACTGAGTAGCACTAAAGTCGATCTCGAATAGTTCACATAGTAGTGAATGATCTATGACAAGCTGAGGGAACTCCCCAAACCGCTCATTCATTCTCTCGCGTAGTACGTCATGTGCGCTGGCAAGCTGAGAATGTGAATGAACTCCATAATCTTCATTCATGACTTTCCTTCCGGGCCCTAGAATGTCTACACCAATTGGGAGTAGCTTATCGACCGCACGGACGAAGCGAGACTCTTTGTCCTTCTGTTGTTCGTAGTTGTACAACAAGTCTCTCGTATGAGGCGGTAACTCGGCTAAAAGGCTCTCTAAGGCTGCATGTTCGGTAGCCTCCTTTTCTAGGAGTGAATCTGTGTCTATATTGAATGTTGGGGTATCACCAGTCTTCAGTTCAATGAAATCATGGACAAGGGTGTATTCGATAACAAGCCCACGGTCTAGTTCAGTTGGGTAAAGTGTGTATGCGAGCTCATTGGCTACCAAAGCTAGCATAAAACTATGTTCAACATCCGACTCCCGGGTTTTTTCATCGTATCGAGGCACTCTTTCTACCCTTGCAAAGCGCATCGCAATACTCCCAAGTTCTAGGACAATCGAAGCGGTCGTAGGGGAAGACGCCTCGGCCGGTTCTCTGAACATTTCTTGCTCAACTTTTTGAATCATTCTTTCACTCATGACTTTATACCCTTCTGTGATGATCGCTATATAACGGATCACAAACTCACTCTAACGTGCTATGATGAGCAAGTATAGAAAGTATAATTTGACTCAAATATGATTGACTTAACCACTGTAAAACACCATATTCAAAAATATATAATTGACGTGCTTATGTATACGGAAGTTGCCCGCTTTCGTGACTTACGACCAGCTCGTACTGACACCAACTTGTTCAGTTATCACCTTAAAACGCTCATCAAATCAGGACTCGTCAAAAAAGTAGAGGATGGATATACTTTGAGTGCATCGGGCTTGTCATATGTTGATAGAGTTAGCACCGAAAAGCGCGTCGTTCGTATGCAGCCAAAGATTATTTCGATGCTTTTGATTCAAAATAGCGAAGGTGATATTCTATTGCAGCGACGAACAAAGCAGCCTTATATCAACGCCTGGACGCTGCCGTATGGAAAGATCCACATTGATGACGCTACACTTGAAAAAGCAGCCCAGCGCGAAGCAAAAGAGAAGCTTGGGCTTGTTGACCAGCCTCTGCGACACATAGGGATTTGTTATATTCGAGTTCTGTCTGGTGATGACATTCTTTCAACCACAACCACGCACGTTTTTGCCTTTAATAGGGATGATATCAAAACAACCGATGACATCATATGGGCTCGGCCCCACAAATTACGCGATTATAAACTCGCACCAGCGGTAGAAGATATTGTCTCTCGTGGTTTTTTTAACGATCCGTTCTTTTTCGAAGAATTCGACGCTACCTGGGAATTATAGCGAAGCGTTTCGCTCGCGTATCCAGCTATCAATTGTTCCTGCACCCATGCACAGGACAAGCTTTCCTTCGCTTCGTGCCTGCTGAATCACGTTCCATAACTCGTCGCCAAATTCAGCAATCTGAATAGTCTCTTTGTTGGTAAGATTTTCTGTTAATTCTGTGGCGGTTAAGATCGGCTCATCAGGATCCTCGCGTGATAAATAGGTCGGAAGCCAATACGTCTTATCGGCTAACTCAAATTGATCTTTGTAGTCTTTGCGAATACGTGTCTGGCGCCTATTTTGATGTGGTTGATATACCAGAACAACGTGGTCGGACAGTTCACGCGCCAACTGCAATGTGGCTTCGATTTCTTTTGGATGGTGGCCGTAGTCGGAGTACAGGTTATCTCCAAGTCGCTCAAACCGGCGATCTGTTCCAGGGAATTCACCGAGCGCAACGGCTACTTCTTCGCTCTTTGCTAAGCCCAAGTACTCTGCGGCTTTGGTAACAAGCGTTGCATTGCGACGATTATGTTCACCCGCAAGAGGGAGGCGAAGCGTCTCGTCAAGGACCCAAGTGTTGTCTTCGCCCGCATCAATGTATTCGGCGTCAGATTGCCACATGATCGTGTGTTGTGATTGACCGATGAATTGTTTAAAGGCGGCTGTGTATTCGGCTTCGGTTGGATAAGTATCGGGATGGTCATAGTCGATTGAAGTAATGAGGGAAAGATACGGACTGAAATTAAGGAAATTACGGTCATATTCGTCGCATTCATAGATAAAATAGTTACTTTTTGGATCAAATTTACCACTCGGTCCAAAAGTGAGCGTTGTTCCGACAGAGTAGCTCTCGGCAATGCCAAGTTGCTTCAATAACCATACCATCATGCCGGTTGTTGTTGTTTTGCCATGGGTTCCAGCAATAGCAATGAGTTTTAAGTCTTTTTCCTGAAGAATATAAGCGAGGAATTCATCTCGTTTGCTAACGCGCATACCTAGTTCGGTTGCGAGGAGTAGTTCGGCGTGATCATCGGGGAGTGCAGATGTGTACACGAACCAGTCGATAGGCGTTGCTTCATGACATTCTCGCAGGAAGCCTCCGTCTTGGCCAATGTTGACCATTACTCCTTGTTCGCGGAGCTCTTCAGTCAAGAGGCCTTCAGCCAGATCAGACCCCATGATAGTATGGCCAGCGTCTCTGGCAATTTCGACGAGTGGTCCAATACCAACGCCACCTAGACCCGAGAAGTAGATATTCATTTCACTAGTATATATCAACTTGCCGGCTGGGGTAGGACTGTGGTGTAATAGACAATAGAAAAAGTGGGCTCCTTCAAATTAAAATTAATCCAAAAACCATAAAAACATGCTTCAAAATATCATCCATCAAATCTTAGTACGACGTCATTTCTGGCGCTATGCCACGTTTAGCGAGGTATCTGAATTGTACGCTTCCAGGATGCTCCGTATGTTGGCGCTCAACATCGCGGCGTCTTTCATGTCGATATTTTTGTATCAGCACGGATTTGGTATTCCATTCATCGCTTTGTTTTGGGGTATGTTCTTTTTATTTAAATCGATTATCGCATTGCCGGTTGCTGCGCTAGCAGCACGCATTGGCGCGAAGCACGGCATCCTTATTTCGAATATTATGTATATTCCTTCGATGATCGTTTTTGCTCTTATTCCAGAGTATGGGCCATTGTTATTGATCGGAGTTGTTATCTTGCAAGGGACGTCGTCGGCCCTATATTCCATCAGCTACAGTACTGATTTTTCGAAAGTGAAAAGCTCACTCAATGCCGGTAAAGAAATTGCTTACATGAACATTGTCGAGAAAGTAACAGCCGGACTGAGTCCGCTTATCGGAGGATTGCTGGCCTTGGCTTTCGGTCCACAGGTTGTGCTGGTAATTGCAGCTGTCCTTTTTTCACTGGCTGCCGCACCACTACTTCGGACGGCTGAACAAGAACGTCCACACCAGAAACTCGTTTTTAAAGGTTTTCCTTGGCACTTAGTTCGCCCAAACATTGCGCCGCACATTGCACTTGGCTTCGACGTGTTTACGTCGGGTACCGTATGGTCGATATTTACGGCAGTCTTCGTTATCGGCGTTGCTTCGACGAATGAAGTATATGCGGCTAATGGTGCACTGATGTCTGTGGTTGTTTTCGCTGCACTAGGGGCGTCATACGCTTACGGTAAGATAATTGATCGTAAGAAGGGCGGAGAACTCCTGCGAGTTGCGGCAATAGGTAATGCACTGACGCATCTGATGCGCGCCTTTACGACGACTCCTGTCGCCGTCGCAGGGCTTAATATTGCCAACGAAGCGGCAACAACCGGCTATACGATGGCCCTTACTCGGGGAATATTTGATAATGCGGACCTTTCAGGGCAGCGCGTGACGTACTTAGGAATCGTCGAAGCACTTTCTAATCTTGGCGCAGCAATTGGTGGCTTCTTGCTATTCTTTATGGCTTCTGCGCTCGGTGACAAGCTTTCGATTCACGCTTTTTTCTTTGTCGCCGCTGCCGTCGTCTCACTAATTGCAACTGCTCGGTTTCCTCTTTACCGAAAGTAGTGCTCGTCGCAGGTTTTAAGGTACAATAAGGATAAGTAGTAAGGTGGGAACCTCAAGGGTGGCAGATAAAAGGCAAGTTCGAAAAACGATCAAAGACCTGCAGCGTATCAAAACGTGGCAACTTTTAGTATTGCTTCTGCTGGCGGGCTTCATTTCGGCGACATTTTTGCGCCTTAATAACATTGGTATGGTCGAAAGAAGGACCGCTGTTGTCAATGCCGATGAATCCGGTGATCCGGAAAAAACGGCTCAAAGATTGTATGATCTACAACAGTACGTCTCTGCTCATATGAACACCGACCTCGGCAAAGGTGTCTACCTTGAATCAACCTACCGAAGGGACTCTCAGGCGGCCCTCGATGCTGCCAGTGGTGATCAAAATCCTAATGGTAATATTCATAACAAAGCACAGGCAATTTGCGCACCCAGGTTCAGCACTTGGTCGATCGCATACGTCACCTGTGTATCTGATGAACTGGCTAAATTCCCGGCTTCAGCTAACCTCATTAACGAAATAAAATTACCCCCTGCAACTTCGTACTTACACGACTATGAATCACCGGTCTGGTCGCCGGATTTTGCCGGTTGGTCCCTGGTCGCTTGTGGGGTGTTGGTGCTTATGATTGTTGTCCGATTGGCGAGCCTTGGTATTCTCAAATTGATGCTCGGTAGACATTATCGGAGCGTTTAGTGTTGACAGCCCCGGGGGTCAGGTTGTACGCTTACTCTCGTATAGCACTAATTGGAGGTATAGATAATCTATCATGGCTTATAGTCACACAAACTCAAAGGGCGTAACTTATTACCTACACAACACTGAAGTAACACTTCGTGGTGGTAAACCGCAGACAATCTACTTTTTCGCAAAAGTAGAGAAGAACGCTAAAGGTCAACCAGTTGATCTTCCAGAAGACCGTATTGTTAAGGAAAACCCACGTAACGGTTTCTTGACAGTTTCAAAGAAGAAATAGTTTAAAAGCTATTGCATAGTACCCTCAAAAAAGCGCTTGCGCTTTGGCGGTTTGGACTTTATACTTAAGCCAAACAAACAGGTGCTCAAAACACTGCTCCCTCCCCGGGGGCAGTTTTTGTTTTATATCGAGAAGATTTTTTCGTTGTAAAAATTCTGTATAATACGAAGCACTAATATTGACTTTTTATCATGCTTATGCTACTATAACCACATGACTATTGGACCAGAATATCATCACGATCCCTATGCCTTTATCGACGGTAAGTCCGTCGGTCCATCATTTGAGACTACTCACCCTCGTGAAGTAAATGAGATCGCACGTGAAGACCTCTTTGGTCATAATAATAAGATCGCTCGTGGAGCTATTGCTGTGGTGCAACATGAAGTCTTCAGTCCTGTAGAGCAACCCAAAGCTGTGGCGGGTCAACATGCTGGTGAGTATTCTGAAGTGTATGACCGTGATCCTCGGAACCCGCCACAGGGCCGTCGAGTGCTTGGAGATCAATAGTGTCGGAAAAAGTACAACCACTACTCACTGACCTTCGGAGCTATGAATCCGAAGACGGTGATGTGCTTGCGCTTGGTGAACCATATACCGACGAGTTACTTACACCAGACGCCGCAATAAAACTTGAAACTGCTGACGAAATGGCATCGCTTGTTGATTCGAGCACAGCTTTGAGCGATAACTTCCATGTCGCTCATAGAATGATCGAAGACGCTCTCGCAAATCGTCACAAATACGGCATGCCAAAGGTGGCTTTAGAGATCGACGGTCAGACTAAACTCATTCCACTGGCTGTATTCTTTGGTGGCAACAAACTCCATAGTATGGTCACAAACGATGAGTTTAATTTTCTCCTCGAACAATATAGTGACGAAATTGAACCGAAAGAAAAAACTCTAGCTGTTAAAGTCGTTCAAGATATAAGCGCCGTTGCTATGAGGCCGGTCGTTCACTTAGGTGATCGTCGCGGGGCCAAGACTGAGACTGTACCTCGTATCGTGTGGGACGTACGCAAGCTTGCCGCTAACGACGACACTGGTCGTGATGAAGATTAATTTACCGAATCATTGCGTAAAAATAACGCGGAACATATGACAGCAACTCTTTAACGAGTGCGAACGTTTCATCAGTTAGTCGAGAACACTCGGCTTTTTTTGTTTCGTAAGCGAGCGATGCTGCGGAATCATTGTCATCTACTTTTCCAGCAAGTGCATTGAGGTCTTCGATACACTTTGTTTGTTTTGACTGAGCGGCGTCTACTTTGGTGGATGTCTTTTTCATTTCAATTTCTATTGTGGAGAAACGTTCTTTTGTGACTGATTGGGGCGCGAAAGCGAGCGGAGTTAGAGATAGGAGCGCGACGTAGCAGCCAATGACAAGTATAACGACCTCACCCGGAAGAAAGGGAGTCTTGGCTCGAGCTTTGGCCTTGGGCTGCGCGTAATGATGTACGGTTGTGATAATACCGGCCAACGCCAAAAGCGTTACGAACTTAATCGCAAGTGTTATGCCTAATTTATCTTCGCCGGCATCAAAGAATAGGCTAATGCCAAAAAGAACTAAGTAAATAGTTGCCAGGATTGTTGCCGAGAATAGCTGTTCGGGCAGGAGCTGGCGGAATAGTTTAAAAGACGTTATGAAGTCAAACGCGGCAGCCAAGACGGGGTGTGTGTCGGTTTCTGTACGCACGCCAACGGCTTTCCATTGCCGATAGAACCAGTAGTAGGAATAGAGGCCGGCTGTGACGACGGTGAGCATAAACACGGTTAGATCGGACCGGTTAAAAGATGCGAGTTGGTCGGGGTGTTTCATAGATGTATCATAGCAGATTTGAGAGGGCTAGTGCTGTTTACTGTAGGGTAAGCATGAGCTACAATGACAACAAGTGATGAGGGATACAACAACAACGGCCAAACAAGATCTTATTATTCAGGCACTGTTGGATGCGTCAGAATCTGCCGAGGATGCAAAGCTTGCGCTCCAGGCTTATATTGATAGCGCATCGCATCGTAGCCGAAAGCGTGATACGCGACCTCAGGGTGCTGTGTTGCTAAGAACTTCAAACCTTCAAAAGAAATACAAACGTGGACGACAGCAGATTGAAGTCTTAAAAGGTATCGATGTAGAGATACACGAGGGCGAGTTCGTCGCTATTACGGGATCGAGCGGAAGCGGAAAAAGCACGTTATTGCAGCTACTCGGAGGACTCGATAAACCATCTGGTGGAGAAGTGATGTATGGCGAGGTATCGCTTGCGAAGTTGTCGGACAAAAAGTTGTCCCTGTTTCGTCGACAGACAATTGGGTTTGTATTCCAGTTCTTTTACCTGCAGCCATTTTTGAATGTTTCACGCAACCTAGAAGTTGCGAACATGTTTGCCAGAAAGCCTCGTAAAGAGCGGACTGCACAAATTAATGCACTAAGCACAAAAGTTGGGCTTAACGATCGTCTCGATCATCTGCCGAAAGAACTTTCTGGCGGACAAATGCAGCGTGCGGCAATTGCACGTGCGCTGATGAATCAGCCGAAAATAATTCTTGCTGATGAACCAACTGGTAACTTAGATAGTACAAATAGCGCGGCAATTGTCGATCTTTTTGAGGCAATTCGAGACGAGTTTGGCACAACGATTGTCATCGTCACGCATGATCCTGCAATTGCTCGGCGTGCAGATCGTGAAATTGTTGTCAGGGATGGACTTGTCGTATGATGAATCCTTTTGATGTCTTCGTATTGGCGCGGACGAAACTTCGCAGCCATCGTACGCGTACCGGAATTACCGTTGCGATAGCTGGTTTACTGTTTGGTTTGATCGTTGCGGTTATTGTTGTGACCCAAGGCGTCTTTACGAGCGTTGACAAATACAGTGGTATTGGCCTGAACGACCGGACACTTCTAGGAGTAAGTTACTTCAACCAAACGTCATCGTTTGAGGAATATAACCACTTGGATGACCCGGATTTTGTGCGAGAAGTGGAAGAGGCGTACAAGACAGATATTGCCAATAAAAAAGTTGTTGCAAAGAAATATTCGGTGCCGTATGACCCCACGATAAGTGACCCGTCACCAATCGGTATCGATCCTATTACGAAGTCGAAAGTTATCACCAATGATGGCGTGTCGAGTAGTCTTGTGCAAACTATAGCGCAGAAAAAACGCGATGAACTGGAAAAAAAGTTTTCTATTTCTGACTACATCAAGCCATATTCCAGCGCAACACTTCGCTATATGCAACTCGTGCAGCCTGGCGACGGCGCATTGTCTTATATGAAAAATGGACAAGAGAATCAGTCGGTTTCGGGTAATCGGTTCAACGAATCCATGGCTGGTGTCGGCAGTGGTGCAACGCTGACAATTCTTGATGGTTCGGTGAGTAAGCCGTTTATTAGCTCCGATAGCTTTGACCCCTCAAAAGGCGAGGTTCCTGTTATTATCCCTGTAGCGACTGCAGAAAAACTCCTAGGCCTTTCCCCATTGTCGAAAAATGTTTCGCCTCAAGAGCGTCGAGAGCGACTGCAGTTTGTGAGAGCACGCGTTAGTGATATTACTGCGTCATTTTGTTATCGAAATCAGACATCTCGTTTCCTTCTTGGGCAAGCAGTTGCGCAGCAGGATGAACTAAAGCGAGTTGGGGGCACGAAGGATTACGTAAAGCCAAGCCTATTCTATGCTGCTCCGAGCAATGAAGACTGTTCAGGGGTGGTTGTTCAGAGTGACACTCGCAGCCCAGAAGAAAAGAAGGCGGCTGCGAACCAGGTATTATTTGAAAAAGAAATAGGGACGTGGCTCGGAGAACCTGTGCAGCACAAAGTCACAGTCAGGGGAGTGGGTGTGTCAGGGGATTACGACACGGCGTCGTCTAACCTCTCTATAGGTTCATTTGTGGGCGGTTTACTTAATTCGACACTCGGATATGGAACATGGTCGGTGCCGAAAGACCTATTTGATCAGCTTCCAGCCGCATCGAAGCCAGACGAAATATTTAGTAAAGATCAAACCGGCGGCCCATTTGCTATACGGTATGCTGTCGGAGGCTACCTTGTTGAGTTCGGCGATAAAGCGGAAGCAAGGGCACTACTTGAAAGAACAGGGGCATATACGGGTTCATTCGGGGATGTTTCGGCATACCAATTCGGAAGCGGGACATTATTTGTAGATGAAGCTCGTAGCTGGGTCGAAAAAGGATTATTCTGGCTACTTGTCATCGTAGGCTCAATCGCTGTTATTATCTTGGCTGGCATCATTGGACGTACGGTGGCGGATAGTAGGCGAGAAAGCGCTGTATTTAGGGCTATTGGGGCAACAAGGACTGATATCGCACATATTTACGGAGTATATGCGCTGTTGCTGTCAATTCGGGTTGTCGTGTTCTCGATGGTCTTGGGTATAGCCATAGGGCTTGGCGCCGACTTAATACTATCGGATAGTGCTACATTAGGCGCGCAGTTAGCTTATGCGGCTGTCGATACCAACATTAGATTCCATTTATTTAGCATTGCTTCGTGGTACCTTCTGGTTATCGTCGGGGTGATTATTTTGGCCGGGCTTATTGCTTCTGTTGTTCCAATTATCCTTGGTGCAAGGCGAAATCCAATTACCGATATGCGCGAAGAAGGCTGACGCAAATCAATGCGAAGCGAGAGCTAAGTTTCGATAGTATCGATTAACGCGCGGCGGGCAATAACGGCCCTTCGGTTACTATGAATCGAATGAAGACGTTTTTCTTTTTGTTTGATATTCGCTTCGTGTGCTTTGTGCCGAGATATAAGACCAGGGTCCATAGTTGTGTAGTCGAAGCTTGCAACTTTATCAATGTGTTCCGCTAGGGGCACGACTGGGTCATTCATCCAGGCTGTTTCGATTCGAGGAGTGAGGGCTCTTTTTGGGGTTTCCATAAAAGTAGTATAACAAAAGAACTCCGTGAAGAGTTCTTTTGTTAGCATAAGCTCTATGGTGGGGCTGGATAGAGTTGAACTATCTACCAAGTGGTTATGAGCCGCCTGCTCTGACCGATGAGCTACAGCCCCAATAAAGGACATTATAGCTTCTTTGTGGCATCGTTTCCAGGGCTGAGCTATAATAAGTCCAACGCCATGCGAAACATAAACATTCAAAAAATAATCTATCACGTGCGGCACCGCTATTTGACGCTGAATAACGTTGTTATTTTGGTGGCATTTTTGATTGCCGCAGGTTGGGTGTGGGGATCGTTGGGTGTCATGCAGCGCAACTTTAGTTTGCAAAAAGATATTGATTTAAAGAAGCGTCAATTGCAATTAACAGAGCTGCAACGAGATAACTTGGCATTACAACGCAATTATTATCAGACGAGAGAATATCAAGAGCTGGCAGTACGTGAAACGTTAGGTCTGGTGATGCCTGGTGAAAAATCTCTCGTGTTGCCGCCAAATAGTCAGGCTGCAAAAAATGAAGATGCCGTAAAGACGACGGCACCGACGGCCCGAATTACAACTTCAAATCTTGAACAATGGGTCAACTTCCTGTTTGGCGGCTATAGTAAAAGTATCTCGGACAAGGAGTAGGGCATGAACGACTCTGAGTTAGCAGAACGAAAACAAATACTATTCGCCAGTATTGGGCTGATACTAGCATTGCCATTTCCTATTTTGATCATCATTTTATGGACGACGATCGATTCAATAAGTGGGCAAGCGACGGGATTGGGTGAGGGCACGATGAACGCAGTATTTTTGTACCTTTTGCAGTTCTTTGTGGTTCCAGTGCTCACAATTGGTTCTGTTGTCATTTCTTCGATTGTCGCGATGAAGGCGACACAGGTAGCAAAGCGAATTGGATATGCCGCAATCTGGGTGACCGGAGTCGGGTTTATTTTGCTTGGGTTATTCTTGAGTAATAGCTAACATAAGATCAACTTACTAGTGAGGTGATTTATGAATTTGGTTGCCCAAGTGCACTGGGATTGGAGCCTTCTCTATAAGGAGCTTATCGAATTGCTGAATTCCTACAGGGGTGGTATGCAGTTAGCAGACTATATGAAGTAGGATTAAATTTACGCTTTATGTTAAAATTTAAGAATAAGTGTGAGTGGGGAGTTTGTGTCGTTTCCTCTCACCTAACTATTTTTGCTTTCGCATCAAGTCATTGAGTGATTTCACGCTTTGCTTTTTCAGCAAAGTATCGAGATGCATGTCGCTACGTACTTTAAAGTCCGTAGCATATTGCTTCTCAATCGTTCCAACATGTGTGTCGCCACGCTTTTGACGTAGTGGTCCAGTTTGGTTCCGTGAACGATACCCAGCCATTCCTGGTGCATCTGGTGCTTTTTTATGGGCAGTCACTTTGGATTTTCTCCTTTCTCGTCGTATTTACCGACGCTCGTAGATCGGATCAATCTCGACGTTCAGAAGGAGGAAAACCTCCCCACTCGCACTAATTCTTAAGGTGCCACACCCCCATTGTATAGTCTCTATATATATTTGTAAACATATGTTAGTATAAATAAGATATGAGCATTACCCCACGAGAGTTACTTGATTACCTGTTGGCTCAGAGCGAGTCTGAGTTTGTTGAGTTCAAGGCGAATAACTACTCCCCAACCAATACGGGTGAATTAATAAGTGCCCTTGCAAACGGTGCTGTCCTTGAGAAGAAAGATGAGGCTTATCTTGTTTTTGGCATCAGTGATGACAAAGAGGTCGTTGGTACCGACTTCGATCAAAACTCTCACAGTGAAACCAGTCAGCCTTTCTGGAACTACCTGGCGACTAACTTGAGCCATCTGGGTGCACTCGAGTTTCTTAGTTTGACCTTAGATGAAAAGAAAGTAGTAATTATTATCATTCCGAGAGCAAAGGCATATCCGGTGAAATTTAAGAACGTGGAGTATATTCGAGTTGCATCTTCTAAGAAGGCACTCAGTGCCCATCCAGAGATTGCACGAAAGTTGTGGGAGGAGATATTAAAAGTATCGTTTGAAGAAGGTCATGCAAGTGACTTGCTTGACGCAGATAAGGTGCTTGAACTGTTGGATTTCAGTCCTTACTTTAAGCTTCGTGACGCCCTTGTGCCAAGTAAAAACGCCACAATTCTGGAGTATATGACAAACGAGAGCATTATAGTGCCAAAACTCGGTAAGTACTACATTACTAATCTAGGTGCATTGTTATATGCAAGAGACATGAGTTCTTTTGATACCTTGCTCAATCGTGGAGTGAGGCTGATTAAATACAAAGGTAACGACAAGACAGTTGTCGAGCGGTCCTTTGATGGACATCGTGGGTATGCCGTTGGTTTGAATGAGCTTCTTGATTTCACTATGTTGCTCCTACCGAGCGAGGAATATATGGATGGACAAACACGCAAAACACGCATCGTATTTCCTCGCCAAGCAGTTCGTGAACTTATTACTAATATGATTATGCACCAGGACTTTGCTGTATCTGGTTTTGCTCCCCGAATAGAAATCTATAGTGACAGAGTTGAGTTCTCTAATCCGGGTGCTCCAGTTATCAGTGTTGATCGATTCCTTGATAGCAACATGAGCCGTAATCCAAAGCTTTCAAAACTTATGCGATTCATGAAACTCTGCGAAGAGCGAGGAATGGGCATCGATATTGTCGAGGCAGAGTGTGAGCGTAAATATTTGCCTTCACCATCAATCATGAATAACGATGGTATCACTCGAGTAACAGTCTTTGATCACAAGTCTCTACGACAATTTAATACAGTTGATCGTGTCAATCTTGTCTACATGCATTGTTGCTTACAGTTCGTTAAGCATGCTCCAATGACGAACGAATCTCTCCGTTCCAGGTTTGCTGAAGGCATATTGTCTTCAACCGTTGCGTCACGATGGATCAACGAAGCAATTGATAAGCAAATGATTCGTCCATTTGACCCTAGCTCGAACTCTAGGCGACACGCTAGCTATGTTCCAATCTGGGTGTAGTCCTATATATACGAGATCTAGTAGAATTGTATAAAATCTTATTTTAACAGGGGTAGATAATAAGAATCTAATTATCGCTTATATATACGAAGCACTTATAGACATAAACATTTAAATTATTTATTAATTCGCTGATACGATAAAAGGCTATTAGCTAGGCTTTATATATTAGTTGAAAAAAATAGGATTCCTAAAAGCTAAGAGGTTTAAATGTATTTAATTGACACGATAAAAAGAGTGGATTGAGTGAGAAATTGAAACGTTCTCCAGAATTGTTAATAAAAAACTCATTGCTCCTAAGGGTTTGACGTGTGACTGTGAAAGCTGAAAGTTTGGAACCATTGAAATTAATAGACTCTACTCTGTAATATCAAACAAAAAATCACCTTACTAATAAGGTGATTTTATAAATTTGGTTGCGGGGGTAGGATTTGAACCTACGACCTTGTGGTTATGAGCCACACGAGCTGACCGGGCTGCTCCACCCCGCGATACAGGACTAATCTTAACAGATGAGGGGCTGTAAAGCAAGGTAAGGCAGGTGCTAAATGAGTTTACTGGCAGCAACTCGAATTGCCTCTGACCAGCTAAGGAACGCGTGCGGCGTATCAGCAAGTTGTGCGGCTGTCAGGTTATGCTTAACGGCTAAACCGACCTCATGGATCATCTCTGCGGCTCCAGGGGCGACAATGGTCCCGCCAATCAGGATGCCTTTCTTATCAGTGATGAGTTTGACGAAGCCATCACGAAAATCAGAGGTGTTAGAGCGCGCGATGATATTGAGTGGTGCGACTGCTTTTTTAATAGGCAAGTCACGTTTTCGGCAGTCGTCTTCGGATAGTCCAACGTGGGCAATTTCTGGAGTTGTGAATATCAAACTAGGGGTAGCGACATAGTTTGGAACGATATTTACCTTTTCGAGGATGTTATGCGCAGCGACGCGACTTTCTAGGATTGCAGAGTGGGTGTGGCTACCGCGACCAAGAACATCACCGGCAGCGTAGATATGCTTCACGCTCGTTTGCAGGTTTTCGTTAACGTCGATGCCTTTTGGTGTGTAATTAACAGAGGCATTTTCCAGGCCTAGATCCAGGTTGGGGGCGCGTCCTGCGGCAACAAGAATTTCGTCGGCTTTGACGTATTTTTCAACACCACCGCGAGAGATAAGGATCTTTTTGCCAAGGCCTTCTTTGACAACCGACAGAACACGAGAGTGGGTGAGAACGGTGACGCCTTTTTGTTCGGTCAGAACTTTTTCAAGTAACTCCCCTACTTCGCTGTCTTGTTTTGGGAGTATGCGGGCGGCTTGTTCGGCAATATAGACTTTTGTGCCGAAGGTAGCCATTAATTGAGCGATTTCAACACCGTGACTGCCGCCTCCGATGATAAATAAACTCTTTGGGGGACGAATTGCTTCGAGGATAGTGCGAGGTGTAAAGAAAGGAACATCAGTCAGACCTTGGACATTTGGCGTTGCCCATGAAGAGCCAGTCGCGATAAGGAAGTTTTTAGCTGAAAGATGGCGACGATTAACGCTAATTTCATTCGGACTTAAGAAATGAGCCGTAGCATTAAAAGCAGAGATGCCTTGGTTCTCGTAGAATTTACGATTACCGGCTGCTCCGGTGCGTTTGACCGCAAGTTCTTTCCAGGCGCGAATTGTAGGGTAGTTGTAGCCAAGCGTCGACACGCGGAGACCGAACTTGTCGCCATGACGGGCTTCGTCGTACAATCGGGCGACGTGAAGAAGGGCTTTGGTCGGGACATCGCTCCAGTTTGGAGAGTCACCGCCGAACGTGTCTGATTCGATAATGGCGACGCGTTTGCCTGCTCGGGCGGCGATGGTTGCTGCTGCGCTACCGCCAGCGCCGCTGCCGATAACAATAAGGTCGTAGTCAAATGTGTGTGATTGGGCCATGTTATTGTTTCCTTTTTATCTTTCTATAATGTTGTTCGGTGTTGTTCGTATAAATATGCCGCGTCTGGGTGATGTGAGCGCAGGTGCCGTGTGGCAACCAGGCGTATATCGTGACTGGTTACTTCCGGTCGAGACTCGAGCCACTCTAGAACGTAGTTCGTGACGGCGTGGGCAACGCGGTCGGCCTGACCCTCTGGAGCCCGAGCACTAAGGGTTGCCGAGACGATACTCTGGTGAAGTTTTGCTTTATCAAATGATTCAGTCGGTCGCTGGCCTTTTCGTTTGATAATAATCGTTGTCTTGTCGTCATTCATTACAATGTCCCCGAAACGTCACTGACAATTTTGCAAACATAGACAAAGAACCCAAGTACAGTCAGTGCGCCTCCGGCGGCAAATTGTAGGAAGTGTTTGTTGTCTTCTCTCCATTTTTGGATCGAGCTCAGTTTGTGACCGCTACCAATCAGTACCCATATGCTGAAAAGCGTGAGAAGGGAAATGACCGAGTAGATTGCGATGCCGATCAGTTGCCAGTAACCAGGCAGCTGAATCAGAACAAGTGCGCTGATGATCATTGGTGCGGCTATGAATAATAGTTCGCTGATAACCGTGGTGAGTCCAAGGCTAAAAGCTTCGGCGCCACTTTTGGTTGCCTTGCTTCGATCACTCAGGTGACGGGCGAATGAGCGGGGGATCCACAGAGAAGTTCCTTTTTCGCGGCGGTAGTAAAAGAACCAAACGGCCAGACCGACACCGATTAATAGTCCACAGACGATTGCCCAAACGAATTGGGGAGCCTCTTTACCGAAAATATGCAGGAATACGAGTGAGATGAACGAAAGGGCCAGAAGCGTCATGACGCCTACTCCGCTGACGAATCCGAATGTTAAACGCATGACCCTGGCTTGAGAAGTTCGTGCACCGATCGCATGGCCAGAAAGCAACGTTAAGACGCTGACGCTCAGCTGAAAACTGGCATGTATAAGCGCCGCTAGGGTGACGATTGCGAGAGACGAGGCGATGTCCATATGTTTATTTTTTTTAATTCCTCTACAGTATTTATACCATAAGCGTATCACCCCAGTCAAAATTATAAGCACAAGCCTATTGACTTATTATGATGTTTGTGCTTAAATAGATACATCAAACAACAAAAACAAAAAAAGGTCAAAAACAATGGATTTAACCACCAGCAGCATCGAACCAGTTACTATCAGCGAAGTATTAAACTTAGCCAGCTGGGACCGACCACGATCTAACGACGAACTACGAAGTTTTGTTTCAGCCCGCGAAGCCATCGTATTTGGTCAATAAAATAGGGGAGTGATTACTCCGTAGACTTTGAAAATAGAGCAGACTCCCCTGCCCTATTTTTATATAAAACTAAAACCAATAGTAAGGTCTAAAACATTTCGAAGAACAGATTGGTCGGCGTGGCGGGTCCAACCGGAACATCAGGACCGGCGACAAGCTCGGTTGTTTTCGTGAGCCAGCTGGTTGAGGCTGATAATGGCTTGGTGTTGAACGAGAATGAAGTGACAGGGCCATTGCTATCAAAAATAGCTACCTCATAGTTGGACGCGATATCTTCAACCACAAGTGTTGTTTTGGTTGAGGGGTGGCTACCGAGTGCTCCGGCGCTGGTATTTGCCGCACCAAATGTGAGGACCCAGTCAACGTTTGGGTTTTGAATCGTTAGTCCAGAATAGGTTACTGTACTGCTCACCCCGTTAGCCCCAACGGTACCAACAAAAGGCGTCGCTGCTGCGCCGCGGTAAATTGCCCATGATGAGGCGGTTCGGTTCGTGATAGTCGGAAATGTCTCGGAAGCCGAAGTTGCAAACTTATAAAATGCAGCCATACCAAAACTAGATGTAGCTGAACTGATTGATGTGTAGCCAGTCGGCAAAAGAGGAGTTGCTGCACCGCCAGTGTTGATGGCGTGAATCACTAAAAGATCACCGGCAACGTAGCTCCCCGTGAAGCTGGTTGTGATACCTGACGATACTCTTGAGAGTGCCATACCTAGTAACCCGTTGCGTCGACAGCCATGAGTATCCAGCCGACTTTGGCGCTATCGTAAATAAATCCGCAGGTGACGGTTTTAGACGCTACTAATGTAGTAGGCAGTGTAGCTACGCCGCTTGATTTATAGATTGATCCCCAGGTGGGTGTATATGCGGTTGCGCTAGATATGATACGCATCATCATTTTTTGGCCATCTACGGGCGTATCACTGGCGTTGGCTATAGTGAAGTTGGCAGTTGGATTCACGATGCGGACTAAGTCTGTGGTTGTATTGACCGGAGTGTAGACGTTGGAAACGGCGGTGAGCGTGACGACGCGTGGGGTAAAAGCTTTATTGGCTACTGTCTGGACGGTGCTCAGGTCAACAAAATTTTGAGTTACTGAACCAGTTCCTCCTTGCGCAATTGGCAGGGCGGCAGAAAGGTGGGTTGCGGTCACAAGTGGCACCGCGGCTGTACCGCCGATATCACCAGCCACCGTGACGGCACCGGCCGCAACGACCGCAGCGGGCTTTAATTTTCCTTCGGTATCTAAAGAAACCTCAAGGTATTCGTTGAGGATGTCACCCCATGTTCCATCATCGGAGCCTGGAACGGGCAGTCGTGCTGGCATTATTAGCTGCTAATCTCTATCATATAGTGCTTCCGCTTTTGTCTATCTTACCATAATTTGCAAACTGATGAGTTTGGTTGTTGACTTTATATAGTACTATGTATAACATAGAACTATGACAGAAAAAGAACTAACAAGCGAAGCATACGCTGAACAGCTCGCGGTTCAGTTGCGCAAAGGGTTCCTGGCCTTTTGTGTGTTACGGGTTTGCTCTCGTGAGCCTAAGTACACCAGCGATATTATTGAACAACTTCGAGCCGCAGAATTGGTTGTGGTCGAAGGAACAATTTACCCGTTGCTTTCACGTCTGCAAAAAGACGGTCTGCTGACGCATGAGTGGCAAGAGAGCGAGCAGGGGCCGCCTCGTAAGTATTATCGGACGACCGAATACGGTGCAGAGGTCGCCAACATGATGGAAAAGAAAATTAACGATTTGCAATCAACACTAAAGAAACTATAAGGAGAAAATCATGAAAGACATCACACGAATCCACATCGCAAAAGTTCCTTATAATATTGAACTGACAGCCAAGAAAAACTTAGAAAAATACATTAACGCTCTGGAACTTTATACCGGAGACTGGGAAGTACTCGAAGATATTGAAATTCGAATTACCGAACTGCTTCTAGAGCGCGGCGTGAAGCCAGAGTCTGTTATTTCAGACGCTGACGTCACAGCTGTGCGAGAACAACTCGGTGAACCAAAGGATTTTATGTCAGAGGATGGTGCAGAACTCGTTGATGCGGAAGTCCTCGCCGAAGATGCGCCACGAAGGTTGTATCGTAATGTTGATAACGCCCTGCTTGGTGGTGTGCTGAGCGGTGTCGCAAGCTTCTTTAAGATTAATCCTTTGTGGTTGCGACTGGCCTTCATCATCCTCATCTTTGTATCATTTGGTCTCGCGGTCCTGCTGTATGTTGTTTTTTGGTTGATTGTCCCCCCGGCTCAAACTGCAGCTGAAAAGTTGCAAATGGCTGGTCGTCCAGTCACCCTCTCTTCTATTAGGGAACTCAATGAAGCCGGAACCGGTGTTGACGTTGAGAAACGTGGACGAATTTTAAAGCGAATTGCGACCGTAACACTAGGCATCGCGAGTATCGGAGGCGCATTGGTATCGATTGCTGCATTGGTAGCTTTTACGATTGAAGTGGTGATGAATCGTAATGGATCAAACGCCGAATTTGTTGGAGTATATCAGTTCTCGATGGTGCTTGGCTATGTGGCGGGTGCACTCCTGACAATCTTATTTCTGCTGGTTGCTTTTGCGGCCTTTGCCCAGAAGTTTAACAAACGAATTTGGATTAGTGCCGTCGTTATTATTGTGCTTGGACTTGGCGCATTTGGAACCGCCGTTGCGTCGGCCGCTTACCAAAATCAATTGCAGTACGAAGAAGTACAGCGTAACACTGTGGATGCGACGATTAAAACTCCCGAAAACTTAGTGACTGCGAAAACAATGTCAGTGGACGTTCCGGATAACACCAGTGTCGTGTATGTTGTTGAAGACACTAACTTTTCAATCAAACAGCGAGCACTCAAGGACACGCCAAAGGTGAGCGTAATTGTTGAAAACGGTGAGCTAAAAGTTCGCCTTGCACCGTCCGATCAAAAGAATATTTACGGCGGGCCAACGATAACTATTTATGGTCCCCGATTGGACAGCATCATCGTCAGCAATGGCTATGCTTCTTACAATTCAGGCAGCCAAGCGAAATTGAAAGCTGAAGTCTATAACGCCTCATCGCTTCGTCTCGTCGGTTCACGAATCGATGAACTGACCGTTAAAACCGATGGATCAGGCCAGCTATCCGCTGATGAAGCTGCGATTGCTGCTGTTAAAGCATCGATATTTGGCCGATCGTCAGTGAGCCTGGGGAATATTAAATCGCTGGATGTGACGAACCCCGACGTCTGTGCTTCAAGTGAAGCTGCACAGCTTTCGGTTCAAAACATTATCAGCGCAACATTCACCCACAACGGTATTGAAGCCGGAGCGAAATCGTCTGAAGGTCCATGTTTGCACATTAGTTTTGCAGGTGATGACGAAGTATCGTACGGCTACTCAGAATAACTAAATTTTGTACAAAAAAGAACCTCCGGAAACGGGGGTTCTTATAATTTCTTTGGTAGCACCGACAAGAATTGAACTTGTGACCTCGAGCTTATGAGTCTCGCGCTCTAACCAACTGAGCTACGGTGCCAAATGGGTAACAGACATGATTTTACCAGATTACCAGTGTTATTTCTAGAGGCTACGGCGTATAATAGTTCCATAACCACGTGATACTCACTGGCTATCGATATTCGATAGCAAAGCGTCCCTCACGAAGGTCATTCAATTGTCTACGGACATTCACTAATGAAACGGGTGAATGCACGGGCAATACAATTTAGAAATCGTTTCTCTATAAAACTATTGAGCTATGTTAGAGGATTTTTAAGATGAATGACGAAACTTTTTTAAACGAACAGGTAGATGTAATTGCGGTCTTCAGTAGTACGGGTCACCAACCCTGCCGACCGATCAGATTTAAGCGACCTAATGGACGAGAAATCGAAGTAACTGAATTAGGGTTGCGACATCCAGTTGATCAAGGCCGCAAAACAGTTCATATGTTTGATGTAACTGATGGCGGGGCTGATTACCGATTAGAGTTTGATAGCGAGCGCCTGACGTGGCGCTTGACGATGGAGGCTGATCACTATGAATAGGTCCGAGTTTAATATGGAGCGGCCGCTGATCATGCATATCGACTTAAATAGTTGTTTTGCGACGGTTGAACAGCAGGCGCGGCCGATGCTGCGCGGCAAACCGGTGGCTATTGCGAATCGCCGCACCGATAAAACGGCGCTAGTGACCGCTAGTTACGAGGCAAAGGCGATGGGCGTGAAGGTTGGCATGAAAGTACGGGATGCATTAATATTGTGTCCTGACCTAGTGGTCCTCGAAAGCGACCCGTCAAAATATCGCTATGTCTATCACCGCTTACTCGACATTATGAAAGACTATTCGGCCCACGTGACGATGAAAAGTATCGATGAAGGAGTGATTGATTTTCATAATACAACGGCTGAAATGCAGGGCCGAGACCTGGTTGAGATCGGGTATGAAATCAAGCAACGGCTGAAAGATGAAATTGGTGTCTGGATGCGCTGCAATATTGGGATCGCGACGAATCGCTTCCTTGCAAAGACGGCGGCCGGACTTCATAAACCGGATGGGTTAGATGTCATTACGCCAGCTAATATCCGCGAAGTGCTAGGAACATTGAAGCTAACCGATTTAACGGGCATTGCGCATCGTAATCAACAGCGCCTTAACAGTGTTGGTATTTTTACACCCTTGGAATTCTTAGATTCTGATGTGGTGGTGCTGCAGCGGATTGTTTTCAAAAGTGTGGTTGGCCGTTGGTGGCATGACCGGCTGCGTGGCTACGAAGTTGATGACGTTGAATCGGATATTAAACGGGTAGGGCGACAATACGTATTGGAAAGTTTTAATTTAACGCAGGAAGAGGTGGGAAAACGACTACATCATCTGTGTGAATCAGTCGGTTCGCGTATGCGTTCCCAGAATAAATCCGCAAGGGGAATATATGTTTATGCAAAAACACTGGAGCGGGGATATTGGCACTCCTCTACCCTATCTATGCTCCCCTTCTCTTCTGACCAAACTATTCACGTGCTTGCTCAAAATTTATTCAAGAATGCGCCAGATGGGCTTAAAGAAATAGGGATTCATTGCTACGAGTTAGAGCCAATTGAGGACCAGCAAGTCAGCCTTTTTAATGATCAGATTGTTCGTGAGCAACAGGTCACGGGAGCAATCGATGGAATCAATAAAAAATACGGTGACCGAACGATTCATTCGGCCGATACGCTCGGCACTGGAATCTATGTGAAGCAGAAGATTCCTTTTGGGAGTACGCGTTATTTATGAGGCTTGTGCTTCAATACCGTTTCTGGTTAACTAGAAGTAATAATAAGGGGTGTGTATGGCTATCAAAGCCCAAATCGATGCGTTACTACAAGAGAAGATGGATCGTAAGGATTTCCTGAAATACGCAGGTACTGTGATTCTTGGTATCATTGGCGTCACCGGTTTAGTCCGTATGCTTCTTGGTAGCCGTGATTTTACACTACCTTCTACTCAAGAGCCGTCAAAGCAACAAGGCCGTGGCTACGGCATGTCGAGTTACGGCAAATAAGTTCGTCGCCCCTTTAAGGACACCCCTTAATCTGTTATAATAGTCACAAATATACCGAGAACTAACGGAGATTCTTATGTCTGGACACAGCAAATGGTCAACAATCAAACGAGAAAAAGGCGCGAAAGACGCCAAGCGTGGCGCAGTATTTACGAAACTAGGTAACCAGATTGCTATCGCTGCTCGATCTGGCGCAGACCCTACGATGAACGCTGGACTTCAGATGGCAATTGAAAAAGCAAAGCAGGCGAATATGCCGGTTGCAAATATCCAACGAGCAATTGACCGCGTTTCTGATAAGAACGCGGCCGTACTAGAGGAAACAGCTTACGAAGCAATGGGTCCAGGTGGGGTTGGTATTATTATCGAAACAGCAACTGACAACAAAAACCGAACCTTCCCTGACGTAAAGAATGCCCTTACTAAAAACGGTGGCCGTATTGCTGATGCCGGCAGTGTGATGTTCCAGTTTACCCGTAAGGGCGTCATCAATGTTGCGGCGACGGGCGAAGATGCACTCTTGACCGTACTCGATGCTGGTGCCGAAGATGCAATCGAAGAAGACGGTGAAATGATTGTTTATACCGAACAAAAAGATCTAGCTAAAGTACGTACTGCGATCATGGAATCCGGTTTGACTGTTACGGGTGCCGAACTACAATATGTTCCAAATAGTGCCGTTGTTGTTGATGAAGTCGAAAAAGCCGAAAAGGTTTTGAAACTAATGGACGCACTTGACGATCTTGATGATGTGACAAATGTGCACACAAATGCCGACATTACTGTCGACGTGTAATAACTAGTTAATATTCACTTTCTATACTAAGAGACATGCTGAAAGTGTTTCTCGGTTTTGTGGTGAGTGTGGTAGTTCTCCTTGCGAGTGCGTGTGTCCCTGGGTTAATTCCAAAGGCGCACGCCGCTTCAGCTACAGTTATTATGACTCATATCCAGGCTGGTGGGGTTGGAGCGGCAACCCAAGAATTTGTTGTGCTGTATAACAATACTGCCGAAGATATCGATATCACTGGCTGGTGCTTGACGAATAAAAGCAACGTGACGCTTGCGTGCTTTAATGTGCCTTTAGCTGGGCAAGCGATCTATATTCCAAAGTATGGATACGCCACTGCTGTCTCATCGGCCTTTGCGGCTACGATGCCAAACGGAATATTTACAGTGGTTTATACGCCAACAAATCAAAGTAGCGGGGGGATTACGGGAAGTGCTGATACTATTTCACTAATTGATCACACAGGAACGTTGGCTGACCGTCAAGGCTGGAGCGTCTCACTTAGTTCGGGTATGCATTATGAACGAATTGGCGTTGGTACACCAATGGCGTACATAGATACGGACTCTGTCGCAGATTGGTCGACAGCCTTCACCGAGCTGGGTAAATTTCCTAGCGATGACACCTGGGTCGACACGGTGGCGTATGACCTTTGTCAGAATATTGATGGCACTCAATCCGTATTGCCACCAGGAATGGAAATTATTGGCGATGACTGTATGCCAGCGGTTATCATAAAAATAGATATTACTGAAATATTGCCAAATGCAGCCGGGAACGACGACGGAGCTGAGTTTATTGAATTATATAACCCGAATGATTTCACTGTCCGGTTATCTGATTATCGATTCTTTATTGGTCCAGAGTTTAACGATGTGTATGATTTTCCGAATGATAGCGAGATTGAAGCGCACGGCTACAAGAGTTTTTCGAACGCAGATATCCCCTTCAATCTTCTGAATTCCTCAAGTCGAGTGCGGCTTGCACTGCAAAACGGTATTGTCGTCAGCGAAGTGCCGGCCTATGAAAACCCGAAAGATAATCGAAGCTGGGCGTATATTGATGGCATGTGGCAGTATACAAATGTTCCAACCCCTGGATTGCCTAATAATGTTCCCGATGAGTCGACAGGGGAAGAAGTTGTTGCGCCGATTCAGCAACCATGCGCCGCTAATCAGTACCGAAGTATGGAAACAAATCGCTGCCGCCTTATTAGCTCGCCGGTAGGTACGGTGACACCGTGTAAAGATAATCAATATCGGAGCGAAGAAACGAATCGTTGCCGTAACATTGTGGCTGATACTAAAGCTAGTACCCCCTGCGATGCGGATGAGGAAAGAAATGCCGAGACGAATCGCTGTCGCAAAATTGTAGCAGCTTTACAGCCAGCACCATGCAAAGAGGGCCAAGAGAGGAGCTCGGAAACAAATCGTTGTCGCACAATCACCAAAATGCCAAATGCAGATTACGGCGTGCTTGGCGCTGAAACCAAGAATAGCGGCAATTGGTATATGTGGTTTGCAGTTGGCGGGGTGTTGTTGCTTGCGGTCGGCTATGCGGTATGGGAATGGCACGAGGAAATAGGGAAGTTCTTTAAAAATCGCTATCTTCGGGTTATTCGGTTTGCCCGTATCCGCAAGTAACCTATACTAGTGGTATATGAGAATTATTGGGATTGATCCAGGAACGGGTATTTTAGGATTTGGCGTTATTGACGTCGTAAATAATAAGTTCAAAATGGTGACGGCCGGTGTCATTCGGACTGCGCCGCACACCCCGCATGATGAGCGTCTGGAAGAGATATTTGATGGTTTGACGGAAATTATTGCCGAGACCAAACCTGACCAGTTCTCGATCGAGAAACTATTTTTTACCAATAACGTAACGACCGCGATGACGGTTGCTGAGGCTCGGGGTGTATCTATCTTGGTGGCTCGCAAAGCTAAACTTCCGATCGCTGAATATACGCCGCCCCAAATTAAGCAGTCGCTGACCGGCTATGGTAAAGCGGACAAAAAGCAGGTTCAGGAAATGGTGCGTATTCAACTGGGTCTCAAAGAGGTGCCGCAGCCAGATGACTGTGCGGATGCGCTTGCTGCAGCAATTACGCATTCATTGATGAGCCGTTTGACGGATTAAGTACATCTAGCTATGTTTCGATATATTCGAATAGTCGGTCACTTTCTGTTTGCTGACTTTTAATGAAACGAAGATATAGCTTGGGTTTTGATTCAAAAAGAGAGGTAAGTCGAAATGGCCGCATCCAATCCCCTCGTCTATCATCCAGGTAAAATCCAATGCTTGAATAGCGATCATTACGCCAGTCTTCGTGCAGCAAATGAATTTCTCTTGATACACTTAAGGCCTCGTGACGACCCGCCAAATTATCAAAAACAAAGATCGTGTCAAATGGTAATTGTTCGGCTGTGAACTGTTGCTGCAGGTAGGTTTGATAAGAAAAGAGAAGTGTCTGCCCGAGGTCTTCTATCGCAGACTTGCGTAAAGCGTGCACCAGTAAATGCACGCCGGTGCTAGTTAATGAATAAGCGAGAAGATCAATATTGGACGAATAATCATGAGAATGAGCAGAAAATGTCTGCAGTTTTTTACGAGGCGACAGGCTATCTTGCATGAGTGTTATGAAGTAGGCTTTGTCATCGTTTTTCTGAAAAAACAGAGAACCTTCGACCGCACTGATCCAGACATGAAAGTAGCCGCTATCGTGTTGTAATGCGCCATGTAGAAAGCTTTGCATACTCAAAACTATAGACCCTGAATCTTGCGCTGAAATTAACTTTTTTCGGGAAGGCGCACACAAGGAAGAGATGTGTCATAATAGACCTATGATTGCGCATGTTTCTGGAGTAGTGGCTGAAAAATTTGCGAACTCGGTGATCGTTGACGTTCACGATATTGGGTATGAAGTGCAAGTGCCGTTAAACGATTTCGATCGTGTCTTATTGGGTGAACCGGTAAAATTCTATACCTATCACCATATTCGCGAACAGTCGCAGGAACTATTTGGCTTCTCGTCACTTGCGGCCAAGAAATTATTTGAAATGCTCATCACGGTCCAGGGCGTTGGCCCAAAAGCCGCATTGGCGATCTTGAGCCTTGGTGAAAGTGAAGTCGTACGTAACGCCATCGCTAACAGCGATAGTGGGTTTATTACCAAGGCAAGTGGTGTCGGCAAGAAAACCGCCGAACGTGTTGTTGTTGATCTGTCCGATAAGGTGGGGCTTGCTTTGAATATTGCTCACGCAACCGGTAACATCGCAACACCAGCTGGTGATGAAGCGCTTGAAGCACTGATGGCACTTGGCTATAACTTGAACGATGCAATGGCGGCGCTTGAATCTGTCGCGGCCGACCTTCCGACTGCGCAGCGCGTGACGCTAGCGCTGAAAGGTCAAAGCTAATGGCGATTGAACGCATCGTTGATACTAGTGATCACGAAGAGGATGCTGATGAACAGATTATTGAAGTCACGCTTCGTCCACGTTCGTTCGATGACTATGTCGGTCAGGCACGGCTAAAGAAAAATCTGAAATTGGCCATTGATGCCGCAAAAAAACGAGAAGAGCCGTTGGACCACATTTTACTTAATGGCCCTCCTGGACTTGGAAAAACAACTATGGCAACGGTGATCGCTAACGAAATGGGCAAGAGTATTCGTGTGACGTCGGGTCCGGCAATTGAAAAGGCCGGTGACTTAGCGAGTATTTTAACTAATCTTCAAGATGGTGACATTTTGTTTATTGATGAAATTCACCGATTGGGGCGAACGGTCGAAGAGGTCCTCTATTCCGCCATGGAAGATTTCAAACTTGACATTATGATCGGGAAAGGTCCGGCGGCACGAAGTGTGCGGCTTGATTTACCCAAATTTACCGTTATTGGTGCAACGACACGAGCGGGTGCATTGGCCGCGCCGCTACGTGATCGCTTTGGTCACATATATCGTTTAGAATTTTACGATCCTTCCGAGATTAGCCAGATTATTCTTCGGGCTGCATCGATTCTTGGCAATAAAATTGACGAAGCTTCGGCGCGGTCTCTATCGACGCGAGCACGACTGACCCCGCGTATCGCCAATCGGCTCTTGAAGCGTGTCCGTGACTATGCCGACGTAAACGGCGACGGTATTATTGATATGAGTATCACAACACAGGCACTTGAGCTTCTCGAGATAGATGAGCTTGGTCTTGATCCGGGTGATCGTAATCTGTTGAATCATATGATCGACAATTACGGCAGCGAACCGGTCGGTCTTAATACCTTGGCTGCACTGACTGGCGACGAGGCAACGACCATTGAAGACTTCTACGAACCCTACCTTTTGCAGATAGGATTTATTGAGCGAACACCTCGAGGTCGTCGTGCAACATTGAAAGCCTATAAGCATATTGGTAAAACACCCGAGGAACGAGCAGCGTAGTTGCTATAATAATTGTATGAATCCAGAACGACCCGCATCAGAACCAGTAAATTATGACCAACCCGTCGCTTACGACGCTCAGGGTAATCCACTCTACGCACATCCCCCGAAGAAACCTCGAACCTTAACACAGCCAGCTGCACACCAAATTGTTCATGTTGCAAGGGCAATCGAACCAATCAAGCAAGAAGTAAGTCAAGAGGTAAAGAAGCGACATGAACGTTCGGCCCTCTTGTATCCGACGTTAAACTTGAGTGATGGCGAATATGTCATCAGTGCCGTGCGCCGTCATCCAATTGGTCTTATTATCCCACTGGCTTTGGGGGCGTTGTTAATCGCGATGGCACTTACTATCTTGTCTAACTACGCGGAAATTGCCGATGCACTCAGCATTCAAGGTCAGTTGGCCGAAGTCTCCGTAATTACTGTGCCGTTTCTGCTGTTCTGTGCCTTGATTGGCCTTGGTATGTTTGTTGTCTATTATGTATATGTAAATAATAAGTTCTTTTTAACAAACGAAAGTGTTATTCAAGAGATTCAGGATAGTCTCTTTTCTCATCATGAGCAGACGGTGAGCCTGAACAATATTGAAGATGCTAGCTATACTCAACAGGGAATTTTGCAGCAGATTATTAACTACGGCTCAATTCGTCTCAGTACCGAAGGTGATGAGACTACTTATCGGTTTACGTATGTCGCCAATCCAAAACAACACATCGCAACGCTCAATGATGCCGTTGAGGCGTTCAAAAACGGTCGTCCAGTCGGAGATTAAGTTTATTTAGTTACTGCGATTTGTTTTGACGTAGTCGTCTTCATTTTCGAGTATTGTGCGAAGCGTATAGTTTTTGCACTGATCACCTTCACAGTTGTATGGTTCATAGCGGTAGTTACTGTTTGACTCGCCGATCTTTATGCCGTTCGGGTCTTTGAAAAGAGCCGGGTCAACTGAGGGGAGTGTTGCGGTGTCAATAGTGCGAGGGTAGAAATTATTAGCCTTGAAATAGACCTCTTCGATACTGTAGTACATGGCATTGATAGATGTTTTGCGGACTTCGTCCCTACTGGCGACTTCGAGATTATTTTTTTGAACAAAAAAGAGGACGCTTGCTGCGACAAGTAGTACGATGACGAACAGGAGTTCGATAATTGTGAAGCCTTTAGATACGGATGTAGTTTTCATTACTTATGATTATACCGTAGTTTATGGCAAATTAAGATTTCACCGAGTATAATAAGGGGTGAATAAAGAGAGGGAAATCTATATGCCGAAGAAATCAGACAAGAACACTGACCTGCCCGAAAAACCTACTGCAAATGAGGGAAAACTAAAGGCGCTCGGTCTCGCGCAGGAACAAATTAACAAGCAATTTGGTGACGGTGCTATTCGTCGTCTTGGTGACACCAAGACGGTTGACGTTGAACTCGTTAGTAGTGGCGCTCTGTCACTCGACCTTGCACTTGGTGGTGGATACCCACGTGGCCGTATCCTTGAAATCTACGGTCCTGAATCTTCAGGTAAAACAACATTAACGCTGCACGCGATTGCTGAAATCCAACGTCAGGGTGGCACAGCGGCATTTATCGACGCTGAACACGCGCTCGACCCGGCATATGCACGTAAACTTGGTGTTGATACTGATAACTTGCTCGTCTCTCAACCAGACAACGGTGAGCAGGCACTCGAAATTGCAGAAACGCTTGTTCGCTCGAACGCTGTTGATCTTGTGGTTGTCGACTCAGTTGCGGCGCTAGTCCCACAGGCCGAAATCGAAGGTGAAATGGGCGATAGTCACATGGGTCTTCAGGCTCGTTTGATGAGCCAAGCACTCCGTAAATTGACAGGTATTATTAACAAGAGCAATACGACTGTAATTTTTATTAACCAGATCCGTATGAAGATTGGCGTTATGTTTGGTAACCCCGAAACAACTACTGGTGGTAATGCATTGAAGTTCTACGCTTCTGTCCGTCTTGATATCCGGCGTACTGGCCAGATCAAGAATGGTGAAGAGATTATCGGTAACCGTACAAAGGTAAAGGTTGTAAAGAACAAGATTGCTCCCCCTTTCCGTGTCGCTGAATTCGACATCATGTACAATGAAGGTATTTCAAAGACTGGTGACGTACTGGACCTAGCGGTGCTTCACAATATCGTCGGTAAAAGTGGTGCATGGTTCGACTACGCGGATGCAAAAATTGGTCAAGGCCGCGAAGCGAGCAAAACCTACCTTTCAAAAAACCCAGAAGTACTTGCTGAGATCGAAGCCAAGGTACGCGCTAAGGTTGCAGAAGAAGCTGCCGAATAGTACATTCTAGTGAAAATACTTAGCGGGGATGATCAGCCCGAAAACGAAATGGAAGTGACCTTAAAAATCACTTCCATTTCTGCACAAAAGCGAGATAAGGACCGAGTTAATATATCGGTAAACGGTAAGTATCGTTTGAGTCTCGATATCTTCCAGCTTGTTGATCTGGGTATTAAAGTTGGCAAAGAATATACCGATGAAGAACTGACCGCCCTTGAAGAAGAGAGTCTGTTTGGTAAATTGTATATGCGAGCGCTTGAATACTGCCTAATGCGTCCACATAGTCAGCGTGAACTTCGTGATTACTTATATCGAAAAACTCGTGATACGCGCACGAAAGAGGGTGCTGTACGAAAAGGGGTCTCGGTTGCATTGACTGAACGTGTTTTTGATCGTCTGCAAGAAAAGGGCTATATTGACGACGAAAAATTCGCAGGGTTTTGGATTGAAAATCGTAACCTGCGAAAAGGCTCGAGTAAACGGAAGTTATCGGCCGAGTTGAACGCCAAGGGAGTTGATCGAACAATTATCGAGCGCCTTCTTAGTGAAACTGATCGTGACGATAAAACGGAGCTAAAAAAAATTATCGATAAGAAGCGACTACGCTACGATGATGAGCAAAAATTTATGCAGTATCTTGCAAGGCAAGGCTTTAGTTATGATGATATCAAAGAAGCGCTGCTAAATAATGACGCCGAGGAAAGTGTGTAGTTATTGAGAGTCCGACTGCTCTGGTACGGGGCTAGGACTTCTAAACGGATTAACGTACTGATGACGAGGAGACTCCATAACGGGAGCTATGGAAATCTTTTTAGCGGTACTTTTTACGATAATTGCATTGTCATTAATTTCTGTAATTTGAGTACGGTTAATTAGTAGCGCTGTATCTGTAATGCCGCGGAGAATGCCGTGTTTTACGTTAAGCTGTTCGATAACAAAACTCCCAGTTTCAACAGTATAATCTTCAACCTTGCCAAGTTTCTTGCGATGCTCGTCAATGACATTCATGCCAACGAGTTTAAAGCCAAGTTCGTAAAGGCTTTTTATTTTAATAACATCATCAAGTGCTAAAATTTCATCGGTACTATCAATGATCATCCCTATGCCACTTAGTTCACGAATATCAGCGACTCGTAGCAACGAAGGTTTTTCTGTAAGGAGTGGTCCTTCGAGCTCAAAGGCGATAATCTTAAGATTTGCAGGGTCAATAATTGGCATTCCAGTCGTGGCTAAACGAGTCCCTGTCTGGAGGCTCATTACGGGAGTTTCTTGTAGTCTTGAACCGAGCACTAGCATAATACTAGTATACCTTACTCAGGGTGTTACTCGGAGAATGGATTCGTACGTCCTGGAGGCGTAACGAGCTGAGGTGTGGCTTCGTCACTGGTGTGAAGTGCTTTGATGCGTTGAAGGGTTGCTTGATCAATCGAACCAGCACTGATAGGTGAGGTGTAGCTTGTGTCTGTCGAGGATTCACCAAGCAGATTCGTAAAAGTAAAGACGGCAGTTCCGAGACCGGCAGCAACGAACACAATAAAAATCGTCAGATGGTATCGTCTTAACAAACGAACAAAGGATTTTAGTTGCAAGGGTGAATTCATGTTTTTCATTATTATCGTACCGCCACTGTAATTGTTATTTTGTCTGTCGCGACTTGATCACCAGAGGGACTTGAGGGGCGGGTAATTGTGATACCGGTGATTTGCATCTTCGGGAGATTGCCTTCAATTGCGTCTAGGAGTTTTAGTAATTTCGCGTATGAAACAGGACTTTGAAGCGTAATGACTTCAGAGTAGACTGAACCTGGAATTATTTGACCGTTGTTATTCTCGGGGCTTGAAGAGTCGATGCTGGAAATTGTGACACCCGCTTCACCGGCGTATTTCGAGATATCTTTCAGTGCTTGTGTCTGGTAGGTGCCTGGAGTCGAGAAGAGATTGTCTGCTTTAGCAACGAGGGCTTGACCTTCAGCAAGCTGCTGTTTTAGTTGGCTCAGTTTATCAATGTTTGTGGCGCTTGCGCCTGAGTCCGCAACGGCGTGGGTAACTTCTAGAGAGTAATCTTTGATAATCTGCAGTCCGTAGTAGAATCCAGCGGTTGCCCCTAGGATGACTACGACAAGTAGAAACGCTAAGAGGTTGCGGGTTGTTGTCGCTGCCTGTGTTTTTTTGTTTTGATCTTTTTTCATTGTGCCGCCGCCTTTGTCACGGTCAGTGTCATCGAAACACTTACAGGATATCCGTTAATGCCAGCTGAGTCAGAGACCGATTCAAAATTAACGTTTGAAAATATTGGAGCACTTTGGAACTTTTCTCGCAGTGATACGGCCGCATCCGTTGTCTTTGCGTAGGCTTTTAGTATGACGGGTGTTCCGGCAAATGATGCAGCATCAAGGGTGATGCCACCAAGTACGGTTCCTTCTGGCATTTGCTGACCGATGTTCATTAAGACGTTCGAGTAGAGCACTTCTTGATCAAGGAGTGTTTTTGTTTCAGATAGACGGCCACTCAGCGCATCAACCTGTGCTTTTGTCGTGCTGTACACTTCGGCTTTTGTGTCATTGGAGTCAATTAATTGCTGAGCGCTATTTTTGGTCTGTGTGAGTACGACATATGATCCAGCGAGGAGCAAAACAAGAAAAGCGAATGCCAGCAGTACGACAACAATATAGCGCGTCAAAATAACATTCGTTCGAGCAGAGCGAATTTCCTTTTTGACTTCATCGGGCATTAAGTTAATCATTTCCAGATATTCTCCGGTTCAATGCTGGCAAGTCCGGCGACTGTAATGTATCGTGGGCGGAACTGTTTAGGCGGTTCTTGTAGTTTTTCAAAATTGAGTTTTTGCCATGGACTTGCAACACGGGCTGGCATGATGAGCGCGTTAGTAAAATATTCTCCGATACCAGGAAGATTGCTCCCGCTTCCAACAACGAGAAGTTGTTCGAGTTTCCTGTCGTTGCTGATTCGTTCGTCGTAATAGCGCATTACTTTTTTGACTTCGGCGAGAATGCGCTGAAGACTTGGGTCAAGCGCCGCTGTAAGTTTTTGCTGCCTTGGACCAGCACTTAGTCCGTTGAGCACTTTTAGCTGGTGGGCGTTTTCGAGTTCGACGTTAAGCTTTTTGGCAATATCAAGTGTAAAAGTATTACCACCAATAGCGAGTCCGCCAGTGACGCGGATTGTGCCTTTGTCGAGGATAGCGATGTCGGTTGTTGCTGGACCAATATCTACGATGACGGTCGGAAGTGTTCCTCGTTCGGTTGCGGTCAGGACACGTCCAACAGAGCAGATACTTGGCTCGATAAGAACTGGATCGAGACCCGCGGCCTTAACGCTGGTTAGGATATTATCAATAATCACCCTTGCGACCGCGCTCATAAGAATAGTAATTTCTTTTTTGTTACGTTCAATGATTTGGTAATCGATATAAAGACTGGATGAAGGGATTGGTATATATTGGTCAGCCTCAAGGATAACTGCATCGCGAAGTGCTTTTTCGGTTGATGACGGCAGCGTGAAGGTTCGAGAGTAGCTGCGGGCTGTTGGTATAGCAATTGCAACTCGTTTGCTTGAAGCATCACCAATCACTTTTTCAGACAGAAGTGTTTTTATACTGTCAGTAATATAAGTGCTGTTAGGGTTTTCCATTGCGTCTTTTACCTTGAGGGGTTCAAGATCGATTGACCCGTAGCCATGTACGAGCCACTTCTTGGGATCGGCGGACATGATTTTAATACCAGTATTACTGATGTCGAGTCCGATAATTGGTTTGTCTTTATAAAATAATTTTGACATGATGCCCACACTAATAACTACCCCGTATTATAGCATGAGCGGGTTGCTCGTGCGAACGGGTTATTGGACGTTTTGTGAAAGTTGAGCAATAGGGGTCATGACGCTGGCGGCAATAAGACCGACCATGCTACCCATAATCACAATCATGACAGGTTCAATAATTGAACTGATTCCTTCAATCGCGAGGTCAACCTCTTCTTCGTAGAATTCAGCTACCTTTACGAGAACGGTGTCGGTTTGACCGGTTTCTTCACCGACAGAAAGCATCTGAGCGACAATTGCTGGGAAAAGTTCATTTGCTTCGATAACAGAAGATAGAGATTTACCGTTTTTCACTTCCCTGGCAGCCTCTTGGAGTGCCTCTTGGAATATAATGTTACCAACAGCGCGCGAGGTTACGTCAAGACATTCAAGTACCGCAACACCTGCACCCATTAAAGCCGAGAAAGTACGGGCAAAACGCGCAACAGCGGATTTTTTAATAATTGTTTTGATTCCAGGGATTCTGAGAAGTAATTGGTCAAATTTACGTCGACCCTTGGCAGTTCGTATGTAACGGACGAGTCCAAATATAATTCCACCAACGATAGGGAAAATAATATACCAATAAGATGTAAATATATGGCTGAGTCCGAGCATAAATAGCGTAATTCCAGGAAGTTTTGCATCCGGCCCACCTAAGTCATTGAGGATTGTGCCAATCTGTGGAATCACAAAGAGCATCAACCCAAAGAACGCAAGGACGGTAATCGCAAGTAGTACTGTCGGGTAAGCCATGGCACTCTTAATCTTTTTGCGGATGGCTGAGCTTTTTTCCTGCTGGTAGGCGAGTCGCTTCAAAATGTCATCTAAAATACCTGCAGCTTCACCGGCTCTCACCATGTTGACGTAGATATCATTAAAAATGAGGGGGAATTTACCTAGTGAATTAGCGAGTGAATTACCACCTTCGACATCTTTAATGACAAGTGCGAGCGTCTTTTTTAGCACCGGATCTTCAGCGTGTTTCTCAAGTGAGGTGAGGGATCGAAGTAGTGGTACTCCTGCACCGACCATGGCGCTTAGTTGACGCGTAAAGATAACGAGCTGGTCATTCTTTACCTTTGTGGCCTGGAATAGATTGTTGAAATCTACGCCGCCTAGGCCTTTTTTGGCGGCGAGTTCTTTAATACTGATAGGTCGAAGATTTTGTTTCGTGAGAGCACTAATAACGGCTGCTCGGTCAGGAAGTTCGGTCTCTCCATTTATAGCTTTCTGTTGAAGATCGACGGCGACGTAGGCAAATCGAGGCATGCTAGTCTCGGCTCACTCGAAGAACCTCTTCGATAGTCGTTTCGCCACGCAGCGCTTTGATGAGTCCGTCAATTTGCATTGTCATCATACCTTCACTGATCGCTTGGGCTTGAATCTGGTCGCTGCTGGCACGTGTCATGATAAGTTTTTTGATTTCAGAACTGTTAGCGAGCACTTCGTAAATGCCGATACGTCCTTTGTAGCCTTCTTGGGCTTCGTCGTCGTTGAAGGCTTTGTTTGCGCGCCACAAAGAGGCGATGCCGGTTTCAGTTGTGCTAAGTGGAGTGTCTCCGCCGAGGCCTTCGGAAGCGGCTTGTTTTTCAAGTTCGTGGATGACGCGGAAATCTTGACCAGGTTTTAGTCCAAACAATTGAATAATCTGCGCTTGCTCCTCTTGCGAAGGCGTAAACTGCTCACGAGATGCACGGTGGAGACGACGAACGAGTCGTTGCCCAACGACGGCTCGGGTGGTGCTAGCAATCAGGAATGGCTCGATTTCCATGTCGAGAAGACGAGGGAGTGTTGTTGCTGCGTTGTTTGTGTGCAACGTGCTAAATACCATGTGCCCGGTCAAAGCAGCCTGAATTGCCAGGTTAGCGGTTTCGCCGTCACGGATCTCACCGATCATGATGATGTTCGGGTCTTGACGCAGAAGTGCGCGCAGCCCGGTCGAAAACGTCATGCCGGCTTTTTGGTTGGTTTGGGTTTGGTTAACGCCGGCGATTTTGTATTCGACAGGGTCTTCGATTGTCGAAATGTTGACCTCGGGATGATTCAAGATGGAAAGGATGCTAAACAAACTGGTCGATTTACCACTACCGGTTGGACCTGTGACAAGGACAATGCCGTTTGGTTCGATCATTTGCTGATTCAAATCCTTGAGAGCTTTGCCCCAATAGCCAAGTGACTCTAGTGTTACTGCTTCGTTAGACTCGTCAAGAATACGCATGACTACCTTTTCACCGTCGGAAATAGGTAGGGAGCTGACACGAAGCGCGTATTGCTTTCCACCAATTTTGATCTTAAAACGACCATCTTGCGGCACGCGACTTTCGTCGATTTTTAGGTTAGCCAGAATCTTGATACGACTAATCAGTGCGCCAAGGACATTGCGGGGAAGTCGGTTCACTTCTTTGAGAATACCGTCAATGCGGTAGCGAATCTGGACAAAGTCTTCACGTGGTTCAATGTGGACATCGGATGCGTGTGAGCGAATCGCATATTCCAGCAAAAGGTTCACAGTTTGAGCGATTGGTGAATCTTCGGCAATGTCTTTTTCGTCGACAAACTGTACTTCGGATTTTTCTTCACGTTGGACGTCGATCACCTCATTCAATTCTTTGTTGACGTCACCGCGGTAACCTTCAAGCGCAGAGAGGATGTTTTCTCGGGTGGCTATATAGATACGTGAGTTAAGTCCGATCTCTTTTTGCAGGAAGTTGACCGCTTGAACATCGTCAGGGTCTTCCATGGCAAGATGTCGGACGCCGTCGTCATCGATTTTAAACAAGATGGCGTTGTACTGGCGAGCGATTCGCTCAGGGATCATAAGGAGGATCTCTTGGGGAATATTAAGCGGGTCGAGTTCAACGAAAGGAATGCTGGCGTAGTCGGCAAAGGCTTTGACGAGGGTTCTTTCGTCGGTAATGCGCTGATCGATCGTCGTTTCTTGCAAAGAGCGCTTCGAACGAGCCGCCTCTTCTTTCAGGGACGTGATGCGCTCAGGTGTTGCAAGTTGTGCCCGCCCGAGCAACGATTCCAGGATAGTATCGGAAATGCGCATAATGCTTACGCTCAATTGTAATGCAGTGACCCCAAAAGTACCAGCGAATGAGGTGGTATAATATATCAGATGAATCAGGTAAAAACGATAGAGGTCAAAAGCGAAACCGAAACCCGGGCTCTTGGTGAAAAACTCGGAGGTCTTTTAGAGGGCGGTGAAGTAATCGAACTCATCGGCGACGTTGGGGCTGGCAAGACTACTTTTGTAAAAGGTTTGGCGCTTGGTCTCGGGATCGAAGAGGACGTTCAAAGTCCTAGCTTCACGATTAGTCGTGTTTATGATGCCCGAGACGATCTTTTGTTGGCTCACTATGACTTTTACCGTTTGAATGATGCTGGGATTATGGCTGATGAACTGACCGAAACGACTCAAGATCCAGCTACCGTCACGGTGATTGAGTGGGCGGATATTGTTGAAGGTGTACTGCCTGCTGGCCGTCTGCGCATTGTTTTCTCGTCACCCACGGAAACATCCCGAAGCCTCGCATTAGAGGGAAGCGAAACTTTACTGGAGAACTTATGATTTTATTACTCGATACTTCTACGCCTGTCTGTAAGCTAAGCTTTGTTGATGGCGATTGGCGATTTGACGATGAGTGGGAATCTGGACGAACACTCGCAAAAGGATTACTTGGGTATCTTCAGGATAATTTAGCAAAAAATGGCAAATCTTGGGCCGATATTTCAGGGATTGTTGCCTACAAAGGTCCAGGCAGTTTTACCGGTCTTCGCATTGGACTGACTGTTCTTAATACCTTTGCTGATAGTGAAAAAGTCGCAATTGTTGGGACGACGGGAGATGATTGGCAATCGGCTGGACTTGCACGGCTATCTGCCGGCGAAAACGACGAGTTGGTGATGCCCGAATACGGCGCTGAAGCTCACATTACGACGCCACGCAAATAAGCTTGCGCTGTAGTCTTTCGCAGCGCTACAATAGAAGGTAGTCCGAACATTACATGACTGGACTCTGAATAACTTTTTGAAAACTTTCAGTGCTGACTTTGATACACATTTTTTGCCAAGATGAACACTTGGCGGGTTGCCACTGAGGAAGGAAACAATATGGTAGAAGGAATAATCGCCGCTATTATCGGGATTCTTGCTGGTGTGGGCGGAACAACCGTCTATACTCGCACAAAAGTAGCCGGTGGCAAGCACAAAGCCGACCAATTGATCGCTGATGCAAAAACAAAGGCGAGTAACGTGGTGTTAAAAGCCAAAGATGAAGCGATGAAATTTGCCGAAGATTCCAAACGTGAAGAAGCGGAACGTCGAAAAGGCTGGGATCGAACAGAAAGCCGACTGGCAGAGCGCGAAACAAGTCTTGATCGCAAACTTGATGAACTGGATAAACGAACTGAAAACTTACGTGCTCAGGAAGATGATGTTGAGTCGTTGAAAAACGAGATTCGTGATATTCGTGGACGTCAACAAGACAAGCTAGAGAAAATTGCTGGACTCAAGAAAAAGGAAGCAGCCGACAAACTTATGGAAATGACCGAACGAGACATCAAGCAGGATCTCGTCGGCTTAGTTTCAAAGCTGCAAAATGAGGCTAAGGATAATGCCGAAGAAAAGGCACAGCTTATTCTTGTAACTGCTATGGAGCGCATGAGTAGCGAAGTGACCGCCGAGCGAACCGTGACAGCAATCCGTTTAACTGACGACGAGATGAAGGGCCGTATTATTGGTAAAGAAGGCCGTAATATTCAAGCGCTTCAACGGGCGACTGGCGTTGATATCCTTGTTGATGACACGCCGGGAATGATTATTCTTTCGAGCTTTGATCCGCTCCGCCGTCAGGTTGCACGCATGACACTCGAAATGCTGATGAAAGACGGGCGTATCCACCCGGGCCGCATCGAAGAAGTAGTCGCCAAGGCAGAAAAAGAAATTAGCAAAGAAGTGATTCGAGCCGGTGAAGATGCGGCTAAGGAGGTTGGAGTTTTTGGTATTCCACCTGAAATGATTCAGCTACTTGGTGAACTGAAATTCCGTACAAGCTATGGACAAAATGTTTTGATGCACAGCACTGAAATGGCCCACATGGCTGGACTTATTGCTGAAGAAATTGGTGCAGATGTTCGCACAACCAAGATCGCGACATTGTTGCACGATGTTGGTAAGGCGGTGACACATAAGGTTGAGGGTAAACACCACCACATCGGTGCAGACCTGGCTCGTAAATATGGGATGAGTGACGCGATTGTGCATGCTATCGAAGCGCACCACGATGATATTGAAGCAACGACACCTGAAGCACTTGTTGTTCGTGTCTGCGATGCCCTGTCTGCCGCTCGCCCTGGAGCTCGTAATATTAGTGCCGAGAACTTTGCGGAACGTATGCGTGACCTTGAAAATATCGCTAATAGCTTTAAGGGAATTCAAAAATCGTATGCAATTAGTGCCGGTCGTGAGGTGCGTGTGATTGTTACTCCTGAAGCAGTCGATGACCTAACGGCTATTAAATTAGCGCGTGATATCGCCAATAAAATTGAAAGCACAATGCAGTATCCAGGAACGATTAAGATTAATGTTATCCGTGAAACGCGGGCGATTGAGTACGCTAAATAATCTATGTCTGAGATTCGGAATTACGATGATGTAAATGAAGTGGCAGAAGCCGCTGCTGAGAACGCGGTTGAGATACTGAGCCTTGCTATTGAAAGTAGCGGCTCGGCTATTTGGGTGCTTGCCGGCGGATCTTCACCGATGCTCGCGTATAAGAAGCTGGCTAAAAATTATGCCGATTTGATTGATTGGAGCCTTGTTACTGTCGTGATAGGCGACGAAAGATTAGTTCCGCTAGATCACAAGGATTCAAATTGGGGAGCGATTATGCGGGTGTTTGATGACAATCCGTATCTTTCAAAAGTTGCGCGGGTCATTCCTGATGTGACAGGATCGGTTGAACAAGTCGCATCTGAATATAATCGTATGGTGAGGCAGCTCGTAGCTGACAAAAGATTCGATTTAGTATGGCTGGGTGTTGGTGAAGACGGACATACCTTGTCGCTATTCCCTGGTAACGCAGCATTTGTGGAACCAAATGAAGACTGGGTAATTCCGGTTCATGATTCGCCGAAGCCTCCTTCGGAGCGGTTTACATTGTCTTTGAAAGCGTTGGAATATGTGACTGAGTTGGTGATTTTTGCGGTTGGGGCTTCAAAGCGGGATGCTTTACGGGAGGCACGGCTAAAGGGTCGGTTGCCGATTGCGGTGGCTGCTAATGTCGTTGAGAGTTATGGAGGGGAAGTACGCTGGCTTTATGATGATGCGGCCTGGGGTGAGGAATAGGGTTCCGAAAGTTCGAAAAGGACATCGCAGCAAGCTGCTCCGCCGTTTGCTCGTTCTGATAAAAGTAAACTTTTTCAGAACTTCGCTGCACTTTGCCAAACCTTCGACTATTTTTCTGTTCCAGAAAAAGTCTCAGGTTTGAGCCTGCACTCATCCAAATAAAATAGACCATCCTGAGATGGTCTTTTTTATTTGGTCGGGGTGAAAGGACTCAAACCTTCGACCTCTCGGTCCCAAACCGAGCGCGCTATCAACTGCGCCACACCCCGATGGTGTTTACTCGGGTGATTATACTCTATTATGAAAGGTATTTCTAGTACTTGAAGACCTGTTCATGTTGTTGCTTCGGCCCTCTGTGTCCGGTATTATATAGATGAACGCTTATTTATGAAAAAAACATTCAATAGTATTTCAAACTTTTTACGATCCCGTCCACGAACGGACTATATCTTTGTTGCAATCGCATTTGCTTTATTTGCGGTATTGACGCTATGGAATATTAGCAAAGCATCAATCTGGTTTGATGAAGCCTTTAGCGCCTACATAATTCAATTTAATTTTGTTGATATTGTACGCTACACAGCTAATGATGTTCACCCACCTTTTTATTACTTCTTGTTAAAGATATGGTCATCTATTTTTGGACACACTGAACTAGGGCTTCGATCGATGAGCGTATTCTTTGGTGCGGTTGCGGCCTTGTTTGGCTACATATTTATCCGACGCTATTTCGGGCGTAGGGCGGCAATCGTCGGATTATTTATATTGATGCTCTCGCCACTATTTATCCGTTTAAGCCAAGAAGCCCGGATGTACACCCTGGTGACTGCGATAGTATTTGCGGCAACCTATGTTTTTGTCCGCGCAATGGAAACAAAAAGCCGAAAGCTTTGGATCGTGTACGGAGTACTTGTATCACTTGGTATGTGGACGCATTACTTCACGGCACTTGCCTGGATTGCGCACTGGGTATGGAGATTTATTGTTACGCGGCAAACCGGAGTGCGAGGTAAAGCGCTCGCAAAGTCTTTCTTTGACAAGAATTGGTTGACTGCCTATATTCTTGCAGTTGTGTCGTTCTTGCCGTGGCTCCCTGCGATTGCGGTGCAGCTCGCGGCTGTACAGGCGGATGGCTTCTGGATTAGGCAAGTTGGTGTCGACTCGATCACTGGGTATTTTGGCACATTAGTATACTTCCTTGAGCACGACCATGTGACTGACTTCCTGTCGGCTGGATTACTTGTGATGGCAGTTGTCGTGGCGGTATTGGCCGTTCGTTCATACAGAGCAGGAAACCTTGCATTCAAGCGAAGTTATATCCTACTACTATGCCTTGCGGCTGTCCCGCCGGTACTTCTGTTTATGGCTTCTTTGCCCCCACTGACCCCTTCATTTGTTGAACGATATTTATTACCAGCTGCGGTTGCATCGGCATTCTTTATGGGTGTGACGTTGGTCTATGGGCTGCGAAAAGTAAAACTATGGCAGCAGTTGGTAGTGTACGTTATTATTGTCGCGATGCTTATATTCGGATTAAACCAGATGTATTACTACGGTAACTATAATAAAAACTCACGCACTGGTATTGAAACCAAACAACTCGTAAAACAGGCAATTGAGAAATCAGAACCAGGCGAACCGATCGTTGTGGCATCACCGTGGGTCTTCTACGAAGCAATTTTCTACAACTCAACTGAACATCCGATTTACTTCATTGATGCTCAGACAGATTATTACTTCGGGTCACTTGATATGCTGGAGTACAACGATATGCATAAAATTAAGGATCTTGATGCTTTCACCAAACAGCACCCTGTCATTTGGTATATTGGCTACTCCGAAGGTGAAATCACTCCTTTTGTAAAGACATGGAAGCCCGTCGACACAACATCAGTCACGAACCATGTCGATGGAAAATCTGTCTACAAGGGTGTTGAATACGATACTTCAACCAGTAACTAGGCTGGTACAACGCGACGAACAAAAGGAATTTTTACTAATCCCCATGTAATAAGAATTGCGATAACATTCAATACATTATTCAGCCAGAAATTATCTAAACTTATCGTAAAGTAGCTAATAAGACACAGTGCGACACCGTGCAAGATATAGGCGGTTAAAGAATGTGTTCCAATTGGAATGAGTAGCCAGTTAAAAGCCTTCCTTATGACCCGTCTGAATCTGTAAAAAACAAACATATAACCGGTAAACCATAAAAAGGCCACAGCAACTCGAAGAAGGCTGATAGAGTCTTTTGCAAAAAGCGTATCGTTGACGTAATCAGCAAGCGCCGTGAAAGAAGCTGAGTAAAAAGTGAATAGGATTGAAGTCGCAAGGGTTACAACTGTTAACCCAACAGTTGTCGCAGCGATTGCGATACGCATTGATCGTTTTCGGTCATGCCACCAGTTTAGGATTGATTGCAGATAGAAACCTATAATGCTTGGAATAAAGAATAGGAATTGCCACTGAAGTGCTTCAATCTTTGTTATCCAACCAAGAATAAGGACCGCAAAGCTAATTATAGCGACCACCCATGCAAGATTACGCCGCAAGAGCCAGATAGCGACAGGCGATGCGGCAAGGAAAAGCGCGTAAAGAGTAAGGAAGTGTACCCAGATATACGTGTACTTCATAGTAATGAGTTGCGTCAGAAATTCTTGCCAATCGCCAACCTCCATCGGTGTGCTAGGGAATCCGCCCTTTATCGGAAGGTACCAGATGATTGCCACGTAAGCGATTGACGCAATCAATGACCAAAGATATAGGATACCAGCACGACGCAATAATTTTCCCGCAACTTCTATGAATGGAAGATGACGGTTTTTGTAGCCCCTAACGTATCCAACGAGCAGCCCAGATATGGCGACAAATCCTTCTGCCGCAGTGACCCATAACAGAGCTTTCCCTGACAAAAATGCGAAAAAGCTAGGGAACCGCCATAAGTGATCAATAATAATAACCACAATGAAAAAGCCTCGAAGGTGATCGAGGGTCTCAAGGCGGCTCTGAGTTTTTATTTCTGGCTTTGACACTGCACTTCATTATACAAGTTTTTCTGACAGGCACCTGAAGGTTTATACTAAGTAGATGAGATTATGGAATCGCTAATGGCAACATATATTATCGCGGTAAGTGGGGGTGTTGATTCGGTAGTGCTACTTGATATGCTCTCCAAACTCAAAGATCACACGCTTATTGTTGCTCATTTTGACCATGGTATTCGTGAAGAGTCGTCTCTAGACGCAGACTTTGTTGGCAGATTGGCCGAAACTTATGGGCATGTATTTGAAACTTTGCGAGAGGAGCTTGGTCCTGGCGCGAGTGAAGATAGAGCTCGCACGAGGCGCTATGCATTTCTGCGTTCGGTTGCAAAAAAGCACAATGGTCGTATCGTGACGGCGCATCATACGGATGATGTGGTCGAAACAATTGCCATTAACTTCACGCGCGGTACCGGCTGGAGGGGGTTGGCGGTCCTTGATTCTGATATTATTCGCCCGATCTTGCATATGACAAAAGCCGAACTTATTGACTATGCCGAGCGTCGCGGTCTTGGTTGGCGAGAAGATAGCACTAACGCGAGTGATGTATATCTGCGTAATCGTATCCGGATGCAAGCAAAAAAACTTGATATCGATATTAAAAGGCAGCTACTTGCTCTGCGTGCGCAACAAATCGACAGTAAGCAGCAGATCGAAAAGGATATCGTTAAACTAATTGGCGATGGACCTTTATATAGTCGGTATTTCTTTACGCATGTGCACACTCGAGTCGCGGTTGAATGTCTTCGTCAGCTTACGAAGGGTCAATTAACACGACCACAACTTGAAAGAGTGCTTCTTGCGATCAAGACCGCTCAACCAAAGAGTTCATATCAAGCCGGATCGGGCCTCACGTTTGATTTCTCTACTCGTAATTTCTCTCTTACGCTGTTAAAATAAGTGAAAGTGAACACTGCTACTTATATGCCGAAAGGATGATTTAACATGGCCATAAAGTCCCCTATTCCAAAGAAACCAAATAATATATTCCGATTGACCCTGTTTTGGGCGATTCTCGTAATTGGCGTACTCGCCGCAGTTGCGATTGTCTCACCACGAGATACTCTAAAATCAGTTGCTCTATCTGATGTCATCACCCGTGCGAATGCCGGTGAGATCAAGAAGATTGAAGTGCAAGGCAACGAATTAAAGGTGACGCCAAAAGATTCCGATACAGCTACCGAGAAGTCTACGAAAGATGCATCAAGTAGCCTTCAAGAGCAGGGTTTGAAAACTGACGCTAAAGTAGAACTTTTGATCACCCAGCCATCAAACACTGGTGATGTGCTTTGGAACTTGGCGATTATCCTTGTACCAGTTATCTTAATTGCTGCGTTCTTTATGTTTATGATGCGTCAAGCTCAAGGCCAGAACAACCAAGCGCTTGGGTTCGGTAAATCAAAAGCAAAGCTTTACGGCGAAGATAAATCAAAAGTTGTTTTTGATGATATTGCCGGAAACGATTCTGCTAAACAAGACCTTGAAGAAGTTGTCGACTTCCTGAAGCACCCAAAAAAGTACGAATCACTTGGTGCAAAGATTCCAAAGGGTGTCCTGCTTGTTGGTAGCCCAGGTACTGGTAAAACAATGCTTGCCCGTGCCGTTGCCGGTGAAGCAAATGTGCCATTCTTTAGTATTTCTGGTTCAGAATTCGTTGAAATGTTTGTTGGTGTTGGTGCATCTCGTGTCCGTGACCTATTTGCGAAAGCAAAAAAGAACGCACCGGCAATTATCTTTATCGACGAAATTGACGCCGTTGGCCGTAAGCGTGGTTCAGGTATGGGTGGTGGGCACGACGAACGTGAACAAACGCTTAACCAAATCCTGGTTGAAATGGATGGATTCGAAACTGGCACAAACGTGATTGTTCTTGCGGCAACCAACCGTGCTGACGTGCTTGATGCGGCACTACTGCGACCAGGCCGTTTCGACCGACGTACGAATATTATGCTTCCAGAACGAAAAGACCGTGAAGCTATCCTAAAGGTCCACTTCAAGAACAAACCATCTGACGAGACAGTTAACCTGGACAAACTTGCTGCAAAAACTGCTGGTTCATCTGGTGCTGACCTTGCTAATATTGCCAACGAGGCAGCAATTGTTGCCGCTCGTCGTAATGGTAAAAAGATTAGCAACGCCGACCTGACTGAAGCATTTGAAAAAGTTGCTATTGGTCCGGAGCGTAAGAGTAAAGTCATGAGCGAAAAAGACAAAGCTATGACTGCCTACCACGAAGCTGGTCACGCGTTGGTTGGTCACATTCTTCCCGATAGTGACCCAGTTCACAAAGTTACCATTATCCCACGCGGTGGTACCGGTGGTGTGACATGGTTCCTTCCGCCTGAAGATACAACCTACACAAACGTATACGAGTTCAAGGATATTCTGGCACGTGCGCTCGGTGGCCGTATTGCTGAACGTCTGATTTATGGTGCTGATGGCATCACGACCGGTGCTGGCTCTGACCTGCGAAAAGCAACCGAAATTGCTCGCGACATGGTGATAGAACAGGGAATGGGTTCAAAGCTTCGCGACCAAGTTTTCCACGAAGATAACGGTGGTATGATGTTCGACCGTATGACACACGAACGTCCGTACAGTGATGATACGGCTAAAGAGATCGATATTGAAGTTGCGCAGCTTATTAAAGAAGCGGCGACTCGTGCTGAAGCTGTGCTAAAGGCAAATATGGATAGTCTCAAGAAACTGGCTGACGCTTTGCTGATCGAAGAAACACTTGAAGAAGAGGGTGTCGTAAAAATCCTTAAAGACGCGACCCTTCCGAAGGAGGCTAAGCTTTACTAAGCTAGTCGGGTAGTTATTAGTTGATGATCAACTTTCGAACAACACTTTCCAGGTTAAACAAAAAGCTGCCGCTGCAACTCGCGGCAGCTTTGCTTGCCGGCTCGTCATTAATTGCAAGTTTGCTTGGGCTGTTTCGAGAACGTATCTTCAACAGTTTGTATTATCTTACTTATCCGACTGGGGCTGACGCATACAGGGTAGCTTTCTCGGTTCCAGACTTTATGTTTGTGATACTTGTGTCTGGTGCTTTGAGCGTCAGCTTTATACCGGTCTTTAATCAACGTCTTGCAAGTGGTAATAAAAAATCTGCTTGGGAACTTTCGACGAGCATCATTAACTTGATGGCGTTAGCGACATTAGCGGCTAGTATTTTGATCATGATTTTCGCTGAACCCCTTGTTCGGTATGTCGTTGGTCCTGGACTCAATGAGTCAAGTCTCTCACTTGCGGTCAGCATGATGCGTGTGATTGCGGTAAGTCCTTTCTTGTTTGCTGTTGCAACTGTTATTACGAGTATGCAGCAAGCGGTTGGACGATTTGCATTCTTTGCGTTAGCACCAGCGCTCTACAATGTTGGTATTTTGATTGGGCTTCTGTTCTTTACAAACGGCATTAACTTATTCGGTTGGCAGATATTTGACGGTGGAATCATGGGTGTTGCGCTGGGTGTTGTTCTGGGTGCAATGTTGCAGCTAATCGTTGCGACGATCGGACTATTCGGCATGGGCTTTGATTACCGATTTAAAATTTTCTGGAAAAACAAAGGCTTCCTACAAGTACTTCGCTTGCTGCCGCCACGCTCACTTGATCAGGGGGTCGACTATGTAAATAGCATCGTTGAAACAAACCTTGCCTCACGTATGATCGACGGAAGTGTCAATGCATACCAGCAGGTATCTGTATTAGTCTATATGCCAATCAACCTGATTGGTGTCGCTATTAGTACGGCCGCATTTCCGAGGATGACAGAGCGAATATCTCAAGGCCGCCTCGATCTTTTTAAAAAAGAACTACAGCAAGTGCTCCGCGTCATTATCTGGTTGGCGTTACCTGTGACGGTCGTTGCAATCCTCAGTCGTGGGTATATCGTGAACTTTATTGTTAATGGGGGCGACCCGTATATGGCGAGTATCCTCGGGGTCTTAGCTATCTCAATTCTCTTCCGGTCAGTCTATTTTATTTCGGCTCGAAGTTTCTATGCTCAACAAGATACTAAAACTCCTTTATATATTTCATTATTTACGATTGGCCTTAATATTACATTGGCTGTTTGGTTTACGCTTGGTCTACAAATGGGTGTTCAAGGTTTGGCCTGGGCGGCGGTCATCGTTTCTATTGTTGAGGTGATTATTTTGTTCGTACTTATGTCTCGACGCATCAAAGGTCTTTTTGACGCACCTTTCGTACATGCAATTGGAAGAATGATCAGCGCTGCTGGATTCATGGCACTCGCGACGTACACAATGGTTAGTTTGGTGCCACTTTCATCAACCGACCAACGATTTTTTGACTCAGCGCCAAAATTCATTCTGATTACGCTCGTAAGTTTCGTTGTCTATCTGTTATTCTGTTATATATTCAAGTTGCCTGAAGTAAAACCAGTCGTGACGCGTATTCAAAAAATTCTATTTAAACGACCGGAAGTAAAAGATGACTCAACAACAAATTCGTAATTTCTGCATCATTGCTCATATTGATCATGGGAAATCGACACTTGCGGACCGCATGCTCGAACTGACGGGCACTGTTTCTAAACGTGACATGAAATCACAACTGCTCGATAGCATGGATCTTGAGCGTGAAAAAGGTATTACGATTAAACTTGCGCCAGTTCGTATGTCGTACAAGGGTCACGAATTGAACCTGATCGACACGCCGGGTCACGTTGACTTTAGCTATGAAGTATCACGGAGCCTTCAGGCATGTGAAGGTGCGATTCTGGTTGTTGATGCTAGTCAGGGTATTCAAGCCCAGACTCTCGCTAACGTCTACCTAGCGCTTGCGGCTGACCTGACAATTATTCCGGTCCTGAATAAAATTGATTTGCCGGCAGCCGATGTCCCCCGAGTTAGTGCTGAGATCATTAATCTGCTGGGTTGCACCGAAGATGACATTATAAAGATTAGTGCGAAAACAGGCGAAGGTGTCCTGGACGTTCTGGACGCTGTGGTTGAAAAAGTTGATGCTCCACGTGGAGAAATTGAAGCTCCTACTCGAGCGCTTATTTTCGATAGCTATTATGATGATTATCGTGGCGTCATCCTGTATGTTCGTGTGGTTGATGGTGAAATCAAGAAAGCCGACATTATCGATATGATGGCAACCGGTGCGAATGGAATTGCGCTTGAAGTTGGTTCGTTGAGTCCTTCGATGAGTGCTAGTCCCGTACTTGCGAGTGGTGAGATTGGATATATCGTAACGAACCTTCGCACGACTCGTGATGCCCGTGTTGGTGACACCGTAACCATTCGGCGTCGACCGGCAACCGAAATTCTTCCGGGTTATAAATTAGTAAAACCATTTGTCTATGCCGGATTCTTCCCTGTTAGCAATGACGATTACCAAGCGCTGAAAGATGCGGTTGAAAAATTGAGTCTGAGTGATTCAGCGCTTCAATTTGAACCAGAGAACTCACCAGTCCTTGGATTCGGTGTGCGTATTGGATTTTTGGGACTCCTGCACCTAGATATTATTCGTGAACGACTCGAGCGTGAATACGACCTTGACCTTGTGATCACTAACCCGTCGACCGATTACCATGTCAAACTAAATTCAGGCGAAGACTTAGATATTAAGAGTGCGAGTAATCTGCCCGACGTCACGCGTATTAAAGAAATTCGAGAACCTTGGATTAAGGGTGAGATTATTGTTCCCTCGCAATTTATTGGCGCGGTCATTCAGTTGATTATTCAAAAACGCGGCATACAGTCAAACTTGAGCTACATCGATGAGCGTGCACTGATTAGTTTTGAAGCTCCGCTCGCAAACCTTTTAACAGATTTTTACGACCAATTAAAATCAGTAACGAGCGGATATGGGTCATTTAATTATGAACTTGATGACTACAGAGTTGAGGATTTGGTCCGAGTCGATTTCTACGTTGCTGGCGCCATGGTTGATGCACTCAGTATTATGGCGCACCGAAGTGAATCTCAGGCCCTCGGCAGGGATATCACAAAGAAATTAAAAGACGTGATCCCTCGCCAGAATTTCCAAGTTGCTTTGCAGGCCGGAATCGGCGGTAAGTTCATTGCCCGCGAAGACTTGAGTGCGTATCGTAAAGATGTAACGACTGGTTTATACGGTGGAGACGTATCCCGTAAAAAGAAGGTGCTCGCGAAACAAGCCAAAGGTAAAAAACGCATGAAGCGCTTTGGTAAGGTGGACATTCCTTCTGAAGCTTTTATGGTGATGTTGAAACGCGACTAGCTGACTATTGGCGCGCGAGGGTATCTGTTAAGGCAGTCAGAATAGTTTGATGAACAATTTCTGGATTCTGATGTCCGTCAATCTCAATCAATAATCCTTTTTTGCGGTAATAATCAATGACAGGTAATGTCTTTTCGTGGTACTCCTGAAGGCGTACTTCTAAAACTTCAAGTGTGTCGTCGTGGCGATCACCCCTATCGTTGGTGTCTTTGAGATTATGCCAACGCTGTCGAACTGTATCATCCTCTAGATTGAGGTAAATAACAGCCTTTACTGGATGGCCTGCTTGTTCCGTAGCCTGTAATACTCCCGCTTCTTCTCCGTGCCACCTTCCAACCGAGCTGAGTATAAGGGGTTGGTGAGCAAAATGGTCTTGCGCAAGGTAGGGAAGTACAATATTGATGTACTCTTCGGTTGGAACCAGCTTACCTGAACGCATAGTTTCTTGTACATGATTGGGAATGGTGCTGTTTCGGAGAATATCACCACCACTAAGGACGACGCCATCAAGTAGGTCGGCAAGGATTTTACCTTGAGTATCTTTTCCGGCAAATGGTTTCCCAAAAATATTAATTGATCCAGTGCTAAGCCATTCGCGAATAAGTTCTTCCATTGTGGATAGTATACATAAGGTGAGGTGTACAAGCAATTTAGCACTCATTGACACCGAGTGCCAGCGCAAGGTAAAATATACCTATGACAGAACGCCAGAAACAGATTCTAGCTGCCATTATCGAGCAGCACGCCGAGATTGCAGCACCAGTGGGAAGCGTGATGCTTGCCAAGCTTTTCGGTGTTTCAAGTGCGACAATTCGTAGCGAAATGGTTCGGTTAGAAGAAATGGGTCTTATCGAGCAGCCGCACACCAGTGCCGGCCGAGTCCCAACGGATATGGGATATCGTCTTTACGTTAATACATTGAATGAAGCGCACGCCAACAAGGTTCAACCTCTTTTGCCCGATCGCAGCGCGCGTGCAATTGATGCTCGCGTCCATACCCATTCTGACCGTGCCGACCGTGCAATTCGAAGCGCTGTCGATAGTTTAGTGGAACTGACGCAAAATATGGGTATCGCGACAATTGGTGATGAACTATATATGACCGGTATCGGAAATCTGTTTTCTCAACCTGAATTCCTGCAAGGCAATCATGCGCAGAGTGTTGCGAGGTTACTCGATGACCTTGAGCCATGGCTTCGTGAAGCTGAGTTGAATGAGCCATTAAATGTCTATATTGGATCCGAGAATCCAATTGGAAAGGCAAGTGGGGCAACGCTGATCATTAGTCGATTCCGTTCACCGTATAGCGATAATAGTTATATTGGTGTAATTGGCCCAACTCGTCAAAGTTATGAAAAAGTAATGCGCCTCGTTCGACATACGGGTGCAATGTTAGAGGAGATTTTATAGTATGGCTGATGCAAAAAACAAGAAGAATAACAAACCAGAGGAAGTAATTACTGAAGACACCCGTGATCAGGAAATTGTCGAGCTAACACTTGATCTTCAACGTACACGAGCTGATTTTGAAAACTACCGTAAACGGTCCGATCTTGAAAAAGCGGCCGCTCGAGAATCAGGGCAGGCGAGTGCTATTATCAAACTTCTTCCCGTGATTGATAACATCGAACGTGCAATTTCCTATACACCGGAAGACTTAAAAGATAACACCTGGGTTCAGAGTGTTTCGAATCTTGTGAAGCATCTCGAGAAATCACTGGAAAGTCTTAATCTTGTTCGTATTGATGCTAAACCGGGCACGACATTCGATCCAGAGTTGCACGAAGCGATTCAGTTTGATGAAGATGCGACTGGTGATAACGAAGTTATTGCAGAGGAAATGCAAGCAGGCTATACATTACACGGTCATCCGATTCGCCATGCAATGGTTAAAGTAACGCGAAACTAGTAACTAAAGTTATTAAGACGCGCTTCGGAAAATAGTAACACCAAATGCCAACGCGGCAATAATGATAGCGATGCCAATCATGGCGCCACCAATTCCAAGAACGGTTCCCGCCCATGCGGTTGCTGTTGCCTTTGAACTATTGATTGCTTTAAAACCTACGATAATCGCCGCAATCCCTAGTCCAAGCCCCAAGAAAGGCACAAGGAGAAGGACACAACTCAAGATTCCAAGAACAAGGCTTGTGAGTGGTAATTTCATAGAAACTTTTCCTGGTGCGTTAGGATCGTTTGCTTTTGGGGTAACAGGAGCGGAGCTTGGTTGTTGAAATGATGTCATAATAGTTTCCTTTTTCTGTTTTAACTATACAGGACATGTCGTGCGGCGACAATTTGTGCGTGTTTTGTTAGAATAAGAGCATGAATCAAGATACTCCTCAGATACAAACGTCCCAGCCAGCTAAATTACAGGCCAGCGTCGATTATTTACCCGGCATCACTATTGCTGGAGCGCGTAATGCACTGCTTGAATGGAGTGCCGATGATCACATTAAGTTTTTTATTATGGATGACGCATCTGAAAAAGCAGAAGAGCTATTGTTTGATGTTCCCGTGAGTCAGATCGAAAGAGTTGGCGGAGGCGCCAACATGATCACCCTGTATGTTGCTGGGAAGGCTTACAATGCACAATTCTCTCGAACGGCAGCTCTGAAACTAGGTATTGGTGGAGGAATCGGTATGGCTGCAGCTTATCGAGATATTAAAGCGACGGGAGTTATGTTGTGGATCGAAAAATTCCGCGAGAATAACGTAAAGCTCGAGGGCTTCAGGGATGTAAACTGGGTTGTCAAAGCAAGTCTTGTTGGTGCTATGGTGTGTATCGGAGGGGCGCTTCTTATTACCGCTATTATTGTTTTTGCTGCAGTTCTCTAAGCGACATTTCTTTAGATTCTGCGCGTGTAACTAAAACGCTAAAATGATGCTCACAAACCCTAGTACTAGTGCGATACCCCCGATGACCGAAAGGTAGGGGGTTTTTGTACGAATCGCAAGGTAAATTGCAAAAGCACCAAAAACGGCAGTTAGGTAAAAAGCGAATCCATTGAGTATCCCTAGTATGCTCACCACAATACTGAAGATTGACAATGCCACCCCAGTTTTTTTCATACCCGAAAGGTAGTTTTTAGTGAGGGCGGGCTGACCCGTCATGTGTTGCGTCGTTTTTGATGGTTGGTTCTTCGGCGTTGCCATAATAGTGATTTCTCTTTCTATATTCTTCTATGACCTACTATACCGTTCCTGCGATATGTTGTCGAATTATATAACAATTGGCACTCTTGACATGCGAGTGCCAGTTTCTTATACTAAGAGTACTTGGCAATCTATCCCGTAGAGTGCTAAAATGAATACAGAATAGATACAAGAAATGACAACATTTTCATAGTTAATAAGGAGTATATATGGGTAAAATCATTGGAATCGACCTAGGAACCACTAACAGCGCTGTCGCGTACATGGTTGCGGGTAAACCGGAAGTTATCGCGAACGCCGAAGGCAATCGAACCACACCAAGTGTCGTTGCTATTAATAAAAATGGCGAACGACTTGTCGGACAGGTAGCGCAACGTCAGCGCGTCACCAACGCTAAAAACACTATCTACGGTGTAAAGCGTTTGATCGGTCGCCAGTTCTCTGACGATGAAGTTCAAAAAGACCACGACATCATGCCATACGAAATCGTTAAAAAAGGCGATGGCGTTGCAGTAAAACTTGGCGACAAAGAATATAGTCCAGAAGAAGTGTCTGCGATGATCCTTTCAAAGATCAAAGCTGATGCCGAAGCCTTTCTTGGTGAAAAAGTCACTGAAGCGGTTATTACCGTTCCTGCGTACTTCAATGACTCACAACGACAGGCAACAAAGGACGCTGGTAAAATTGCTGGCCTCGAAGTAAAACGTATTATTAACGAACCAACTGCAGCCGCACTTGCATACGGTCTTGAATCTAAAAAAGACGAAAAGATCGCAGTATTTGACCTTGGTGGTGGTACATTTGACGTCTCTATCCTTGAACTGGGTGATGGTGTCTTTGAAGTTAAATCTACTAACGGTGACACGCACCTTGGTGGTGAGGACTTCGATAACCGTATCGTGAACCACTTCCTTGATGTGTTCAAGAACGAACAAGGGATTGACCTCAAGTCTGACAAGGCTGCGATGCAACGCCTGAAGGACGAAGCCGAAAAAGCCAAGAAAGAACTTTCTTCTACCAACGAAACTGAAATCAACCTCCCATTCCTTACTGCCGATGCGGAAGGTCCAAAGCACTTCGAGTACAAGCTGACTCGAAGCAAGCTTGAAGAGCTGGTGAAAGACCTCATTGACGGTGTTGCAAAACCTGTTGAAAACGCTCTCAAGGATGCTGGTCTAAAAATTTCTGACATCGATGAAATCGTTCTTGTTGGTGGTATGACTCGTATGCCTGCTGTCGTTGAAAAAGTAAAAGCATTGTTTGGTAAAGACCCACTCAAGGGCGTAAACCCTGACGAAGTCGTGGCAATTGGTGCTGCTATCCAAGGTGGAGTGCTAGCCGGTGATGTAAAAGACGTGCTCCTCCTCGACGTGACGCCACTTTCTCTCGGTATCGAAACTATGGGTGGAGTTGCAACCAAGGTTATCGAACGAAACACGACTGTTCCAACCAGCAAGTCTGAAACCTTCTCAACTGCATCTGACGGACAGCCACAGGTTGAAATCCACGTTACCCAAGGTGAGCGCGAACTCGCTGTTGATAACAAGTCACTCGGACGATTCGTGCTTGATGGTATTGCATCTGCTCCTCGTGGTGTGCCGCAAATTGAAGTGACATTCAACATTGACGCCAACGGTCTGCTTAATGTCACCGCTAAAGACAAGGGAACTGGCAAAGAGCAGAACATCACGATTTCTGACAGTGGTAACCTTTCAAAAGAGGACATTGAAAAAGCAGCCAAGGACGCTGAAATGCACGCCGATGAAGACAAGAAAAAGCGTGAAGCAATTGATGCTCGTAACGGTCTAGAATCTGCAATCTACCAAGCTGAAAAAATGCCTGACGAATTCAAAGACAAAATTAGTGATGACGACAAAAAAGCCATTGCCGACGCCGTCGAAGAAGCGAAGAAGCACAAAGACTCTGAAGACAAAGACGAGCTAGAAGCTGCCGCTAAGTCCCTTAACGACGCTATCATGCCGATTGGTGCAAAGATGTACGAACAAGCCGCTAAAGAGGATGCACCTGCCTCTGAAGACGGTGAAGCGAAAGATGACGAGCCTGTTGAGGGTGAAGTGATCGACAAGGACGAGAAAAAAGAGAAGTAATTCTCTCTAACCAATAAAAATAAGCCTCGTTACGGGGCTTATTTTTTATCCAGAAATTAAAAACCCGTGCGGGCGACCAGGACTCACGAAGAATCAGGTCGCCCACACGTGGTGGTGTCGTCAGGCCGAGACGAGTACTTGGTTGCAGCACTCGCTGATCCGACTGTTGTTCTGTTGATCCTTTTGGGAGCCGAGAACATTGCAGCTAGGACACTTCAGCTTTTCTTTCGCCTGTCGTCGTGCGGAGAGCTCGTCGATCGGTCGCCCAGTAAGTGCGGGGCGACCGAATTCAGAGATCTCGCAGGATTCGAACAGGGTGATCATCGGCACGTCGAGTGCCTCAGCGAGGAGCTTAGCGGTGTCCAGTCTGACGAGGAAGTCGTCAGGCGTTTCGCGTTCAATGCGGTGAATCGTTTGTGCTGACAGTCCAGAAAGGACTGCGATGTCCGCCACTGTGAAACCCAGTTCCAAGCGGCGGAATTTGATCTTGTGCAATTTGCCTCCCAATGGCAATCGTTTGAACAACTAAATTATTATAGCACTTATGTCTATTAAAGTCAATATGGGTAGATTACAATTCTTCAAAAAGTGCTGCCCACACCATCCCAGGATCAGCCCGGTAAATAGGAACGTAGTACCAAGATCCATCGGGGTTCACGAGTTCAGGGTAAGTTCCGTGCCGTTCGATTAATTCAGCAAAGCGTTTGTACTGTGCTTTATATTCAGGCCGTTTAAATCGTTTCAAAACATGCAGATAAAATGTTGCGTGCCAGGTCCAAATTGTCGTACCGGTATAGTTTGGCATTGCGTGACGCCCCATGGCGATACGGTGTTTAAATTCGTTGTCTCGTTCGCCGTATTGTAATGGATAGGTTGCATTTAATTTAGCTTGTGTAATGTAATTACAGGTTTGGTCTACCATGTGCGAGTCATTAATGACGTCCAAGAAGAATGGCATAAGTGCCGAATCAGAACTGAAAGCGTCAATTGATCGGTCGGCCTTAAAATAATGACCATTCCAGTAATTATGTATGAGTTCTGATTGATATTGTTGCGGATGAAAGGGGAAAGCAGTTAGTTTTAGTAATTCTGCACAACGAGCCATTCTTGCAATTAAAGCGATACTATAGGCACTTCGGTCGTAGTGAACGGCATCACGCATTTCGGCGTAGCTTCCTCGTTGTAGTTCACCAGTTGTTGGATCGAGGTATGCTTTGGTGTATTTTCTAAGTTGTCTTTGAAGGAATTCATGTTCCATTTTATTAAGGGTATAGTCACTCACGACCAGTGAATGCAATAGCCACGGGAGCGCATCGATACTTCGTTTCGCTGGTGCGTTGAATGTATTTCCGGCGTGGTCAATGCAGAGGGTGATAGTATTGGCGCGACGATAGTGTCTTAACGCCCATCGAAGTGTGTGCTGTACTTTATCTTGGTGCCCAAGATGTGTTAGTGATCCTGCGACCGTTCCGAAATCACGCATCCAAAAGAAGTTGTAGTGCCCGAGACTGGTGCGGTAAAAATCACCCTCCCAAAGTCGATCAATAATCTGGTGGCAGATTTCTTTCGCCGAACCTTCAAATCGTTCAATTTTGCCAAAGTAGCGTCCGTACAGCTGTCGAGCTTCAGCATGGATAAGCCCAAGGATTGTGCCGGTAGCTCTAATAAGGGGTTTCATGATACCTGCCAGTATATCGTGTCATTCTGCTTGTGTATATAAGTAACCTCACCAGAAGATTGCTGCTTATATGTTGCTCAGGCTAAAGTAAGCGTATAATAAGATGTACGAAACCATAAAAAGGAGAAGTGATATGGATAACGGACTTGGATTTATTGGATGGATCATACTTGGTGGACTAGCCGGTTGGGTAGCCTCTAAGATCGCCGGAACAGACGCAAAACAAGGTCTTCTAGGTAATATCATTGCCGGTATTATCGGTGGACTTGTCGGTGGATTTGTCTTTGGACTATTCGGTGGTGCAGGAGTAACAGGGTTTAACCTCTGGAGCTTCCTCGTCGCACTTGTTGGAGCGGTCATCGTACTGTTCATCTGGCGTGCGATTACTGGCGGCCGAAAATCTGCTTAAAAAGTATCTCGAAAGAAGCCCCAAAACGGGGCTTCTTTTTATTTAGCACTCTAGACAATTGAGTGCTAGTTTTATATACTATTAACAGATGAGTAAACGCGACTATTACGAAGTATTAGGCGTCGCAAAGGGTGCGAGCGCTGATGAACTAAAAAAGGCCTATAGACAGGCCGCTGTTAAGCATCACCCCGATAAAGAGGGTGGTGACGAGGCTAAGTTCAAGGAAATCAATGAAGCGTATGATGTACTGAAAGATTCCCAGAAACGCCAACGCTATGATCAATTTGGTCATGCAGGTGTCGGTGGATCTAGCGGCGGCGGTTCCGGTGGGGGCAATCCGTACGAAGGATTTGGTGGTCAAAGCTTTGACTTCGGTGATGGTCTTGGCGATATCTTTAGCCAGTTCTTTGGTGGTGGCGGCCAACGTCAGCAGGCACCGCAACGTGGCCGTGACGTCGAAGTGACACTCCAGCTTACATTTGAGGAAGCTATCTTTGGGCTTGAAACAGATATCGAACTTGAAATGGAAGATGTCTGCGAACACTGTAAAGGGACAACGGTTGAACCCGGTCATGATCTGAAGACGTGTCCAACTTGCAAGGGGGCTGGCCAGCAAACTCGTGTCATGAACACAATGTTTGGCGCTATTCAACAGAGTGTGGTGTGTCCAACCTGTAACGGACGTGGCAAGATTCCCGAAAAGGACTGTACGGTCTGTCGCGGCAAAGGAACGCAGCGCAAGAAGCAGTCTATCAAGTTAAAAGTACCAGCTGGAATCGACGACGGCTCAACTATTCGTTTGTCCGGTCGTGGTGAAGCAATCACCGATGGCAAAAAGGGTGATTTATACGTCAATATTCGCGTTAAGGCACATAAGCACTTCACTCGCGAAGGTGATATCGTTCTTTCGGAAACACATGTTGGTATGATCGACGCAACCCTCGGTGTTGAAATTGATGTCGAAACAGTGGACGGAACCGTACGCATGAAAGTCCCTGCTGGAACTCAGTCAGGTACGGACTTCAAACTTTCTGGCCACGGCGTGCCGCATATGAATAGCGACAAGCGTGGTCCTCATATTGTGAACATCGTCGTTGACACTCCGACGAAACTTTCCAAGAAACAGCGTGAAATCCTAGAGCAATTCGACGGTACACAAAAGCGCTAACGGATACAGCTACATGTGTAGATATTGACTTTTTATGTCAAAAGTGCTACAATAGCTTGGTTATAAGTATAAGCGCAATACCAGGCAAAGTAGAACCATATATGAATCAAGAACTACAAGTAATCGGACGTAATGTCTTGGTCAATATCATTGGCCATGATTCACTCAGTATTCCCGCCAAGGTTGATACCGGCGCGGATAGTTCATCTATATGGGCAACGCATATAAAGATCAGTAAAAGTGGACTACTCAGCTTTACTCTTTTTGGAGAAGGCTCAAAGTACTATACTGGCGAAGTGATCAAGCGCCGCGCTTACCAGGTTGCGATTGTCCGAAGTTCAAATGGCCAATCAGAAATACGATACCGGACCGAAATACCTGTACGAATTGCAGGAAAGAGGGTCAGAGCGGCATTCTTCCTATCTGATCGATCAATCAATCACTTTCCTATTCTGCTAGGTCGCAAAACGATAAACAAGAAATTTCTCGTTGATGTGTCGGTCAAAGAATATGATAAACCAAGAGTCATCAGACGAGGTCGTGGTTTATACAAAGAAATGTTGGCAGATCCATACGCGTTCCACAAGAAATATCATCAGAGTGAAAATTAAGGAGACAATATGAAAATAGCTATTCTTTCAAACGGAAACGGAAACTATTCAACCAAACGTCTCAAAGAAGAGGCAATTGCTCGAGGTCACGAAGTAAAAGTGATCAAATACCGAGATTGTTACGCCTCGATTGAACAAGACAAGCCAGCGGTAAGTTACCGCGGTGAAGATCTGATGAAATTTGATGCGATTATTCCTCGTATCGCTGCCAACATGACGCGTTACGGCACGGCTATCGTCCGTCAGCTTGAAATGCAAGGTGTTTATACAGTCTCTAGTTCAATTGCGATCAACCGATCACGTGATAAGCTTCGTAGCCTTCAGCTATTAGCTCGTTCAGGTGTTGGTATTCCTAAAACCATTGTGTCTCGTAACTCTACGGACATCGACGACCTTATTGACAAGGTAGGTGGCACACCGGTTATTATTAAGCTTGCTCGCGGTACACACGGAAATGGTGTTGTTTTGGCTGAGTCCAAGAAGGCTGCGAAATCAGTACTTCAAGCGCTCTATCTTTCTAACGAAGACGGTACGAATATTTTGCTTCAAGAATTCGTTGAAGAATCAGCCGGTACTGACATTCGTGCCTTCGTTGTTGGTGGACGCGTTGTCGCCAGCATGAAGCGCCAGAGCCTCGACGATGACTTCCGTTCAAACCTCCACAAAGGTGGTGAAGGAACTGTCGTCAAGTTGACTGAACAGGAAACAAAGATGGCGATTAAAGCCGCTAAAGCAATGGGGCTCAATGTTGCTGGTGTCGATCTGATGCGCAGCGCGCGTGGTCCACTTGTCCTCGAGGTGAACTCAAGTCCTGGGTTTGGTATCGAGAAATTAACTGGCCGTAACGTTGCTGGTCCAATTATTGAATACATCGAACAGAACGCGAAGCGCGGCAGCAAAAAAGACAAAGTCGGCGCCTAGTTTCATAGCTGCTATAATATGCTCATGGTAGTCTCTGTATCATGAGCATTTGGCGGCCTCATACAACTGGTATTTTTATCGGTGGGCTTGGTATTATTCTTGTTGCACTCGTTGCGTCGTATATGGCAACGCACTTTCAACCAAAGACTGAAGTCCGACTCGGTGCGGGTGTTTTTAATGTTCGCCTTGCAACTACCGAAGCTGATAGGGTTCAGGGTCTTTCGGGTGTTGATAAGCTTAGCTCTGACGAAGGGGTATTGATGGTGTTTGACGATGCGCATACTGATACCGGTATTTGGATGAAAGACATGAAGATCCCCATTGATATTATATGGATGAATAATGACAAAAAAGTTATCTATATTGTGATGGATGCTTCGCCAGAGCTTGGTGAATCAAAAACATTTAGACCAAATAGTGTGGCCAAATATGTATTAGAAGTTCCGGCTGGAACTGCCAAGAAATCAGCCATAAAGATAGGCGATACGGCGATATTCGATGTGACGGAGGGACGGTAATAATGGTTGTTATAGTAATATTATTTGCGCTGGTGGTTGCACTATTTCTAGGTGCCTTCTTTTCAAAACGCCGATTAGGCGTGCTGGGTCTTGGGCTTACGGCAGGGGCGGTTATTAGTCCCTTGTGGAGTGAAAACGCGGGCTTTGTTGTCTCTTTGACGGGACTTGTTGATGAAGGACCACTGGTTAACGCGATTGCGGTGTCGGCACTTATTCTGATTCCGGCGGTGTTGTTTATGTTCCATGGGTATACCTATAAAAGCATTGTAGGAAGACTTGTTGGGTCATTGATTTTTACACTTTTTGCAGCCGCTCTGCTGGTCGGACCAATTGGGTCAATTGTGACTTTGACTGGTCCAGTTGGCGATGCCTATCAATGGGTGACCAGTAACAGGGACTATATTATTAGCGCCGGTGTTATTGTAATCATTGTTGATTTCTTGTTTGCGAGAACTGTGCAAAAATCCGATAAGAAGCATCGTTAACATTGACACACTACCTCTGTTGAGGTATATTATGATAAGCTTTTAAGCTATGTACACGTTATGGGCCAGTAGCTCAGCTGGTTAGAGCACCTGCCTTTTAAGCAGGGTGTCATGGGTTCAAGTCCCATCTGGCCCTCCAAATTGTGAACAATATAAAGAACATCCCATTTTCGCTACCGGGGGTGTTTTTTATTTGGGAAGGGTTACAATAGAGCTATGAGTGAGACAGTATACCTAGCTGGTAAGTTAAATTCCGGCGAAGCTACAATTGCATCTTTTGGTGACGAGCTGGAAGACCGGGGCCATACGATTTTAGAAAAGTGGTACGAAAAGGGTGTATTACCGACACCCTATCTTGATAACCTTCACAGTTCGGCGCCAGCGGCTGCTGCGATGATTCGAGCAGCCTATAATGCCGATGTATTTGTTCTTTTTGCGCAGGACACCATCTTTGGTGCTGCGGTTGAGCTGGGCGTTGCACTCGCAAGTACTGCCGAAAACCCAGATAAGAAATTATACTTATTCAAACCGAGTCAAGCGGTCAGGCAGTCGGTATTTTATAGTGATACGCATATTGAAGTTGTTGATTCACTAGACGTTATTCGCCAAGCTGATTGGTTTTAGAACTTTGTAATATTGTTTCGTCATAGTTATTGCTATGCAGCTATGGCGATTACGGCGACCGGTACATATCTCTTGGGTGATCGCGCTGGGGTGCACGTTCTTTGTTGTGGGTGTGTGGTTGGCGCGGTATATGCCGCTTAACCCACTTTGGCTGATCGCAGGGGTGGTGTTGGCGGTTTTTGGGGGCTTTGTGCGACAAGTATTCGTATTACCCTGCGTGGCAGTTGCCGGGGCTTTGTGTGGTATATGCTACGGATCTGTGATTGTGGCTGGGTTTGAAGTGTATAGACCATTAATAGGGGGTCAGCTCCAAATTACCGGTAGAGTGAAAGAAGATCCATCGACAACCGCCAAGGGCCTAGCTGTGCTGCAGCTTGACCACATTGCTTTTGAGGGTCGAAACATGCCCGGAGCGGTCTGGATTAGTGTGATTGGACATCCGAAAGCGAAGCGGGGTGATGTCGTGGTCGTATCTGGAAAGACGACGACTGGATTCGGAACATTCGCTATGACAATGTTTACGGCTAAGGTGGTTTCGGTCGCGCACCCGAAACCGGGTGATGTTGGTAGGGTTGTTCGTGACTGGTTCGCGGATGCGATTCGAAAAGGAATTCCGGAACCTGAAGCAAGTCTGGGTATCGGCTATTTAACTGGGCAAAAAAGTGCCTTGCCGCCCGATTTAGCAACGGCGCTTCAGATCGCAGGCCTTAGTCATATTGTTGTTGCGAGTGGATACAATTTAACAATTCTTGTCAGGCTAGCGCGCAGGGCTTTTGTAAGGATATCTAAATTTCTGGCGGTATTTTCGTCGGGAATTATGATTACGAGCTTTATTGCCATGACTGGATTGAGCCCAAGCATGACCCGGGCGGGGTTGGTATCAAGTCTGAGCTTGCTGACATGGTATTACGGTCGACAGTTTCATCCATTCGTACTGTTGCCATTCGCCGCTGCTATTACTGTGCTGATTCAGCCAAGCTATGCCTGGGGAGATTTAGGTTGGCAGTTAAGTTTTGCTGCCTTTGCTGCTGTCATGATCGTTGGTCCATTACTGCAAAGATATTTCTTTGGTGAGAAAGAGCCGGGCATGATCCGGCAGGTGCTCGGCGAAACAGTTGCGGCACATGTGGTAACGATTCCAATTGTTGTGCCAGCGTTTGGGTTATTGTCGAATGTTGCGATCCCGGCAAATATTTTGATCGTTCCGCTAGTCCCGCTGGCAATGTTACTGACGTTTATTGTTGGAGTGACTGCTCTGACGATTCCGTCGATCGTAGAAGTTGTTGGACTACCGGCAAGTTGGTTGTTACACTATATGACGTTTACGGCGCAGTATTTAGCAGGGCTACCGTGGGCGCAAACGGCAATCCAACCAGCGTGGTGGATGTTGGCGTTGTATATCGTCGGGCTTATAGCGGCGTGTGTATACATGCAACGGAAAACGAAGTTTAGCTTACGGGGAGTCAATATCGTCGAGTAGTGTTATCTTGGACGTTCACTGGCGATATCACGAGCTAGGTCAGCCAAAAGATCATCGATGATATCGGTACTGAAATCGCCGTATTTTTTGGTGACAGCGGTGTGGATTAAAAAGTCTGCAAGGCGGGGATTTTTTGGAAGGATTGAACCGTGTAGGTATGTCCCGATGACATTTTTATAACGAGCGCCTTCGTGGGAGTCTTTCGAGTTATTGCCAGCGCCCTTTAGGACGGTTGCAAAAGGCTGAGTATTTTCACCTAGGAAGGTCTGACCGCTGTGGTTTTCGTAGCCGATAATTTCGCCGAACTCTTCATTAGTGGTGACGATGTTACCGATCAGACGCTCTTGGGTGCCATGTGTTTCAATATCAAGAACACCGATCCCCGTCATCGTTTTGCCACCAAGTGTCTTAAAGAAGTTGCCAAATAACTGATAAAGACCACAGACCATTAGCATCGGAACACCGTTTTCAGCGAGTGCTTTTAGTTTTGGTCCAATCTTGATAAGGTCTTCGTGAATAATTTCTTGCCCACTGTCCTGCCCGCCGCCGCCAATAATAATATCAACGTTTTCTGGGAAAACATCCCCAACATTGTAGTGGATGATTGTTGGTTCGTATCCGTACCACTCAAGCCGTCTTTGAATAACGAGCAAGTTGCCGTGGTCTCCGTAGATATTCATATCTTTTGGATAGAGCTGTAGGACGGTGATTGATTGTTTGGTCATGAGATTACCTCGACTTTAGTAATTTTACTCAGTTCACGGCGCAGGGCGAGCATGGCGGTGTAGGTACAGTAAATGCGTTTCGGACTAGTTGTGTTGTTGTCGATAAATTGGCGCAGGGCAGTCGGGAGGTCGCGCTCGATATGACCGATTGTTACTTCGTCGTATTGTAGTCGGAGTGCCATGTCGTAAGCACGAATACCAGCAACCTCAGATACACCCTCATCGGAAAGGCTTTCGAAGTCAACGTCCCATAACCATGACATATCTCGGCCATCGGCATAATTGTCGTTGATCGCGATCATTGTTGCGTAGCCAGCTGGTGAGAACGACTTTAGTCCAAGCCGGAAGCCGGAAGGATTTTTCACCAGCACAAGTTCGAGTGGTTGTCCGCCGACTTCTAGTTCTTCGCCGCGTCCGAAAGCTGGTGTTACCTCGGCGATAGTTGAAAGGATTAGGTCTGGTTTTGTTTCGCCAGCGAGGACGGCCCGTGCGAGCGCAATTGCTGCGGCACTGTTAAATACGTTATAGACGCCATTTAATTTCAAGGTTGTGGTAAATTCTTTCCCACCAAGGTCATAGGTGGCGGTATTGCCTGAGTATTTTTTCAGTAAAACGTTGGCATTAGGGCGGGTTGTTTTGATAACGGCCGAGTTTCGCATGTCGTCATCACTTGGGAAATCAGGTAGTAGGCTATCACTGAGGCCGAATAGTTCGACTTTCTGGCCCGAAAGTGTGTCTTTGATTGCCAAGACGCGTCTGTCTTCGCGGTTGAGGACGACGGTATCGGTGGTGGCGACGGCGATTTTTTCGAGCATCTTGGCTGTTGCGTCGATTTCGCCGAATCGATCAAGCTGGTCGCGCATGACGTTTAGTAGCAGGCTGTAGCGAGGTGGAATGGTCTTTACGAAATTAACGGCGTGGGCTTCGTCGAGTTCCAAAACGGCGATATCGGCATGAAGCTTGCCCCGCATGTCGATGTCGCCTAGAAGTGCCGCCGCAACTCCACGCGTAAAATTACTGCCAGTTCGATTCGTGAATACTTTGAGTCCGTGTGCTTCAAGGAGGGCCACGACCATTTTTGTGGTCGTTGTTTTACCGTTCGTGCCGCTGACGACGACAACTCCATGGGGAAGTTGACCGAGTGTTTGTTTAATAAAGTCAGGGCTTATCTTTTCAACAAATAGCCCGGGGAGCGCAGATCCGCCGCCTCGAAGACGCGCGGCATTGCGAACGGCTTTTCCCAGGATAACAACTAATGAATTAAAGTGGTGAGGCATATAGACCATTATATCGTATAATGAAGCTATGTTTCTGGTGGGAATTATCTCTTGGTGGTATGGCAGTGGTTGGAAGGGTCAACTGGGTCGAGTTTATGGACGTTTAACAGCGACGGCCGGCTTCTTTTCGATTGGCCAGTTGTTTTCGACGCTTTTTTCTCCATTCCGACAAATATCAGCTAGTGGCGCCGGTGGATCAATTTCTGCTCAGACACGGGCCTTTTTTGATAAAACGCTTTCTAGGGTTATCGGGGCAATTGTACGATTATTTACAATCCTCGCCGGTGTTGTTGTCTTATTTCTCCAGGCATTATTTGAATTAATCATTCTAATTATTTGGCTACTGCTTCCTGCTTTTCCTGTGATTGGATTGATTGCATTTGTGATCGGATGGGTACCAAGATGGACATAAGCCTGTTTAATTATAAAAGTCCTCGGGCGATGAAGGCGCGGCTTGGTCGCCAGCTTTCGCCGTGGGCAGTATCACTTGAAATAAGTGTCGTATTGTTACTGGTCGGTGGGCTTGCGCTAGTGGCGTTTGGAGTTTCGCTCGGATGGGCTGTTATTGGATTCGCTGCAATTCCTGCCATGGTGGTTGAGTGGTACAAGTACGAACTGCGAAGCGCGCCACTCGTGAAAGATGGTAAACGAATTGATGATGTGCTTGATAGCGAAATTCTAGGACTCCTTCCTGATCAGCCGTCTCCGAAAGACGTTGCGACAATTCTGTCTCATACCAACGGTGGGCGTTTCTTTGCGGTCCGATTCGGTGTGAGTGGCGGATTCCTTGATCAAGTTGTTTCAAGTGATCGAGCGGATATGAAGATTGTTTTCGAAGAATCACTAAAGATTGCCGAACAGACAGACGGAAGGGTTACTGCCGGAGTCCTGATGCTTGCGATGGTACGACAGATTCCGAACAAAGACGCGCTACTTGGTCACTTGCAGTTGAATGAAGAAGATTTGCTCAGGGGAATCAAATGGTATCATCACCTTCTCGATCTTATTGATGCTTCTTCTAAAAAAACGAGTAAACCTGGCGGGGTTGGTCGCGACTGGACATTTGGCTATATCCCAACATTGTCTAAGTTTGGACAAAACATATCCGAACAAACAGTTGAACGCACGGATATTCGGACCGAGACAATTGATCAGATTATGACTGCCATGAGTAGCGGCCGCGGTGCAGTTGCATTAATCGGCGCAACGGGTGTCGGAAAGACGGAAATGGTCTATGAACTTGCAAGTGCCCTTATGAGTTCAGCGCCTGGTGTCCCAGAAGCTTTGCGGTACAACCAAGTGTTCATGCTAGATGCAACACGGCTCATTTCTATCGCGAGCGAACGAGGGCAATTAGAAGGTCTTATTCAAACGCTACTCTCGGAGGCGTTTGCAGCAAAGAATATTGTCGTCTGCTTAGATAACGCACAGGTTTTCTTTGAAGAAGGCGTCGGTTCTGTAGACGTCACAAATTTGTTGCTTCCGATTCTTGAAGCGGGTCGCCTGCCAATCATCTTGGCTGTCGATGAGCAGAAATTCCTTCAAATTAGTAAACGGACGCCAGCGCTAGCGGCAGCAGTTAGTCGCATTAATGTAAATCCGACTAATGAAACTGATACGATGACAATCCTAGAGGAACAGTTATCGGTGATTGAGTTCAAGCGAAAAGTCACTTATATGTATCAGGCACTGCGTGAGGCGTATAAATTGAGTGCTCGGTATGTCTATGATATTGCAATGCCGGGTCAGGCTATTAGCCTGCTTGAAGCAGCAGCTGATTATGCCGAATCTGGACTTGTCACCGCAAGGTCTGTTAACCTGGCGATCGAAAAAACGATTGGTGTTAAAACGAACGTCGTCGATGATGAGTCTGAGCGTGATACACTGCTTAATCTTGAAACGTTAATTCATGAACGTATGATTGGCCAGGAGCGGGCGGTTGGTGTGATCGCAGACGCGCTGAGGCGAGCTCGGGCTGGTATTCGCAACCAAAAGCGACCAGTCGGTACATTTATGTTCCTTGGACCTACTGGTGTCGGTAAGACCGAACTTGCAAAATCACTCGCAGCTGTCTATTTTGGCGGGGAACATAATATTATTCGTCTTGATATGAATGAATTCGTTTCAAGTAATGATGTTGCGCGGTTAATTGCGGATGGTACTGAAGATTCCGGAAGTCTAACCGCACAAGTGATGAAGCAGCCGTTCAGCGTTATCTTGCTGGATGAGATCGAGAAGGCGCATTCTAGTGTGCTGTCGACCTTGTTGCAGTTACTCGATGAAGGAATTCTGCGCGATGAGCGCGGCCGAGAAGTAAGTTTTCGGGATACGATCGTGATCGCTACCAGTAACGCTGGGGCGGATCGTATTCAAGAATACCTGCACCGCGGCTATGATCTAGAACAATTCGAAGACAAGTTTGTTGACGAATTAATTAGCAGCAATTTGTTCCATCCGGAATTCTTGAATCGCTTTGATGAGATCGTTGTATTTGCGCCGCTTAGTAAGCCTGAATTACTAAAGGTTGTTGATTTGATTCTGGTTGATGTCAATAAAAATCTTTCTGATCAAAAGATTACTGTTGCTGTCGCGCAGGACGCTAAGGAATATTTGGTTGAAGCTGGCTATGATCCACGACTTGGTGCACGACCAATGCGACGAGTCGTGCAACGGTCAGTCGAAAACACCGTCGCGAAATTAATGCTGGCGAAAGAGGCGAGTCCCGGGAGTGTGATTGAAATTACTCTCGATCAAGTAAAAAGTATTCTGGATAAAAAGATACAAGCTGACGATATAAGTTCTGCGAATTCGTAAAAGAGGTAAATAAAAAATCGATCAGATAGTGAAATCAGATCGATATTTTATATGGGGCGAATGAAGGGGATTGAACCCTCTGCCTCCGGAACCACAACCCGGCGCTCTAACCAGATGAGCTACATCCGCCATGCAGTTTCTTGCTTCGTTATTTTAACAGATGTGACTCGATAATAAAATATGCTATAATGAGTCACATTCGCGGGCGTCGTATAATGGCTAATATGTCTGCCTTCCAAGCAAACGATGAGAGTTCGATTCTCTCCGCCCGCACCA